>Ga0209281_1001408_pt1 | contig 14470 bp, 9 predicted proteins | sample MedtruBG_FD_187514 | JGI IMG/M metagenome (GOLD analysis project Ga0209281, IMG submission 187514) | Root nodule microbial communities of legume samples collected from California, USA - Medicago truncatula BG (SPAdes) (version 2) | ecosystem: Host-associated > Plants > Roots > Nodule | place... | reverse complement strand
CTATCACGCCTATGGAGCCTAGCATGTCACTCCAAACCTCCAGATAAGCACCTTTGACGTTAAGACTTTCGTCACTGGCAGACATCAGCAAGCGCATTGAGACAAGGTTCACAACTAGCCCGATCACTGCCACGATCAGCATGCCCATCGATTCTATTTCTGTCGGAGTCTTAAACCGCTCGTAGGCCTCGTACAGGATGTACACCGCCACCATGAACAACAGAATCGCGTTGAAAGCAGCTGCTAGAATCTCAAATCGTGCATATCCAAATGTCCGTTTTTTATCTGCAGCGCGCTTGGCGATCTGAATAGCGACCAATGAAATAGCTAATGCGGTGGAATCGGTCAGCATATGAGCTGCGTCCGATAACAACGCCAAGCTGCCGGTAATGAATGCCCCAATGACCTCTGAGATCATAAAACTCGTTGTTAAGGCGAGAGCGATCCACAGTTTTTTCTCGTGTCCTGCACGTGCTTGACCGTGACTATGACCAGCGCTCATATATCTCTCCAAAGATGTGTTAGCGGATGGGACAACGACTCAGACCGCGCATAGGGATCAATCTTCATTAAGAAGAGTTTCCAGCTCTTGAGAAAGTGGCATCACCTGAAAGGCACTGAGCCGGGCACGACCAGCATGCCCTATGGCACCCATATCCAAAGAACAGCAAAGCAGCCGGAAAACGCGCCGCTTGGCCAAGCATCTCTCGATAATACCTATCCTCCCAACCAGCCAGAAATATTAGCCTATGGCTGTAAGCATGGAGCGGAGGGATTCGCTGAGTAAGGATGTGAGCCCTTTCCAGCCACGGATAAGCCCGCTGAGGGGATTATTCCCCCAGGGCCTGCCTGGCATTCAGGAAGGACTCGTCGATTGCCGCTCGCAAATCGTGGTTCATGTTCGTCTCATTTACGCAGTAAGCGCAGGCCGTTCAGGACGACCAACAGGCTCACCCCCATATCCGCGAACACCGCCATCCACATCGTGGCATGGCCGGTGAGCGTGACGGCTAAGAAAATGACTTTAATGCCCAGCGCGAGGGCAATATTTTGCGTAAGTACCGCTCCGGTCTGGCGGGATAGGCGAATAAAGGCAGGAATTTTGCGCAAATCATCGTCCATGATTGCCACGTCAGCGGTCTCGATCGCCGTATCGGTGCCTGCAGCGCCCATGGCGAAGCCTACATCGGACCGAGCAAGCGCCGGGGCATCGTTTATGCCATCGCCCACCATACCGACGGTGCCATGATGTTCGATCAAGGCTTCGATGGCTTTAAGCTTATCGATCGGCAGGAGGTTGCCTTTGGCCTCGTCGATGCCTACCTGCGTGGCGATCGCCTGCGCTGTGTGTGGGTTGTCGCCCGTCAACATCAACGTCTTCACACCTAATGCGTGAAGTTCCTCGATTGCGACCCGGCTGGTGTCCTTTACCGTATCGGCGACTGCAAACAATGCCAGCGCCCGTGTGTCATCGGACAGGATGACGACAGTTTTCCCTTGCCGCTCAAGGTGGTCCAGGGCTACCTCGGTGTCGGGCGTGCAGAACCCCAACTCTTCCAACAAACGGTGGTTACCCAATTGGTAGCGCTTGCCCTCAATTACGCCGCGGACGCCGTGACCCAGTAGCGCTTCAAAGTTTTCCACTTCGCGCAAATGCAACGATTGCTGGGCCGTTTGTTTGGCAATGGCCTGCGAAACGGGATGATCCGAGCGTTGGGCAAGGCTCGCGGCGGCAACGCGATAATCTCCGGGAACTCCATCAGCCAAGGGCAGGAAATCGGTTTGTACCGGTTTGCCGTGAGTAATTGTCCCGGTTTTATCCAGCGCCAGATGGGTGATCTTGCGGCCGTTTTCCAGGTACACCCCCCCCTTGATCAGGATGCCCTTTCGCGCCGCTGCCGCCAAGCCACTTACAATGGTAACTGGGGTCGAGATCACCAGCGCGCAAGGACAGGCTACTACCAGAAGTACCAACGCTCGATAGATCCAGTCGGTCCATAATCCGCCCATAAACAGTGGCGGGAATATCGCAATGGCAAGGGCGAAAAAGAACACCGATGGCGTATACACCTTGGCGAACTTATCGACGACTCGCTGAATCGGGGCGCGTGAACCTTGGGCTTCTTCAACCGCATGAATGATCCGGGCCAATGTCGTATTGCTGGCTTCAGCCGTCACGTGGTACTCGAAGGAACCGGACTCATTGATCGAGCCGGCATACACCGGATCATCGACAGCTTTCTCGATGGGCAGGCTTTCCCCCGTGATAGGGGCTTGGTTGACGGTAGAGTTGCCGGAGGAAACATCGCCATCCAGACCAATACGTTCGCCGGGGCGTACTCGAACCAAGGAGCCGATCTGGATGGCTTTAACATCGACCTCCAGCCAACTACCGTCTGCCTGGCGCACGGTTGCACGCTCCGGAGTCAAGTCCATCAATCCCTTGATCGCATTACGCGCACGATCCAGCGACTTGGCCTCGACCATTTCGGCAACCGTAAACAAGAACATGACCATCGCCGCTTCTGGCCACTGTCCAATCAGAACTGCGCCCGTCACCGCAATGCTCATCAAGGCATTGATGTTCAGATTAAGGTTTCTGAGCGAGATCCAACCTTTCTTGTAAGTTGTGGGTCCGCAGAGTGTGATGCCGATTAACGCGACGGCAGCAACCACCCATTCCGGGGCTGACTGGGTGAAGTGCAAGACTTCCGCGCCTACCGCTGCAACACCAGACACCGCTAGTGGCCACCAACTGCTTTTACGCGGTGATGTAGCGTCAGAATGGGCTTGCGGAGTATCTGCGTTGGCCACCTTGCCCTCAGCAGTCAACGGTTCAGCGTGCATACCAAGCGATGACACCGCCGCTTCAATTCCCAAGGTGTCCGCCAGTTCATGCCAGACGCCTAAAGTGCGGTTCATCATGTTGAATTCCAGTTTTTGAATTCCGCCCATCTTCGCAAGCTTGCCTTCAATCATCCCTTGCTCGGTAGGACAGCACATTTGTCCAATCCGGAAACTACTGAAGCGAGCCGTGTCGCTGGCAGCGGCTGAAGACACTTTGGGTGCGGACGCGCTTGGGCCACCCACTCCAGACGGCGAACAGCACGCATCGTTAACAACCGAAGTGGCGGGTTCGGTCGGTTCGGAAAGTGCATGTAAAGAAGATGTCGGAGCTGTAGTGGCGCAGCTTGTCTTGCTGAGATTCCCACCAGCAGAGCAGCAGTCCGCACTTTTGGTCGTTGAAAGCGCCGGATTCACGTCTAAGGTCTTTGAAGAACAGCAACTGGTGGCTTGATCTCGAACTGTCTCGCTCTCACCCGATGTTGCGGAAGTCGCACAGCAGCTCTTGGACGCGACAGGATCAAAAACGTCCACGCCGGTGTGATTTTCGGGTGCTTGCTTGTCATCGCAACAGGTTTTCATGAGAACGCTCTCCACTATTCATGGTGAGGAGTGAACACCCTATAGCCACTATAAGGTCAAGCGCTGATTCGATGCTCTGAAGCATTTCCCAGCGCGACCAGTCCTGTTCAACGTGACTGATTGACCTCGCTCCAGATCAGATCATAGAGCTGCTGAGCACCGAAATTGGTCAGTGGCTTGCCATTGACGAAAAATGTTGGTGTTCCGCTTACGCCTACAGTTTTGGCATCAACGGCATCTCTTTCTATCGTGGCGGTGATATCTGACGACATCATGTCCGCACGAGCCTTAGTTACGTCCAGGCCTGCCTGAGCCGCTGCATCCCATGCGGCTGAAGCTTGCGCATCATCATGCCACTGCGGTTGGGCCGCCAAGACTGCTTCAAGTACCGGCACAAATACGCCTTGTTTACGGGCAGTCTCAAGAATACGAATAGCTTCTTCTGACCCTACGTGAAGCCTCACATAGCGCAACACCAAGCGGGTATCGGCGGGGTGCTGAGACATCATCTTTTTGACGATAGGGTAGAAGGCACGGCAGCTTTCACACGATGGATCGAAGAACTCGACAATAGTCACCGGCGCGTTGGCTGGGCCGAAACTTGGCGAGTTGAACCGTTCCAGCGCGCTGTTTTGCGGCACCGGTGCCGTGGCCTGAGGAACCGTAACGGCGCGGTTATAAAAAAAAGCGGCGGCGGCAAAGCCAACAATGGCTAGCACGCTGACGGCGAGAACAGCGATGCGTCTGCTCATACGGTAAATCTCCGACGGATGAAGGCAAAAAGAACGATCAGAATGCTGAACACGCCGAGTGATAACAGTGGCAACGGAACCCCACTGAGGATAGTCATGTCAGCGCCAGAGCAGGATGGGCCGGCCCCACAGGGCTTGATGCTTTCAGGAATCAGTCCGAAATACAGCAAATTGTGATACAGCGCGATGAACCACCCCATAACGGCTAATGGCATCGCATAACGCCAGACACCCGCGTCCGATTGGTAGCAAGCTACGCCCAGCACCAGAACGAGGGGGAAGATGAATGCACGCTGAAACCAGCAGAGCACACAGGGCACCTGCCCCATAATCTCCCCAACGAACAACACTGACAGCGTTGCTATAAGGGCAAGCAGCCATGCGCAGAGCAGAAGCGGCCATACTTCGGACCGACGTACTTGATGTGTGGTTGTCATCGAATCAGAGCCCTATGTAGCGTTCGGAGGCTGAGCATGGATTTGCTTGTCGCCTAGCGCGAGTACAATGAGGGTTCTAGCAACTATAAGGTCAAGAGAAATGAATGCGCCCACGTACACGATCGGTGCCTTGGCGAAGCTGACCGATACCAAAGCCGTAACCATCCGCTATTACGAACAGTCGGGGCTGCTGCCTTCTGCTGGAAGGTCTTCATCGGGCTACCGCTTTTACACGGACGAAGAGCGCAATCGGTTGTTGTTTATTCGCCGCAGCCGAGCGCTGGGGTTCAGCGTGGATGACATTCGTGACCTGTTGGGCCTTGCTGATCGACGCGATGCTTCCTGCGCTGCGGTGGATGCGAAGGTGCAAGGGCAGCTACAACAGGTACGAATCCGTATTCAAGACTTACGAGGGTTAGAAGCCGAACTGACGCGATTGAGTGTTTGCTGCCAAGGAGGTGTTATAGAGCAATGTCGTATCATTGAATCTCTGTCGAATCGTAGTTAACGTGGCATAAAGATTTGTCTGCGAGAAAATCTGACTGAAGCCAGATTTTTTACTGCTCAGTTTGGTCCGCTATTATCGAGTCAATTACGGGACTGACGACTCCCGTGTCGTTCGCAAATCCACGTCCCATTAGACGTCGCAGGTAGCGATCATGGAGAAAATCGACCCAGCTGACTTTCGTATATCTTTTCGCCACCTTCATCAGCATCCGACCAACTTCTTACCAGGCTCATCCAATCTCTGAGCTCAAAGTGCATGATCGTGCAACAAGGAGATTATGACCATTGCCGCTGTAATTTTAGGGGCGTGCTACGGTGCTGAGCATTGACCACTACAGAATATCCCCGATGTGACCGTACCAAGTGATGACGGTTGATCGTGATTAACACAATCATCCCGGCAAGAAAGATAGCATTAGAAGCTAATCGCAACCGGTGGTCCTTCCCAATTCCTCGCTACGCCTGTCGACTTGAGCAAAGCCTCTGCATCCACGCCTGTTTTTGCCAAGCTATCCAGATCCCATTCAAAAAAACTGGAAAAAACTAGGAAAACCTTGCTTGCTACCGCTGAGGTCAATCTTACAGTCGAGTAGTTGACAGGTAGCTTCATCCTGATGAGTTCGGAGATGGTCCAGACCAAGCTCCTTAACCGGAAATGCCACACAGACTCTTGATGGAGTTTGATCTGTTGATAGGTGAGTGGAAACCTCTGTTTACGCAGGTCTAATTCATGAGGCAGCGATCCTGGGAGCAGCGTTTGCAAGTTTCGAATGTTCACCCTCTTCGGATCTTTTGTAAGCCTATAAAGCTCATTCACCCCCTCTTCGATAAGGGCTGCATAGGCAGCATCTCTTGAGTCGACAGACTTTTCGACTTTAACTACAACCTGTTTAGGTGCACGGAGTTTTGCCATTAACCATGCGTTATCATTTTCTATAATCCATTGCGTAGGCTTATACGCCTTCTTCCAGAGGTACTCTACATTGGCGTCGGAACGTAGCGCTAAGAGCAACTCAATTTTTTGGCGGTACCTAGTTTTTCTATTTGAATGCGGCTCTTCACCTTTGGGAGTGGACGGAGAACTAGAGGCACTCAGCAGAATGGACTCATTCTTTAGTGCCTCCTCAAAGTGATCTGCACTGGAAAATAAATGTTGAGCAATGATCAAATGCCGTGCAAGCGGCATATTTAGCTGACCTTTGTCTGATTTTAGCCGGATCCATTGCTCATGTTTCCCTGTGTTATAGGCTGGATCAATCTTTGATAAAAGCTCATCGCCGTAAGCATTTTGGATGCTCGAAAATAGTTTTGCGATACCCGCATTTTTTCCAAAAATGAATCCACGTTTCTTGCACTGGCGCACGTAGCAAGAACTTAATACCGTACTGCCTATGGGCGGAAGGTTGCGTATCAGGATATCGTGTGCAAATAGCGCGACTTTCTTTTCTAAATTTGAGCCTTTTTGATTTGTTGTCTCGTTTAATGGGCTCCAGCCGCATGCGCATGGCTCAGTCAGATTGGGAAGTAGCTTCAACTTTCGATAGAAGGGGTGGGAGCACTTGGGGCACGCATGGATCAAAGCGTCACCGTGACGCCAACAGACCCCGACACCAGGTATTTGGTGTGATCGATGCCAATAAGCAGAACCCCGGTCTATCAAATCCTCCTGAACGCAGGCTGGGCAAAGCTTGGCTTTGCCATGTGTCGACTCTTCTCTGCGGGGCACCCGTACCACCCCGTCGTACCCGAGCGGTCCTACGTTGTCCTCCGGTCCTTGCTTAACACCTAGGAAGGGCCTGTAAGCGGGAAAAGTAGTGTTGTTACTGATCAGCTCTGTGAGATTGCTCTCCGACTGCCCAGGCAGTCTGTCGGCGAGCCTCTCGATCTGCCTGGGTACGATGCCACCGATGCAAAATGGTTTGGATGCGAATAAATCGCGGTAGGTTTCTGCCGGGGTTCTATTGCCTGACAGATAATGATAGCGGGTGATACGAGAGTGAAGCATTTCATCCGGCATCGACACGGGGAAAAATAGTAGATCAGACATCATTTACCGACTTACAAAATAAGGCTCAGAGAACGCGTTCGAGGTGGAGTATATATCTAACTCATTCATTTCTGTACCGGGGACAGGATCTTGAAAATTACACACCCTGAGGCGCCACTTACCTTGGATGGCAGTGAATTCATCTTACCGTATAATGGCGGTACGCCTTCAATCCAAAACACGTATCGATATCCGCCGAACGGAAATTCAGGCTGTGGCGACTTAGATACTGTGTTGGTCTGGTCGCCATTTAGAAACTATCAAATTGTTAGGAAATCAGCCTTCAAACGTATCTCAATGCTAATTAGAAGGGGCGCAGTTTTTTCACTCATCGAAACTATGTGCACGAAGGGTTGAGGAGAACTTTTTAGATAAAGGTATTGCTGCCTGGACTACGGCTTGGGCCGAATGCTCGCAACCCTGTAGAGTGAAGAGCGTGAAATAGGCTTACCCTCCGAGAGCAATTTGTGCTTAGCCCACCGCAAACGCCGGTCGTGGAAGCCTTCGACAGACTCACAAACTTTGTTGAGCGCAGCTGCGCAGAGAGGAAGCTTGAAGAGCTGCTTTTCGAAGCGAGACAGAACATGAAGCTCCCGACCAATCTTGGTTCGCGAGATACGTACAGGCTTATCTGGCAAAGCGTAAAGGGCTTCAGCACATTGCCGGACTTCCCCGGCCAGTCTCTCGTCGAGGGTAGCGAACATCCGGGAGCTATTTATACGAGGTGTACGATGGATACTTGGGGTTACAGTTGATTTTGAAAGCCACTGCCTATCGTGGCGATACAACCAAGCATATCCCCTGCATGCATGGGCTTTGTAAATGCGATAATCAGCCTCGAAAGCCCTGCGCCTTGCACATAGCTCCGTTTGGAGCCTGGCCTCCCTCCAAGCATTTTTCCCGCCGGCGACGTTGCGGATGTGACGATAGACATACGCCAATGAAACGCCTAGAACCACGGCAATCTCTTTGGCATCAGCTCCCTCCAGAGCATGTTTCCACACAGTGGCAGATGAACTGTCCAGGTCTTCATTGGACATCAACGGTGGAACCGTCCTGGCTTGCGGGATGTGAGCTTTCGGACCGGAGGCCACCTCCAGCTCCAGCTCAAATTGGCGATGGACACGCAGCAAGCTCGCCATGTCGACGTCCAATGCTGCACCCAACAAAATGTATTTGAGCGGATGGTGTGAGGTGACCGACTTACGAAGTAGCTTCGTGACCCATGAGGCAGGTGTAGCCCCACGAACCTCTCCGAGTACAGAAAATTCCCAATTGCGCGGAAGTGCTGCAAAAAAGTTGGCCATGTGACGTGCAAGCACTTGCAGATGCAAGCGATGGTTTCCAGACGCAAGATTGAGCTGTGTTGCCCTTTGCAAAAGTGTGGAGCGCACCGCATCTGCCGACAAAGCATTGACTTCAGATTCGATGACCTGAAGTGAGCGCAAAGCTATTTCGCGGAGGGGCAGCATGCAGAGGGGCGGGATATCAAGAAGTACCGAGTGTGCTTGCACATCCTCGTCGCTTGGCAGATTGAGTTGGCGGGAGTTGCGGCTGGACCAGCGATGATCAAGAACCCTAAGCGACGTGCCGTGATGCGGACAGACCAGCACGCCTGGAAGCATGTGAACCCTATGCCAGTAAGCGACTCCCCATTGCACCTGATCTTGCGCCATACAATCTGCGCATAACCGCACTCTGGAGGCGAAGCCAATACGGCTCGCGTTGACCCCCAGCTTCAACATCAGGCCTTTCGCATCCGAGGTCATCATCGCCCGAGCATGTTCTACCTGGCTCTGGCTCAAAAACGTCGCATAGTAGGGTAATAACGTGTGGTGCTTAAGGATCGTGGCCACCGACAGGTCAGTACCACTGGGTAGTACCGCGACGAGATCCCCTATATGGCTCGGGAAGGCCATATTTTGCGAAAAAGCCGCCGCCGATCTCATTCCTGCAAACGCGGCCTGGCAGCTACGAACACCGCAAAGGCGTGCGTATCGAGAAATCACGCTGTGCAGCGTCTCGTCTGGGAACGCCATGGGAAAGAAATGGAGTTTAAGGTGCACTTCACCACCCGCGTCTCACTGTTTGTGATACATCGGTGAAAACTCAAATAAATCCTCGTTGAGCCAACCTGCCTCCCGTAGAGCATCGAGTGGGGCATCGTGTTCACTCAGCGCTCTAGCCGCTGATTCTTCTACCGCAACAGCAATTGGCGATTGGTGCTCGTTGGCGGAAACTGCTGGAGACGTGTCTGTCGGCTTTTCACGGGAAAAAACACCTCGGAGTAAAGAGAGGCGATCCGCTCGTGCCAACCCATCGAACACCATCATTTCGTTCAGTTGCTCTTCAATTGGCAGCAAATCGTCGAACTGTCGCATCCGCTTCGGATCCCGGCTACGCAGAGCTGAAAGAGCAGGCTTTAGAATCTGCATTTTCGAGTTGCTAACCTTCACAATGATCTCAGCGGTCAAACATTCCGATCCACTTTGGACAGCATATCGCTGACTCAAGACCAGCAGCTTGACAAGGAAATCTGTGACGCCTTGAGTCTGCTCGTACAGTGTGTCGAAAATCTCGTCGGTCAGCTCCGCAGTCTGCTTGCACCACTGATAACTCCAAAGGTTTTCAACTAACAGCCGCCACTCCTCATCATCTTTCTCGAAGCGTTTGAATTCGAGCGTACCGGCACCACACACTCGACGGGCCGTTCGCATGACCTCTGAGAACAGGCTAATCATCGAGTTCGTGCCACTGAAAACGACCGGAATACCAATGTTGTTCACCAAGTGCAGGAAAAAATTCAGCATGCTCTCCTTACCACCGGTTTTCGCCAAGTGAAGGTTTTGCAGCTCGTCGATCAACAACGCCCCGATGAAAAACGTACTAGCCACCTGCTCCATCTGTTGCAGCGCATCGTTGATGTTCCGGTGTCTGTAGCGCTTGTGATAATCCTTGTCCCCTAGGGCATCTCCAACTGCATAAAAAAATTGCTGACAAAATCCAGCCAGCGATCCATCCCGTGGGCAATCAAGCTTCAGCCAAGTGATTTGGGTATGAACAAATTGCTTCCCCTCATAGCGCTCATGCCGGATTGTCTGTGGATAAAGGCTCAAAATGGCGTGAAGTGCCGTCGACTTCCCAATGCCACTCAGGCCGACCACGGTGAACGTTTCTGCAGTGGACTTGAAGGCATCGTGATAACGCTGAGCCCCTGATAAAGAATGCAAATGCCGGACGGTAGCGGGCGACATCGGGTTACGCCCAACATACCCCCGACGGATGAGCAGCGAGAACAGAGCCTCCAGTTCCAAGTGCAACAAAAACGGCTGTACCACGGTTCTTAAACGGTCGATGCAGTGAATTCGTGTGGCCCCCTCAAGGGCCAGCTCTTCCGGATCTACCGGCTGAGGAAAATTCGAGATCAGCTCTATAGCCGCCACGTCCGACAAAATTGGAGGTAAAGCTTCGATAAGCGGATTACCTACATACTCGCGTATGTCCTGTTTTACGTAATTTGCAAACGTCTGCGCACCTTTCATTGTGCCCGTCCTGGTCGAATTCTCTTGAGCAGATCAATAACCTGCGCAGTGCGCTCGCCGGCATATGAGTCTGGCGCTTTGGATATTGATTCAGATTGCCGTGAACCTGGCTTTGTCCTAACGCCTTCGGGTACGACCGAATTTTCACGCTCGAGGAGACGTTCTTCCGCGCGGTTTTCGCGGATGTTTCCTGTTGCCTCGGCCTTGGTGGATGGAGCAGGTTCCAGTTTTCTTTCAGAGACGGCATTAGTGATGATCTGATGGACCTCATCGCTAAGCTGCACACGGCTCTCCAGTTCAGCTCGCCGGTGAGTAGGTGGTTTTTGGCGATAGGCTTCGAGCAGATCAAAGATCTCGTCCGAGCGATAATCCGCGTAACTGGCATCCGACTGCCGAAGATCGCAACGGACAAATTGCTTGTTATCACCCTGTATCCAGATGTGCGCCGCAGAGTTCGGATCGTACCAACACTCTATTGACCAAGCTCCGCCTTTGCGAGCCTTGGCGAACCAGTCTTTGTCTACAGCCATATCACAGACATAGTGCATGCCACGGAATGCCACTCCTCCCTTTTGAACGGTCGCGCGCTCCCGGGGCAAGAGGTGCAGATAAACCAACTCGTCGGGGCGTTTGTTGGGCTCGATCAGGTCGTTCTCGCAAGCCCACTTCCATATTCCGTTGGGTGTAGGTTCAACACCATCGTTCATCATCGCCTGAGTTAGCCGGTCAGGCTGTCGATGATGCCGGTTGTAGTGAAGTACGCATCTGATGAGGATTTGTGTGAACTCTTTTAAGTTCAGCGTGGCGTCGAGCCGGTAATCTCGCTCGCCTCGCTCTTTGTCGCGAGCAGCGACCCCGCCAGGTAGCCATCTGATCCCCGTTAGATCATTCAAAATACCGAACCTGCTTTCTACCATCGGCTTCCAATCTGGCCGGTAAGGCGGAGCAGTACCCATTTCAATTCCCAATCCTGACGAAAGCCCTTCTGCTGCCAGTGACAACATCTCCCCCCTATCGGCGTAAATCTGATGGGACAAGTGGTGACAATTCCAATCATCTGGGTTGAGTTCGACGCCGTTCTGACGACAAAAATCGACTTTAGAAGTAAATGCGTTGAACAGCGCTTGCCTCGCCCCATTCCAGCTGGGGCCTTCCAACCCTACATAGAGCCCGACAATCATTCCGGAAAAACTATCCACGACTATGTAAACTACGGGCCGACCTATGAGCATCCGTCTGGAATAACTGTTGACCAAATAAATATCGGCAATGGTCGCATCGATTTCGAACTGGTGACATGGCCCGCGCAGCCAGTCGCGAACGGTACCTGAAAGCGGTCGGCAGTCTTTGAGCCATCTTCTTAACCCTTTACGACCACGCTCAGTTTCAATTTCGTCGAAAAAAACTCGACCCCAATAACTAAATTGTCTCAAGCTGGGGATCTCTAAACTAGGAAGTAAACGCAGCTCTTCTTCGCTGTTCTTAGAGATATCTCGAACCGAATAGAATCTCCTCAACATCTCATCATAAGCACTTGAAATAGAGGATTTCTTATCCTTTACATAAAGGGCGTACCCAACTCGAATGCACCGTTTATCAACCGTATTGAGCATCTTGGAAGTATGGGTAAGAACTCCTTGAAATTTAGGCTTTCGGCCTGGTGGTCTACTCGGATCATATTTCCTATCGGCAACGCCTACCGCCGAATAATTGTTCAGCAATGCGTTTCGAACTTGACCGTAAAACCAATAACGGTAAAGAAGTCGATAAATCGTTTTGCGCTGAATCCCTAACTCTGACGCTCTAGCGCTGATCAACTTGCCGGATTCCCCCCGTGCGAATATTTGCCCCGGATAGTCAGAATCTAGCAGGGGGGCGATGACGTCCCATTTTTTGTCTCGCTCCCGCTTGGTTGCTTCATCCAACTGATCCTCAAGCACCAGCATGAACTCGGGCGTGGTGATGGTTGCTGGTTTCGTGTGACCAGACGCTAACGAGCGACGCAGCTCCTCAAGGCCAATCGCGTGCGGTTGCCGAGGAGGGTCAGCTAGGTCTATCACAACTGCTAAGTCTTGCGTTTCATCTAGGTAAATGAGCCTGACCATCGTAGCAATGACCGACAAATCGGTGACTGGCTCAAATACGTCATTAACGAAAACGGTCATGACATGTTCTCCTTCCACGATACTTGGGCGGGGACTTGAAAAACTTCGAATTCGGGAACAAGACCAGTAAGGTGGAGAGGAGTGCTAGCCAAGTCGATTTTCAGTACCTTGTTCCAAATGAGATAAAAAAATACTGCTTGTGCGTCGACATAGGAAATTGAAAGATGGGACGCTATTTTCCTAAGGCATGTGGCCAAGGTCCATGAATATTCCCGGCTGTTTTCCAGACACTCGATGAAATTCGAATGCAGCTGCATTTTCATCAAGTCACGATGTAACACTGAGTATTTTCTGATTAATCCAAGGTTTTTTATAAGATCTCGTGTAAAAAACTCGTCTGTAACGATTTTCCAATCGACACCTTGGCTTTGCCAAAAGCGCTTTTCAATTTCAAGTTTCTCAAGCGTGCGTTTACTGCCTTTATCAAACAAATCCGAACGATACTTAACTGTTCTAGCTACCGACTTGAAATTTCCGTTCAAGTCTTTAACTGTTAGTAGGAAGTCTGTCGTCATCACATAAGGCAGTGTTGTTCTTGGGTATCTGGGATAACGTACATCTATTGACGACGCTATCGCTCGTGCACGCTCTGTGGGTAGTAGCGGGTATTGCTCACGGATATCCACGACGTCTTCAGAAAATTCACACACTAGGAAGTACGAACGCTCGAGATCTGACAGTAGGTGATGAATCCTGTCGACCTTCACACCTTGGATTTTGTGCGAGCGACCTATCGAAGGGACATCTTGTACCCGCAACCAAGGCACATAGCTTGCCCCGGCGCCTGCGCCAAATCCATTTGCAATGTGCCGTTCAATGTCCTGCTGTGATGCAAACTTACGACCTCGCAACCCACGCCTCCTCAGTTGATGCGGACCGCTTCACCTCTCGCCGAGAAAGAGCCGTAGAAGAACATGACCACCGTACCGACCATATTCAGAGCATTCCTAGACTACACCCGCTGAAAACTGAAGCGATGAATCCAGACCAAAGGGAAAGCCTGGAAAGAAAAAACCCCCGTAGATACGGAGGTTTAAGCCTTGTGTCAATCTATGTTTCCGTGTGTCAACCTTTATTGTTTAGTGTCAATCTATATTGTTCAAAACCAGAAGCGTAGATCATCTGTGGATAACTTATTCCACGGTCACCGATTTCGCCAGGTTGCGCGGTTGATCGACGTCGGTGCCCTTGAGCACGGCGACGTAGTACGACAACAGTTGCAGCGGGATCGTATAAAGGATCGGCGAAAGAATGTCGTGGATGTGCGGCATTTGCACCACGTGGGTACCTTCGCCGTTGGTCATCGCAGCCTTCTCATCCGCGAACACGATCAACTCGCCGCCACGGGCGCGGACTTCCTGCAGGTTGGACTTGAGCTTCTCCAGCAGTTCGTTGTTCGGCGCGACAGTGACCACCGGCATGTCGTTATCCACAAGTGCCAGCGGGCCGTGCTTGAGCTCGCCGGCCGGGTAGGCCTCGGCGTGGATGTAGGAGATTTCCTTGAGTTTCAAGGCACCTTCCATCGCGACCGGGAATTGCGCGCCACGGCCGAGGAACAGAGTGTGGTTTTTCTCGGCGAACAGCTCGGCGATTT
>Ga0209281_1001406_pt1 | contig 14494 bp, 14 predicted proteins | sample MedtruBG_FD_187514 | JGI IMG/M metagenome (GOLD analysis project Ga0209281, IMG submission 187514) | Root nodule microbial communities of legume samples collected from California, USA - Medicago truncatula BG (SPAdes) (version 2) | ecosystem: Host-associated > Plants > Roots > Nodule | place... | reverse complement strand
GCTAGTAAGACCCCTTGAAGACTACAAGGTTGATAGGTCAGAGGTGTAAGTACGGTAACGTATTTAGCTGACTGATACTAATAGGTCGAGGGCTTGACCAATAAAAATCAAGTTGTAATACATTAAAGAAACTGTGTGCAATTTTGAAAGAACAATATTTCTTTCAAAGATATAATTACAGTAATACATTCATGTAAATATAGTATAAGCGTAAACTAAGAGTCTTTTTTCAAAGGAAACTCGACTCACATTCGTTCGCTGAGTGCTAATTTACACGAAATCGAAGATTTCTGTAAATTATGCATCTCGTGATGATGGCATAGAGGTAACACTCCTTCCCATTCCGAACAGGAAAGTTAAGGTCTATAGCGCCGATGGTACTGCATGGGAGACTGTGTGGCAGAGTAGGACGTTGCGAGGTAATTGTAAAAGATAGTCATTATGACTATCTTTTTTTGTATGCCAAAAAAGCATCATTTGGATATAAAATTTAATAATTTATTTAGAGTGGAACTTAATTAAGTATAAGTTCCACTCTAAAATTTACTATATTTTATTAACCAGCCAAATCCCGATACATACTAGAATAAGTGCAATAATATTTTTAAATTCTAAAATAGTTTCATTCAGAAAAATTGATGAAAGTATAGAGCCAAAAATTGGAGTTAGAAAGTTATAAACAGATACTGGACCTACTTTATTATATTTTAATAAAATATTCCATAAGGAAAATGCAATGGATGATAATAAAGCTAAATAAACTAATATTGATGAAGAAGTTAATGTAAAATTAGAAACTTTTCCACCCAAAATATATCCTATTAATACTAGTAGAAAACCTCCTATGAAAAGACTATATCCTGTTATGATCATTACATCTATGCTTTCAGTAAGTTTTTTTGAATATATAGCTGCAATTGAAAAAATAAGAGCTGCAATTACTACAAAACCATCACCAGTAAAGGTAAAAGAAAATTGCAACATATCAGAATTAATATTAGCTATTATGACACCTACAAATCCTGCGATACAGCCAAAAATTTTTTTATTAGTCAATCTATCATTTGCGAAGATAAAATGAGATAATATAACACTAAAAAATGCTACAGTAGAATTCATTATAGATCCTTTAACACCAGTAGTATTAGCTAGTCCAATATAAAAAAATATGTACTGTAATGTTGTTTGGAAAATTCCTAAAAGAAATAAATTCAAGGTGTTTCTTCTGGAAAGGTTGAGAACAGTTTTTCCTTGTATTTTGGCAATGATAAATAAAAATAATCCTGCAAAAATAAATCTATAACCAGCAAATAAGAACTTCGATGGTATATCATTAGATGCAATATTGAATAATAGATATCCATTCTTTATAGCTGGATATGAACTCCCCCATAATAAGCAACATAATGTTGCAATGATTGCAACAAATTTTCGATTTGTATAAAATTTTTTATCTAACAAAAATAATCTACTCCTTTTTAAATTTATTCACTTAAGAAAAACATTGTAGTAAGAATTTATATAATATAGTCTAAATATTAAAGTTATAAATTTTGGATCCAATAAAGTCTTATAGAATATTCTTGACTAATTATATTATGAATCTTTAAATTAGTAAAATTAATGTTTATAATAATTAGTATGAATATTTTTCATGAAAGAGGGAATTTATATGACACTTCAACAGTTTGAGGTTTTTGTTCAGGTAGCAAAGACAGGTAGTTTTACAAAGGCAGGTGAAAATCTATCGCTTACACAATCAGCTATCAGCCATGTAATATCTTCATTTGAAAATGAGTTAGGTTTTAAGCTTTTATATAGGAATCGCTCAGGTATTAGTATTACTACCGAAGGAAAAAGAATATTTGAGCACGCCCTAGGAATTTTAAATAAAACAGAATTAATGAAGCAAGAAGCTAAATCTATATTAGGTATTGAATCAGGAGTGTTAAAAGTTGGTTGCTTCCCGAGTGCCTCTTGTAAAATATTACCTGACATAATTTTAAATTATGAAACTAAATACCCTAAAATAGAATTGAAGATTTTTGAGGGAAATTATGATGAAATTGAAGAATGGGTGATTAATGGAACTGTAGATTTGGGATTTTCTGCAAGTTGCTCGAAAAATTTAAATTTTATTCCTTTATGGAAAGATAACTTAGTAGCTATTGTTAAAAAAGATCATCCTTTAAGCTTAAAAAAATCAATTTCTATTAAGGAGATACAAGAAGAACCTTATATAATGCCCAAGTCAGGGTGTGATTTACTTATAAAAGATATTTTCAAAGAAAATAGTGTTGAACCTAATATAAGATTTGAGATTGAAGATAATAATGCTATCTTAGCAATGGTCAGCAGAGGGCTGGGGATATCTATAGTTCCGGAGATGGTACTAAGCTTTAATTCATTTGAATTAGACATTATAAAAATAACTCCCAATTACTTCAGAACTATTGGTATTTTACTTAAAGCATATGACTCAGCATCTCCAGCTGCAGTAGCTTTTATTAAAGAATTAAAAAAAGAAATCGAGAACTAAAAGTAAGTTTATATATAAATTTTAGTATTAATATCTTGATTTTCCAGCATTTATAAAATAAAATATGAATATGATGTTAAAGAAGGAAAAAATTTAAACAATAATCAAATAACTAATATATTAATTATTTAATTAAATTTAAATAGAATATATTTGATGGGAAAATGAGAGGAGAAATTGAATGAACTTAAATAATAATCATTTATCAGAATGTGAATGTGCATTAGATAAATGGATACATGAAAGATGTAATAATATGGATTTATTAGTTGTGAACGATGTGCCGATTTTGGCAGAAGATTGCTTATCTCTACTAAAGGGATCCATTGCAAAAGTTAATGATTGCACCGATAAGCTAATTGTTACTACTACAGACAATATAAGTTATGTTTTAGAATCTTTTGACGAATTAAGTGTTCTTAATTAAAATTTATTTAGCAATTTTATTTAGTTAATTAAACATAATTTCTGCTATATTTTCTTGAGTTTTTTTAACCTCTAAATTAAATGAATTTAGAGGTTAGTTTATTTTAGTAATTAAACAAATAATAATTTTAGTTTACTGAGGAGATAAAATATTATAGTTAAGGTAGAAACGGATAGATTAAGAATAGGGGATTATATTTACTTTTCTCTAAAGAAATTCAGGAAATATCAAAAAATCCAAGTGGATTTTTTAAAATAAATTTTGATGATGTTCAAAAAATAATTCGACTATGTAGAGTATGTCATAGGAAATAAAGAGTACTAATAGATCTTTCAGCATTTACGCCTCCAAGTTTATAACTCTATATACTTATCAATTGGGTATATTTCTTAAAAAAGTGCACATATTAAAAATTATACCTTTTAAAGTTTTATTGAGTACAACTTAGAAAATGGAGGAATTAAGATGAAAGAGCTAAAAAGTGGAGTATATTGGGTTGGAGCTACGGACTGGATAGTTAGGCACTTTCATGGATATGAATTATCAACTCATAGGGGGAGTACATACAATTCATATCTTATTAAAGATGAAAAGACTGCTCTTATAGATACTGTGTGGGAACCTTTGACAGATAGATTTCTTGAAAATTTAAGTGAAGTAACTGATATATCAAAAATTGATTATGTCGTAATGAACCATGGGGAACCTGATCATTCTGGAGCATTGCCAGCGCTAATGGAGTACATTCCAAATGCAACAGTTATTGTTTCAAAAAAAGGGTTGGAATCAATAAAAAAACATTATCATAAAGAATGGAATTTTAAGGTTGTTTCTACAGGTGATAAAATAAATATAGGTAGAGATGATCTTATGTTTATTGAAGCACCTATGCTTCATTGGCCTGATAGCATGTTCACATATCTTAGCGGAAAAAATATATTGTTTTCTAATGATGCTTTCGGACAACACTATGCTTCATCAAGTATTTTCAATGATGAGGTTGACGAAACAGAGGTTTATCAAGAAGCCCTTAAATATTATGCTAACATCTTAACTCCATTTAGCAGGCTTGTAATAAGGAAAATAGATGAACTTAAAAAACTTAATGTTCTTATAGATATTATAGCCCCAAGCCATGGGGTAGTATGGAGAAAAGATCCCATGATGATAATAGAAAAATACTATGAGTGGGCCGCTGGTCATTCAAATAAGAGTGTTGTAATTGCATACAATTCAATGTGGGGAGCTACTCATAAAATGGCTGAATTTATAGGTAAGGGACTTGGAGAATCAGGTATAGAATATAAAATATTTAATGTAGCTACAGCAGATAGAAATGATATGGTAGCAGAAGTATTTAAAGCTAAAGGCATAATACTTGGATCATCCACTGTTAATAATGGGCTGTTGACTTCCTTATTGCCACTTATTGAAGACTTAATTGGGTTAAAGTTTGAAAAGAAAGTTGGATCAGCCTTTGGCAGCTATGGATGGAGTGGAGAATCTCCAGATATTCTTATAGAATATCTAAATAAGGCAAGAATTAAAGTTATTTGGAATGGCTTAAAAATCAAATATATGCCTGATGAACAAGAACTTCAGGAATGTATAGCCTTTGGCAAAAACTTTGCTGAGAAAATGCTGGCAGAAATGTAAAAGGGTATTGTATTTGATTTAAAGAGAATTTTGAATTTATGGGGCATAAAGATTAAACTTATCAAGAAACATACTAAAAATGAGAAACTTGAATAAAGTAGTTAGCTATTTTATTTAGGTTTCATTTATATATTGATACTAAAAAATTTTAGTAAGCTATAGCGTGAATCAGATTTTTGTTTTATGTATCTTTATAGAAGTATGAGATCAACCCCTACTATAGATATCCCAATTATAAACGTAATTTATAATTGAAAATATATACTAACTAGAAAGAAGTAACATACTTTTGTGGAATGTTTCATTGGAAATTTTGATGGATGTAATTCTTAGGCTATAAGTTGTTCCAGATGTGCTAGTTTAAAGCTTGTTCTTTGAGACCAGCACATTGGTGCAACTTGTAGTTTTAGAATTACCCATCAAAATTTCCTGGAAACTGGAACAAAATTATGTTACTTCTTTCGGTGAGTTATATGCATAAGCATAAATTATAGTTGGGTTATTTATATGAAACTGTATTTTAAATTTACTTTAGTGGAAATAGAGAGTTAATTCCCTTACATTTTTCTTTAAGTATACTGATTTCTTCTTTAGTAACTGGTTTAAAGTCACTAGCAGCTTCAACTGCCCATCTAAAATGCTCAATATCTCCTGGAGGAATTGCAGCTGTTATAGGTTGAGAAAGAGTATATCTATATGCAAGTTTTGCTAATTCTTTATCATCTATAGCTTCATACCAGCCTTTTGGATACTTGTTAACTACACCATCATCTAAACTTGTTTTTGCCATAGCTTTTATAGCAAGTATGCCCAATCCTTTTTCTTTTGCTTTGGCTATCACTTTAGGTCCAAAACCTGAATTAATAATATTTGCCCAGTTAACAGGGAAAAGTATCGAATTAAAGTCATATCTTTCCATCAAAGCTATGGCTGCTTCTTCTGAATGAGCTGAAAATCCTAAATGTTTTACAAGTCCTTCCTGCTTTGCTTTAAGAAATGTTTCGAATGCACCATCTGAGCTAAAGATTTTTTCAACCTCTTCTGCAGTTGATACTGCATGTAATTGATATAAATCAAAATAATCAGTTCTAAGAGTTTTTAAAGATTGCTCTAATAATGCCCTAGCTCCATCTTTGGTTCTATTTTCAGTCTTACAAGCTAAAAATACATCTTTTCTTTTCCCTACAAGGGCAGGGCCTAATTTATCTTGTGCATCACCATAGGTAGGGGCTACATCAAAGTAATTTACCCCGCTGTCAATTGCTTCTGCAACATAGTTATTGGCATCTTGTTGTGTTTCTGCTGAAACAATGATTCCACCAAAACCAACAATCGATACTGTTTCTCCTGTTTTTCCTAAAAGCCTTTTTTCCATAGTCTTGCTCCTTCTCATTATTTACTATTTCTAATTATATTTATTGACATTAATAACTATTATAAAAATATCTTATCATAAATTAGTATGAATAATTATAAGTAAAATTATAGATTAGTCTACTTTGGAGGAATATACAGTTTTTCTCTAGGTTATGTTTTAAAACACTTTATATATTAATTTGGATAATAAAAGAAGTGTGAAGCTCTATCTATTGTATCAGTATCGTTAAGAATACTTCTTCGATGAAGAGTATTGTTATCAAAATCAGTTTTTTGACTATCTACAACATAAGCGTAACCGTCTTTATCCCAATACATAAAAATATATACGTGTGTATAATTGTTTGTAAAAACAATGTCTCAAACTAGAATTTTATAGTTTACCAGTTGGTAAAAATTAAATTATGAACAAATATATGTTATTATTGAAATACAATTTTCTAGAAAGGAAGTGTTTTTTGTGATGAGTAAAATGATCAGTGTATTAAGGGTGGTACTTAAATAACACGCCTGAGATACTATTTAAACATAAAATAAGATTATCGCTTTGCGTGTTGTTTTTTACCATCTTTAAAGAATTTATAAAAAATAACATTTCAAAGGAGAGTATTAATAATGAGAAATTTTGAACGTTGCGAAAAGTATTATAAGAAATATGGTAAGTTTTTTGAAGAAAACAAAATGCTAGGACCAAATGCTATGTGGCTTATAGAGATTCTTTGTGAGAAGTTGGATTTAAAGCCTGGTATGCGCGTATTAGATATGGGATGTGGTATGGGGCTGACATCAATATTTCTTGCTAAAGAATTTGGTGTAACTGTATTTGCAAACGATTTATGGATAAGCCCAACTGACAATTATAACCGATTTGTTCAAATGGGAGTTGAGGAGAAAGTATTCCCTATTCGTGCAGAAGCTCATTCATTGCCTTATGCAGACAATTATTTTGATGCAGCTATTAGTATAGATGCGTATCACTATTTTGGAACAGACGAGATTTATCTGCCTAACTATTATTCAAAGCTAGTGAAAAAAGGAGGGCAATTTGGAATCGTTAGCCCTGGTCTTACAAGAGAATTTAGTAATGGATTACCAGAAACTATGAAAGAATATTGGGAGCCAGATATGTATTGTTTTCACAGTGCTAAGTGGTGGCAAGAATTGTGGGGTAAAACAGGTATAGTTGATGTCACCTATGCAGAAACCATTGAAAATGGTAAGGAACTATGGAGAACAACTGCCGATTTTGATCTTCATAATGCAGATACAGAGGATTATCTGACACTTATAGCTATGACTGCTATTAAAAAGTAACAACAAATCGCTTTATAACTTAACAAAAAAATAAATATCAGATTCATATATCACAAATTTAGAAATGAATTTGTGATATTTTTTGAGTATGTACTACTATTGTATTAAGCAATATGTAGATTTGATGTTATTAATAAGAAACTCAGTGTTTTAAAATTGATAATGTGATATTTTAAATTTATACTATGATTAATTCATAATAATAAACAAAGGCGAAGCCGTTTAGAAAGTAAAATAAATTTAAAAGGGATGAGGTCTATGAATTATATGAAAGCTATAAAGGAAAAAGAAAGAAAGGAAGCGGCTTATGATTACTATTTATGATTGGTTTGGCTATGAATTGCCGATTAAGGAACGTTATAAGCTAATAAAAGAAGCCGGATTTGATGGCGTTTTATTATGGTGGAGTAATGGTTTTGGTCGTGATTGCTTTGGTTGGGACGATTACCGCAAAGGGCCACAAATTGCGCGAGAAGTGGGGCTTTTTATAGAAAATATCCACACACCAGTCCAAAACCAAAACAACCTCTGGCTTGACAATCTGGACGGTGAAAACTTAATTGATTGCTATTTGCAATGTATTGCAGATTGCGCCAAATTTGAGATTCCGACAATGGTGGTGCATCTTCCAGATGAAGACAATCCATATAACGCATTGGGACTAGATAGAATTAAGAGAATCACTGAAAAAGCTGAACAGGTTGGTGTCAATGTTGCACTAGAGAATTTACGGAACTTCGCCAATTTGGCATATGTGCTTGAGCAAATGCACTCTTTGCGTATAGGATTCTGCTATGACTGCGGACATCACTACCGCTACTATCCGGATAAAGATTTATTATCCATGTACGGCTCCAGGTTGATGGCATTACATTTACATGATGATGGCGGAAAGTACAATCAACATCGGTTACCTTTTGACGGCACGATTGATTGGTCTACAGCCATGAAAAAAATTGCGAAAACGGGTTACTCTGGTTCGACCGCAATAGAGGCTATGAATTGGGATTATATGAATTTATCTGTAGAGGAATTTTTACAAGAAGCGTTTGAACGAGCAAAAAGGCTAGAAGCATTAAAACTTTATACCCCATGAAAATAGAAAGAATCTAGAGAAAACTTTTTTGATATATGCAGAAAACGGTAAATCTACGGAGCAATATGTTTCTATAAAAGAAGCCTTGCAGCAACTTGGTATGAGATTATATTTAAGAAGAGCATTATGGAAAATAGCTATATACCTAAAACTGATCTTCTACTTGGCGTAGTAGCAGATTCATGTGTATTAAATATGATAAAGGAATGTATCCATCAGATAGTTGGAAAAAAGCAACAGTAATGAAAGTGTGATTTTTTTCTATTCAATTAAAAAAAAGGCGAAGAAAAACCAGTAAAATATACTGGTTTTTTATCAAATATAAATAAATATCAAAATATAGGTACTCATTTAAAAACAGTCACACAAATATCATAGTATCGTTGTCTTTCACTAAGACCATTATATCCTCCATTAACTACTTTGGTTATAACCTCCACAGAAGCTCTGCTGTCACAGAGTGAATTCATATTATTTGAATACCACCAAAATCCAGCGCCTTTGAACCTTGAGCCATCTCCAGGATAAACATTTCCTAAATCTTTGCACCATTCATATTTGTTTTACATATATATTAAGTTCAAATAAAGATGACAGTAGTGTATTAAATAATTAATAATATTGTATTTCCGTATTATGGTACAATAAGTACATATTAGAAAGCTTATGAGACTCATGATGAATAATGTTTAATTTTCAGTAATGGGATTGTTTCAATATTAGTAAGGGGGATTTTATGAGTACTGATTTAAAAAACATAGTAGCAGTAATAACGGGAGCGGGAAGAGGAATAGGCAGGGCTATTGCAATATCATATGCTGAAAATGGTGCAAGGGTTTGCTGCGTGTCAAGAAGTCAGAAAGAAATTGATAACACAGTAGATCTTATTAATGAGAATAATGGAAATGGGATAGCTTTGACTTGTGATGTTAGTAATTATAATGAATTAGAGAAAGCATTTAAAAAAGTTTTTGATACTTATGGACACATAGACGTAGTAGTTATAAATGCAGGAATTGATTGTGAAAAATCATCAGTAGAAGAATTGGATATTAATGATTGGAAGGCAGTTATGGATGTAAATTTAAACGGAGCATTTTATACAGCTAAGGCAGCTATTCCTTATTTAAAGAAACAAGGTGGTGGGAAGATAATAACTATTGGTTCTGGAATGGGGCATAAGGGGAGAGCAGATAATTCAGCATATAGTTGTTCTAAAGCAGGTTTATGGATGTTAACTAGAGTATTATCACAAGAATTACATAAATTTAATATTAGTGTTAATGAATTAATTCCAGGACCTGTTGTAACGGATATGGGGAAAAGTAGCATGAAAAAGGATAGCCATTCTGCTTTCTCAGTTGATAGTGAATGGATTAAGGCACCAGAAGATGTTACTAATTTGGCCTTATTTATGGCAACTCAACCCTTAATCGGACCAACAGGTCAAAGTTTTAGTTTGATGAGAAGAGACTTATAATTGTCTAAAGAAATATAATAAAAGTATTCTGTAAAATATAGACATATTACTTAATATTTTCTTAAGTATCTTTAAAATGCAACATCTATGTAATAAATAAATGTTAGAATGGTAATATAATCAAAAGTGGGAGATGAGAACATGGAGAAGAAGATATTAGTGGTAGAGGATGACAAGAGCATAAGAGAAATGCTGACTTTTGCCCTTGAAACAGAAGGATTTAAAGTTGAGAGTGGTAAAAATGGAGTAGAGGCTTTAAATAAATATGTTGAATTTGGACCACACTTAGTTCTCTTAGATTTGATGTTGCCTGATATAAATGGATTTGAAGTGTGTAAAAAAATACAGCAGGAAATAGATATTCCTGTTATTATGGTTACTGCTAAAAATGATATTGTAGATAAAGTGTTAGGGTTAGAAATAGGTGCTGATGATTATATTACTAAGCCTTTTCATATAAAAGAAGTAATTGCGAGAGTTTATAAATCTTTGAAAAGATTTGATAAAACTCAAAAATCAGAAAGAGATAGTAAGTTAATAGAAATTGGAAAAGATACATTTATTGATGAAGATGGCAGATGCGTTAGAAAAAATGGAATAGAAATAGGTTTAAGACCTAAAGAATATGATCTGCTTTACTTATTATCAACTAATAAAGGCAAGGTATTCTCAAGAGAGCAGCTTTTAAATAGAATTTGGAGCTATGATTACTATGGAGAAGTGAGAAATGTAGATGTACATGTTAGAAGATTAAGAGCAAAGATAGAAAATGATGAGAATAAATATATAGAAACCGTATTTGGTGTTGGGTATAAATTGAGGTAGTTATATGAAAAATAGAAAGTTAAGAGCTAAGATTACCTTAAGAGTTGGGCTCTTGCTGATTTTAGGCGGAATTGCTTTAAATATTGTTGTAAAAAATATAATAGATTATAGTACAAATAACACAATCAAAAATGATATGATAATACAGCAAAATAATTCAACGGAATTTATTAACGAGTATTTCACATTAAATGATAAAATTTTGGACAAGCAAAATTTTATAAGTAATTGTCCTAAAATAGCAATAAAATTATCCGAACATAATAATTCCACCATAGGCATTTATGATACAAGTGGTGAACTTCAGTACCAAAGTGTTAAGGGAGAGATAAATAAAAGTATAGATTCTCATATAAGAAAAGCTATAGAAAATAAGGCATACATATATTTTGAACAAGACAATGAAGAATATAAAGGGTATTTTGCCTATCCTCTTTATTCAAAGGATGAGTTTGTGGGAATAGTTGAAATTGTCAGAGATTATAAGGAAATAGTTAATAATAATAGATACATATATGTACTATTTACATTAGTTGAAAGTTTTTTCTTTTTAATTATCTTGGTACTAACAAATTTTATTATGAAAAAATCAACAAAGCCCATTGAAGATTTATTAAAGGGAGTTAGGGAAATTTCGAAAGGGAATTACGGTTATGAAGTATTTGAACATACCAATAAAGATGAAATAAGTGATTTAGCCTATGAGTACAATAAAATGAGAAAAAAGATTAAGAAACAAATAGAAGTAACTCATAATTTAGAAAAAACAAGAAGAGATTTCTTTTGTAATATTACTCATGAATTAAAAACTCCGCTGACTTCAATTTCTGGATATGCAGAACTTTTGCAGACTAATTATAATAATGAAAAATTTAGAATACAGGCAATAAATGCTATAGAAGAAGAAAGCAATAAGCTAAATAATATGATCTCAAATATTTTGGAAGTATCAAGGGGACAAATTTTGAATAAGGAAAAAAGTGAATTTAATATTGGTACAATGCTAATTGGACTTTCGGAAGAAATGAAAATAAGAAATAATAATAGTCTAAAAGTAAAAAATGAAGTTGAAGAATGCAGTCTTATTGGTATATATGATGATGTAAAAAGTTTGCTTTTAAATTTACTTGAAAATGCTTATAAGTATTCAACAAGGCATGGGGAAATAGAAATTAAAGGATATAAGGAAAATGAGTATTATAATATATCAATCTCAAATAGTAGTTATAATTTAAGTCCAGATTTTGCACAAAAGGCTTTTGAACCTTTTGTAAGAGGAGATAATTCAGAAGGATTAGAGGGAAATGGGCTTGGTTTATATATTTGTAAGTTAATTGTTGATGAGCATAATGGAGATATGACAATAGCCATTACAGAAGAAACTGTAAGTGTTAACATAAGATTAGTATATACGTAATAGCTTATATCATACAAAATATTAATAAGAATATAAAACATATGCAAGTAAAAAGGAGAATTAATATATGAACGGATCTGAAAGAAAAAAATGCAAAATCTCAAAAATCTCTATATTAAGCTGTGTACTAGCAGTAAGCATAGTATTTTCAAATGCTGCCAGCGTTAAAGCAATTGAAGGGAATAATGTGATGTTATCTAATTCTAATAATCCAGCACAAATAAATAATGAATATAAATCCTTAAGTAATACACAATTAGAAGCTCAGGTATCTTTAAATAATATAGAAAATGTATTGAGTATTAAAGCTAAGAATCCTAGTTTTCTCCCCAAAAGAAGCAGCAGTGAATCATTTCGGATCAATAAATTTTTTTAAGAGGATACTTAAAAATAAATATTATTTGAAAATAAAGAAAAAAGTAATGAGAATATTAAGGATCAAGTTTCTTAGAAGAAATTTATGGAAACTATAAAAAAGGAGTAATAATGATGCATGGAAGTAAAGCCATATTTATAGGTTTTATAGTAGTGGTTATTACATTAAGTGGATGTGATAGAACAAAAGAAATTAGAGTTTCTGATGATGTTAAAAGAGAAACAGAAATGAAAGCAGATAATAATAAAATTAGAACTGAGCCTGTATTAAAAAAGAAATTAAGTGGACTTGATAGAAAGAGAATATTATTTTGGATAGATGATGAGAATATTTTGATAAAGGACATATCAAGCGAAAAGCTCATTTTATATAGTTATAATTTGGAAAGAGAAGAAAGTACGGAAATATTAAATGACACGAATATAACTAAAATATATGATGAAGAGAGTAATACAGGAGTTATGTTAATAGGGAATGATAGGCAAGCATTTGTATATGATCCGAAAGAGAGAAACCTTAAAAAAGTACTAGATTTTGATGAAGAATTTAAAGATGGAATTCCAGGTTTAAAATCACCAAAAGAAAAACAGGATTTATCTAAATGCAGCATACATTTAGATAAGAAAGGGTATATCTCTTATATTAGTAAAATAAAATCAAACAATACTGCAGAATATACTATATTTAATTACGAAGATGATAGAAAAAATATTATCGATTCACGATATTCTTTGAGCGGTATCAATGGCAAATTTGATTTAACAGGCAAAAAAATTTATGTGGAGGAAGTAAATAAAATAACCAAACTAAATCTAGAAACAGGGGATAAGTCATCTATTGAATTAAGTCAACCTAAAATCATTAATGTATTTGAAGATGGTACTTTGTTTGTTTCCTGCTTACAAGAAAACGGAAATTCTTATGATTGTGATAGAAGATACAGAGTAGATTTTGATAATAAAAAAGTTACTAGATATGATACAAGCTATGAAGGCAAAAATTTAACAATTGGATCAATTGATTTTAAAAATGAGTTTGTTGGTTATACGTATTTAGGAGATGGTGATGAAAGAGATAAGAATATAGCTATGTATGGGAAATTAGAGGGAGATAAGTTTACAGTAACGGACAAGCTGTTCAAAAATAATGAGGAGGTTGGATGCAACTATTATAGAGACTTTATCTTTAGTCCTGATCATAATAGATTTATTACGAATGTAACAGTATTAAAAAATAATGATATAGATGATATAAAAAAAGATGACGAATACCTTTTTGAATTAAAATAGATTCAAATTTTCTATTCTATAGAAACCACGTTTGAGGACTTTAATTTCAGCCATGGATGGTATATTAAATATGTTAAATTTATATTAAAAGATAAAAATGAAAAAACTGAAAATATTAAAGCAAGTTTTTTCATTATACTTAACCACCTTCCATAAATTTTTTAATTATAAAATACTCAATTTCTATTATGTGAAAATTGCCAAAATATATTCAGAATCTTTACCGTGAGTTACTGACCACAAAATTGTGGTCAGTAAAATTTCATGAGTATTTATATGAATATTTTTTTCTTAGAAGTAATCTCTTACTAAGAATGTAAAAGCTTTATTATCTATTTTTAGAGATTTTAAGCGAATTATTCCGTCAAAATTATACATAATATAACTGGTATCGTTATGGATAAAATGCAATTGAGTAGAAAAGTGTGGAATAATGTTATATGTTAGAAGTGGAAAATTGTGGAGTGGTGTAGTAAAATAAATTTAGTGAATTTTTTAATACTAAAGAAGTTATCTAAGCATAGGAGGGTTAAATATGCAAAGTATTGACTTTATAGATAAGGCTAGAAGTGGAGAAACTATTGATAATAATCAAAGTGAGCAAGCGTTAATGATTGTAAGAAATGATACGGTTGTTAATGCAAGTAAATCTTTCTTTTATATGACAGAGTATTTAGAGGAAGATATAATAAAGAAAA
>Ga0209281_1001402_pt1 | contig 14570 bp, 10 predicted proteins | sample MedtruBG_FD_187514 | JGI IMG/M metagenome (GOLD analysis project Ga0209281, IMG submission 187514) | Root nodule microbial communities of legume samples collected from California, USA - Medicago truncatula BG (SPAdes) (version 2) | ecosystem: Host-associated > Plants > Roots > Nodule | place... | reverse complement strand
TATCACCCGCGTACAGGTTGTTTTGACGGCTGTACCCGGCCTGCAGTTCCAGCGACTGCATCGGCGCAAAGTCCCAACGCAGCACGCCGTTGATGTCTTTGTTCTCCACCCCTTCGCGCCCGGCGGGCAGGGTGTTCTGATAAATTCCGGTACGCTCAGACTGATGGCCTTGGTTGATGTCCCAGGCGTCGGCCTGGGTTTTATCCAGGTTGCCGTTCAGGCGGAAGCTGAAATCGCCGCCCATCGGGCCGGTCAGGCTGAAGTTGGTGCGTTTGGTGGAGCCTTCATCTTTATGCTCCGGCAGGTTCATGAACGTGTCCCAGCTGCCGTGCCACTCATTGTTCACTTTTTTGGTGATGATGTTCACCACGCCGCCTGCCGCGCCGTTACCGTAACGAGCCGCAGCCGGGCCACGAATAACGTCGATACGCTCAATCATCTCTGGCGGAACCCAACTGGTGTCGCCGCGGGTGTCACGCTCGCCGCGCCAGCCTAAACGAATCGAGTTCCGGCTGGTGACCGGCTTACCGTCAATCAGGATCAGGGTGTTTTCCGGGCCCATGCCGCGAATATCAATCTGACGGTTGTTACCGCGCTGGCCGCTGGTGGAGTTCCCGGTCAGGTTAACGCCAGGCATGGTGCGGATGATTTCGGAAATGTCACGAGCGGGCGGGCGTTTACGGATTTCATCGGCGGTAATCGTTGAAACGCCCGGCGCCTGCAGGTTCTGCTGCGCCGCGGTAACAACCATGGTTTCTTCAGCATCTGCAGTTTTTGCCTTTTCGGTCTCTTCTGCGAATGCGGGTAATGCCACCCCGTAAATACCCAGATTGACCAGTAAGGCCAGGGATTTGAGTTTGTTATTCATTGTTAGCCAACGTCCTGCTGTATTAATAAAAGCCTCGTCATACTTCGAGCCGCAGGGGCGTTGGCTTTCCTCGCTCACCCCAGTCACTGACTTATGTCAGCTCCTGGGGATTCGCTGCGTCGCCGCCTGCCTGCAACCCGAATTATTTAGAGGCTGTAAATGTTCTAAACGCGCGCCAATACGCTATTGCAAATGCAAATAGTTATCAATAATATTATCAATAAATTTTGACGTGTAACAAAATTCCACAAATAACGCGGGGTTAACGTGGCGGAGACGGTAACGACAGGGAGTGCAGCCTGGTGGGAACGCATTGACGGGCCCCAATGGCGGCGGGAAGGGGAGTGTTGCCACGTCACGTTTTATTGGCGCGATCCGGCAGGCAGCGAGCCGCATTCGACCCTCAAACGGGTGTGGCTGTACATCACCAGCGTGACTGATCACCACCAGAATTCAGTCCCGCAGACGCTGTCCCGTCTGCCGGGTACTGACGTCTGGCAGTGGCACACGCGGCTGCCTGCCAGTTGGCGCGGCAGCTACTGTTTTATTCCTTCCGAACGTGACGATGATTTCGATGCCGCGCTGTTTAATGGCGACGCACCGGACCGCATTCTGCTGCGCGAAGGCTGGCGAAAACTGCTGCCGCAGGCGATAGCCGATCCGCGTAATCAGCACAGCTGGCGCGGTGGACGCGGGCACGCAGTGTCTGCGCTTTCGCTGCCGGATGCCCCGGAACAGCCTGGCTGGGATCGCCCGGACGAACCGTACATCCCGCCGGTGTGTATTCAATGGCGCAGCCAGCGTCTCGGCAACGTCCGCCGGGTGTGGATTTACACCACCGGCAAGCCGTCGCAGCCCGAGCGCCCGCTGGCGATTTTGCTCGACGGTCAGTTCTGGGCGGAAAGTATGCCGGTGTGGTCGCCGCTTGCCCGTCTGACCCGCGAAGGGCAGCTTCCGGCGGCGGTGTATGTGCTGGTGGATGCCATCGACACGGCCCATCGCAGCGCGGAATTGCCGTGCAACACCGATTTCTGGCAGGCGTTACAGGCCGAACTGCTACCGCAGATCCAGCGTATCGCGCCGTTCAGCGAGCAGCCGGAACGCACGCTGGTCGCCGGGCAAAGCTTCGGCGGGCTGGCGGCGATGTTCGCCGGGCTCAGCTGGCCGCAGCGTTTTGGCTGCGTGCTGAGCCAGTCCGGTTCCTACTGGTGGCCGAAACGTGGCGATCGCCATGGCGGCGTCATACTCGAAAAACTTTCTCGCGGTGAATTTTCGCCGCAGGGCCTGCGCATCTGGCTTGAAGCCGGACGTCGCGAGCCGGTCATCTTTGAGGCCAATCAGGCCCTCTTACAACAACTACCACAGCAGCCGGTTTTCTGGCGTCAGGTTGACGGCGGACACGATGCGCTGTGTTGGCGTGGCGGGCTTACTGCGGGGCTGATAGCGCTCTGGCAGCCGCTGGTCGATGCATAAAGCGCGCTTTACGACAGGAGTTTGGTATGCAAATCAGTAACCCTTTCGATGATGCGCAAGGGCAGTTTTATATCCTGCAAAATTCCCGCCAGCAGTACAGCCTTTGGCCGCAGCAGTGCGCCCTCCCGGCAGGCTGGGAAATCGTCTGCGAACCGCAAAGCGCCGAGGTCTGCAACGCCTGGCTGGCGGCGCGCTGGACCACGCTGAATCCTGCTCATTTTGCCGGAGGCCGTCATGACTGAACGTTTGCCGCTGGTGGCGGCCCAGCCGGGGATCTGGATGGCGGAACAGCTGTCCACGCTGCCAAATGCCTGGAGCGTCGCCCATTACGTTGAGCTTGACGGCGAAATTGATGTGTCGCTGTTACAGCAGGCGATAACGCTGGGACTGGCGCAGGCCGACACCCTGCGGATGCGTTTTACCGAAGACAACGGCGAACCGTGGCAATGGGTTGATGACGCACTCACGCCGGGTATTTCTGCGGTGCAGGATTTACGTCATGAAGCCGATGCGCACGGTGCCGCGCTCGCGCAGATGCAGGCTGATTTAGCGCAAAATACCCGCGTCGACAGCGGCAACCCGCTGGTGTGTCATCGGCTGTTGCGGGTGGCTGACAACCGCTGGTACTGGTATCAGCGCTATCACCATTTACTGGTGGATGGCTTCAGTTTCCCGGCCATTACCCGTCAAATCGTACACATTTACCGCGCGTTGCTGAAAAATGAAACGCCGCCGGGATCGCCGTTTACCCCCTTTGCGGAAGTCGTCGAGGAATATCAGCGCTATCGCGACGGTGACGCCTGGACTCGCGACGGTGCGTTCTGGGCCGAACAGCGCCAGCAGTTGCCGTCTCCTGCCTCGCTGTCAGCCGCGCCGTTGCCGGGCCGCGCCGCGACCACCGCCATCTGGCGTTTAAAACTCAGCGCCGACAAACAGGCGTTTAGCCGTTTATCCGCCGCCATCGCCAGCCCGCGCACCGATTTAGCCCTCGCGCTGGCCGCGCTGTGGCTGGGCCGCCTGTGTGGACGAAACGACTATGCGGCGGGCTACATTTTCATGCGCCGTTTAGGCTCGGCGGCGCTCACCGCCACCGGACCGGTGCTGAACGTGTTGCCGCTGGCAGTGACGCTCAAACCGGAAGAAACCCTATCGGAACTGGCCACTCGTCTGGGTTCGCAGCTGAAAAAAATGCGTCGCCATCAGCGCTATGACGCCGAACAAATCGTGCGTGATGCCGGAAAAGCGGCGGGTGACGAACCGCTGTTTGGGCCGGTGTTTAACGTCAAAGTCTTCGATTATCAGCTCGATATCGACGGCGTTCGCGCCACGACTCACACCCTGGCGACCGGGCCAGTCAACGATCTGGAACTGGCATTGTTCCCGGACGAAGAGGGCGGCCTGACCGTGGAAGTGCTGGCTAACCAGCAACGCTACGATGAGCAGACGTTACGCCAGCATATGGCGCGCTTAGAGGCGATGCTCACGCAATTTGCCGCCAACCCTGCGCTGCGCTGCGGCGACGTGGAATTGGTGTCGGACACCGAATATCAGCGCCTCGAACAAATTAATGAAACCGGCATGATGCTGCCGGAAACCACACTCAGCGCGCTGGTGGCGGCCCAGGCGGCGAAAACGCCTGACGCGCCCGCGCTGGCAGATGCCCGGTTGCAGTTCAGCTATCGCGAAATGCGCCAGCAGGTGGTCGCCCTGGCGAATCTGCTGCGTGAGCGCGGCGTCAAACCCGGCGACAGCGTGGCGGTGGCGCTGCCCCGTTCGGTCTTTTTGACCCTGGCGCTGCACGGGATCGTCGAAGCGGGTGCGGCCTGGCTGCCGCTCGACACCGGTTATCCGGACGATCGTCTGCACATGATGCTCGAAGACGCGAAGCCGTCGCTGCTGATCACTTCTGACGATCAGCTCAGCCGTTTTTCCGGGATCGACACGCTGTGCTATAGCGCGCCGCTGGATGCGCAGGACGACACGCCGCTGGCGCTGTCGCAGCCGGGTGACACCGCCTATATCATTTTTACTTCTGGATCGACCGGCCGCCCGAAAGGGGTGATGGTCGGGCAGACGGCGATCGTCAACCGCCTGTTGTGGATGCAGGATCACTATCCGCTGACCGCGGCCGACGTGGTGGCGCAGAAAACGCCGTGCAGTTTTGATGTCTCGGTGTGGGAATTCTGGTGGCCGTTTCTCACCGGCGCAAAACTGGTGATGGCCGAGCCGGACGCGCATCGTGACCCGCTAGCGCTGCAACAGTTCTTTGCTGAGTTCGGCGTGACCACCACCCACTTTGTCCCATCGATGCTGGCGGCATTCGTGGCCTCATTAACCGACGACAACGTGGCGTCGTGCCGCACGTTGAAACAGGTCTTCTGTAGCGGCGAAGCGCTGCCGACCGCGCTGTGTCGCGAATGGGAGCAGCTCACTCACGCGCCGCTGCACAATTTATATGGCCCGACGGAAGCGGCGGTGGACGTCAGTTGGTATCCGGCGTTTGGTCCGGAACTGGCGGCGGTCAGTGGACACAGCGTGCCGATTGGTTTCCCGGTGTGGAATACCGGTCTGCGCATTCTCGACGCGCAGATGTGCCCGGTGCCGTTCGGCGTGGCGGGGGATTTATACCTCACCGGCATTCAGCTGGCGCAGGGCTACATGGGTCGTCCCGACTTGACCGCCAGCCGCTTTATTGCCGATCCGTTTGCGCCCGGCGAGCGCATGTATCGCACCGGCGACGTGGCGCGCTGGCTGGATAACGGCGCGGTGGAATACTTAGGCCGTAGCGACGATCAGCTCAAAATACGCGGGCAGCGCATCGAGCTCGGTGAAATCGAGCGCATGATGCTGAGCCTGCCGGACGTGGCACAGGCGGTGGCTCATGCCTGCGTGCTGAATCAGGCCGCGGCGGTGGGCGGCGATGCACGTCAGTTGGTGGGCTACGTGGTGTCCGATTCCGGATTGCCGCTGGCCTGCGATGCGCTGCTGGAAAGCCTGCGCGACAAACTGCCGCCGCACATGGTGCCGGTCACGATTATCCCGCTGGCTTCACTGCCGCTGAGCGCCAACGGCAAGCTGGACCGCAAAGCCTTACCGCTGCCGGAACTGACGCAAAAAGCGCCGGGGCGTGCACTGGAAAGCACCACCGAGCACGCGGTGGCGGAAGCGTTTAGCGCGCTGCTGGGCTGTGAGATTGGCGACGTCGATGCTGATTTCTTCGCGCTCGGCGGCCATTCGCTGCTGGCGATGCGTCTGGCGGCGCAGCTCAGCCGCACCTTTGCGCGTCAGGTCACGCCGGGGCAGGTGATGGTGGCCTCGACCGTGGGCAAACTCAGTCATTTGCTGGATTCGGTGAACGACGCGCAGGCTCAGCGTCTGGGCTACGAGGCGATTTTGCCGCTGCGTGAAAGCAATGGTCCAACGCTGTGGTGTTTCCATCCGGCGTCCGGTTTTGCCTGGCAGTTCAGCGTGCTGGCCCGCTGGCTGAGCCCGCGCTGGTCGATAACCGGTATTCAGTCGCCGCGCCCGGCAGGGCCAATGGCCAGCGCGGAAAATCTGGATGCGCTGTGCGAACACCATCTGGCGACGCTGCTGCAACAGCAGCCGCACGGTCCGTATTATCTGTTCGGCTATTCGCTCGGCGGCACGTTGGCGCAGGGCATCGCCGCGCGTTTACGTCAACGCGGTGAGGCGGTGGCGTTCCTCGGGCTGCTGGATACCTGGCCGCCGGAAACGCAGAACTGGTCGGAAAAAGAAGCCAACGGGCTGGACCCGGACGTGCTGGCGGAAATTAACCGCGAGCGCGAAGCCTTTCTGGCCGCGCAGCAGGGGCAGGCGTCCGGCGAATTGTTCACTGCGATTGAAGGCAACTACGCTGACGCGGTGCGGCTGTTAACCACCGCGCACAGCGTGGCGTTCGACGGTAAAGCCACGCTGTTCGTTGCCGAAAAAACGCTGACGCCGGGCCAGGACCCGCATCGCGCCTGGGGACCGTGGGTCAAAGAGCTGGAGGTGTATCGCCAGAACTGCGCCCACGTGGATATTATTTCCCCGCAGGCGTTCGAGGCCATTGGCCCGGTGCTGAAGGAAATATTGGAGTAGGGTTCTTTATTATGCAGGTCGGGTAAACCGGCCTGCATGTCTGTTATACCATCCTTCTTGATTTTAAATTTCCATGATAAAACTACATCGATTTATTGTAATTAAATCATGGGATTATTAATCATTGAGGGATTATATGTCAAAGCAGATAAATATAAATGAAGCTGATGAACACAATGTTCCTGGCTATAAGTTATTTAGCCTTCCCGGTATGGTGATTGCCAGTGTTTTTGGCAGCATTCTGGTGGGGGGAATATTGATGGGAAGGAATTATCAGCGCTTGGGTGAAGTGCATAAAGCAAGGTTAACGTACTGGTTCACAGCTCTGGCTACTCTGGCTGGGTTCTGTGGTGCAATGTTCCTTCCGGACGATGGACCGACCGCACCGTTTGCGGTTGCGCTGGTTGTCGCTTTAGCTTTTATCATGAATCATTTACAGGGGCCTTTTATCGTCAGGCACCTTGAACAGAAAGGACTGATGGAATCCAACTGGAAAGCCTTGGGCATATCACTCTTGGTGACGATAGCAATGGTGGTATCCGTCATATTCGTTATCGCTATTCTTCAATAACGCTTATGGCACAATGAGCGCTTTCTGTAACGGAGTGAAGGGAAGTGCTCAATCGTATCGATCAGTTTTTGATAGACCCGCCCGCCATTCGCCTGGCCGGCGTGCGGCGCTACGGGCTGGAGTTTCTGTGGTTCGGCATCAAGGAACTGCGCGCCTGTTTGTTTGCAGGCTTATTCTTTGTGGCGATATTCTGCGTCCCGCGTGGGGGCCTGATGGGCATCTCGCGCTACGATTTGCTGCTGCTCATCGCCTTAGCCATCCAGTTCACGATGTATTTTACCCGGCTCGAAAGCCTGGATGAAATCAAAGCTATCACCCTGTTTCACTTGCTCGGTTTCGCCCTCGAACTCTTCAAAACCTCATCGGCTATTGGCTCATGGAGCTACCCGGAAGCGGGCTGGAGCAAAATAGGCGGCGTGCCGTTATTCAGTGGATTTATGTATGCTGCGGTGGGCAGCTACTTGATTCAATGCTGGCGTCTGCTGGATTTGAAAATTCGCCACCACCCGCCGATTCTGCATGCCGTTTTGCTGTCGCTGGCGCTGTATGCCAACTTCTTTACCCATCATTTTATCGGCGATTATCGCGGGTATATTGCCGCCGTAGCGCTGGGGATGTACGCCCGTTCGACGGTGATTTTCACCCCGTATGACCGCCCCTATAAAATGCCGCTGTTGCTGGCCTTCGCGCTGATCGGTTTCTTTATCTGGCTGGCGGAAAATATGGGCACCTTCTTCGGCGTCTGGCGTTATCCGAATCAGCTTGGCGCGTGGGCGACGGTGCATATCGGGAAATGGGGTTCGTGGTCGCTGCTGGTGATGATGACGTTTACCATCACGCTGTTTTTGAAGGACATTAAAAAACGGATCCATGTGGCGCAGTAGTGGGGATTTATCTTTTCTCCCTCGCCCCTTTGGGGGGAGGGGAAAAGGGGTCAATACTTATTCGGCAAACGATGCACCGCTTTCAGCACCCCGTCCTCTATGTCGATATAGCCACCTTGCTTAAGCTGAGAGAGCATTTTCATTACCGTGCTGCGCGACAAGCGGGTTCTTTCGATAATGTACTTTGCCGTTGAGGTGGCATTACGCAGATCCTCGGGCTCCTGCATCAGCGCCATTAACTGAAACTTCATCACGTCGTAGGTGGTGGGCGCGCTCATCAGCACACTCTTTTTATAGAGGTTGCTGGCGATGGCGGTCAGATGGCCGGCCAACAGTTCCCAGGCATCGTTTTGCGCAATAATTTCATGGGCCCGTAGGGTGGGCAAAGAGGCTATCCTCGCCTCGCTGACCGTTTCAATATATAGCCCCGATTCGTGTGGAACTCTATTGGAGATGCCCAAAATATTGGGTGTGGCGATGGATGAAATCACGAAGTCATCGGAACTTCTTCCCACTTTGACGAGGCCAGATAACAGGATGTAACACAGGTTTACGCCATCCACGGATAAGTGAAGTTGCGTATTGGCCTGAACATCCTCAAACGTGACATACGGCGAGAGCACATCGATGAGATCGGTCGTGGCCTGAGACTTAATCGGTGTTGTCATGCCTTGCAGGAAAGACTCTTTCATATCAGTACGTATCAGGTTGCAATCTATTGCTTTAAATCTAGCAACAGAGCGCCTGAGCGTACATTAATACTTTAGCGGAATGTTATGGATAGCCAGCAGCAGCCCTTTATCGGTGGTGATGTAGCCCCCGGTTTTGAGCTGCGCCAGGATTTTCATGATGCTACTGCGCGATAAAAACGTGCGGCTTTGTATATAGTTGGCGATAGTCACGCTGTTACGAATGGCCTCTGTCTCACCCATTAATTCATAAAGCTGGTAGCGAATAATGTCGTATGACGATAACGACGATATTTTTGTGCAGTGATCGTAAACCCGCGTCACAGTATATATCAACATCTGCGATAACGGGCGCCATAGGTTATTGTCGGCAATGACCTGATTAGCCACTTCCAGCGGTATCCAGCTCACTTCAGAATGCTCGTGGGTGCGGATATAAAGGTACTCCGGATCCGTCATTTGCGTACTCATCCCAAAAATAAAGGGGGCAGACTCGGTGTTTAACACCATGCCGTCAACGCTGCGGTACAACGACACGCTACCTTTATGCAACAGGAAACATTTTCGCTTTTCATTATCCATATAGTTAATTATCTGGCGATCTTGTGTTTCAAAGTTGTTAGAAAATGGCTTGAGACAAGAAAGCATTTTTTCTATTTGAGCGGTGGGTTTTTTATTTCTGAGGTTTTCATTTTCAGAGAATTGGTTTTTTTGATGTTGAAATACAGTCATTTGCATCACCTCGCGCAAGCCCGGGAACATTCTCGCGGCGTTAATAAGTGGCTGCATTATGGTAAAGAACTTTTATTAAGTGAATGATTGTTACGGTGTAAAATTACACCCAAAAACACCTTGAGTTTAGTGTGTCATTTAATGAAAATTGATTCATGCGGTGAATCGGTGTTTGGTGAATTAGGTTAATTTTGAATGTAAATCAGTTTTGGTCAGAAACCTAAATCTGGCCGCGTGAATGCGTTCATTTGTGAATTTATTTCATTCGTAATAATAACGAGTCGCTGTACGACTCAATTGATGAAGCAAGGAAATGTTCGACGAAATGATTAATTACTCCGTGTAATTGATGGGCGCTTTATTGCCTGGATTCGGTGGCATGACTTATACAAATAAAAAGGAAATCACTATGAAAAAAAATGTAATCGCTATGGCTATCGTGACGACTGCTGTGCTGTCTGCGGCTAACGCATTCGCTGCTGCTGGTCAGGTTAATTTCACTGGCGAAATTATCGATGCGGGCTGCGATGTCATCAACACCGTGGCTAACCCATTGCAGGTTAACCTGGGTCAGGTCGCTAAATCTGAGTTTGTGAACACCGGCGATACCGCCGCAGCGACGGGCTTTAACATTCAGCTGACCAACTGCCCGGACACTGTTTCGACCGCCAGCATCGAGTTCGATGGCGCGGCACTGAACGGTGACAACAGCTTACTGGAGCTGACTCAGAGCGCAGGCGTGGCAACGGGCGTGGGCATCCAGCTTTCTGATCAAAGCGGCGTTCTGCCTCTGGCTCAGCGGTCAATGGCCTACTCCTTACAGTCTGGCAGCACAATGAACAACCTGCCGTTCACCGCCCGCTACAAATCCGTGGCAGCGACCGTAACCGCAGGTCCAGCTAACTCTGTCGCTAACTTCAGCGTTATTTACAACTAATACGACGCCCATCAGGGCTGGAGATGAGTTCACTGGCCGGCGGTAATAATGCCGGCCATTTTTTATCTCCTCGACAGGAAACCAATATGAAAATGTTTACGGGTTCGATACTGGCTGCACTTTTGGTCACATCAACCTTCGCCCAGGCGGGCGTGATTGTGGGCGGCACCCGCCTGATTTATGACGGGAGTAAGAAGGAGTCTTCACTGAGCGTCAGTAACCCCGACAAGGTGCCCTATCTGGTGCAGTCCTGGGTTGATACCACCTCCGGTGGCGCTGAGAAAGCCCCCTTTATGGTGACGCCGCCGCTGTTTCGTCTTGATGGTGGACAGCAGAACGTTCTGCGAGTGGTCCGGGCGGGCGGCAATCTACCCAACGACAGGGAATCCCTGTACTGGATGAACATCAAGGCGATTCCCGCCGCAGAAGTCACCAGTAACCAGAACACCCTGCAAATTGCGGTCAAAACGCGAATCAAGCTTATTTTCCGTCCGGCAGGACTGAAGGGGACGCCTGAGGATGTCGCCAGCCAGCTTACCTGGCAGCGCAGCGGCGATAGCGTGCAGGTCACCAACCCGACGCCGTTTTACATGAACTTTATGCAAATCAGCGTGGCGGGCAAAGCGCTGAAAAATGTGACGTGGGTGGCCCCACAAAGCACGGCGAAATTTGCTCTGCCATCCGGCGTCAGCGGTGGCAGCGTTAGCTGGAAAATTATCAGTGATTACGGCGCCATCGGCCCGGAGCACAAAGGCTCAATGTAACAAGCAACGACTCCCAAAACACAGCGGAAAAGCATCAGATGTTTTGTCAGGACAATGTTCTGCAGGTCAGGAGTTAATGGATGAATAGCAAAATCAAACAGGGCAGGCACATGTCCGATCTCAGGGTAAGCAAGCTGGCCTGTCTGATTGCCGGGCAGTTTGTGTTGATGGGCAGTTTTCCCTTCAACGCTCTGGCGCGTGAAGTATTTAACCCGGCGCTGCTGGAAGTGGATGCGCCTCACCAGGGGACAACGGACCTCTCTGTTTTTGAAGACGGAGCGGGCCAGCCGCCGGGTATTTATCACGTCGATATCTATATGAACAATGATTTGCAAGATACACGGGACGTTGAATTCAGCCTGCAAAAAGACGCCTCGGGTAACACGAGTTTGCAGCCATGCCTGAGTGTGGCCGAGCTCAATGAGATGGGCATCAAAACAGAACTGTTCCCGGAGCTGGGCGATAAAAACGCTAAATGCGCTCAGCTCGGGGCGATCCCCCAGGCGAGAGCCGAGTTCCGTTTCAGCGGCCAACAGCTGTTGCTGAGCATTCCGCAGATGGCGGTATCACAAAGCGCACGCGGGGTCGTGCCGGAATCGCAATGGGACAACGGCATACCTGCTTTTTTGCTCAATTACAGCGCGAGCGGGGCGAATAACATTGCCCGAGGCGCTAACGGGCGGGATAACGACAGCCAATATGTCAATCTGCGTCCAGGGATCAACCTTGGTCCGTGGCGGTTACGCAACTACACCACCTGGAGCCGCGACAGCACGGGTCAGGACAAGTGGGAGGCGGTTTATACCTATGCCGCACGCAGCATTGTTTCGCTGAAAAGTCAGCTGGTGATGGGCGACAGCACCTCACCGTCTGATGTGTTTGACAGCGTGCCTTTCCGGGGCATGCAGCTTGCTTCTGATGACGATATGTTGCCTGACAGCCAGAAAGGCTATGCCCCGGTGGTGCGCGGTATCGCCCGGACTCATGCGCAGGTCATCATCCGCCAGAACGGCTACATCATTTACCAGAGCTATGTGTCGGCAGGCGCGTTCGAAATCACCGACATGTACCCGACCGGTGGTGCCGGCGATTTGTACGTGACCATCAAAGAAGCAGATGGCAGCGAACATATTACGGTGGTGCCGTTTGCCTCACTGCCGGTATTGCAACGCGAGGGCCGCCTGAAATACAGCATCACCGGCGGACAGTATCGTTCCTATGATCACAGCGTCGACAACGCGCCTTTCGTTCAGGGCACCCTCATTTATGGGTTACCGAAAGGGTTTACCGCCTATGGTGGCAGCCAATTTGCCGATCATTATCAATCCGTGGCGCTCGGCGTCGGTAAAAACCTCGGCGATTTCGGCGCACTTTCGACCGATGTTACCCAGGCGTGGTCGGATTTACAGAATCAGGGCAAAGCTAACGGTCAGTCATGGCGAGTGCGATACAGCAAAAATATTGTCCAGACCGGCACCAACTTGGCGATAGCGGGTTATCGCTACTCGACCAGTGGCTTCTACAGCCTGCAGGAAGCGATGTACACCTGGCGGGACGGCGGCAACAACGCGCTGCTGTTAACGGAACGTCGACGCAACCGCAGTGAGATAACCATCAGTCAGAACCTGTGGGAAAACGCCGGTTCGTTATCCCTGAGCTGGGTCAGCGAAAACTACTGGAATAGCGACCGGACCCTGCGCTCGATTGGTGCGGGGTACAACAACTCGTGGAACGGTATCAGCTATGGCCTGAACTACAGCTATAACGAGAACGCGTTCACTACCGACGGGTCACAAATCGGCCGCGTGTACGACCGCGATCAGGTCTTTAGCTTCAATATCAACGTGCCGCTGAGTGCATTTATGCCGAATACCTATGCCAGCTATACGCTCAGTACCAGCAAAAAAGGCAATACGACCCAGAGCGTTGGCCTGAACGGCACGGCGTTGGAAGACAAGAATTTGAGCTGGAGTGTTCAGGAAGGGTACGGAAGCCAGGGCGTGGGCAACAGCGGAAACATCAATGCTGATTATCGCGCTACCTATGGCGAAGTTACCGCTGGATACGCCTACGACAACAATACACAGCGCGTCAATTACGGCTTACAGGGCGGAATTGTGCTGCACGAGAATGGCGTGACCTTTGGTCAACCGATGGGGGAGACCGTGGCGCTCGTTGAGGCTCCCGGCGCAAAAGCGATTGGCGTCATTAACCAGACCGGGGTGAAAACGGACTGGAGAGGTTATGCCATTGTGCCTTACACCAGCCCCTATCGCCGGAATGCTGTACAGCTCAATACGGAAACGCTGCCTGATAACGTTGATCTCACATTGACCACTCAGAGCGTCGTGCCCACTCGGGGGGCTGTCGTCCGGGCACGCTACATTGCCAATGTTGGACAACGGGCGCTGATGACATTGTTAAAACCCAATGGTACGCCGGTTCCCTTTGGCACCATGGTCACGGACCTGGCACAAAATAATGCACAGGGCTTTATCGTCGGAGACGCGGGGCAGGTGTATTTGACCGGGCTCGCCAACAGCGGAACGCTGACGGCGAAATGGGGCAACGACGCGGATCAAAAATGCCAGGTGAACTTAACCCTGGCGCAAACAACAACGGATGCTGCAAGTGTTCAGACGCTGACAGTGCGTTGTCACTGAGGTCGAGCCTGTGAAAAAATTCATACATTTAATATATGTTCTCGTGTTACTGAGTGGTGGGCTGACTGTAAATATAGCCCGGGCCGGAGGTTGCACAGAAAATATGGCAATGGTTACCGTGCCTAACGAAACCTACAATATGCCATCGAGTGGTGTACCAATGGGGGCAGTTATCAGTGACTGGATTGAAATTAATTCGCCCTTTGCTTCGAATTGCACTTCGCCTATCTATTCGATTAACGCTGTGTCATATACTCCGTCAACAGGTATGACCTACACTGAAAACGGGATGAACTATCCTGTTTTAGTTTCAGGAATTGCGGGTGTAGGATTTGTTGCTGCTGTAAAAACAGGCGATACAGGTATTTTTATGCCCATTCCCGGCGTGGGCAGTTTTACGCTTTTACCTAATACTGGGCAGTCCCATGGTAATAATGTTAATGTTGATGTCAAAATAAAATTCATTTCCACTGGGACGTTAACGCCGGGAGTATATGCTATTCCTCAATTGTATCTGGTGGGTGCATATATATTGGATTCGACAGGTGCGAGTATGGGGCAAGGGTTTGCTCAGACCAATGGTTTTACCTTAAATATCAAAGCCAATACCTGTAATGTAACAACGGCCAGCCTGAATATTAGGCTGGCTGACGTATCGCCAGACGATTTGCCCGAAACAGGTAGTACTGCAAAAGAACAGGCCTTTAATGTGGGGCTGAACTGTCAGTCCGGAGTCTATATTTACGCTCAGCTTAATGGTGTTCAGGATAATAATTCTACGGCTGATGGTGTGCTACAAATAGATAATTATGGAGCTGCAAGTGCTTCTCAGGGAGTCGGTATTCAAATATTAAAGGATACGACCCCTATGCCACTGGGTACGATTAT
>Ga0209281_1001400_pt1 | contig 14598 bp, 16 predicted proteins | sample MedtruBG_FD_187514 | JGI IMG/M metagenome (GOLD analysis project Ga0209281, IMG submission 187514) | Root nodule microbial communities of legume samples collected from California, USA - Medicago truncatula BG (SPAdes) (version 2) | ecosystem: Host-associated > Plants > Roots > Nodule | place... | reverse complement strand
TCACTACCTCGACCCAGACCTTCACGCCTTCCACTCTCACCGTATAGGTCTCTTTCATCTTGCTGCGCCCATAGTCGCCGTATCTTTGCTGGTGGGCTGCGAGTGCGATTTCACATGCCTGGCGAGCTAAAGGGGATTGCTTACTGCCTCGATTAATCAGTCGCATTTCTTCTCCTTGAGGGAGAGTTTCCCCTCCCGATCTCGTTAGTCCACGTATTCCGGTTTCATATCCGCCAGGGTGATGCTGAACTGATGGTGTAGTTCCTCTCCTAAATGGCGTTTCACAGATGCCAACACGCGTTCAGCTTCGCCAAAGCGTTCTGCCGCACCGGGTTCATCTGGAGATGGTAGGGAGTTGATTGCCGCTTCCACCTTGTTACGAGCATCAACCAGGTAATAACGCTTCACAGCTTTGTTCTTCAGTTCAGTGAACAGGGCAGAACCCAGGGTTGCTTTCACGGTTTCAATATCTGCGCGCAGAGCTTTTGCGCTATCCACATCCTGAGCCGCCTCGATGCGATCACGGAAATCATCAGCAAGTGCATCGATGTTTTGAGCTGATTCCTGAGCCGTTTGAGTGGTAGTGACGTTGTCACCTGAAATGTCTGCAAGGCTCACGTGCTGTGCCGGTGCGGGGTTTACCTCTCGTTCTTCACGGCGATCATCGAGCTCATCCGGGGTGTAAACGCCCAGAATCACATCCGGGCAGAACAGTCTCGCCCAGCGTTTGACGGCCAGGTACGCCAGCTGCTGGCGAGGGTCATCAGCCCAAAGGGTAGAGTTTCGGGTTCGGGCCTGAGCCAGCAGCAAATCGAGTTCTCTCGGCTGATCTTCACCTTTAAGCGTTGCGCGGATAATGATGCCGATCCCAGCCTCGTCAGCCAGGGTCCAGCCCGGGACGCGGTACTCGCCTTTGTCGCCTTTACGGATGTGGAATTTTCCAACGACCTTTTCCCATGGCCCGTACCATTCATATTCAAAGCGGCTGGCCAGCACGCCGCTTCGTGAAATGACGGCATTAACCAGCTGAGCTTCATACCCGAGCACACCGTTAATCAGGTGCGTCTTCTGCGCCACGGCAAAGGGATTCATCTGCCACTGTGCCGCTTGCATCGCAACAGCCATGCAGTCGGCCTGATTGCCCTGCAGGTGTTTAGGAACGGTGGCAGTGCCCTGCGCCATAATCTGTGCGAACGTGCTGATGGCATTCAGATATTGGGAATCGAACAAAGCCACGTTGGAGTTAATAACGGTGTTCTGGTCAGCAACGGTAACGTTAGTGTTATGCATAAATCCCCCTTAAGCCTGAGCGCGCAGCGCTTCGAGGCGGCGCAGGTCGAAGTCGTTCAGTTCATCGGTGTAATCGGTAGTGATCGGCGCTGGCCATTCGCCCGTGTCGAAGCCGGTTGCGATGGCGCGCATCGTTTTGCGGTACTCCAGCATGCCCAGTTCCAGCAGTTCGGTGGAGGCCTCAATGATGGCGATCCAGTGGTAGTTCTCGTCTTTGTTGACGAAAATCCAGAAGAACTGGTCCAGCGCCGCGGTCTCGCAATACATAGCCGCACTGAGGTGGTAGTCCCGGTCAATGATTTCCCGGTGCAGCCTGGCCCGCAGGCTTTCCTGCTTCACATTCCACATGCTGATGGTTTTCAGATCGGCACCGATGCGCACGCCATCCAGTTCAATCTCGAGGTCAGGGCGTACACGCACTTCTAAACCTGTTTCGTCGTCAAAGCCGAAGTAACTCACTTCAACGGCGCGGCTTGGATGTGTCAGCAGCATGCCGGCGGTCGGGTGCGCCAGTAGTGCGGACTGAATTGCCCGCGCTGTGGCCAGCTGCTGGCGGGTAACCAGAATCTTTTCGCCAGGGTTGTCGCGCCAGGCATCCAGCAGCTCGTCTGCGAACACGGCATCGGGCTTAACCGACTTAACTGCCTGTATCATGTCTGCTTTGCTGCCGGAGACTTTCAGCGGCGTCGATTTCTGCGCTTCCTGTGCTACCAAATCAGGATTGATGATCGCTAATTGCTCAAGAAGCGCATCACGGCTGCCGCTGGTTTTAACCGGCACGGGCAGGGTGGCGTTGTACTCTTTAATGCACGCCTTCATTGCCGTCGCAGTTTGCTTCTGGCCTTCTTCAATACGCTGGTACTCAGCAGGCAGAGCCATATAGCTTTGAGCCGTTTCTCCCTGGCTGGCGCCAAGCGGCACTGGAGCGGGAAGGGACGCGTTATGTTCTTCAAGTAACGCTTTAATCTCGTCAGCGCTTAGCAGCGCCGGCAGGCTGGCGTTGTACGCCTCGATGAACTCGCGCAGAGTTGCGGTGGTGGTGAAAGCACCCTCCGGGATCTCAGGTTCTACGCTGAATTCTGCTTCGAGGTTTTCCGGCTGCAGTGCAAGGGCATGCACCAGATTTCCCATATCCAGCACTTTGGATGCTGTGCGTGGGATAGTTTTAGCCACATGGCGTGCGTTGAAGTACATCAGGCTGACGCGGGCATCTTTTACCTGGGTTGAGCTAATACCGTTTGCTGCGTGATAAACATCATTCGGCAGACCTTCGTAGCGGCCAGGCTCGAAGTAAGCCGGGTATTCGATAATTGGCTCTGACTGCTGCTCTTTCGGCGCTATAGAATCTGTCTGCGTATTAGCTGCATCAGTGCTTTCGCCCGGTGGTACCGAACCAACATCTTCGTCTTTCTCTGGCTTAGCCGTTTCCATCTGCACATCGTTGGTGGTCTCCGCTGCGTTTTCCGTTTTTTCGACTTCATTTGAGGAGGTATTGATGACCGGATCGGTAGTTCCACCCATTAGGGCATCGATGGAGAACACGCCGCTGCCGAGATTTTCAACCTGCGGTTGTTCACCTGGGGCTTCAGTCTCAACTGCAGGGATAGGCAACGGCAGTAACTCCACAGCAGAGTTAAATTCAGCCGTCATGGTTTTATTCATAAACTCAAGATGAGCCGCTGGCGTGTGGTGGATGTTTTCCGGCGCTATGCGGATCAGATTGAAGATTGCCGCACGGTTCACCGCCAGTACGCCGGGCTGATTACGCAGGATGGCGCTCCATGATTTCCATGGTTCTTCTTTCTTAGCCACGATTTCTTTGGCACGTCGTAACACGTTCGAAGGTATTTCGAAGTGGTGGAAGTCCATAGGCAGCAGGGCACAGGCGATCTCAAGATCGAGAGTGTCCAGATTGTGGTGCGCGCCTTCGCCGCGATCCGTCACATAGCCACCGTCTGCATTGGTCCCAGAATCAGTGCGCTGAACATTACTGATACGATTACTGGCTGCCCACTCGCGAACGAGAATGCCGCGGTCAATATAATCAGTCGCCGCCCAGATTCGGGTGAAACGGAGAACCAAAGCGAGTTCGTGGCGCTTCTCCTGGCTGAACACCTTGCGAATGGCGTCGGTATAGCGCCACAGGTCTTTGGTGTCGTAACCCTTAACCTCTTCGCAGTTTTCTGCCGCCAGCAGCAGGTTCTGGACATAGCTGTTGTCAGTGTCCATCTCCAGAGCGCTGATACCTTCGTATTCTTCGCGGGTTAAGTGGTGGCGCAGTTCGTCGGCGGTGAACTGGGCGAGTAGCTGCTTCCGGAACGGCATACGAACGACTGGATAACGAGTGGTTTCGTCATCATTCTCGTCAATCTGAATACCGTTTTCAGGTTCTGGAACCTGATCGGTTGTAACATCGGTGTCGCTGGTGCTTTCTGATTTGAGAAGAGAAAGCTTTCCGCTTCTCCACTCTTCAACTAACTGATTGCGGTCGCCGGCATCTGCTCTCGCCCAGTCAGCCATGAATGCAGCGATAATTTCGGTTTCGTGTGCTTCATCTGGCGTGAATACCAGCTTAATCGCCTGAACCAGTTTCCACTCAGCGTTCAGGCTGAGTTCGGCAACTTCAGGGATATCGTTCTTCGCAAGCAACAGGTTCTGGAGATAGGTGTTGCCTTCATCCAGTGACATTTCGCTGGCAGCCAGTTGCTGCTCTTTAGTGATATGTGACTGGTATTTGTCGCTGGTCAGGTGGACAGCAAAACGGACCGCTGGAGTGCGGTTTTCAAGCGGGACACTCTCGACAGTAGTTTCGACTTTAACGGTCGTTTCCGGTGCGGCAGTTTTGTCCACGGCACCAGTCGACTCAGTACCAGCCTTTGGCAGCCAGGTGCGTCCATCGTCCTGCAGTTCGTAGCGTTTGCACCAGGTGTAATCCACTGTGCTTTCTTCTGGCAGGTCGTTGTAAACAGGGAAATCGGTACGGACAGGCTTGCTATAATCCTTCCCCCGGCCGGTTTCGATGCCAGCATCTTCCAGCTCTACATCCAGCTGCAAGTTGGCTCGTGCTTCTGATTTAGCCGTGAACCAGATAACGGCATCTTCTTTGCCGGATTTCTGCGTTGCCTTGATTAAATGAAAGAATTCCATATCGGGTCCTTAATTTTGATTGTAAGATACCCGCAGCTAATGATTGCCGCCTTGGGTAGTGGTCATTGGTCAAAACTCGATTCCGGAAAGCTTTGGTCGGCTGACCGGGTACTTAACCCGCCTTGCGCGGGTTTTGTGCTTTTAAGGGCTGGTAGCAGCCATTGGGCATAACTCGATTAAAATTAGAAAGCAGGCTGTTGGTCTTCAGCCGGTTTATATGGGTAACATTCTCCTTTAATGTGCTGCTCTTTGGCAGCTGCATCACAACCAGATTCGGTCTGATAAACACCGAGCATGATGTCTGAGCAACCCCCGGTGAGGGCGCAGACGGTAACGATCAGGGCAAAGAACGAGCTCATGCTTTTAGCTCTGGATTGCCTTTTTGCGCCAGTAAGTAGCAAAGCTTGCGAATCCATACTTCCGCCGCACTGAGGCGGATAGCTTGTTGTCTTGAAGGTGTTCGTGCAAAGTCGATCATTTATCTTTCCTTTTAATTCTGACTGTCGTATCGCGGTCCTAACTTCAGTGCTATTGTGGTTATTCCCGCACTCTAATGAGGGAATTAACTGTGGAAAAAGAAGAGAAAGTCTTGTATTTAACTCGCTTAGCGGTTGATACATATAACTCTTACCGTTCTGCTCAAATCTCTTCTGGCCGGAATCTTTCTGACCCCCACGATCCGGTGGAAGAGATAGAAAAAATCTATGCAAAATTCGAAGTCTTTCTTGACCAGAAACTCTCAGAAGACGAATGGAAATAGGGTTATATGCTTCCCCAGCTAGACCTATTTCTCCAGAGTGGGCTGTTGCAATGTGCATAAAGCTCACTCTTTCTTATGACCGTGTCATCCACAATTTTTCCCCCTATATGCGCCTGTAACGCCGGCCAGCGGAACGTTTAAACCTGATGCGCGTTAATCTCTCCACCTCATCCGACTATTCGTATGCCGTCGGCGGCTACTTCGTGGGCGTCCTGCCTTGGTGGAACGTAGTGCGTCTTGGTGATAGCCATTAAATCACTGGTTTATATGTATGTCAATTAGGAGTTGATGTTGATTGTAAATCGATAGTTTATATGGCTGGGTTTTGTGAGGTTACTGCCGGAATGCAGACAAAAAAATCCCTGCTAAAATGCCGGGATCGGAGTGAAGAGTAGGCATAAAGCATTTACCACAGTCGGTGCTAATCTTTTTGAGGGCACAATGGAGCAGAACGATGAATAACAATGACTAGCAAACTGGGTTGGATGGATTGGTGATCGGCGTGGCGGTGATTAGTCTGGTATCAGCACCAAAACCTATCAACCGGGCGGGCATTATTGATGAACAGGTGAGGTTAGGGAGGCAGAAGTACGATGGCGTACAGGAAGAGGTGTCTGAGGAGGCGGCGGAGTTGTGAGTAAAGGGGTATAAAAAACCGGCTCGGTGGCCGGGTCATTTCAGTTTATCAAGAAAGGATTCTCTTTCTTTCTTATTCGAGTCTCTTCTATTAAGAATTGCCTTGAAACTCTGAAGCTCAATCATAATTTTATGAACAAAAAAACTCGTATAGAACGATACGAAGAGTAAGCCCCCTGATACCTTAAGCACCTGGTATAATAACTCTTGATTTCCGGCGCTAACCATCAGGCCTAACACCACAAATAGTGTCGAGAAAACATAGAATGCCAAAAGGAACACCATTAGTCGCCTTTTGGATTTAACCAGAGGTGAAAGCCTTCGCAGCTCTGATGGGGTTAACGAAGAGTGATCACTAACTTCGTTTGTTTTAAAGATTGCCTGTATGCAATACGATAAGGGCAACTGCATCAAACCCACTACAGCCCATGGTGCCGCAATAATAACACCTTCAGCAATAAAGCTGAGTGACTTTTTGATTATAAAATAGCCAATAAAAAAGGAAGCAAACACAAGAACAAGGTGGATGGTTTTAGATTTCATTATTATCCTCCTTATTCATCTTTTTACTTTATATTAAGCTCTCCCGCCTCAAGCTTGGAGAACAGCCATTTGTGCATCTTTAAGAATAAATCATTCTCATCGATAATGCCATTATTATATTCGACACTAATATTGCCTGAAAGTTTAATCTCTTTACCAGTAATTTCCCCGCCACCTTGAAGTTTTATGCTGTAATCATCCTCATCTACATGCCTTAGTGATGTAGCGATACTGTCAATAACAGCTTGACCGCCATCGTTGGTTTTTCTGAAATATGTAATTTCAAGACTTACTTGAAGATTTGCATCATCTAAGGAATCCTTCAAATTGATATCGTCCGCCCAGTTATCGCCCAAAAAGGCTTTAAGCAACGAACCGCCCTTACCAGAAGGTCTGTACTTGATCGTTTTAACCGAGCCTGTGGATTTTGGTTTGTAAAATGCGTCATCTTTTTTTGCTTCAGAAGTTATCGGTAAGCCGCCGATTCTAATGCTTTTAGCAGGTGACTTTTCCATCTTTTGCATGGTTGCTTCTGATGGCTTATCTTGCAGGAGTAAGGCAAAGTCATTTATATCAGTAAAGCTGTTTATAAGCCAGTTAAGATGAGACTCAAATTCTCGGGCGCGAAGGGATGTAGACTGAACAATTATCACATGGTTACCTAAAACACCAAAATATAAAATAGAGTCGACAAACTCTCTTTTTTTATCCTGTGCATTATCACCATCAATAATAATGTCATTCGAAGTTATTGAGTTTATATCATAAAATCTAACATTGTCATTTATTTCTAATAGAGATTGACTTTTATCTTTCTCGAAAAGAACTAGCTGACCAAATAGAATTGTCTTATATGTGTTGCTTTTATTTAAGAATCTTATCCCTGAATTATCATCTGCTGGAGAGATTTTTTCTTGGCGAAGCATAACATTTTCAGCGGAACCACCATCTCCTATGATTTCAAGTAAAATACGTTGCAATGAGGATGCCCCGTTTGGGATGACTGCCTTTTTATAATGAACTATTTTCTGTCTGCTATCTTTCATTACAATTACCCAGTTATATTTAACTTGACCTGAATAGGAACAATGATTATGGAATCTTTGAAGCTACCAACTATGCGCTGACCAGAACACTTTAATCCTCTTGCGACCGAATCCGACCTTTCATGTACTTCTCATACAGCTCGTCTAATTCTTTAAGACGAATCGCAAATACGCGGAGCATGTTCTGTTGCTCTTCTTCTGGCAGCTGGCGGTAAAGCTCCAGCAGACGTTGTTCGTCCGGCTTAAGCCCGTTTTTCTCGCCGACATCCTCACCTAGCAGCCAGGCGACAGAAATACCAACAGCATCTGCTATGGCCAGTGCTGATTTCTTACTAATCACCCCCTTTTTGAACCAGCCGTTTACGGCCTGAGGGGTGACTCCAGCTATTCGTGCCATGTCTGCTTTGGTAACGCCGCGATCAGTGATCTCAGTAAGGCGATCTACCAGAACGAGGTTGGGTTCTTCTTTTCTCATAGGGTCATTGTAAATATTTAGTTTACACACGCAATAAACTAGCAATTTGCAAGGTGCATAAATCTGTGGTTTACTTTCGCTGTCAATAAGCAGGAGAAGCACATGTCCGCACTCAATAAAGCAATAAAAGCCGCTGGCTCTGCCAGAAAGCTCAGCCTGGCACTGGGTGTGACGAGTATGTCCGTTAGTCATTGGAAGAATCGTGACCATGGAATCGTCCCACCAAATTACATTTTTTCAATCTTCAATCTGACCGGCGTAACTCCGCACGAGCTGCGCCCAGATCTCTACCCAAACCCCACTGATGGTTTACCTAAAGAGGAGCCTTAACAATGCAGACTGTTTCTTATCAACAGAGTAGCAGAGCTTCTTCTAACCCACTGATATTCGCGTGTCATCAAAGCGAATCGGCATATCAGGATTTTGATCATCGCGATATTTGCTCTGCGGTCCGAGCTTGGGCGGCAGCAGAAGGGCGAGTTTCTGTTGCGCTTCAAATCCAAGAAGCGGCGGAAGAACGCCAACTTGCTGGCGTGGATGTGTCTGGCAAGGCAGATGTTTGGAACGTGAAGCTGTTCCGCTGGCTCGACAACAAAGAAGACTCCGCATCGTACCGAAAGAACGTCGAACAGCTGGTGCCAGCGATCATGTCCGTATTACCGCTTCGATACCGCGACCGTGTCGTAAAGAACGACTCGTTTGCTTACCGAATGGCCAGGTTGGAAAAAGAGGTGAGTGAGGCGAAGCAAGCTCTGATGCTCGATGCACCGAAGAAGGAAAAGCTAAAGGAGTTAGGCGAGGGGATTTTCGAAATGTTCAGAGTCGATCCGGACCTTACGGCACCTCTGCTGGCGATGGTCACAACCATGCTGGGGGCAATGTGAAGACTTCAGAAAAGGCGAAAGCCGGTCTGCGCTAACAGAACCGACTTTCAGGTGCAAAAACGGAGTGTAATTGCGGAGCTAAGTATGTCAAACACAGCTGAAATTATCAATTTCCCCAACAGAACCGAACAACCGGGAGGTCGTATGGCCGACCTGTCGAACGGGTATACCAAGGTCGCTAACGAGATCCAACAGCTCAAGCCTCGTCTGAGAATGTCAGGCCGGGAGTGGCAGTGTTTTGAGGCGGTGATCTGGCTTACCTACGGCTGGAACAAGAAACAGGACCGCGTTACGAACACGGTGATTGCCGAGCTTACTGGGCTGAGTGATTCCCACGTTTCTGATGCGCTCAAATCACTCGCAGAACGCAAAATTATCTTCAGTCAGAAGCAGGGCGTGATGAAAACGGTCGGTATAAATACTGACCTTTCAGCCTGGATTTTAGACAAACCGAAAACGGGAAAAGTCTTCCCGAAATCGGGAAAAGTGTTACCGAAAACGGGAAAAACCTTCCCGGAAACGGTAGACACCCAAGACTATAACAAGAACAATATTAAAAGATCCTCGTCTCGGAATTCTGACGAATCCCGAAACCAGAAAACTCAAAAGTTTCTCTCGCGGCACCCAGAAGCTGCCGCCGGGATATACACCCCGGCAGGTAAATCATGGGGATCCGCTGACGACCTTAAGGCCGCTCGCTGGATTTACGACAGGCTTCTCACCGTCAACGCATCGCTATCCGAACCCAACTGGGCTGAATGGGCAAACACCATCAGGCTGATGCGCGTCCAGGACAAGCGCACGCACTACGAAATTTGTGACCTGTTCCAGTGGGCAAACCGGGACGAGTTCTGGAAAGACAACATCCTGAGCCCCTCGAGTCTGCGCAAGCAGTGGGATCAGCTCACAACCAAACGGCTACGTGCAACCGGAGCGGCAAAACCTTCCCGGGGTGGCATCGACCTGCATAACACCGACTGGATTGACGGGGTGCTGGAATGAAAAATCTTGCCGAGAGCATTCGCAATTTTGACCGGGAACAGGCTCGCCGCGTGGCGCACAACCTGCCTGAGCAGTACACCGAACGCGAGCAAACGCAGCAGGTGGCTCAGATTATCAACGGGCTGTTCGTACAGCTGGCGGCCGCGTTTCCGGCAAGCCTGGTTAACCGAAGCCAAGACGACGTTGACGAAATCCGCCGCCAGTGGGTGCTGGCCTTCAAAGAAAATGGGATAACCAGTATGGAGCAGGTTGAAGCCGGCATGCGTATGGTGCGTCGCCAGGAGCGTCCATTCTTGCCATCGCCTGGCCAGTTCATCAAGTGGTGCAGGGAAGGGCGCAGCGTGCTGGGGATCACCACTGCTGACGTCATGGCTGAATACTGGAAGTGGCGTAAGCTGGTATTCCGGTACCCGAGCAGTGAGCAGTATCCCTGGCCGAAGCCGGTTTATTACCACATCTGTCTTGAGCTGCGGCGACGGGGAACTGATGGCCAGTTGAGTAACAAAGAGCTCGAGCGTGAGGCTGGCGATATTCTTGATATGTGGGAAAAGCGGGTGCTGGCTGGGAAGCCGATTCCGCCTGTACGTAGAGCGCTGGCGGCGCCAGTATCGCCAAAGGGGCCGACACCTGCTGAGCTTTTGAAAGCTAAATATGAGCGGATGAAGACTGATGGGAGGGCATAGAGATGAAATGGTCTGCTATGAGCGAAGAGCAGACGTTTGCATTTTCGCTCATGCATCGATAAATGAAATATGGCTTACGGATTACATAAAAAGAGCCCGGTGTAATCGTACAATATAATCTGCAGTCGGATTGGATTGCTTATCGCCCATTCTCTCCTGAATTGCCTGAACAGCAATATCCCGACGCGCAGGCAGCCGTGTTTTTTCCGTTGCGGCGATCGCTGACTTCATTTCATCAAATGTGAGGTCAGTACAGTAGCAAGGTGCACCAGGTTGTTGACGCCATGACTCCTCAACTGTACCTGCATCGAAGGCGTCGAACCCCGTATCACTGACAAGACGCATAATCAATTTTTTGTGCTCTACGATATTCCCTGCCACCGGAATTGAAATACGTCCTGCCGTACCCTCTGCTTTACCTTTTGTAGCGAGAGAATCTGAACCTATTGCATTCCAGGCCTTCACCAGTGGACGGTTCAGGAGATGCGCTACCCACGCGCTTTCGACCTGGCCATCTGAGAACCCATCAATGATGCCGTCGCGATGTGGGTAATAGTTCGACGTATCAGCAACGATAACATGACTGGGTAATGTCCGGATCAGAGGCGCGATATCCGCAACTTTTGCCATAGGTATGGACAGGATGACAACCTGTGCATCCTGTATTGCACTGACTGCATCAGCTGCTTCAGCACCCGTTTCAAGTACGTCGGGGGCTATCGTTTCAGGCCCACGTGAATTTGCAACCTTAACGGAGTGACCGGCAGAGGCGAGACTGCGAGCAAGCGTTTTACCGATATGGCCGGTTCCCAGAACAGCAATCCGGTACTTTTCATAATTAATCATAACATCCCCTTTTTGGCTCAGGCCGTTACTGCACGGTTACGTTTAACGATGGCATCATGAGTGAGTTGTTCGCCTGCAGACATAAACTCCTTGATCAACGCATCTCTGTTTAGTGGAGCGCGAGTTTTATCCGCTGCCTTAAGGGCTGCTTCAAGCTCTCCGGTTTTTAGCTCAGTACAGTAGGCTGGCGTGCCGGGCTGTTGCCGCCATGATTCGCTAAGCGTACCGGCATCAACTGCATCGAAACCGGTCTGACTGACCAGTTCAAGTGCAACAGATTTTGCTACCGTACTGTCGCCGGCAACCGGAATAGCGATACGTGAGGGTGAACCGGCAACCAGCCCTTTATCTTTAAGCGTCTCGGCCAGAACAGCGTTCCAGGCTTTGACAAGAGGGCGTTTGACTATTTCACTGGCGTACACGCTTTCAGGTTTGCCTTCACGGATCTCTTCAATGTCCCCGTCGCGGAAGGGATAGTAGTTAGACGTATCAATGACGATCACGCTCTCCGGAACATCACGCAAGAGTTCAGCCAGTTCAGCATGCTTATCAAAGGGCGTAGAGAGGATGATGACATCCACATCTCGTACGGCTTCCTGACGCTCAACCGCCAGTGCCCCAGCTCTTCGCGCAATCTCTGCAATTGTTTCCGGTCCCCTTGAGTTAGCCAGTTTGACCTCATGGCCCTGCACAGAGAGCTTATGTGCCAGAGTCGCACCAATGTTTCCAGCGCCAATAATGCCTATTTTCATACCAGTACCTTTTGTCTGAGTGGAGGATGATCAGTTATCAGCGGGATGGGCAAAGTTATTGAGGGTATCTCGTAACTCCTCGAGCTTCGCATCCGATAACTGACAGGCTGATTTGATTTTTTCGGTTACGTGCCACAGCTCGCTTTGCAAAGCGAGCCCGTCATCCGTAAGAGTAATGAGGACTCGCCTTTCGTCAGCGCGATCCCGCATGCGAACTATGCGTCCGGCAGCCTCAAGCCGTTTGAGAAGGGGGGTAATGGTGCCGGTATCCATGCCGAGCTTATTCCCGATATCACCCACGGTGCGTGGGGTTCCGTTAAACAACTCCAGCATGACCAGATACTGGGGAAAGGTTAGCCCCAGCGGGTCCAGCAACGGCTTATGTAACCGGTTCATGCGGCTCGCCGCACCATAGAGGGCAAACGAAAGTTGTGTCCCTATCTCCTGTCGTGACTGCATGCTCATATGTCAATCCATTATCTAGTAGATGATTATATAGTGCACTAGGTAAAACCATATAACAAACTTTTAATCAGTTAAAGAGTGATGAATGAGTAATTCGTGCGGTATGACAATGACAACAAAGCAGGCTGAGAAGTCTCCAGACTGACGGGGACTATCGTTCTGGGCTATTCAAACAGGTCCGCTTCTGGCACAAAGCTGACATCCCAGCCTGTGTATGACCGTAAAAACTACCTTCACGTGATAAGCCGCTTCGGGTTATGACGAGGCGCTTGTGTGACATGCTGGACAACCAACCTAGATGTTTACTGAAAGCCTGATTGCCCTTAGGCTAAACGAACCTTAGAAATTTCTAAGTGGTAATAATCACATAAGTCTTCTTCATGTGTGTTATAACCGAGTTAGAAATCGCCACCACAGGTGGTTAAGAGGCTTCTCATGAAACTATATATCACAAGAGCAATCGGCCTCAGCAAGTTCTCGCCACGTTGGGTTAAGGTTATCTGTTTACGATTGACAAAAAACGATATTGAGCGCTCCCTCAACGCGCTTCTGGCCACAATTGATGAATCTGAACTTTCTCCGGAGCAAGTCAAAGCGTTGAGGGAATGTGTTGCCAGAATCAACCTGGCAAGGGGGAAGGGATGCAAGCGTGAGCACTATTGAATATGTGCGGTTACGTATCTTCCACCTCACCTAGGTATGTTTAAAAAAACGAAACGTAGTATTCCATCCTTTCAAAATTTTTTATTCATCTTAAAAACATGCGTCCAATCACAATATCAGCGATTAAAAACCATGTAAAAACTGATGGTTATAGTTGAAAGCGACACTTTAAAACTTTTATTTAATGAGGTTTATGCAGTATTTACGAATGGAGTTGATGTAATAACAGTTGTTTGCGAATGGTTTAGCGGGTTTATGATTGTGCGTAGTTTATTTCGATAAAAAAATCAAATTTCTACCGTTCATTTTTTTACTTGCTGATTATGTTGCCCGGATTATATTTATTCATGATTTCTTTCATTAAATCATTTTTTTACAAATCCCCACATATGCAGCAGAACGTCGAGAGGTCTTGATGAAATTGAATATGATAGTGAGGAGCCTTGCCTTAGCAGGTATTCTTGGCTCAGTTAGTTTGCCTCTTTTGGCTGCCGAGTTATCGAAAGACGCAACAGCACCTACGCAACAAGCTAACAATGCCTTATATAATCAACTCCCTTTCTCCGATAACACTGATTTCACCAATGCCCACAAAGGATTTATCGCCCCACTTCCTCAGGAAGTTATCAAGGGGGAGCAAGGGAATGTAATCTGGAACCCGCAACAATATTCCTTTATTAAAGAAGGCGATAAAGCCCCCGATACAGTCAATCCCAGTTTATGGCGTCAATCACAGCTGATTAATATAAGCGGTCTCTTTGAGGTCACTGAAGGTGTTTATCAGATCCGAAATCTTGACCTGTCGAATATGACCATCATCGAAGGTAAAGAAGGCATCACCGTTGTTGACCCGCTGGTGTCAGCAGAAACGGCGAAGGTCGGAATGGATCTCTATTTTAAAAATCGCGGCAAGAAACCTGTTGTAGCGATCATTTATACCCACAGCCATGTTGACCATTACGGCGGGGTACGCGGTGTTGTGGATGAAGCTGACGTGAAATCTGGCAAAGTGAAGGTCTATGCGCCAGCCGGGTTTATGGAAGCGGCCGTTGCCGAGAACATCATGGCGGGTAACGTAATGAGCCGCCGCGCCAGCTATATGTATGGCAACCTGCTGAAGCCAGATGCCAAAGGTCAGGTGGGTGCCGGTCTTGGGACAACGACCTCCGCCGGGACGGTCACGCTGATTGCCCCCACCAATATCATTGAAAAAGATGGTCAGAAAGAGGTCATCGACGGCCTGACCTATGATTTTATGCTCGCCCCTGGATCCGAAGCGCCGTCCGAAATGCTCTGGTATATTGAAGAGAAAAAACTCATCGAATCAGCTGAGGACGTTACCCATACCCTGCACAACACCTACTCGCTGCGCGGGGCCAAAATCCGCGAGCCGCTGCCGTGGTCGA
>Ga0209281_1001397_pt1 | contig 14634 bp, 20 predicted proteins | sample MedtruBG_FD_187514 | JGI IMG/M metagenome (GOLD analysis project Ga0209281, IMG submission 187514) | Root nodule microbial communities of legume samples collected from California, USA - Medicago truncatula BG (SPAdes) (version 2) | ecosystem: Host-associated > Plants > Roots > Nodule | place... | reverse complement strand
CCATAGTATGTAGGCTGCTCAACAAGAATATTATAATGATATTGGATGTAAAAAGTAGGTGGTTGAAATAATCAACTACCTACCACTCGATTTAATATGATTAAAATTCTTCATCAACATGTTCCATGCCCCAATGACAAATTTCATGCAAGACGGGCATTAAAGATTTACCTCTTTCAGATAAACTGTACTCAACTTTTGGAGGAAGCTGCGGATATTCATTACGGATAATAAGGTGGTCTTGTTCTAACTCCTTCAGTTGAGTACTGAGCATTTTATGTGTAACGCCATCTAAGGACCTTCTTAATTCATTATAACGTAACACATCTTTACGCCAAAGCCAAAATAAAATGTGCATTTTCCATTTGCCATCAATTAAAGACATGGTATAGGAAAAAGGTCTGCTGTCTATTTCTTTGGTTTCTATAGTTACACTCTCCTTTTCGATAGTAGCTCACTAAAAAGTGCATACTATTATTTTTTTGATATTAATTTTATAATACAAAATGTAAAAACACAAGAGGAGGGAAAGATATAAATGCAATACGAAGGAGCAGTTTACCGTCCTCCAGTAGAGGCAAATACTTTTTTATTACAGGTGGCATTAGGATGTACACATAACAAATGTGCGTTTTGTAATATGTTTAAGGATAAAAAATTCTGCTTAGAGAAAATGGAGATAAAGAGAAGATGTTAAAAACTTTAGAATACAATATTGAACACATAGATGAAGAATTGTTTAAGAAAAACTTCCATAGAACTAGACTTTAAGCAGTAATTTGATAATGAGTATTCAAAAAAATAATGAAAGAAGAAGTGATAAAAATGTCATATTTAATTAAACCTTTAGATAACTGTAAATTAGCCTTAAATAATAGATTAGTTTTTCCACCTATGGCAACTTCAAAATCGGAAGGTGGACATGTGAGTAAGGGAATACTAGACTATTATGATGAAAAATCTCAAGGCGGTTATATGTCCTTAATTATTATAGAGCATAGCTTTGTTACCCCTCAAGGTAGAGCTAGTAAAGGACAACTTTCTATAGCGGCTGATAGCAATATGGAAGGCTTGAAAAAATTAGCTGAGATTATTCATAAAAATGGTTCTAAAGCAATAATGCAGATTAACCATGCAGGAAGTGCAACAAATAGGGATATTACAGGAGGATACGAGAATGTAGGTCCTTCAGCTATAATTAATCCACTTATAAAGTCTGATGTTCCTAAAGAACTTAATAAAGAAGAAATAAAAGAAATAATTGAAGAGTTTAAAGATGCAGCAAAACGAACAAAAGATGCGGGTTTCGATGGTGTTGAGATTCATTCTGCCCATTCATATCTTTTAAATCAATTTTATTCTCCAATAACAAATAAGAGAACAGATGAATATGGGGGAGATGTATTAGGTAGAATAAAAATTCATTTAGAAGTAATAAAAGCTGTAAAAGAAGCTGTAGGCGAAGAATTCCCAGTTCTCCTTAGACTTGGCGCTTGCGATTATATGGAAGGTGGAACCACAATAGAAGATAGCAAAATAGCAGCTTTAGAGTTCCAAAAAGCAGGAATAGATATACTAGACATTTCAGGTGGATTATGCGGTTATATTGCTCCAGGACGTGCTAATGAGCAAGGATATTTTTCTGAGATTACAGAGGCAATTAAGAAAGTTATATCAATTCCAGTTATATTAACTGGTGGAATAACAGAAGCTGAGGCCGCTGAAAAATTACTTTCTGCAGGTAAAGCTGATCTTGTAGGAATAGGAAGAGCTATGTTTAGAGATTCAAAGTGGGCAAAGAATGCTATTGAGAGTTTCAGATAATAATTTAATGGAGGTGATATTGTGATATTAATATATTACTTGCTATCATTAATATCGGGATTTGCCCTAACGTTGCAAGTTGGCATAAATGGAGCATTTCGTTCTAAAATAGGAAATCCTATTTTTTCTTCATTTGTTAAGTCCATTGAGAACTTTAGGAATTGTTTTATTAATCTTAGGTGTTTATATAATTCAAACCAATTAATATAAAAGAATAATTAAAGGTACAGCACAATTTTTAAAAGAACTATATCACCAAAAGTATAGTACATAATAAAGTTATGTACTATTAATATATAGGTTTAATTTGAAAGGAGACCACAATAATGCCATTTATAGGATCAAAAGTCAGTATTAAAATTTCAAAAGAAAAAGAAGAAATTATAAAAACAAAGTTAGGAAAAGTTATAGAATTAATTCCAGGAAAAAGCGAAGAGTTTTTAATGATTGGTTTTGAAGATGAATATTCACTATACTTTGCTGGAGATAAGCTAGAAAAGGGAGCTTTTGTAGAAGTTAAAATATTTGGAAAAGCAAGCAAAGATGCTTATGAGAAATTAACAGAAGCTATTTGCAGTATATATGAAGAAGAATTAGAAATACCTCAAAATAAAATATACGTTAAGTATGAAGAAATTAAAGACTGGGGTTGGAACGGAAGAAACGTTTAATAGAATATCTTATGTTATAAAATAGCTATATTTTAAACTGAATATATTTAAGGGATAGATGCTTAATGAAAGTAGCTATCCTTTAAAATGTTCATGTCCCCAATTACAAAGTTCTTGCAAAACAGGCATGATGGATATCCCAGTTTCTGTTAAACTGTATTCTACCTTTGGTGGAACTTGAGGATATTCTGTACGTATAATTAATCCATCTTCTTCTAGTTCCTTTAGCTGATTGCTTAGCATTTTGTGTGAAACAGAGTCCAAAGCTTTTCTTAATTCTCCATAACGCATAGTGTTTGTTTTCCATAGCCAAAATAGAATATGCATTTTCCATTTTCCTTCGATTAATGATATAGCATATGCAAATGGTTTAATGTTTACAATATTTTTATCAGACATACAATACTCTCCTTCTGGTTACTAGTTAACGAAAAAGTGCGTACTTTTTTAAAATCTTAATAGATTATATAATAAGTGCAGAAAAAGTACAAGATTGAGAGGTAAGAAAATGAAAAGCTTATTTGAAAGCACACATATAAAAAATATGAAGTTGAAAAACAGATTTTTTAAGGGAGCTTCATGGGAAGGACTTGCAACAGAAGATAGTCATATGACAGATGAATTATTTAAGATTTATGAAGACCTTGCTAAAGGCGGAGTAGGGACAATATTCACAAGCTATGCTCATGTAGAAAATGATGAACAGCCTGCTCCTAATATGATGGGAATTTATGATGATAGTTTTATTCCTGAATATAAGAAACTGACAGACATGGCTCATAGTTATGGTGCTAATATTGTTATGCAAATAACATATGGTGGTTCAAGGTCTCATTTAGATTCACCAAGTCCAGTTATTTGGGGAGCTTCTCCTATTAAAAATGAGGTGACTGGAGTTATGCCAGTGGAGATTAGTAAAGATGAGATTAAGTATTTGGTTAAGTCTTTTGGAAAGGCGGCAGCAAGAGTTAAGGAATCAGGCTTTGATGCAGTAGAAATTCATGCAGCACATGGATATTTCCTTAGTCAGTTCTTATGTCCTCATTATAATGTTCGTACTGATGAATATGGCGGAAGTATTGAAAATCGTGCTAGAATTATTGTTGAAATCTATGATGAAATAAGAAAAACAGTAGGAAATGATTATCCAATATTAATAAAATTTAACTCTGAGGACTTCATGGAAGATGGATTAACTAGTGAAGAAAGTATTGTTGTTTCTAAGATGCTTGAAGAAGCAGGAATTGATGCAATTGAAGTTACTGGTGGTAATGATTCATCCCTATACGTTGTCAAAAATAACTTAGATGCAGTAAGAAAAAAAATAGCATTTTCAAAAGATAAAGAATCTTATTTTAAAGAGCATGCAACAAAACTAGCACAAGTTGTTTCGATTCCAGTTATTCTTACAGGAGGAAACAGAAATGTTGATGTAATGGATGAGATTTTAAATAGTACTAACATAGAATATTTTGGTTTATGTCGTGCTTTGATTAGTGAACCAGATTTGATAAATAAATGGGCAGAAGGTGATTATAAATCACCAAAATGTGTTTCATGTAATCAATGCTTCAATACTTATGGAAAAAGATGCATTTTAAATCAAGAAAGATAAGGAGAATTTGAATGATTACAATAGTTGCAAAGGGAACAATAAAAAAGGATCATTTACATGAGTTTTTAGAACTAGCAAATAAATTAGCAGAGGAAAGTAGAAAGGAACCTGGATGTAAGGAGTATCAGTTATATCAAGATATTAACAATCCTCAGGTTTTAACATTTATTGAAAAATGGACTGATGAAAAAGTAATTAAAGAACATAATCAAACAGAACACTTTAGTACCATTATGCCAAAACTTAAAGAGTTTGAAGAAATTCCAATGGAAGTTAATTTATATAAAGCAGTATAGATAATTAATTAAAAAAGATTATCATACACTATATATTGGAGAAATAGAAAAAATTCTTATAAAAAACAGCTGAATTTTATATAAGGGGTAGATGCCGAATAGGAGCATTTATCCCTTATATATTTGTAGTTTTTAATATATTATAATGTGTAAGCTAATATAAAAAAACGCATCTTTGTTCAGATTACATTAATTGTGCTTTTAAAATTTCCAATCCCATTTTCAATTCATCTAAAGAATTGGTAGATGCAAGTGCGACGCGCAAAAACTTATCAGGCTTACTTGAACCACTAAGAAAACGGTCTGAATGAAATACACGAATACCTTTTTTAAGCAGATTTGCTTCAAGCTCATGAGCATTCTTATTCTCGGATATTGGCAGCCATTTAAAAAAGCTAAGTGGATGCCCAATGTGAGGAGTCTCAGGAAAATATTCTGTGAAAATTTCGTTTGCAGATTGAGCAATACTCTTTTTTTTAGCAGCAATTTCGTTTGCTTTACCGGATAAGATAAGATCTGTAATAATCTCTCCATCTAGCGAGGAAGTTTTCACGTTAATATTGAAAATCGCCTTTAATATCTTTTCTTTGAACATATCACTAAATACCATATATGCTACTCTAAGTCCAGAACACATGGATTTTGAGGTGCTACAAATATAGACGGTTTGTTTAGGTAGAAGCTGAAACATAGGCTGTTTATAATCAACTATAATATCAGCAGTCAAAAAAGCGTGGATATCATCTTCAATCACAATCAAATTATATTTTTTGATAATCCCAGCCAATTCTTTTTTTCGGTCATCAGAAATCATGATAGTAGTAGGATTACAGCAAGATGGCATTAAAAATATACCATGTATTTCGTTTAGACGGCATTGATTTTCAAGCTCATCAGGCAACATTCCATTTTCATCGCCTATAATTGGAACCAATTGAATGTGAAACATTTTTGCTAACTCTATAAAATTTGAATATGTATAAAAATCAACGGCAATACGATTTCCAGGTTCGAATAACGCAGACAATGTAATTGCCAGTGCATTTTGAGCTCCTGAAATAATTGCTAAATGTTCCGTGTCAGCATAGATACCAAAGGACTCCATCCAATTTAGTCCAGCCATTTTTTGATGAGGCATTCCAGTAGGGTCATTGTAATTAAAAAGCTGTTCTAGATATCGTTTTTCCATTACTTTTTTTGCAGTTTCTAATATCATTGAATTACATTGCTCAAAAGACGCAACAAAACCAAGATCAATACAAGTACCTGAAAAATTATCTGTTGAAATTGTGATAGATCTAGTTGCATTGGGTGAGACAAAAGTACCACTTCCAGTAACAGCATAAATCAGTCCTTTTAGTTCACATATTTTATACGAACGAGTAATTGTTGTAAAATTAATATCTAAAAAATCGGCTAGTTCTCGCTGTGGAGGGAGTTTTGTTCCAGGCGCTAAGAAGCCATTTGTTATATCATTTTCTAAAGCTTGAGCAATGGAAAGATAGAACGGACGCTTCAATGTGGATCTATCCGGTTTCCATGACATTGGGTAATTTTCAAAAGAATTAACAGGCATAGTACACCTCCATAAGAAAATTGTAATACATACAATTGTATCGTTGATTGTATGTATTAGCAATGATAAAATTTTAATTGACTACAGGAGGTGTATAAAAGATGAAAAAAAGAAATGAGTTTAAAAAAGCTTTTTATGCAGCATTTCCGCATACAGTTCCTATTTTTGCAGGCTTTACGTTTTTAGGAATTGCTTATGGAATTTATATGAATGCTTCAGGCTTTAGCCCAATATATCCAGCACTTATGAGCTTAACGATTTTCGCAGGATCTGTAGAATTTGTAGCAGTTAATCTTTTACTTGGTGCATTCAATCCACTTAACGCACTTATTATAACTTTAATGATAAATGCACGCCATTTATTTTATGGAATTTCAATGCTTGATAAGTACAGAGGAACTGGTCTTAAAAAGTTTTATTTGATTTTTGGTATGTGTGATGAATCATTTTCAATAAATTACACAGCAAATATTCCAAAAGATGTGGACAAGGGATGGTTTATGTTTTTTGTTACATTGCTTAACCACTCATATTGGTTTTTGGGGGCTACTATTGGTGGTGCTTTTGGATCATTGGTTAAATTTAATACCAATGGGCTTGAATTTGTGATGACTGCTCTTTTCGTGGTGATTTTTCTTGAACAATGGATGAAGGAAACAACCCACCATAGTGCATTAATAGGATTAGGACTTTCACTTTTTTGCCTTATTATATTTGGTGGAGAAAACTTTATTATTCCATCAATGCTTATGATTCTCGGTACTCTTACTTTAATGAAAAATCCTCTAGAGAAAGTAGGTGAATGTCAATGTCAATGAGTTTAATTCAAAGAGTTATCATGATTTGTATGGTAATACTAGGGACTGTGATAACACGGTTTCTTCCGTTTTTCATTTTTACATCAGACAAACCAACACCTAAATATGTGCAGTATCTTGGGAAAATGCTTCCGTCAGCTGCGCTAGGAATGCTGGTAATTTATTGTCTAAAAGATGTGAGTTTATTTAAGGGAAACCATGCAATACCAGAACTTCTGTCAATTATGGTTGTTGTATTACTTCATTTATGGAAAAAACAAATGTTAGTTTCAATTGCTGGGGGAACCATTTTCTATATGATTTTAGTTCAGTTGGTATTTTAATTAATGCAGTGTTGGTACATATTATATATGTAACTTGATAGGTGTACTTGCAAAAGAAATTTTATGGATTATTCTTGATTACTAGAACAAGATAATGAATTTATAATTAGACTAAAATATGATTTTAGGAGAGGATTTAATGAAATGTTGTATTATTATTGGAAGTCCAAGAAAAAACGGAAATACAGCCAAGCTTCTTAAACCTTTTATTGAGAAGTTGGTAGAAGGTGGTGCGGAATATGAGTTTATTTGGTTATATGACAGAAATATAAAATCATGTGTTGCTTGTAGAGCATGTCAAACTGATTGGTCAATTTTTGGATGTAAACACAACGATGATATGCAGCACATTTTTGATAGAGTGCTTGAATGTGATATGCTTGTTTTAGCAACACCAATTTATTCTTGGTATTGTACGCCACCAATGAAAGCACTTCTTGATAGGCTGGTATATGGTATGAATAAATACTATGGCGAAGAAAAAGGCCCTGCGCTTTGGGAAGGAAAGAAGGTTGCATTAATTACAACTTGCGGATATCGTCCGGAAGAAGGTGCTGATCTTTGGGAAAGCGGAATAAAACGATATTGTAAGCACTCTAAGCTTCAATACATAGGAATGCTTACAGAGCGGGATTTAGGATATAAATCGGTTTTTATGGATAATGAAAAAGAGAAACATGCACGTGAATTTGCAGAGCATCTTTTGAATAGTAGTATTTTATGATAGTTTGCTTTAATATGATTATTTCAAAGTATTAGAAAAGAAATAGAATTAAAAAGTGAGAATAGAGGTGTTTTATATGAAAACAGAAAAAATTGTATGTACTCTTGTCTTAGTTGTCATTTGCATTTTGATAACACAGATTTTTCTTGCTATGGCAGTTATCATGCTTTGTGGAGATCCAAATAGCAAAATAGGAATCATTGCATCAGTTTCAAGTTTGGCTCCTGGAATAATATTAGGCTTATTTTTAGGTAAACTATTTGAATTATTCACAGGGAGAAACTTTGGAGAAATGTACTACGGATTTTATTCCTTTGACAAACCTAAAAGTTCAGATGATAATGATGAAATTTCAGATTAAAAGAATTTTTGCCTTAGTAGAATTCATGAAAAAATTCGAAGCTGAAAACAAATAAAAGTTTAGGTGTAGCCAATCTAAATGAGTATAAAGGTAATGGCATTTAGGAAGAACAGTTTCAAAAGAAATTGGTTCCAGAGTGAGAAGAAGTAAAGCATGATTCTTATCTGTACCAGCACAGATAAGAATTTTATTTGTTGATATATAAAACATACTATACTACTATGAACACAAGGATAAAAGCTTAGATATAGTTGGTTATTATTCAAAGCCGAATGTATTCAAATTATCTGTACAACAATAGGAAGAGCTAAGTTTTATATATAAAGAGATATTATAATAATCACAACAAAAAGTTTTAAAAAGTAAATTGCATAGGAAGGTAAATTTATATGATATCAATCACTGAAGGAATTTTAAAGAGTGTAGAAAAATTTAAAAATAATTTAGAGTTATATAATGAAGGGCAAATAGATGATTTTAAATCATTTAGTGCTATTATGGGAATTTATAAAGAAAGGTTAACGGAGACATACATGGTAAGACCAAGAATTCCAGGAGGATGCGCAACATTAGAACAATTAAAAGCAATAAGCGAAATAGCAAAAAAATATGAAGGTATTCAAATTCGTTTCACAACTAGACAAGATATTCAATTTCATTCTGTTAAGATAGATAACTTAGGAAATATATTAGATGATTTAATAAAAGCAGGATTAACTACTAAAGCAGCAGGGGGAGATGGAGTAAGAAATGTTGCGTGTTCTCCTCTTTCAGGAGTAGCTGTAGATGAAGTTTTTGATGTTACTCCATATATGAAAGCAGTGGCAAATTATATGATGGAAGATTCTAAAAATCTTAAATTGCCCAGGAAATATAAAATAGCATTTTCAAATAGTTTAGAAGATACCGTAAATGCAACTATAACAGATATAGGCTTTATAGCAAAAATCATTGATGGAAAAAGAGGCTTTGAGGTATATGGTGCTGGAGGACTTGGTGGCGGCCCAAGAGTTGGGATTAAACTTGAAGATTTTATTGACCATAAGGATGCACTATATTATGTACAAGCGATGAAGCAAATCTTTGAAAGAGAAGGAGATAGAACAAATAGGCATAAAGCCAGATTAAGATTTGTTCTACAAAGATTAGGTGAAGAAGCATTTAGAGAAATGTTTAGAATTGAACTTGATAAATTGAAAGCAGAAAAAGATCTAACGCTTAACATAGATTATAAAAAAGAGCAAGAAGATAGAGAAAATATAAAAGAAGTTAATACAAAGCAATGGGACAAGAAGTTTGGAAATAGAATAATTAATCAAAAGCAAGAAGGTTACTACACAGTATATATTCATCCAATTAGCGGTAATATGACTACTGATAACTTAGATATTATATTGAAATTCTTAACAAATTTAGATTATAAAGTATCTGTAAGATTAACTATGACACAGGGATTTTTTGTAAGAGATTTAAAAGAAAGTGATGCACAAAAACTGGTTGATTTAACACGTGAATTTTCTTCAATATTTAATATAGATAGCTCAGTAGTTTGTGCTGGTCCCAAGATTTGTAAATTTGGAATAAATAATTCTCAAGGCTTATTAAATAAAATAATTGAAACTTTTAAGGATAAATCTTTTGAAGTAAAAAATGCTTTGCCGCAATTACTTATATCAGGATGTCCAAATTCATGTGCTCAACCTCAAAAAGCCATTATTGGCCTTATTGGTAAGAGAAAGCGTACTGAAGATGGAATGATTCCAACATATTCTTTATTATTTAATGGTAAAGTGGGACCGGGTGTTGCAAGATTTGGTGAAACTTATGGGGAAGTTGCTGCTAAAAAAATACCTAACTTCTTTGAAGAATTAGCTCATTTAAAAGTTAATTCAGGATATGAGGATTTTGTTCAATTTATAGAAAATAAAGAAACAGAAATAAGAGAATTAGTAAATAAATATTCTACATTGGAAAGTTTTGAGGAAAATCCAGATTTATATTCTGACTTTAAATAAAGAAATTCAGATGAAGTTAATTGTACATTTATTTAAACATTATTCAGATTTACAAAATAAATAATGTGGTATCTACTGACTACACCTTAATTAATTTGCTTTAGTAAATAGCTATAAATAAAAAACAAGATGCAAATAACATGATTTTAAATCTATGATTATAAAATATATAGATAGCAAATATAAGGTGTTAATTTGATGGATATAAAGAAAATAATTAGCAAAATAAAGTAAATATAATTAATAGGTTATTGCTTTTTGAATTGAAACGTTAAAAAAGAATTGACATGGAGTGAACTCCAAGGCTTATGATAATATTATAAGTTATTATTCAGTAGGAGGAAGACCATGAAAAAAACAGTGTATTTAATTAGACATGGACAAACTTTATTTAATGTGAGAAGGAAAGTTCAAGGTTGGTGTGATTCACCGCTTACAGAACTTGGAATCAAACAAGCAGAAACAGCTTCAAAGTATTTCAAAGAACACAATATTATTTTTGATAATGCCTATAGTTCAACATCTGAAAGGGCTTGTGACACTTTAGAAATTGTAACTGATATTCCTTATACAAGATTAAAAGGTTTAAAGGAATGGAATTTTGGAACTTTTGAAGGTGAAAGTGAAGATTTAAATCCCTCACTTCCTTATGGTAACTTCTTTGCTAATTATGGTGGGGAAGAAGAGAAAGAATTTCAAAAAAGAGTTGTTAATACTTGTGAAAAAATAATGGAAGAAGATAATGAAGTTGTTTTAATCGTATCTCATGGAGCTGCTTGCAGACAATTTATGAGGTATTGGCAGCATACAAGCCCTGTTGATCAAAAAGAAAGACTTGGAAATTGCTGTATTTTAAAATTTGAATATGAAAATAAAGAATTTAAATTAATTGAAATCATAAATCATAGTTTTAATTGTTAAAATATTGAATATCCCGAGATTTTGCATCTGATAAATCCTTATAAATCAATAAGTTTGATGTTTGAATTTCTACATTTTGATGTATATCAACAGAAGAAATTATATAAATGTTTGTAAAATATGCAACCTGCAATTTAGTGTTTTCAGTGAAATTTATGCTAGTCCTATGGAATAAACATTTATATAATTTCTGTCAGTTTACAGCATAAGTTTAAATTATATACTAGTTATTTATATGTTGTAAAAATTTTGAATTTAAAGTCCTTATTTAGTTAAAGATGTATTTAATATAATCTTTTGCACTTTGATTAATCTCCTCATCGCTTGCTTTATATGAAGCTCCAAATATTGCAAAATAAGGCCTTGAAATCGCGCCTACATGTATAGCTGTTGCTTTGAAAGGAACTATAACTTCATCTACTGTAAAGGTAACAGAACCAGAGGGTAAATAATTATCTTTTTTATCACCTATTGACATTGCTATTCCGAATTTCTTACCTTTAAGCTTATCACCTTTAGAACCGTAAGCCCATCCATAAGTAAAAACTTCATCTAACCATTTTTTCAATAATGAAGGATAGCTATACCAATATAATGGAAATTGAAATATAATGTTGTCATGTGATTCAAGCAATTTTTGCTCTTCTAAAACATTAATGTTCCAATCTTGATATTCTTTATATAGTTCATGAACAGTAATTTCATCAGGATATTGAAGTAATTCCTGTTTCCATCTTTTATTTACTTTTGACTCTTCTATACTAGGATGTGCTAAAATAACGAGTGTTTTCATAATACCTCTCCTTTTAGTAAATTTGCATTGGTTTTTATGAGTATAGTTTATAATGGCTTTAGTAGCTTGTAAATACACACAATGAAGTAACAAGGTTACTTGAAAGTAAGTATTAAATAGTGCTAGTATATTAATAATAATAGATTAATAGGTAATTATATTATTCAAATATAGATGAGAATTTCACATTGGAGGTTAGTTATGAAACAATATAATTTAGGTATAGAAGCTACGTTGGAAATAATTGGTGGAAAGTGGAAAGCATTAATTATATGTTTTTTAATGCATGGGAAAAAAAGGACAAGTGAATTACAACGGTGTATCCCGTCAATTACACAAAAAGTTCTTATTGAGCAGCTTCGTGAGCTTGAGGAAGATGGCATTGTAGGTAGAACTGTTTATAATCAGATGCCTCCAAAAGTTGAATATCATATCACAGAGTATGGAGTGTCAGTGAATAAAATAATTGATTTAATGTGTTCTTGGGGAAGGGATAATATAAAAAAAAGACAACAACAGGGAGAAGATGTTGAATTGATAACAAATGCTTTTAAAGATATGGATTAAATAAACCTCTTAAATTTTTCTATTCTATTTTATAATTGTTTAATTTTTATAAAACTAAAATGAGATCAGAATTCTAATTGTATGTTCAGTGTTATAAATAGTAATTTGTGAGGATGATGGTATGATAAGGGAGATAGTAAAAGAAGATTTTAATGGATTAATGGAACTATATATGCAGCTGCATGATAATCCAATTCCAGAAAAGACACCCCAAATGATGGAGTTATGGAATAGAATTTTGAATGATAAAGAACATCATATAATTATTGTAGAAGAAGATAGGAAGATAGTATCTTCGTGTGTATGCGTGATAATACCTAACTTGACGCATAATCAGCGACCATATGCATTTATTGAAAATGTAGTAACTCATAAAGAATATAGAAAAAAAGGATTGGCAACAGCCTGTTTAAACTATGCAAAAGAAATAGCTGTTAAAGAGAATTGTTATAAAATAATGCTATTAACAGGTTCAAAAGAAGAAAGCACATTAAACTTTTATGAACAAGCAGGATATAATCAAAAGGACAAAACTGCTTTTATACAATGGATATAAAACAAATTCATAATCTTGATTTAATATAACTAAAAATATAACAAGAAAGAGTAACCCACATATAAGATATGAAAGTTACTCTTTTCTGTTTATATTTAGGGAAAATATTTATGAAAAGGTCTTATCAACTTTATAAATTTATTATAATATGCAATTGTGTCAATATGGTGGCAAATTCAAATAAAGTAGATAGCATATATAAATTAAATACTAAGGAAACTGCAAAGAAACTATTTATTAATAGAGTTCTAAAGCTAATGAATTTTCAAGGAATAAAATCTTCGTAAAAGCAAAGTATAATCTTAGAAGTAATTTTTGTTAATAATGAAAAACCATTAAAGCAATACGGAGGAATAATAATGCCAAGAAAAGTGACTCGTTTAATAATATTTGTAATATTTATAACAATATCTATGAGTAATATAGCATATGCACAAGCACCTACTAAATCTCAGCCTTTTGGTCCTAGAATCTCAGATTTACAGAACAAAGAAGACATTTTAAATAGCTTCGAACAAATTAAAATTATAAGAGCAAATCTAACTATAATTAATGTGAAAGCTACAACACCAGCTGAAGAATTAAGAACAATAGAGGTGAGTTTACAGAGATATATTGAGCAGCTTCGAAGTATTAGAGCTAATTTAGTAAAGCATGCGGATACATATGGGAATTCAATTTCAGATGTATTCTTTGCAGAGCAAATTGTAGCTATAACTGATTGCTATATAATAAGTCTAAAACATCAGCAACTTCTATTAAGATCAATAGAAAACAATGTAGGAGAAGCATCCACCTTATTTTACTCAACCTATATGATACCTATATATTACTACATTACAGAAGGTGATCAGCTGGTAGCTTATACTCAAACATTTCTGGTGATTTCTTGATTAACTTAGCGTAGGCGGTTATTTTTATATTCCGCTAAGGATTATACTTGGGAAAGGAGAAACATTTCCCAAGTTATCATTTAAGGAGGTATTATTTAAAAAAAGCTACCTAGAATAAATTTTACATTTCGTAGATAAAGTGGAGCTATTTAATAAAATCTCCTTTTTTACATATTGGTTTTTCCCACCATCCAAACGCGACTACTATCTTATCAAGTTTTAAACTTGATGATTTTATGATTATAGTATAGCTTCCACCTGGAGCTTCTATAAATTTTCCATCTTCCTCACCTACTAATGTTGTATTAGGAGGTACTATTCTTTCATAAACATTAACTCCATCTTTAGGAACCATGGTAGTAGATTCAATAAATCGAATATTCACCTTATTTTTTGGTAGTGGATTTAAAGCCATATCAGTTGGAGAAACCTTGTGGGATACAGAAGCTCTTTCAGGAAAACTGGTATTTAACCATATTTCAGCAGTTAAATAGTCATTAGATAAATTTGAAATAGTAAATACATTTGCATATAAGTTAACATCTGAATCACGCGGATTTACTAAACCTGCCCAGGCATTTGATTCATTACCTACCCATAAAGTTTCTGTTTGACCTACAAAGTATTTTCCTTTCATTGATTTATATAAAGAAACAGGAATACTAACTACTTCTTGTGATT
>Ga0209281_1001396_pt1 | contig 14636 bp, 13 predicted proteins | sample MedtruBG_FD_187514 | JGI IMG/M metagenome (GOLD analysis project Ga0209281, IMG submission 187514) | Root nodule microbial communities of legume samples collected from California, USA - Medicago truncatula BG (SPAdes) (version 2) | ecosystem: Host-associated > Plants > Roots > Nodule | place... | reverse complement strand
AAAAAGGTCGCCCGCAAGTTGAGCGCCATCACCGCATCAAAATTCTCTGGGCTGACGTCCAGAAACGGTTGATGGCGCGCCAGTCCCGCGCTGTTCACCAGAATATGCATCACCGGAAGTTGGCTCAGCATCTCTTGCACTTTCTGTGATGCAGTGATGTCCAGTTCCAATGGATGCAACGTCAACCCGCCACCTGCGGCAAGATCGACCGCGTGGGCCAAATCGTCACGGTTTCGGGCGGCTACCCACACCTCTGCCCCGGCGTGCGCCAGCGCGACCGCGCAGGCGAAGCCAAGCCCTTTAGAGCCGCCGGTGACCAGCGCCCTTCTGCCCTGCAAGGAGAATGACGGTGTGCGCGGAAGCGTCATGATTACACCTTCTCTCTGACTGGAGCTGGCGTCGCGTATGGCACGTCCGTCTGGCCGTAGCGGCGCACGCGGACATTGGCCTGCTCGGCGTGCCCGGCGAATCCTTCCAGTAAAGAGAGACGCGAGCAGTAGCTACCGATTTCCGCTGAGGCTTCATCGCTCAACACCTTTTGCCAGGTGCAGGTCTTCATGAATTTTCCGACCCACAGGCCACCGGTATAACGGGCAGCTTTCTGCGTCGGCAGCGTATGGTTGGTGCCAATCACCTTATCGCCGTAGGCTACGTTAGTGCGCGGCCCCAGAAAGAGAGCGCCATAGTTCGTCATATTGGCCATGAACCAGTCGTCACGGTCGGTCATAACCTGCACGTGCTCGGAGGCAATCCGGTCAGCCTCTTTGAGCATCTCTTCGTAGCTCTCGCAGACGATAACTTCACCATAATCTTCCCAGGCGCGACGGGCGATGTCGGCGGTAGGCAGCTTGAGCAGCAGCCGTTCAACTTCGGCCATCGTCTCTCTGGCGAGCTTTTCCGAATTGGTCAGCAAAATGGCGGGGGTCGTGACGCCGTGCTCCGCTTGACCCAGCAGGTCGGTGGCACACATTTCTGCATCCACGGTTTCATCGGCAATCACCAGCGTTTCAGTCGGACCGGCGAACAGATCGATGCCGACGCGGCCAAACAGCTGGCGTTTTGCTTCGGCCACGAAGGCATTACCCGGCCCGACCAACATGTCCACCGGGGCCAGCGTGTCGGTGCCCAGCGCCATGGCGCCGATAGCCTGAATGCCCCCCAGAGCATAAATCTCGGTTGCTCCTGCCATCTTCTGGGCGGCGACAATGGCCGGCGCCGGTTGTCCCTTAAACGGTGGGGCGCAGCTGATGATCCTCGAGCAGCCCGCAACGTTGGCGGTGATTATCGACATATGCGCTGAGGCGAGTAAGGGATATTTACCCCCCGGGACGTAACAACCGACGGCGTTAATCGGGATGTTTTTATGGCCGAGAATAACGCCGGGACGAGTTTCCACTTCCAGATCCAGCAGGCAAGCTCTCTGCTGGCGGGCGAAGTTAAATACCTGTTCCTGTGCAAATTCAATATCTGCAATATCCTGACGGCTCAGTTGCCGTATACAGTGATTAATTTCAGCATCGCTCAGGCGATAATCCGCACGGTCATAGTTATCGAATTTAATCGACAATTCGCGGATCGCTTTATTCCCTCGATGTTCAATATCCGCCAGAATAAACTCTACGGTTTCTCTTATTTGGCGTTGAGCTTCCTGACGTTCCTGCACCGGCTTACTGGTTTTTAAGGCATAGGCCATAACGTACTCCTGTTAAAAAATAGACGTGAGCGCTCCTCCCGTTAGAACAGGAGGAAAGAATGCGTTATAAAAAAATTATCTATCGCGGGCGGGAGCGAGTTTCCCGTTCGTGGATAAATCAGATACGGTCTTAACCTGTCGGTTATTCACCCATCGCACGGAGAGAGGTGTCATAACGGCGGCAATAATCGAAAGTGCGGCAATAAAAATATAACCTGACGACAGATTAATATGCTGCAGCATTACGCCCATGATCACCGGGCCAATAAACATACCTAGCGAATAGATGGTCTGGAAAAGCCCCATTCGGGTGGACTGTTCATCCGTTGAAGTATTGACCACGCTAAGGGACATAAAGGCGGCAAAGGCCATGCCGAAGGAGAAACCCGCCAACGCTTGCAAGGCATAGATGAGGTACATATTGTCGGTAAACGGGATCCCAAGGGTGGAGAATATCTGTAATACAATTCCGGCAACGGCCGTTTTCATCACCCCAAAACGGCGATAGAAAACCGTGCTGCACAGCGCGATGGCGAGCGCGTAGAAAATCAGGTGGATATTACTCAGCAGGGACAGGATCCCCGCTCGGGCGCCAAGCTTTTCGGCATAGATGGGGGTCAGGGTATCGCGGGTGGCAAACGGCACCAAGATAACAATGGTGGCCAACAGGCCGATCATCCACACGGAACGGTCCCCGAGCTGTTTTCGCGCCCCGGCGATACAGGCCTGCAAGGTGGGAGCCTGCAACGGATCGTGCACGTCGTTGATACGGGTGGTCAGCAGTAGTGCAAGCAATCCGGCACCGCAGGAGAGCAAAAATGCGATGTTGTTATCAAAATAGTGAATCAGTAAGCCACCGATGCAGTTACCGATAAACACCCCTACTGGCCCTGCCAACGCCAGCAGCGCCACGGCTGCCGGGGCCTCTTTACGATCAAAGTAGCGGATAAACAAGATGTTATAGAGCACCCAAGTGGCGGCGGTGACGCCATCCGCTGCTTTTGCCAAATAGAGTGTGACTGGGCCAGGCTCCAGCCACGCTAAAGGCCAGGTGAAAATCGGCAATAGCAGGCTGATTTGAATGAATATTTTTCGGCTTTTTGCCACATCGGAGATGATCCCCAACGGGAAGCGAATCAGCAGGGTAGCCAGACCACTGGCCCCCATGATGATGCCCATCACCTGAGGTTCGATGCCCTGCTCCAGCATCATCGGCGCGAGAAATGCGTCAATGCTGTGGATACAGATGAAAAAAAGAATACTGATAACGAAAAAGAGCCGGGCTTCAGGTCGGCGCAACAGTGCTCGAAACATGGTTGTGAACCTCTGAGAATATATGGTTTAGAACCAGTCAAGTACGGCATTTACCGGCTCTGTCCCTCTGGTTGTTCTTCCCTTTGCCCGGTATCGTTGACGGCATGAATATTTCGATGAATACGTATTCAAGATTTCAAGTTACGAAAAGGTTTCAATTTTGTAAAGTGACGCAGTTATCATTGTTAGAAAATTAATTTATCCTGTTGCATACGCATGCAAAGATAGTGTAAGTATAAAAAACGCCCTCCTTTCTCAACGGGCCAAAGCGGGTTTACCCCTGAGGCGAACGGCGGCGGGAAGAGCAAAAATAAGGAACTGGGGTCATGAAACGTAAGAGTTTTGCAGCGGTCACTTCGCAGCAGGTGGCGCAACTAGCGGGTGTATCGCAGTCCGCGGTATCACGAAGCTTCACGCCCGGGGCAAGCATCTCCCCAGCGACACGTGAAAAAGTGCTAAAAGCTGCACGGGAGCTTGGCTATCGCCCGAATGCGATCGCCCGCTCTCTCAATACCGCCCGGTCGCGCATTATCGGCGTGGTGGTGTCTTATTTCGAAAACCAGTTCTATCCGCAGGTCCTCGAAACGCTGGCGCGTAAGCTGGATACCCTGAATTATCACCTGCTGCTTTTTGTCGGTGACAGAGACGGCAACGTGGACCGAATTTTCGATCAGATCATGCAGTACCGCGTCGATGGCATCGTTCTGGCATCAGTGTCCCTGTCGCTGGATCTCTCAGAAGAATGCCTGGCGGCTGGCATCCCGGTCGTGCTGTTCAACCGCAGCGAAGAAAGCGGGATGGCCTCCAGCGTGAACAGCAACAACGAGGCTGCGGCGCGGCAGATTGCCGAATTTTTTGTCGCCGCGGAACACCAACGCTACGCCTATGTCGGAGGTGTGGCAGATTCTTCGGTGAACATTGCCCGCCAACGCGGGTACCTTGCGGCGCTGCATGAACATGGAATTGACGATGTCCGAGTGGTCAACGGTGATTACGAGACTCAACAGACCATCCGTGCTGCCTACAGCCTTTTTTCAACGGGACCCGTGCCAGACGCCATTTTCGTCGCCAACGACCACATGGCACTCACGGTAATGGACGTCGCCCGCTATGAATTCGGTCTGCACATTCCCGAGACTCTGTCGGTGATTGGCTATGATGATACCGGCCCGTCAGGCTGGCCCTCCTACGCGCTGACGTCAGTTTCCCAGCCGGTTCAGGAGATGGTTGACGCCGCCGTCGAGCTGTTGATGAAGCAAATTGAGAGCGGCACCATCGAGCCGGAGCAAATTATAGTCCCGGGCATTCTGGTCGTACGCCACTCCACCCGACGACCGCGCAACGGCGTCATCGAAAAAGAGGGTGTATCCCTTTTTCAGCCTCAGGAGGTTAAATGAGCAGATTGCCTGGTTTCAGCCCCCAGTTCGACTCTATCCAGCAGTTTATTCTGACGCTGACGCACGTCGTTTGGGAGCAAAAAGATATCGGTCAGTTGGCCGATTTCTACGGTACGCCGGTGGTCTTTATCACGCCGGAAAAACAGCTAACCGACCTGTCACAGTTTATGCGCCACACGCTGGAGGCGATGTACAGCTTCCCCCAGCGCAGCGTACTGACAGAAGACATTCTTTGCACCGAATCCCCTGGCGGGGAGTTCTATGCCTCCCAGCGCACGATGGCCTCGATACGTCATCAGGGGGAAGGTTTCTTCGGCGCACCCACTGGCAAGAGTATCTGGGTACGTACTTGGGCAGATCGCATTTGTGCCGATGGCGCGGTTCGCCAGGAGTGGCTGTTGCAGGATCGCGCCGCCATCGTCGCTCAGCTCGGCCTGGATATGCGCGAATTTGCCCTCAGTCTGAGCAGCGCGCGGGAGCAACTGGGGCTGGAGAACACGACGGCGGAAGTTCTTGATGCCCGCTGGGCCGGTGGGCCAGAAGGTGATGACGTTGATGGCCCGATCGCGGGCGTTATCGAGCGCTATCTGACCATGTGGGCTGGGGGCAACAGTGGCACGGTTCCCGGCTTATATCATCCGGCGGCGACGTTGTTCGCACCGGGTCACTGCGTAGGCATCGGCGAAGCGGAAATCAGCGCGCTACTGGCAGGCTATCGCGCTTCGTTTGCCGACAGCGAAACCCAACTGCACCATCTGATTGTGCGCAAAGATGCAAATGAGCCGGTGCGCATTTCCATGCGTTGGTCATTATTAACCTGGCATGACGGATTCGGAAAATTTGGCGCACCAACCCGTAAACCAATTTCAATTACTGGCATTAGCCAGATTGAATTACGTGATGGATTAATTATTCGCGAATATTTAGGGATTGATGAATTAGCTATTTGGTCGCAAATCGTCAATTAATAAATATTAAATAACTCTAGCCTCACTCTCAGCCGCAATAAAACATTGCGGCGTTTGCCTCTCATTCATTTTTTATGAGTGCGGGATCGTATTGTCTGAATCTATCTGAACATCAATGCAGGAGGTCCTATGTCTTCAACTGAAGCAACCAATAAAGCTCCAGCAGTACCCGAGAAAAACAGCAATAAAATTCAGCGTGACGAACCGGTATTACAGATTGAACGCCGTGATTTTATCGATTTAGTGCCAGAGAAACGCCCGCGGGCGCAATCATTGCGCGGTTTTGACGAGTGTTATACGGATATTGTCGACTATATCGTTCGCTGCACCCATAAAATATGGGATGAACGCGATGTCGGTTTAATTTATACCCACTATACCCACAACTGCGTGCTATATAACGCATTGGGCACACTGTATACCCGTGAAGAGGTCGTGCAGGACACGTTGAAACGACTGGTCGCCTTCCCCGAGCGACGCGGCATGGCTACCCAGGTTATCTGGAACGGCAATGATGTCGATGGGTTCTATACCTCTCATCTGGTGACCGGCACCGGGCGCCATACACAGTTCAGCCATCTTGGCCAACCCACAAATCGCACCTTCGTCACCCGCACCGTGGCAGACTGCATGATCCACGAGAACAAGATTTATCGCGAGTGGGTAGTCAGTGACAACATGGCGATGATGAAACAGCTGGGGCTGAATACCGATGAAATCGCCTGGAACATGGCGAAAGAGCAATTTGATAAGGGCTTCCGCGTCACCGATATCGGTGAAAACGGCCGCATGCTTGGCCAGTATCCGCCTGAGGTGGCCTGCGATGTCTCCATTGCCCATACCGATACCGAAGAGCAGTGTCTGCGTTGGATGCATGAAATTTATAATCGGCGGATGCTGGGAAAAATCAAAGAAGTGTACGCGCCTAACGTGCAGTACCACGGCCCGCTGATGAAAGAACTTTACGGCGTGGCGTCAGTAACGCATCAGACGCTGGCACTGATTGGCATGATTCCTGACGGTGCGTGGCTACCACAGCACATTTGTTCTAACCCTTGTGATGAGGGCGGCGTCAAAGTGGCGATCCGCTGGATCATGGAAGGCCATCACCTCGGCTATGGCGAGCTGGGCAAGCCGACCGGGGAGCGTCTGTTCGTGATGGGGATGTCACATTATCACATTGTAAACGGTAAAATTGTCGACGAGTGGGTGGTTTACGATCACCTGGCCTTGCTGGCACAAATCAAACTGGGTCAGATGGAGAACGCATGATGTCTGCTGCAACAATCGTGAATCAGGTGCGCTGGATCAAGCGCCCACAAGGCCAGGATGAGAACGCCGAACGCTCCGTGACCGATACTGTCGGTTCCATTATTGCCCGCGTCAAACAGGATGGCGACGCGGCGCTGCGGGACTATTCAGAGAAGTTTGACAAGGTGGTACCGGAACAGTTTGAAGTCACTGCCGAGGAAATTGAACAGGCGCTGGCCGCAATAGATCCACAGACCCGCCGTGACAGCGAATTTGCCATTTCGCAAGTGCGCCGCTTCGCCCAAGCCCAATTGGCCACCATATTGCCTTTGGAGGTGGAGACGCTTCCGGGTGTGCACCTTGGGCATCGCATCATTCCGATACACACTGTGGGCTGCTATGTGCCGGGTGGACGCTACCCTATCCTTTCCGCGCCAGTGATGTCGATTGTTCCCGCCACCGTTGCCGGTTGCGAGCAGATTATTGCCTGCCTGCCACCTGGCGCTCACCCGGCGATGATCGCCGTTTGCCACCTGGCGGGGGCGCACCGCATTTTTAAAGTCGGCGGGGCACAGGCCATCGCCGCCATGGCGTGGGGTACAGACAGTATTCCGGCGGTTGATAAAATCGTTGGCCCTGGCAACGCCTGGGTGAACGAGGCTAAGCGTCAGGTCTTTGGTAAAGTGGGTATCGACGCACTGGCCGGACCGAGCGAGATCTTTACCGTAGCGGATGAAAGCGCCGATCCTCGTATTCTGGCTGCCGATCTCCTGGCGCAGGCGGAACATGACATCCATACCCGTGTCGGTCTGGCGACCACAAGTCAGGATATTGCTACCCGCACTCTTGCGGAAATTGAGCGTCAATTGGGCAACCTTCCCACCTCGGCGACGGCGGGAGAAGCATGGCGACGCCAGGGGGAGATCGTTGTCTGCGACACGGAAGAACAACTGATCAGTTTTGCCGACTACATAGCAACTGAACATTTGCAGGTTCATACCCGCGATCCGCATGCCACTGCGGCGAAAATCCGCAATTATGGTTCGCTGTTTATTGGGCAGAATGCCAGCGTTGTCTTCTCGGATAAATGCTGCGGCACGAACCACACCCTGCCGACAATGGCGGCGGCGCGTTATACGGGCGGACTGTGGGTCGGAGCTTATGTCAAAATTTGCACCCATCAATGGATTGATGCGGAGGGAATCCCGACGATCGCAGAACCGGCCATTCGTCAAAGCCGCACCGAAGGCATGCAGGGTCACCGTCGGGCTGCTGAGATCCGCCTGCATCCGCAGGATATTGATGCCATTACGGCAGGCATGCGCGATTAAGCAGGTATCAGAGGCAGGCTGAAGGGCCTGCCGCTTTTTTTCGTCAGGATTCCCTTATGCACGCAATGAGACTTATTCCCCCTCTTGACTGTCGTGAAGAGGTAGCCCGACGACTTCAGGCGATTGCCGATCATCAACACCTTAATGCCCTTCTTGGCGTCAATCCCGATGCGATGGCGATAGCTGAACAATACCATCAGCTACGGCGCAGAAGCTCACTTACCGGACCGCTCCATGGTGTACCTGTGATCGTGAAGGATAATATTGCCTGCGCGTCGTGGCCGATAACCCTTGGCTGTAAGGGACTCACATCATTAAGAGCGGTATCCGACGCACCGGTTATTCAGCGTCTGCGGGCGGCAGGGGCAATCATTCTCGCCAGAGCGAATATGTCTGAGTTTGCTTTTGACATTCGCTCCCGCAGCTCTCTGGGTGGGGATGTGCGCAACCCTCTACAAACATCGGTGACAGCGGGAGGATCGAGCGGCGGTTGCGCCGCGGCCGTCGCGGCCGGTATGGCTGACGGTGCTCTGGGTACAGATACTGGCGGTTCGATTCGCATTCCCTGCAGTTATACTGGCCTGGTGGGATTACGACCAGCATATCGGCGAACTATGCTGGAGGGAGTTGCCCCGCTCTCCCTGAGTAAAGATACTGTCGGTCCGATGGTCCATTGCGTGAGAGATGCGGCACTTTTACATGCCATTATGCACGACGAGCAACCCATTGAGCCTGAAGCTCTCTCTCTAAAATCGGTTCGTTTGGGAGTGATTAGCGCGCTGGAAGGCGAAGATACGGCTCAGCGTAAGGTGTGGCATCTTGCACTGGACAGACTGCGGATGGCAGGGGCAACACTGATTGAATTGGACCTGCCCATTTTGGCAGAAGTAAAATCTCAGGATTGTCTAAGCCTCTATGAGTTTCAGGTAGCTATAAATGGCTGGCTCGCGCTTCAGCAAAACGGCCCCTCCAGTCTCCAGGCACTGATGTCCTCCGGCGAATGCCTGGCCGAGTTCTATCCCTTGTTGGAACAAATGCTAAAAACGAACCACCTAAAAACGCCACAGTGGCTTAACGGTCGTCGCTTTCAGCGCCGTTTAAATCAGACTATTAACCATGCGGCAGAAGCGGATCGTATTGATGCCTTTGTTTACCCCACCGTTAACCGTCAACCCATAAGCCTTGAAAAAATGCCTCCAGGCAGTGCTCCCGAGTTGGCAGCCATTAGCGGTTTGCCTGCCCTCACATTGCCCTGTGGTGTGGTAAAAAATGGTTTACCCGTTGGCATGGAGCTTCTGGCGAAGACACGAGATGAACATTTTCTATTATCCCTGGCCTTAGCGTGCGAAAGCGTACTCCACACTCATTGAGCCCAGCAGATGAACTACGCTTTTGCGCGACGTATAACTCAATGAGATAGGCCGGAACGCCATTTTTAATCGGTTTGTCTGGTTTGATAAATTCCGGCTTTACCGCAATCCTCTCGAGTGCCGAACAACACGTAGGGCTTGTAGATTAAGGTCGATGTCGATCGACAGTGCTTCACGATTAAAATCATCTACGACATTGAACATTCTAAAACGCGACCACAAATCAGAGCATCATGTATGAAGACAAATGACCAGCTCTGGTTTAACACTTCAGGTCTCGCGAGTGGTAATGGATTGCAATCACTGGCTCAATGATTGTTATTCATTAATATCTTGGGTGTATTTTTGTTAATTAATGAACATTAACGATTACAAATAATCATTGCTTAGAGGAGTATGTTTATTCAGTTAATTCAAAGAAATGGAGTTTCATAATGGCTATACCGGTTTATCTTTGGCTTTACGAGGAAGAAGGAAAGTTACTAAAGGGCGGAGTATACGTTACAGGTAGAGAGGGAAGTATAGAACTGGTGGGAATGCAGCATGATGTATTTATCCCCACTGACGATATGACCGGAGCAGTCACCGGAACGCGCCAGCATGAGGCATACACCTTTGAAAAAGAGATTGATGCATCTTCCCCGCTCCTGTATCGCGCATTAACCACGGGGCGCACCTTAAAGAAGGCCGAGTTCAGGTTTTACAGAATTAATGATAACGGTTACGAACAAGAATATTTCAACGTACAGCTAGAGAACGTAAAGGTTTGCCACGTCGTGCCGGTAATGTTCGATACAAAAGATCCTGATTTTGAAAAACACGGACACATAGAACATGTCGGCCTGCGTTATGAAAAAATCATCTGGAATTATGTGGATGGAAACATACAGCACGCTGGCAGTTGGAAAGAACGCAAAACCGCATAAGGAAATCACAAATGGCTAAATGGTTATATAAGCAAAGCACCGGCGAACTTTATCGCGATGGCAAGTTAATTGAAACCGGCTATTCAGGTTCGCTGACGAATAAAAATAACCCAGACCGTGAGAACGTTCGCGGAATGGGGCCAATCCCGCGCGGCATATGGAAAATCGGGCACTCCGGCACCAGCAAAGGCCCGCTTACCATTACGTTAAAACACATCAGCGGCAATGCGTATGAACGTGATATGAAAACATTCCGTATGCATGGCGATAAGCGTGTTGGTGTTGCGGGATTCGCATCAGAAGGTTGCATTATCATGAGTTCGTCTACGCGTCTGTTAGTAAAAAACGATACAGGGTCTGAACTTGAGGTCGCGCGATGAATCGCGCGGTTCTGCTGTCCCTGGCATTTACACCTGTATTGGCATTCGCCGCTGAACCCGGTAGTGAGTGCGCAACACCTGGGCGCTTCATTGAGCAGGGGCTTTTCTCTGCCTTTACAAGGGATCTGATTATTGCTCCTGCCACCGTTGCCCGTGGAAAAACCACGGTGGAAGTATTGAGTATTACGCCTGTTTCTGACGTGTTTGCACGGCAGTTGGCGAAGACGGATAGCGCGGCCGGCAACGGATTATCGGAGAGCGATTATTACGGCATTTATCATAATGGTCATGTTATGAATCTGACAGCGCGTTACACGTACATCAATACCGACGGCAAGCAGGATATTTTCATCGCCTCTGCACTGCTGAACGAAGAAGAATGTTCAGTCCGCCACAATGGTTATTTGACAGTCTCGCGGGAGTTTTGACATTAAATGACTCGTTCTAAAACGCGTGTACAGCGACTGTGGCGCGTTTCTCTATCCCTTACCGCCAATCCATATCATCAGCTTTTATTTGCCTGAAGATTAGAGAACTCAAGTACCAGATTCGGATAGACCTTGCCAGACCACAAAACAGCCAAATTTATGCGGGAAGGCTCACAGATACTGGATTTGTAGACTTTGGGAGGCGTTAAAAGAAGTGAAACTGGAGCGGGTGAAGGGAATCGAACCCTCGTATGCAGCTTGGGAAGCTACCGTTCTACCATTGAACTACACCCGCGAAAGACGCGCCCGTAAAAGGGGTGAAGGCATTATAGACTTAACGCCTTCACTGACAAGCCTTTCTGTAATTAAGTGGCGATAAAATAACCGCTTAGCATTTCGGTTTGCTGCCCTGCGGCGGCAAATAACGCAGCGGATCGATAGCGGTGGCGCGGTAGCGAATCTGGAAATGCAGCTTCACAGAATCGGCATCGCTGTTACCCATGGTGGCAATCTGCTGGCCGATTTTCACCGACTGTCCGTTGTTGACCATCATTTTATCGTTATGCGCATACGCGGTGATGTAATCGTCATTGTGCTTAATCATGATCAGATTGCCGTACCCGCGCAGCTGATTTCCGACGTACACCACTTTGCCCGCGCCCGAAGCGTAAATTGGCTGGCCGCGTGAACCGGCGATATCAATCCCTTTGTTGCCGCCATCGGCGGTGGAATAGCGCATCACCACTTTGCCGCTGGTCGGCCAGCGCCAGCAGCGTTGCCCTACCGGTGGCCAGGAAGACTGCGGCACGGCCGAAGACGGGGTAACTTTTGCCGTCCGGCTGTGGGATGATTTTTTCGAGCCCGAGCTGCCGCTCACCTTCAGTCGCTGCCCTATTTCGATGGTATACGGCGGTGAAATGCCGTTCATGCGCGCGAGGCTGCTGACGCTGGTGCCGGTCATGCGAGAGATTTTTGACAGCGTATCGCCGCGTTTTACGGTGTACACGGAGCCGCTGTAGCTGCCGTCGGAGCCTGATTTACTGCCGGAACAGCCAGCCAGAATCAGTCCGATAAACAGGCACAGAAAAAGGCGTAATGGGTGTTTCATCAGGCGTCCTGCTCTCAAAGCGAATCCTCGGTGTCGAAAAAATGGATGGCATATGATACCAGTCATGGCTCGTATGCCAATGTTTAGGATGTTTTTTGATGAACGACCCTTTGGCAAAAATGGCCATCCCGTCCGAAACCCATTCCCTCTGGCGCCCTGGGCATTCAGCCTGAGAAAGATTGTCGTATAATAAAGCCCGGTCATCTGACTGAGATATTGTGTCCGGAGAAGCGATGAGCAGGCAAGAGCACGTCATTTTACTCGATGAGCAAGGAGCAGCGATTGGCACCCAGGAGAAGTATGCCGCCCATAATACCGCCACGCCGCTGCATCTGGCTTTTTCCTGCTGGTTGTTCAACGCAAAAGGGGAACTGCTGCTAACACGGCGAGCGATCAGCAAAAAAGCCTGGCCAGGCGTCTGGACGAGTTCGGTCTGCGGTCACCCCCAACTCAATGAAACCGCGGAAGAGGCGCTTATTCGACGCTGCCGCTATGAAGTGGGCGCTGAGGTAAAGGACATCACACCCGTCTATCCGACGTTCCGCTACCGGGAAATCGATAGCTCCGGCATCGTTGAGCATGAGGTGTGTCCGGTGTTTTCCGCTCGGATGACTAACGATCTAACGCTCAACAGTGATGAAGTGATGGAGTATCGCTGGCTGAACCTGAATGATTTACGCCAGGCTATCGAAGCCGCTCCGTTCCTGTTCAGTCCGTGGATGGAACGGCAATTTGCCCACGCCCCGGCTCGGGACGCGCTCTTCCAGTTCGCCCGCGCCGTGTAATGCGCAAGGCATAAAAAAACCCGGATGCGCAAGCAAACCGGGCTTTTTACACCGGAGACCATGACGTCTCCGGTCATGTTCGACTTATTTAGTCGGACGCATTGCCGGGAACAGGATCACGTCACGGATGGTGTGGCTGTTGGTGAACAGCATAACCATACGGTCGATACCAATGCCCAGACCCGCCGTTGGCGGCAGACCGTGTTCCAGGGCGGTAACGTAGTCTTCATCGAAGAACATCGCTTCGTCATCACCGGCTGCTTTCGCGTCAACCTGGTCCTGGAAACGCTGCGCCTGATCTTCTGCATCGTTCAGCTCGCTAAAGCCGTTGCCGATTTCACGGCCACCGATGAAGAATTCAAAGCGGTCGGTAATTTCCGGGTTATCATCATTACGACGCGCCAGCGGAGACACTTCTGCCGGGTATTCAGTGATGAAGGTCGGCTGAATCAGGTGCGCTTCCGCCACTTCTTCGAAGATCTCGGTCACGGTACGGCCCAGACCCCAGCTCTTCTCAACCTTAATACCGATTTCAGCCGCGATAGCTTTCGCCGCGTCGAAGTTATCCAGGTCTGCCATGTTGGTTTCTGGACGGTATTTTTTGATCGCTTCGCGCATGGTCAGCTTCACGAACGGTTTACCAAAGTCGAAGGTCTGATCGCCATAAGGCACTTCAGTTTTGCCAAGAATATCCTGCGCCAGAGTACGGAACAGGGATTCGGTCAGCTCGATCAGGTCTTTGTAATCTGCATACGCCATATAGAGTTCCATCATGGTGAACTCTGGGTTATGACGAACGGAGACGCCTTCATTACGGAAGTTACGGTTGATTTCGAACACGCGTTCGAAGCCACCCACGACCAGACGCTTCAGGTACAGTTCCGGCGCGATACGCAGGTACATGTCGAGGTCGAGGGCATTGTGATGGGTGATGAACGGACGCGCGGATGCGCCACCCGGGATCACCTGCATCATTGGGGTTTCAACTTCCATAAAGTCACGGCCAACCATGAACTGACGGATACCCGCCATAATCTGGGAACGGACTTTAAAGGTGTTGCGGGACGTATCGTTAGCGATGAGGTCCAGATAACGCTGACGGTAGCGCGCTTCCTGATCCTGCAGGCCGTGGAATTTATCCGGCAGTGGGCGCAGGGCTTTGGTCAGCAGACGCAGTTCGGTGCAATGAATGGACAGCTCACCGGTCTTGGTTCTGAACAGCTTACCTTTTGCGCCGAGGATATCGCCCAGGTCCCATTTCTTGAACTGTTCGTTGTATACGCCTTCCGGTAGATCGTCACGGGCAACGTACAGCTGGATACGGCCGCCAACGTCCTGCAGCGTCACGAAGGACGCTTTACCCATGATACGACGGGTCATCATGCGGCCAGCAACGGTCACTTCAACGTTCAGCGCTTCCAGCTCTTCATTTTCTTTGCTGCCGAATTCGGCGTGCAGCTGGTCGGAGGTATGATCGCGACGGAAATCGTTCGGGAAAGCGATGCCCTGCTCACGCAGCGCAACCAGCTTATCACGACGAGATTTCAGTTCGTTATTAAGATCGACGACTTCGTCAGCGCCCTGTGCTTGTTGTTCAGACATATTGATTCCTCATAACCCTGCTTTCAAACTTGCTTCGATAAATTGGTCGAGGCTGCCGTCCAGTACCGCCTGGGTATTGCGGG
>Ga0209281_1001394_pt1 | contig 14670 bp, 10 predicted proteins | sample MedtruBG_FD_187514 | JGI IMG/M metagenome (GOLD analysis project Ga0209281, IMG submission 187514) | Root nodule microbial communities of legume samples collected from California, USA - Medicago truncatula BG (SPAdes) (version 2) | ecosystem: Host-associated > Plants > Roots > Nodule | place... | reverse complement strand
TTTCTTGGAGTCTTATTTAATAAGGTTCTTTTAAAGACTCAAAATTTATACTTAAAACAAACCTGGCTAAAAAAAGAATTTAGAATTATAATTCCTTTGTTATTCTCAGTAGTTCTAGGTCTTTTATTGCCAGAAGTTTTGGGTGGCGGCCACGAATTAATTACTTCATTAACTAAAGATGACTTTTCCCTTACACTATTAATTATTATTCTAGTTGTTAAATTTGCATTCACCATGGCTAGTTTTGGTTCAGGTGCTCCTGGAGGAATCTTCCTTCCTCTACTTGCAATTGGAGCTTTAATAGGGAGTGTATACGGAATTATTCTTGTTCACCTTACTCATTTAGATAATATGTACATAAATAACTTCATAATATTGGCCATGGCTGGATATTTTGCTTCAGTAGTTAAATCTCCAATAACAGGCACAATCCTTATTACAGAAATGACTGGTTCATTTAATCATTTGCTCGCTTTAGCTATTGTTTCTATAATAGCATATATTGTAGCAGACGTTCTTGCTTCTAAGCCTATATATGAAGCATTACTTGAAAAGTTTCTACAAAATCAAGGTAACAAAATAACTATTGGCAACAAGATAAATAAAGCTTTATTAGAGTTTGCGGTATGTATGGGATCGAAATTAGATGGTAAACAAATTAAAGATGTAAAATGGCCTTCTCGCTGTCTCCTTGTAGCCGTTAGACGTGGCGAAACTGAAATAATTCCTAAAGGAGATACTATGATTCTACCCGGAGACTATTTAACAATCCTAACTAATGAAGATAGAGTTCCTAAGGTAAATGATGCTTTAATGTTAATGTCTGAGACCGGTGATATTATGTAGTAAGCTTTGTATAACCTCCACAATATCATTTTAAATGAAATAAACAAGTAAGGATTTCTCAAAATAAATCTTACTTGTTTATTTTTTCCTAGAAAATGAGCTAAAATCGATTTATTAAGGAGTATACTTGGGTTCTCTAATCATCTTAATTAATCTATGTCCTAAACACTCTAATGTTGGCACAATATTTTTATTTCATGAAACAAAATTTAATCTATTTATTTTCACACTTACCTTTATGATAAACTAAATTAATAATATAAATTCAAACAAAAAATATAAATCAGGTCTAATACTATATCCCTAATCATGATAGACTTTCAAATTTTTATGTAACATATTTTTATCATTATAAATATATTATTATTATACAAATGACTGTTTTTCTCAATGGGATTATTTCTATGCTTGTAATTTGTAGATACAGTTTTCTTTTTATTTATATGTAAGCTAGATAATATGGTGATGTAAATATAGACCTAAAGGATGATTCCATTAATCCCTTAGGTCTTATTTTTTATTTAATGTTTATATAATTTCAAATTATGACTATACATTAATACGAAAATAAAGTTTATATTTCACGTTGTGGTTTAAATCCACTTATAGTTATTCTACATAGTTTTATTAACTTTACATACAATAATCTATGTACTTGACAAATTAAATATTAAGGAGTGGATATTATGGTAATAACACCAAATATAACTGAAAAGTTTCAAAAATGCATCGATGAATGTAATAGATGTACTCAAATGTGCCAAATGTCTATTGCTATGATGTCAATGAACGGAAAATATTCAAAAGAACATTGTAAGCTTTGCGCTACTATATGTGACAGTTGCGCTCAAGAGTGCAATATGTTCAAAGATGAACATTGCAAAAAATGTGCTGATGAATGTAGAAATATGTCTAACATGTAGCTGAATCATAATACAAAATCTAGTATTTATATACTAACTTTTGTATTATTTTTATATATTGACATCTAAAATTCATAAACGTTTCTCATTTCTTCTGAACTTTTAATAAGTTTTTATAAGCAAATCCAATAAAGATAACCTATCCCCTTTATCTATAATATCCTCAAATTCATTTAATTGCTGCAAATAAAAAATCTCTCTTATAAAATAAGAAGGCACGAGTAATTGAGTTGAACATTATAATTAATTTTTTCTCAAACGAAATATTTAATGACGAACTTTATCACATATGAATTGTAACTGTGACTAACATTTATTGCTTTATTCTTATTTATATTAAATACTTTATATTTCAGTAATTACTGGCAAGACCATAGGTTTTCTTTTCATTTTTGTATATACATAAGTATCTACTTCTCTTCTTATAGTACTCTTAATCTCTGACCATTGAGTAACATCATTATCAAGACATCTATCTACACTTTTAGAAACTATTTTCCTAATCTCTCTAATTAGCTCTTCTGAATCTCTGACATATACAAAGCCCCTTGTAATAATATCTGGACCAGATATTATGCCTCTACTTTCTCTATTTATAGCAATAACTACCGTTATGATACCATCCTTTGCTAAATTTTTTCTATCTCTGAGTACAACATTCCCTATATCTCCAATACCTAATCCATCAATAAGAACTCTTCCCGACGGTACTTTTTTAACCATTTGTGCTTTATTTCTAGAGAATTCTAATACATCTCCTATTTCTAATATAAATATATTTGATTTATCCATACCCATATTTTCTGCAATTTTAGAATGACTTAATAAATGCATATACTCACCATGTACTGGTATAAAGAACTTAGGTTTTAACAATGCGTGAATTAATCTAAGTTCTTGTTCACAAGCATGACCTGAAACATGTATATCTTCTATTGCTTCGTATATTACCTTAGCACCCTTTTCTGTCAAATCATCTATAACACTTGACACAGCCTTTTTATTACCTGGTATTGGAGTTGATGATATGATAACCATATCTCCCTTTTCTAGTTGAATGCTCCTATGATTTCCTGATGCTATTCTTGTAAGTGCTGCCATTGGCTCACCTTGGCTTCCAGTCGTAATTATTGTAATTTTATTATTGGGATATTTTTTAATGTCGTTTAAATCTATTATCATTTCTTCTGGTATAAATAAATACCCTAGAGAAATAGCTACTTCAGATATTTTTTCCATACTCCTTCCACTAAAAGCAATTTTTCTGCCATTTTTTATGGAAGCATTAGCAATCTGCTGCACTCTATGAACACTAGAAGCGAAAGTAGCTACTATGACTCTTCCATCTGCCTTAGCAAATAGGTTGTCTAAAGTTTCACCCACAGTCTTTTCAGACATTGTATATCCTTCACGAGTAGCATTAGTACTATCAGCCAATAAAAGCAGTACTCCTTTTTTCCCTAACTGGGCATATCTCTGCAAGTCTATAATTTCTCCATCAATTGGAGTAAAATCAATTTTAAAATCACCAGTATGGACAATTACTCCTATAGGTGTATGCAAAGCGATTGATACACTATCTGCTATACTATGATTTGTTCTAATAAACTCAATATTGAAATTGTCTGTTTCTATAATATCACCTGGTTTAACCATGTTTAATGTGCAATCACTAAGAATATTATGTTCTTGTAATTTACTTTCAATTAACCCTAAAGTCAACTTTGTAGCATATATAGGAACATTAATTTGTTTTAAAACATAATGTAATCCGCCTATATGATCCTCATGCCCATGAGTTATAAAGAATCCCTTTATCTTATCTTTATTTCTTAGTAAATACGTTATATCAGTAAGTACAAGGTCTATTCCAGGAAGCTCTTCATCCGGAAACGACATTCCACAATCTATAATTACTATCTCTTCTTCATATTCAAAGACAGTTAAATTCTTCCCTATTTCCCCTAACCCTCCAAGAGGAATAACCTTTACTTTACTTTTGATTTTGCTCTTATTTATCATTTTATCTCCTAACTTGTAACTAAGTGCATAAATAGATTCTAAACTTCAATTGAAGTTTTTCTAATAGAAATACCACTTTATCTAATTGTATCTCAGAATAACCTATCCCCTCAAAGGGAACAATGTCCTTTCAATATGAACCTTGTCCTCAAAAGTATACAATATACTTTTGAGGACAAAAATAGAACTTAGTTATCACTAAATTTTTTACTATTTTATAATCTTAATTTTTTGTGTTATAAATTTTCTATAATTCCGAAGAGCAAAATCATTCTGTTAAAAGTTTTCACTTTTATAAAAGGTTATTTTGTCTAAGCATTGAATTAATAATAATTAATTTTGCAAAGATTAAAAATATCTTACATTAGCTGCACCTTAATATTTTTATATAATATTTTCACTATAATAAAAAAACTTGAATAAATACAAATTTTGATTTTATAAATTTTATCTTATATTCATTCATCTTTTTTTATTACTAATATATAGTGTCCCCTAACAAAATCACTTCTTTCTAAATATTATCATTAATACTCATATATAGTCAATTTATATTTATATCTATTATTTGGTTCTAAATCTAAGGTGAATAAGGTGTACTTATTCACCTTTAATAATGAAGAACTGACTAATACTCATGTTTACTTTATCAATTTTAATATATTATCTTTTCTTTTGAAAAAAGCTTCACCTAACGAATATATTTCTATTGCTTCATCTTTATTTAATTCTAGTTTTTCTAATAGGGCTTCTTTTGTAAGAATATTATTTTCTATCAATATCTCAAATGCCTGCTTAAATATATATGGTTTTTCTTTTTTTATTTCTTCATCTAAAGGCTCTTTTCTATAGTATCCATATTTTATCATTTGCGAATTTAAATATCTAATTTGATTATCAGTTAAAATATTGGCCATTTGACATCTTTTTATCATAGCTCCTATCGAAACATTCCATCTTTTTTTCAATAAAATAAAACTATCAATAGCTGATGAAATTACCTCTTTATTAAAAGCTTCTATTGGAAGTAAAAATGCCGATGCAAAATAATTAGCTTGATACTCAATCTTATCATATAATTCTTTATCCTCTTCAAGTTCTTCTTTATCAATATTTCTATGAAGTATTAAATGACCTAATTCATGAGCAAGATCAAATCTTAATCTAACTGCTGAATCCTTATCATCTCCTAAAAAAATATATGGAACACCATTTCTCCAAGTAGAAAATGCATCTACTTTTTTAGTTCCTATTTTAAGCTTTGTGATAACAAAACCTTTTGATTGTAGTATATCAACTAAATTGCCTACCGGAGATTGATCTAACCCCCAGTTACTTCTTAGCTTCAAAGTAATATCTTCTATTTCAATGTTATCTAAACTTTCTAAATCTAATTCACTCAAACTAGGAATATCTACCTTTGGCAAATCGAAGTATGAATCTATAAATGAGTATGTTTTGTCTATCCAATTAATTCTAACTTTACATGCATCTTTTAATTTTCTAGTTATATTTTTATTACTTCTGAAATATATAACACTCTCTTCAGCTTCCTCATTATTGGGAGAGCAAAAAAAATTAATTGGAAAATCTAATGTGTTTATCAATTTTATTAATGTTGCAGGACTAGGTTTAGTTTCACCTTTTTCAAATTGTGATATCGCTTGACTTGATATGCCTATTAGTTTTGAAAGTTGTGCTAAAGATAGCCCCCTTGCCACCCTAGCTTCTTTTAATTTTGCTGGTACTATTTTATTATCTTTCATAGAACCAAACTCTATAACCTTCATAACTATTTTTTCACCTTCCTAAACTACTTTACTAATTTTTTAGCCTCTTCTTTAAGGAACATTATTTTTCTTTCTATTTGTTCATTATTTGTATCCATTCTTATTGTTTGATTATATTCTTCTAGTGCATTAAATGTTTCTTCTGACTCTTTCATATCAAAACTAGGAATCATAAAATCCAAATGATCTATTTCTTTATCCCTAACTCCATATCCTAAAATCATAAAAGTATACTTATCTTCACCCACTTCAGCATCATTATCAAACATAAAAAATTTTATTTGCTTTTGATGTTTAGAATTAACTTCTGCTTCCTTTAGCATATATTTTGAAATTTCATTGCCATTATGAAGTTTGTTTCTCTTCAATGTTTTATTAACTTTTATTCTTACAAACTTATTTTCTAAGAATAAGGCTTTGCTTCGATATGGATTAACATCTTTTATTTCAACTTTAAATGGAAAATCCATAGATAAAACATCAGGCTCAAACTGTCTTTTTACAACAAAACTTAAAATCCTAGTTCTTATCTCGGAAAATGATTCTGATTTTTCAAGCTCTGGATTATCTTCTAATAATCTTTTGTAAGCTGATAATCCAATGTATAGTATATAATATATGTTTTCCCTTTCTTCTTTTTTTATTAGTCTCTCTATCTTCTCATTCTTTATCATACCATAACACCCCATTTTTATTATTAGGTAAAGTATACCATTTACTTTTGTATTTTTCAATATTTTTATCAAGTAGATATTCCTTTTAAAACTATTTTATCAATTATTTTTAAATCAAGCTTTTTCTATTCCAATAGCTTATCTCATATTATTGTTCTTTTAATTATTAACAATTTACTAATTTAACATATAAGCTGCATACTAAAAGTTTTTTTATTAAATTAATGTAACTCTTCAAGAAATAACATATATCCTCTATGAAAACAAATTAAAGGAGGGAAAAACATGGCAGTAACTAAAGTTATGAACTCAGCTTCACTTAGTATTGAAGTTCAAAAAGGTCTTGACCAAGCCGGTGATCCTATTTATACTAAAAAATCTTTCTCAAATGTTAGAATCAATGCAGATGCTCAAAATGTCTATGAAGTTGCTGAAGCTATCAAGTTAGTTCTTGATGCTAGCACTAGAGATTCATTTATAACTGAATCTTCTAGCTTAATAAATGCTTAAGGTAAATTATTCAAGTAAATTTTAAAGATTGGAGGTAAATTAAATGGAATATACTTTATCTATGATTTTTTTAACTGATGCTGGTGAAAAAAGTACTTTAAGTATTTCTGGAGTAAAAACCAATCTTACTAAAGATGAAATAAATACTCTTATGAACACTATAATTGCTAAGAATATTTTTAAAACTAATTCTGGTGATTTAGTTAAAAAATCAGGTGCTCAAGTTACTCAAAGACAAGTAACTAAATTTGATGTAGCTTAAAAAGAAGGACTAAAATAAGATTTGTATTTTTAATCTTATTTTAGTCCTTAATTTTATATAAAAGAATTCCCGACCTGTTCCGATTAAGTTTTAAATCGATATAATTTGTTATGATTTACCATATTAATATAAGCTAGTTTTTAAGCCACTTAACAGAGACTTATAAGTTCGTTTAAAGACATACAATTTACAAATTTTGGTCTCAAGGGTTCGATTCCCCTAGGGGGCATCATTATAGAAAATATCAACGTTTGGAATGTAAAACGTTGATATTTATTATTTTACACCATAGTTTTTTATTAAAATTTAGTTATTTAAAATTTATATTTGCTTACTTTATTAATTAGATTTTTTAGCTATCCAGAAAATAAAACATCTATATTTCTATAGATGCTTTTATTCTTAGTTATATGAATAGCACTAAACCGCTAGCGCGGTGGTGATATGTACTTTCACTTATCTAGTTATAATATTTTAATTATAGCATTTTATTTCTTCTATAAATCCTTTAATATATAGATAATTCTAAATTTAAAGGAGATGTTTTAATTATAACAAAAGAACAAGTCTTAGAAAAGTTAAAATTTGATATGGAGCTTAAAGGTCTAAGCAAGCATACTCAAGCTGAATACTATACTAAAGTTAAAATTTTTCAAGATCACTTTAACTTTCGTCAAACATAGATTTAGTGCAATTTATAAATCGGATGAAGACAGCATCTCTTTTAGCGTTACAAAATAGTTATTAATAAGACAACATTACTTCAATTTACGATTTTTCATTATTACTATTGCTTGATGTACTATTTCATTTTTGATTTTCTTCTATAACATATTTTTTTTAGCCTTAATTAATAAATTATCTAATAACTTTTCAAAACATGCAGGATTTAAGTACTCCTCATTGGAAAGTATAAACAGTAATGAATACCTAAGAAATTCAATTGCTAAATTTTTAAATTGAACTATATTTGTCCCTACTTTAACTATTTTATCTTTTTCTTCAACATATTCGCCATGAACAATTCTAGACCTTAGGCTATACATGTACTTCATAGCTTTTCTCATCTCATCAGGATTATAATTACATTCATCAATTTGAGATGATATTATAGCCAATCTATTTGACATAGTATATTTTAATGCACTTTGACTATCTGACAATAATGTTTCAATACCTATAATAGCTTCTAGTGCCATATCATCATCTTCTTCTCTTAACATACATTTATTTAATTTTTTAATTGCAATAAAAATTTTATTATACGGTATTTCTTTATTATAAGAATATCTATTATTTCTAAATTTAGTTTTAGTTTTTTGTAATTTTAATTTCTCCTGTTGCTCAACATCCTTATTTCTTACGTTTATTATGAAATTATATACATTCTTTATTTTTTCTGATGCTATCGTATTAATCATAGCGTATTCATATTGTATAAATCCCATATCAGTGAATTTCCTATTAAATGCTCTTATTGTGGTTCCATAAATTGGAACCATATCTGTACAGGTATCATCCACCCAATTAATTGGTTGCATTAGAATTTGTGAATATCCAATATCCAAACCAGTTACTATCCTTATAGATACTAAAATATCATCAATTTTTTCTATCGGATATGCCCAATAATTTTTCTTTAAACTTTCCAATGCTGAATTATTATCATTGTCAAAAGTATAATTTTTTAGAATAATCATATATGCACAATTTTGTAGAACATTATTTTCACTTTTAGAATCATATTGCGAAAAATAGAATCTAGAAATTTGCATTTCATCTGGGATTCTTTCTATAGTAATATTATCAGCTAATTCTATCTTTTCTTCTGAGAATAAAATAAAATTTATTGGTACACAAATGTTAATACTCAATTTTTCATTAAAATATCTTCTAAGTTTATATACTATTAATTTATCAATTTCTTTTTCTTCTTGTCCAATATACATAAGCCTATTTACTATTTGGGCTATAAATTTACAAGTTTTATATTGTATCTCTTTTGTATTTCCATACATTATTTCTACTATATCGTTATTTTTATTAAAGAACTCGCACAATTCATTGAATTTATTTGAGTTGGTTATATTAATCCTAAACTTGTCATCCTTTAATCCAAATAGTTCTTCATAATTATTAGGATTATCATATGTATTCATGTCATATTCCTCAACACCATATTTAATTTGAGGACATTTCAATATTAATTGGCCATATGTATCAGTTTGTTTTATTCTCTGCCAAAAAGGGTGTGGATACTTATAATATTTGGGACAATAACTATTGTTATCATTATATTCATTTAATTTTTCTAAAGCATCCACTACAGTAGCCTTAATTATTGAAAACAAATACTGCAATTTCTCATTTTCTATTTTCATTCTTATCCCCCATAACTTTAAATACTCTTAATTATTTACTAACTTAAGGTATTAACGCATACCCCAAATACCGAATAATTGTATCAATTTTAATCTTTTTTTCCCTCATCTTCATATTTTTTTATCAACTTATAAAAAGTATTTCTTTTTAATTCTAATTGATACATTGCTTTAGCTCCTGTTAATTCTCTCGACTTCCACTTATCATATACTTCTTTCCAATTCTCAGGATAATCAATTGATTTACGCCCTTTAAATTTTCCTTGCTGCTTTGCTAGAGCTATTCCTTCCTTTTGTCTTTCTAATAGATTTGCTCTCTCAAACTCATTAATAGCTCCAATCATAGTTAACATTAATTTCCCTGTTGGAGTACTTGTATCTAAATTCTCTTTAATACTTTTTAAATGGATTCCTTTTTTCTGAAGTTCTTCAACTATATCTAATAAATCTTTTGTACTTCTTGCAAGTCTGCTGAAATCCCAAACAAAAATTGTATCACCTTCTCTTGCGAAATCTAACATAACTTTTAATTGAGGTCTATTTGTATCTTTAGCTGAAACTTTTTCAGTAAACCATTTTTCTATATCATACTTTTTTAATCCTTCAAGTTGTCTTCCTTCATTTTGATCTACTGTACTAACTCTTACATATGCAATATTCATCTTAAACCTCCTTTTAGTTATATTTTAACATTTTGTTTGTTTTATATCAAACACTATTAAAAACAATTATTTATAAATTCAATTTATAACTTTAAACAAATATATTATATCTAATTCTTTCATATATCTATTTTGTTTATATAGAGTGTAGTCTATTCGAACAAAAAACTGTCTATAGAATTATTTTGAAATTCCACAGACAGTTTTTAGAGAAATACCTAAAGTTTTAGTTTCTTGAATCAATATAAATAAGCCCTATTATCAAAACAAAGAAATTTCATAAAATAGTAATTAACTATATTACAAACTCTGTTTATTATAATGACAATAGGACACCTACATCGTTATATATTAAATTTTTAAACCAATAACATAATTAAAAAATAATTATCATTGTTACTTTAGCGTTAAATAATGCATTGAATCTTTTGAGAATTATTATTCTCTAAAGCTTTTACCACATCAAATAACGCTATAATAGGTATAATTTTCTCAACTCCATATTTTAAATACCAGAGATTATTCTCTTTAATTAATTTTAGCTCTATACCATCCACAAGTTTTCTACGCTCATTTACTTCCATATCTATTTTCCAACATACAATATAATCAAATGTTTTAAATGGATGCTCATGTTTGAATATATTACTTAATAAGTATTCTACTTCAACCAACTTTGAATTTCCTTTGCTATCTAAACAAATCAAATCTGTAGTTGATTGATGAGAATAATGAGCTATGCTATCTATCCCCTTAATATTTTGCTTGTATTTTTCGTGGCTCAATATAGATGCTAATAATATTATAACTTGCCCTTCATTATCAGGCACTTTTACAATAGGTATTCCATCTATATTTAGATCTTTTAATTCTATGAATTGTTTTAATCGGATTTTTAGTAATAAATTTTTTTCATTAATATAACTTAACTCTTCTTCTTCTCGCCTCATTTTAAAATATCCATTTTCAGTTATTGGCATTATATCTTCACCAATTATATGCTTTACACAATCAAATATCCATTTAATCTTCGGATCATCTTCATTACTTATATTATTTCTATCAGCAGTTAATTCAAAGTTTTGGGAATTCACAAGAATATGAAAATGATGATAGTTTGGATCTGAAATTAAATTTGATCTTTTGCTAAACGCAATAAAATCTTTCGCTAAATATACTCCAAATCTTCCTTTAAGCCTTTCGTAGGGCTTTAATTTACATAGGCTTCTTCTACAATTATAGCCTGATACTGTACCATACATTTGAAAAGATACATATTCTCCATTAATATTAGTGCTTCTATGATATGGTCCAAAATGCCTACAATAATTGACTGAACGTTTATATATTTTCTCCTCAATATCTATCGGAGGATTCTCTTGTGGAGGAAAAAATTGATGAGCTCCAGCAATTTCTTCTTTGATATTATTTATCTTATCGTTTATAAATATTCTAGGTGCAATTTGCATGTTTTTTACATAATTATTTAATTCCTTGAATGTTGCAAATAAAGTCTTGAAACTTCCCCCTGCAGTAAACCATAATATATAGTCTTTCAATGTATAAAAATTAAATACTTTTTCAGGGTTATCCATATTATACCCCTCTATTATAACAATAGTTCCATTTCTTCCAGTCTGATTCGGAATATCTTCAAGCGTATACCCTGGAACAGTATTATTCACTAACTTTTGCCACGGTTCAATCATCTGAGCTCTAAGTCTTTTGTTTTCTTTTTGAGTCTCTACAACAATACGTTTACTCTTGAAAAATATTTTAGTTCCTAATCCTTTTTCTCCAATGCTACGTGCATCTTTTCTAGAATCTCCAAGATTGAAAAAACTATTGATATCATTATGGTCCATACCACATCCATCATCTTCAATCTTAATACAAAAAACCCCTTTACTGTTTCTGCAAACTTCAATATTAATATTTTTACACTCTGCATCTATTGAATTACTTATTGCTTCTCTAGGAAGTTCCAATGGATTAACTAAATTTCTAGCTATTTCTCTATATAAAGATGTGTCATTAACTATTGGTATATACTCTTGCATTAAATCACCTCTAAAAATTTTCATTTTGTGTAGTTACCACACCTTTTATTTTGTTCATTTTATTACAATTAATACATAAAAATAGCGAATGGATTGATTAATATTATGAAAAGAAACATTATTGGTAAAAAAGTTAAAATTATACGCAAAGAGAGAAAATTAACTCAAGATGAACTAACTGCAAGAATTCAAAATAAAGGTATTAACATAGATAGGCCTATGTTATCTCGCATAGAGACAGATTCTAGAGAGGTTTATGATTTTGAAGTAAAAGCCATTGCTGAAGCATTAGAAGTATCAATAGATGAACTTTTTGTAGTTAATATTTCGAATAAATAAAGGTAGAACAAATTTATGCATTGTTCTACCTTTATTGTTTTACTTATTAAAATCCTTTAGAAGATCAGCAAACGGATTATTCATATCAGTTTCTGCTTCTTTTTTCATTTTCTTCATTATATTATTAACTTCTTTTTTATTAGTCTTTGAAGAATTATCAAATCTCTTTTTAAATACAGATGCCTTTTCTCTAAAATTACAATTAGAGCCCACACAAATATAAATGGCACCTTCACCATTACCTCTTAATTCAAGCTTTCTCTTACATTCAGGACATCTCGCATTTGTAACTCTTGCTACACTTTCTCTATATCCACATTCTCTATCTTGACAAACATTCATTACACCATTCTTACCTTTTACTTCTAATAGATATTTTCCGCAGTTAGGACATTTCTTTCCTGTTTTATTGTCATGAACAAATTTTGTGCTACCACCTTTAACATCTTCAACAAGTGCAATTGCATAATTTCTCATTTCTCTAATAAATTCGTGATCACTTGATTTTCCTTTTGCAATTTCATCTAATCTCTTTTCCCACTTTGCAGTTAATAGTGGTGATTTTAGTTCCATAGGCACTAATTCAATTAATTGTTTTCCTTTAGATGTTGGAAGTATATCTTTCCCTTGTTTTTCTATAACAAAAGAGTTAAACAGTTTTTCTATTATATCTGCTCTAGTTGCTACTGTGCCAAGACCTCCGGTTTCATCTAACGTCTTAGCAGCATCTTTACCTACACTTACATATTTATGTGGATTTTCCATAGCTGATAATAATGTTCCTTCATTAAATCTTGCTGGAGGATTAGTTTGACCTTTATTTAATTTAACATCTTCTATCTTAAACTTATCTCCCTTATTAACTTTAGGCAATACTTGTTCCTTGATATCGTCTTCTGGTGACTCATCTTCAACCTTATCATAAAGCTTTTTCCATCCCTTTGATGTAATTACTTTACCTTTGGCTATGAATCTTTCAGCCTTAACTCTTCCTTCAATTGTAGTTTGTATGTACTCAAAAGGAGGAAGCATTACGCTTAAGAATCTCTTTACTACTAAATCATAAATTTTTCTTTCTTCTGAACTTAAAATAGCTAAATTAGGCTTTTGCTCTGTTGGAATAATAGCATGGTGGTCACTTACCTTTGAATCATCTACAAATCCTTTATGTCCATTAATCTTTCCTCTTAATAATTCTTCTGAAGCAATTCTATACTCTCCAATAGAAATAGCTTTCAACCTTTCTGGAATAGTTGCAACTATGTCTTTTGTAATATATCTTGAATCTGTTCTTGGATATGTTAATATCTTATAATTCTCATATAATCTTTGCATTATGCCCAATGTCTGCTTTGCTGAATATCCCCATATCTTATTAGCATCTCTTTGCAACTCAGTTAAATCATAAAGTGCTGGTGAAAATTTCTTTTTACTTACTTCGCTTATATTTACAATTTCACCTTCTGCTCCTCTAACTGCTGCTACTATTTTATTAGCATACTCTTCTTCAAAAATCCTAGAATTATTATCCTTATTAACCCATGAGAGATTATATTCTTTTGTTTTTGCTCCAATTGTGTAATAAGTCTTTGGCTTAAAGTTTTTAATTTCTTCTTCTCTTTGAACTATCATAGCTAATGTTGCTGACTGTACACGTCCTGCAGATAATTGAGCGTTATATTTACAAGTTAATGCTCGTGTGACATTAAGCCCAATAAGCCAATCTGCTTCTGCTCTACAAACCGCTGCTTTATATAGATTTTCATATTCTTTTCCCATTTTAAGATTTCTGAATCCATCTAAAATTGCCTTATCTGTTTGAGATGATATCCACAATCTTTTAAGAGGCTTTCTTACTCCAGCCTTTTCTATAATCCATCTAGCAACCAATTCCCCTTCTCTTCCTGCATCAGTCGCTATTACTATTTCATTTACATCTTCTCGTAACATCTGCTTTTTCACTTCATTATATTGTTTGCCAGTCTTTTTGAGCACAGTTAATTTCATATGTTTAGGCAACATTGGAAGTGTCTCCATGTTCCATGTTTTATATTTAACATCATATCCCTCTGGGTCCATTAGTCCTACTAAATGCCCCATTGCCCAAGTAACTATATATTTACTTCCCTCTATATATGAACCTTTATTTTGTGAACATTTTAATACTTTCGCTAAATCTCTGCCTACACTTGGCTTTTCAG
>Ga0209281_1001391_pt1 | contig 14786 bp, 11 predicted proteins | sample MedtruBG_FD_187514 | JGI IMG/M metagenome (GOLD analysis project Ga0209281, IMG submission 187514) | Root nodule microbial communities of legume samples collected from California, USA - Medicago truncatula BG (SPAdes) (version 2) | ecosystem: Host-associated > Plants > Roots > Nodule | place... | reverse complement strand
CCTTGCCATCGATGACCGCTTGCAGCGCGGCGTCGACCGATTCGCCACCGAGCATGGCCAGACCGAGGCTGTTGGCTTCCGGCACGATCAGGCTGATCGAACCGTTCTTCTCGCGCAGCTTCAGGGCCTTGGCGATGTTCGCGGCAGCTTCGATCAAGGCTTTGGAGCCCAGCGAAGTACCGGCGATGATCAGCGGACGCTTGGCGGCGAGCAGGGCCTCGGCGATGCGCTGCGCCAGTTCCAGGGCTTCGGTGTCCAGACCTTCAACGGCCGGGGCACTGGCGTCCAGCGCGTGAGCCACGGCGAAACCGATGCGCGCCAGATCGTCGGGAGCTGCGTGTACGCATTCTTCAGCGACGTCGTCGAGCTTGGTTTCGGCGAGGCTGGCGATAAACAGCGGGTTCAGCGCGTGCTGGCCGATGTTCTTCACCGCCGCGTCGAGCCAAGGCTGGACGCGCATGGCTTCGGCCATGTCTTCAGCCTTGCCCTTGACCGACTGACGCAGAGCCAGAGCCATGCGCGCGGCGGTCTGGGTCAGGTCTTCGCCGAGGACGAAGATCGCGTCGTGATCTTCGATGTCGCGCATGTTCGGCACTGGCAGCGGACTGTCGTTCAGCACTTGCAGGACCAGACGGATGCGCTCCAGCTCGGAGGCTTCGATACCCGAATAGAAGTGCTCGGCACCGACCAGTTCGCGCAACGCGTAGTTGCTTTCGAGGCTGGCACGCGGCGAACCGATGCCGACGATGTTGCGCCCGCGCAGCAGGTCGGCGGCTTTGTCCAGCGCAGCGTCGAGGCCGAGCTTGGTGCCATCGGCCAGCAGCGGCTGACGTGGACGGTCGGTGCGGTTGACGTAGCCATAACCGAAACGGCCACGGTCGCAGAGGAAGTACTGGTTCACCGAACCGTTGAAACGGTTTTCGATGCGACGCAGTTCACCGTAACGCTCGCCCGGGGAGATGTTGCAACCGCTCGAGCAGCCGTGGCAGATGCTTGGTGCGAACTGCATGTCCCACTTGCGGTTGTAGCGCTCGGAGTGAGTCTTGTCGGTGAACACACCGGTCGGGCAGACCTCGGTGAGGTTGCCGGAGAACTCGCTTTCGAGGGTGCCGTCTTCAACGCGACCGAAGTACACGTTGTCGTGGGCGCCAAACACACCGAGGTCGGTGCCGCCGGCGTAGTCCTTGTAGAAACGCACGCAGCGGTAGCAAGCGATGCAGCGGTTCATTTCGTGGGAAATGAACGGGCCGAGTTGCTGGTTCTGGTGGGTGCGTTTGCTGAAGCGATAACGGCGCTCGTTGTGGCCGGTCATCACTGTCATGTCTTGCAGGTGGCAGTGACCGCCTTCCTCGCACACCGGGCAGTCGTGCGGGTGGTTGGTCATCAGCCATTCGACAACACTGGCGCGGAACGCCTTGGATTCTTCATCGTCGATGGAGATCCAGGTGTTGTCGGTGGCTGGGGTCATGCAGGACATGACGATGCGACCACGGGTGTCGTTCTCGTCGGTGTACTGCTTGACCGCGCACTGGCGGCAGGCCCCGACGCTACCAAGCGCGGGGTGCCAGCAGAAATATGGAATGTCGAGGCCCAGCGACAGACATGCCTGTAACAGGTTGTCTGCCCCGTCGACTTCGAGCGCTTTGCCGTCTACGTGGATAGTGGCCATGGTTCAAAGGTCTTCGTTGGCCCGGTGTCAGCGGGCGTGGCTAATGGAATCTTGTTATGCGTCCGAATCCAAACAGCCCCGAAGGGCGTCATCGGACGAAAGGCGAAGGGCACGGACCCTTCGCCTTTTTAAGCGTTTACGCGCCGACTACGATCGGCCTTGCCAGAGGCGGGACGGCGGCGCTGACAGGCGCGATACCGGCTTCGAACTCTGGACGGAAGTATTTGATGGCGCTGCCCAATGGCTCCACGGCACCCGGTGCGTGAGCACAGAAGGTCTTGCCCGGGCCGAGGAAACCGACCAGACCCAGCAGGGTCTCGATGTCGCCCGGCTGGCCCTTGCCCTGTTCGATGGCCATCAGGAGCTTGACGCTCCATGGCAGACCATCGCGGCACGGGGTGCAGAAACCGCAGGATTCGCGTGCGAAGAACTGCTCCATGTTGCGCAGCAGCGAGACCATGTTGACGCTGTCATCCACCGCCATCGCCAGACCGGTACCCATACGGGTGCCCACTTTGGCGATGCCGCCGGCGTACATTTGTGCGTCGAGGTGCTCGGGCAGGAGGAAACCGGTACCGGCACCGCCTGGCTGCCAGGCCTTGAGCTTGAAGCCGTCGCGCATGCCGCCGGCGTAGTCTTCGAACAGTTCACGACCGGTGACGCCGAAGGGCAGTTCCCACAGGCCCGGGTTCTTGACCTTGCCGGAGAACCCCATGAGCTTGGTGCCCATGTCTTCGGAACCTTCGCGGGCCAACGATTTGTACCAGTCAACGCCGTCGGCAATGATCGCCGGCACGTTGCACAGGGTTTCGACGTTGTTCACGCAGGTCGGCTTGCCCCACACGCCCACGGCGGCAGGGAAGGGCGGCTTGGAGCGCGGGTTGGCGCGGCGGCCTTCGAGGGAGTTGATCAGTGCGGTTTCTTCACCGCAGATGTAACGTCCGGCGCCGGTGTGGACGAACAGCTCGAAATCGAAACCCGAACCGAGAATGTTCTTGCCCAGCAGGCCGGCCGCCTTGGCTTCTTCCACGGCACGGTTCAGGTGCTTGGCGGCGGTGGTGTATTCGCCGCGCAGGAAGATGTAGCCACGGTAGGTTTTCAGCGCACGGGCACTGATCAGCATGCCTTCGATCAGCAGATGGGGCAGTTGCTCCATCAGCATGCGGTCTTTCCAGGTGTTCGGCTCCATTTCATCCGCGTTGCACAGCAGGTAGCGGATGTTGATGGATTCGTCCTTGGGCATCAGGCCCCACTTCACGCCAGTGGGGAAGCCCGCGCCGCCGCGACCCTTGAGGCCAGCGTCTTTGACGGTCTGGACGATCGCGTCCTGATCCATCTCGGCGAAGGCCTTGCGTGCAGCGGCGTAACCGTTCTTGGCCTGGTACTCGTCGAGCCACACGGCTTCGCCGTCATCACGCAGACGCCAGGTCAGCGGGTGTGTCTCGGCCGAACGCTGGATGCGGTTGGCTGGACCAAAAGATGTCAGGGTCATACGTAGCCCTCGAGCAGTTTGGCCACGCCAGCAGGCTGCACGTCGCCAAAGGTGTCGTCGTCGATCATCAGCGCCGGTGCCTTGTCGCAGTTGCCGAGGCAGCAGACAGGCAGCAGGGTGAAACGACCGTCGGCGGTGGTCTGACCCAGGCCGATGCCCAGATTGTTCTGGATTTCGCTGACCACCGACTCGTGGCCACCGATGTAGCAGACCATGCTGTCGCAGACGCGAATGATGTGGCGGCCGACCGGTTGACGGAAGATCTGGCTATAGAACGTCGCCACGCCTTCAACGTCGCTGGCCGGGATGCCGAGGATCTCGCCGATCGCATAGAGGGCGCCATCCGGTACCCAGCCGCGTTCTTTCTGTACGATCTTCAGGGCTTCGATCGACGCCGCGCGCGGGTCTTCGTAGTGATGCAGCTCGTGCTCGATGGCCGAGCGCTCGGTTTCACTCAAGGTGAAACGGTCTGTCTGGATAAGCGTGCTGTTCATGCTTAGCGGTCCACGTCGGCCATAACGAAGTCGATACTACCCAGGTACGCAATCAAGTCCGCGACCATGCTGCCTTTGATCACCGAAGGGATCTGCTGCAGGTGCGGGAAGCTCGGAGTACGGATCCGGGTACGGTAGCTCATGGTGCCGCCGTCGCTCGTCAGGTAATAACTGTTGATGCCCTTGGTCGCTTCGATCATCTGGAAGGATTCGTTGGCCGGCATGACCGGGCCCCACGAAACCTGCAGGAAGTGCGTGATCAGGGTTTCGATGTGCTGCAGCGTGCGTTCTTTCGGCGGCGGCGTGGTCAGCGGGTGATCCGCCTTGTACGGGCCTTCCGGCATGTTGCGCATGCATTGATCGATGATCTTGATGCTCTGGCGCATCTCTTCGACGCGGACCATGCAGCGGTCGTAGGCATCGCCGTTGACGGCCAGCGGCACTTCGAATTCGAAGTTCTCGTAGCCCGAGTACGGACGCGCCTTGCGCAGGTCGAAATCGCAACCGGTAGAACGCAGGCCGGCACCGGTGACGCCCCATTCCAGGGCTTCTTTGGTGTTGTAGGCGGCAACGCCGATGGTACGACCCTTGAGGATGCTGTTCTGCAGGGCGGCCTTGGTGTATTCGTCCAGACGCTTGGGCATCCACTCGACGAAATCCTTGACCAGTTTTTCCCAGCCGCGCGGCAGGTCGTGGGCGACGCCACCGATGCGGTACCAGGCCGGGTGCAGACGGAAACCGGTAATGGCTTCGATCACCGTGTACGCCTTCTGGCGGTCGGTGAAAGTAAAGAACACCGGGGTCATGGCGCCGACGTCCTGGATGTAGGTACCCAGGAACAGCAGGTGACTGGTGATCCGGAAGAACTCGGCCATCATGATGCGGATGACATCGACCTTCTGCGGCACCTTGATACCGGCGAGCTTCTCGACCGAGAGCACGTACGGCAGGTTGTTCATCACGCCGCCGAGGTAGTCGATACGGTCGGTGTACGGAATGTAGCTGTGCCAGGACTGGCGCTCGCCCATCTTCTCGGCGCCACGGTGGTGGTAACCGATGTCCGGGACGCAATCGACGATCTCTTCGCCGTCCAGCTGCAGGATGATGCGGAACGCACCGTGCGCCGAAGGGTGGTTCGGGCCGAGGTTGAGGAACATGTAGTCCTCGTTGGCACCGGAACGCTTCATGCCCCAGTCTTCCGGACGGAAGCGCGCGGCTTCCTCTTCCAGTTGCTGCTTGGCGAGGTTGAGGCTGTACGGATCGAATTCGGTGGCGCGCGCCGGGAAGTCCTTGCGCAGCGGGTGACCTTCCCAGGTCGGCGGCATCATGATGCGCGACAGGTGCGGGTGGCCTTTGAAGTCGATGCCGAACATGTCCCAGACTTCGCGCTCGTACCAGTTGGCGTTGGGCCAGATGCTGGTGACGGAAGGCATGCTGAGGTCGCCTTCGGACAAGGCCACCTTGATCATCACGTCACTATTACGCTCCAGCGACATGAGGTGATAGAACACGGTGAAATCGGCGCCGGTCGGCAGCCCTTGACGCTTGGTGCGCAGACGCTCGTCCACGCCGTGCAGGTCATAGAGCATGACGTACGGCTTGGGCAGGTTGCGCAGGAAAGTCAGGACTTCAACCAGTTTGGCACGGGCCACCCACAGCACCGGCATGCCGGTGCGGGTTGCCTGCGCGGTGAACGCTTCGGCGCCAAAACGGTTGTTCAGTTCGACGACCACATCCTGGTCGTCTGCCTTGTAAGGCGGGATGTACAGAGCACTGCCTGTAGTCATGGTTATTTTTTCGCTTTCGGTCAACGTAAAGAATGAAGCCAGCTTCTCGTTACTTGGAACAGAACTGGATCAGACTTCGTCAGGGCTGCGCAGATTGGTGACTGCGATTCGCTGTTCGCGGCGCTGTTCCTTCTGCGATGGCATGTCGGCGCGATACACGCCTTGATCACCAACGACCCAGGAAAGCGGACGACGCTCCTGTCCAATCGATTCCTGCAACAGCATCAAGCCTTGCAGAAATGCTTCCGGACGGGGCGGGCAGCCAGGTACGTAGACGTCCACGGGCAGGAACTTGTCCACCCCTTGAACCACGGAGTAGATGTCGTACATGCCGCCGGAGTTGGCGCACGAACCCATGGAGATAACCCATTTCGGCTCGAGCATTTGCTCGTAGAGACGCTGGATGATCGGCGCCATCTTGATGAAGCAGGTACCGGCGATAACCATGAAGTCGGCCTGACGCGGCGAGGCCCGGATCACTTCGGCGCCAAAGCGCGCGATGTCGTGGGGCGCCGTGAAGGCGGTGGTCATTTCCACGTAGCAGCACGACAGGCCGAAGTTGTACGGCCACAGGGAGTTCTTACGTCCCCAGTTGACCGCGCCACTCAGCACGTCTTCCAGCTTGCCCATGAAAATGTTTTTGTGGACTTGATCTTCTAACGGATCGGCAACGGTTTCCCGCTGGCCAATCGGATACTGCTCGTTAGGAGCATCGGGGTCGATCCTGGTGAGATTGTATTGCATTGCCAAAGCCTCATTGTTTCAGCTTCGCCTGCCGCTTGCGACGAGCTTCCGGAGCCCAGTCAAGGGCGCCCACTCGGAACAGGTAGACAAGACCTGCCAACAGAATTGCTATGAAAACGAGAGCTTCGACGAATCCGGTCCAGCCGCTTTCGCGGACGGACACAGACCATGCAAAGAGAAAGAGGGCTTCGATATCGAAGATCACGAAGAGCATCGCGACCAGATAGAATTTGGCTGAGAGCCGCAAGCGGGCGCCACCGGTAGGTAGCATGCCCGACTCGAACGGTTCGTTTTTGCTGCGACCCCAGGCTTTTGACCCGAGGAGGCTGGAGACGCCAAGCATGAAGGCACACAGGCCGACGACACCCAGAAGGAAAATGGCAAAGCCCCAGTTGTGGGCCATGAGTCCTGTCGCTTCGGGCATGCTGGTAATCCTTAACAGAGAGCAAAGGTCTCTGAGCTTGATAAAGAAATAAGGCAGTGACGATATGTCGCAGCAATCAATCGGGCTGATTTTATGGCTAAACACCCGGCAAGTAAAATTCCAAAGGCGAAATTATTTACCGGATTAAGGACATAGCGTCTCCTGAAGGCGCTGCGGCCCATGCGTTGCGGGCATTAGCCGGGTTTCCATCAATTATGTTTTGTAGAGTTTGTAACGAACATAGTTGCGGCTAAATGATAATTGATATCGTTTGGCGTGGTTTTGTAACTGTTCAACGAGCGAGTGACTGGGAAGTTGTCTTACTTGCGCGTTACTGCAAGTAGCGAAGCCTACCGTTTTAACGGAAATTTCTGACGCTTGTAGCGCTTCAGATCAATGTTTTGCGCTGACGCCACAGATCCCCTGTAGGAGCTGCCGAAGGCTGCGATCTTTAGATTTTGCTTTTGAGGGGCAAGATCAAAAGATCGCAGCCTTCGGCAGCTCCTACACAGCGCGAATCGATTTCCCCAGGCAAAAAAACGCCCCGATCCAGTCGGGGCGTCAGTTTTGCGGCTCTGCGGTTAGCTTTTTATTCGATCCGCAAAGGCCGTTTGCTCAGGTGTAGCCGAATCAGTGGAACTGTTCTTCTTCGGTCGAACCGGTCAGCGCGGTCACCGAGGACGAGCCGCCCTGGATCACGGTGGTCATGTCGTCGAAGTAGCCAGTGCCCACTTCCTGCTGGTGCGCAACGAAGGTGTAGCCCTTGGCGGCGTCAGCGAATTCCTGCTCTTGCAGCTTCACGTAGGCAGTCATGTCGTTGCGGGCGTAGTCGTGCGCCAGGTTGAACATGCTGTGCCACATGTTGTGAATGCCGGCCAGGGTGATGAACTGGTGCTTGTAGCCCATCGCGGACAGTTCGCGCTGGAACTTGGCGATGGTCGCGTCGTCCAGGTTCTTCTTCCAGTTGAAGGAAGGCGAGCAGTTGTACGACAGCAGCTGGTCCGGGTATTCCTTCTTGATCGCTTCAGCGAAGCGACGGGCTTCTTCCAGATCCGGCTTGGCGGTTTCGCACCAGATCAGGTCGGCGTACGGTGCGTAAGCCAGGCCACGGGCGATCGCTTGATCCAGGCCGGCACGTACCTTGTAGAAACCTTCCTGAGTACGCTCGCCGGTCACGAATGGCTGATCGTACGGGTCGCAATCGGAGGTCAGCAGGTCAGCCGCGTTGGCGTCGGTGCGGGCCAGAATGATGGTCGGCGTGCCGGCAACGTCAGCTGCCAGACGGGCAGCGGTCAGCTTCTGCACGGCTTCCTGGGTTGGCACCAGAACCTTGCCGCCCATGTGGCCGCATTTCTTCACCGAGGCCAGTTGGTCTTCGAAGTGAACGCCAGCGGCGCCGGCTTCGATCATGCTTTTCATCAGCTCGTAGGCGTTGAGTACACCGCCGAAACCGGCTTCAGCGTCCGCTACGATTGGCGCGAAGTAGTCGATGTAGCCTTCGTCGCCCGGGTTCTTGCCGGCTTTCCACTGGATCTGGTCGGCACGACGGAACGAGTTGTTGATGCGCTTGACCACGGTTGGTACGGAGTCCACCGGGTACAGCGACTGGTCCGGGTACATGGACTCTGCGGAGTTGTTGTCCGCAGCCACCTGCCAGCCGGACAGGTAGATCGCCTGGATGCCGGCCTTGACCTGCTGAACAGCCTGGCCGCCAGTCAGGGCGCCCATGCAGTTGACGAAATCTTTCTCTGGACGGAAGGACGGCTTGGCACCCTGGGTGACCAGGTTCCACAGCTTCTCGGCGCCCATCTTCGCGAAGGTGTGCTCTGGCTGAACCGAGCCACGCAGGCGGACCACGTCGGCAGCGGAGTAAGTGCGAGTCACGCCTTTCCAGCGCGGGTTCTCGGCCCAGTCTTTTTCGAGGGCTGCAATTTGCTGTTCGCGTGTCAGTGCCATGGAGATAAACCTCGTCGCGTCTTTTATGAAAAGTTGTTCTGCGGTGGAAAATTCCTGCGCTCGCTGACCAGAAGCTTAGGTGGTCAAGTCGGATTCGGCGGGGTAGGCGACGGGATGAACGATGGGCTCGAGGGGAAGTGAGCAGGTAGTGGCGGACTGCGGGGCGCATGCGGGCGTCGTGGGCCTTTATACGGACAACAGCGTGAAGCCGGGTTACCTAAATACGCTTCCGTCCCTCGGGACAACTTCGTTCCAGTCGGCAACCTCGTCAAACACACCTTGTGGGCGGTACAGACACGAAACGGCTCGCGGGGTAGGTGCGAGCGGCGCTTCGAAGGCCCTTGCCAGGGCCTCTGATTAGCGGGAGCGAGGCCATCATGCCTTCGCTTTTTTTTCGCGTCAAACGTTTTGTAGTGCTTTTTTTCAAGCACTACATCTTTCGTCTAATACGACTAATCAGTCAGTTTTCGGTGCTTTAGTCCAGCGTGTCGACTTTCACCCGCAAGGTCATGTCATCGCGGCCTTGAGTCGAGTAGCTGCGGGTCAGGCCCTGTTTATCGGCCTGAGTCTGGCTGTTGACGCCCGCCAGAGTGATCCATTCACCGAGGCGCCCGGTGACGGTTGTGTCGGTGCTTTGCACGTTCACTACATCGGGACGTTCCTGGCTCATGCGGTCACGGTTGGTACTGATCGCCAGATGAACGGTCTCGCCGGTGACGCTGGCGGTGACGTAGAAACCCTGGGTGACGTTGCGGTATTGAGTCTCGCTGCTGTAACCGCCGTAGGAATCGCTCTGGGTGTTGGTGATCGGCACGCTCTGTCCAACCTGAATCAGCGCCGGAGTGCCTTCGCTGGTCTGCACTTGCTGAACGCCGCCGTTGCGGCTGGTAGTGCTGCGGCTGATGATCCGAGTCTGGCTCGGCTGGGCGCCATTGACCGCATAACCTTCGTCGCCACGGCCGTTGTTTTCGTTGGTGTCGACGGTGATCAGCAAGCGCTTCGGTGCGGTATCGAGTTGCGCCAGCAGATCCTTCAACTCCTGAATCTTGCCCGGCTCGGCTTTGACGATCAGCTGATTGCCGTAAGCGCTGACCTGACCGTCCTGGCCGATGAAATCCTGCGCCACTGGCAACATGTCAGCGCTGGTGTGGTATTTGAGGGGGACGATTTCTGTGGCTGCCAGCACCGAAAAACTGCAGCCGAGCAGCAGGGTGGTGAGCAGGGTGCGTAGGGACATGTCCGTTATCTCCGCGTTCGAAAGGCTTGATATTGCCAGTTTGTCGGCCTGGGGTGGGGCAAGTTGAATCGTAGACAGCAAAACGCCCCGGCATCGGTGGATGGCGGGGCGTGATCGTTCCCACGCTCTGCGTGGAAATGCAGCCAGTGACGCTCTGCGTCACATGCCGCAAGGGACGCGGAGCGTCCCGAGAGGCATTCCCACGCAGAGCGTGGGAACGATCAGGGCGGGGCTCAGGCCGAATGCCGAACCATGTCGACATGCGGAATCCCGGCTTCGAGGAATTCCTCGCTGACCAGGCTGAAACCCAGGCGCTCGTAGAACGCCGTGGCCTGCACCTGAGCGCTGAGCTTCTGTTGCTTCAAACCGCGTGCTTCAGCTTCGGCGATGACCGCTTGCATCAGCGCGTCACCGACCTTCATTCCGCGCCAGTCTTTGAGTACTGAAACGCGGCCGATGTGCCCGTCGGGCAACAGCCGCGCCGTGCCGATCGGGAAGTCGCCTTCGAACGCCAGAAAATGCACGGCGGTCGCGTCATCGGCGTCCCACTCAAGCTCGGGTGGCACCGATTGTTCGGCGATGAACACCGTTTCACGAATGCGCCGGATCTCGGCGATATCCTTCTGCCAGTCTGCGACACGAACGCGAATTTTATTCATCGGCGAACCCCAGGCTTCCTTGCTTGACCAGTTCGCAGAGCAGGCTGCGGCCGTCTTCATCGCTCAGCCATTGGCCCAGGTTGTCGGCGTGCAGGGCGTCAGCGGCGCAGATCAGCTTCAACAGTTCGCGCAGCTTGCCCGGCAGGTAGCGGCTCTGGCCACTGGCGAACAGCAGCAGATCGTCGTCGACTTCCGACCAGGCCAGGCGCGCGCTCGGGTTGCGGATCAGCACGGCGCCATCCTGCAGGGCGGCGAGGAAGTCTTCTTCTTCGACGTCTTCCGGGCCGACCACCAGTTCCGGGTAGCGCGGCTCGGTCATGTACTGGCCGAACCAGGTCAGCAGCAGGCGCTCATCGCTCATGTGTTCGGCGAGCAGGCTTTTCAGACGATCCAGCGCATCGTGTTGAATCTGGTGCGGATCGACCGCCGGCTTGGCGTCGGCATCGGTGTAGCGCTCTTCGTCGGTCAGGAACTGGCTGAGGAAGTCGGTGAAGTGGGTCAGCACTTCAGCGGCGCTTGGCGCGCGGAAGCCGACCGAGTAGGTCATGCAGTTGTCGACCGCGACACCGCAATGGGCCAGGCGCGGCGGCAGGTAGAGCATGTCGCCCGGTTCCAGCACCCATTCTTCGGTTTCGTGGAATTCAGCGAGGATGCGCAGGTCGGCGTGTTGCAGCAGCGGGCTCTCGGAATCGCACGTCTGGCCGATTTTCCAGTTGCGCTTGCCGTGGCCCTGCAGCAGGAACACATCGTAATTGTCGAAATGCGGGCCGACGCTGCCACCCGGGGCAGCGAAGCTGATCATCACGTCGTCGACGCGCCAGCTCGGCAGGAAGCGGAAATTTTCCAGCAGTTCGCTGACTTCCGGCACGAACTGATCAACCGCCTGCACCAGCAGGGTCCACTCTTTCTCTGGCAATTTGCTGAACTCGTCTTCGGCAAACGGGCCGCGACGCAGTTCCCATGGACGCTCGCCATGTTCGATCACCAGGCGCGATTCGACTTCTTCTTCCAGGGCCAGGCCGGCCAGTTCGTCGGCGTCGATCGGGCTTTCGAAGTCAGGAATCGCCTGGCGGATCAGCAGCGGTTTTTTCTGCCAGTAGTCACGCAGGAATTCGCGTGCTGTGAGGCCGCCCAGAAGTTGAAGAGGAATATCGGAATTCATATGTAACCTATTGAAAAAAAGCACTTTTCAGACGGGAATAAAAACGCCCGGCGCGGCCGGGCGTCTCAAACGGGGCAAACGGTCGATCAGATGCGTTTGGCTTGTGCCACAGCGTTGCCGATGTAGTTGGCCGGCGTCAGTTGCTTGAGCTCGGCTTTGGCTTCGGCTGGCATGTCCAGGCCATCGATGAAAGTCTGCAACGCTTCAGGACTGATGCCTTTGCCGCGGGTCAGTTCTTTCAGCTTTTCGTACGGGTTTTCGATGTTGTAGCGACGCATCACGGTCTGGATCGGCTCAGCCAAAACTTCCCAGCAAGCATCGAGGTCAGCGGCAATCTTCTGCTCGTTGAGCTCGAGTTTGCTGATGCCTTTGAGGCTGGCTTCGTAAGCGATCACGCTGTGGGCGAAGCCGACACCGAGGTTGCGCAGGACGGTGGAGTCGGTCAGGTCGCGCTGCCAGCGGGAAATCGGTAGCTTGCTCGCCAGGTGCTGGAACAGTGCGTTGGCGATACCCAGGTTGCCTTCGGAGTTTTCGAAGTCGATCGGGTTGACCTTGTGCGGCATGGTCGAGGAGCCGATTTCGCCAGCGATGGTGCGCTGCTTGAAATAACCCAGGGAAATGTAGCCCCAGATGTCGCGGTCGAAGTCGATCAGGATGGTGTTGAAGCGCGCAATGGCGTCGAACAGCTCGGCGATGTAGTCGTGCGGTTCGATCTGCGTGGTGTACGGGTTGAAGCCCAGACCCAGCTCGTCTTCGATGAAGGCGCGGGCATTGGCTTCCCAGTCGATCTGCGGGTAGGCCGACAGGTGCGCGTTGTAGTTGCCGACGGCGCCGTTGATCTTGCCCAGCAGCGGCACGGCAGCGACCTGAGCGATCTGACGCTCGAGACGGTAAACCACGTTGGCCAGCTCTTTACCCAGAGTGGTCGGCGAAGCCGGCTGACCGTGGGTGCGCGACAGCATCGGCACGTCGGCGAAACGGATGGCCAGTTCGCGGATGGCGTTGGCGGTCTGGCGCATCAGCGGCAGCATCACGTCGTCACGGCCTTCGCGCAGCATCAGGGCGTGGGACAGGTTGTTGATGTCTTCGCTGGTGCAGGCAAAGTGGATGAATTCGCTGACCTTGGCCAGCTCCGGCAGCTTGGCCGCCTGCTCTTTGAGCAGGTATTCGATCGCTTTGACGTCGTGGTTGGTGGTGCGCTCGATCTCTTTGACGCGCTCGGCGTGCTCCAGCGAGAAGTTTTCAGCCAGTTCGTTGAGAACGGCGTTGGCCTCGGCGGAGAAGGCTGGCACTTCAGGGATGCCAGCGTGGGCGGCCAGGCGCTGGAGCCAGCGCACTTCAACCAGAACGCGGGCACGGATCAGGCCGTACTCGCTGAAAATCGGGCGCAGGGCCTGGGTTTTGCCGGCGTAGCGGCCGTCAACAGGGGAAACCGCAGTGAGCGAAGAGAGCTGCATGGGGTGTTCTCGGACAGTCGGGCAACGAAATGGGGCGCGTATCATACATGAAAAAATCCGCCGGTCCGTCGCCAACTGACCGGCGTATTACGCGTTACAGACTACAAAGCCTTCGTGACGCGGCGTTTACTCGCTGCGCATCAACGGATAAAGCTCTTTGAGCAGCTTGCGGCGGCTGATTACCAACTGCCAGCGATGACCACCGAGCTGACGCCACAGGCGCGCCGAGCGGATACCCGCGAGGAGCAGGGCGCGGATTTTCGAGGCGTTGCTCGGCTGCTGCAGGTTGCGCATGTCGCCGTGCACCTGAATGCGCTGGCGCAGGGTGCTTAACGTGTCCTGATACAACGCACCGCAAGCGGCGACGACGTTTTCGTGCGCAGGGCCAAAATGCTCCACCTGCGACTGAATCTGCGGCAGGCGTTTGGCAATCGTCTCAAGCATGTCGTCACGCTTGGCCAGTTGCCGCTCCAGACCGAGCATCGACAGCGCGTAGCGCAACGGCTCGCGCTGCAAGGTGCTCGGATCGCGCTCCAGCGCGCCGATCAATGCGCGGTAACCCTCGCGCAGATTGATGTCGTCGCCGCCGTACACGTCCAGCGTATCTTTCGGATCACGCACCAGCAGGCTGCCGAGCATGCAGCTCAGGCCGGCCTCGTTGGTCTGGCCAGTCTTGGCGATGCGATCGACCAGCACGGCGGCGAGAAACACACCGCCCAGCGCTGTCAGTTGTTCCTGAGTCGGGCTCATGCCTGGCCGCTCCACGGCTCGGCCACTTCGATCACGCCGCCGCCGAGGCAGATTTCACCGTCATAGAAAACCACCGACTGGCCCGGCGTCACCGCGCGTTGCGGTTCGTCGAACACGGCGCGATAGCCGCTGGCGGTTTTTTCCAGGGTGCAGGCCTGATCGCTCTGGCGATAGCGCACTTTCGCCGTCAGGCGCAGCGGCTGGCTCAGATCGATCGGGTTGACCCAGTAGATTTCCGAAGCGAGCAGGGCGCTGGAGAACAGCCATGGATGGTTGTTGCCCTGACCGACGATCAGCTCGTTGGTCTGCAGATCCTTGCGCAGCACGTACCACGGCTCATCGCCGGCATCCTTCAAGCCGCCGATGCCGAGGCCCTGACGCTGGCCGATGGTGTGGTACATCAAGCCGTGGTGACGGCCGATGACTTCGCCTTCGGTGGTCTTGATCTCACCCGGTTGTGCCGGCAGGTACTGCTTGAGGAAATCGCTGAAACGGCGCTCGCCGATGAAGCAGATCCCGGTGGAATCCTTCTTCTTGGCGGTGGCCAGTTCGTATTTCTCGGCAATCGCGCGGACTTCAGGCTTTTCCAGTTCGCCGACCGGGAACAGGGTCTTGGCGATCTGTTCGCCACCAACGGCGTGCAGGAAGTAGCTCTGATCCTTGTTCGGGTCGAGGCCCTTGAGCAGTTCGGTGCGGCCATCGATGTCGCGGCGGCGCACGTAGTGACCAGTGGCGATCAGGTCGGCGCCGAGCATCATCGCGTAGTCGAGAAACGCTTTGAACTTGATCTCGCGGTTGCACAGGATGTCCGGGTTCGGCGTGCGCCCCGCCTTGTATTCGGCGAGGAAGTGCTCGAACACGTTGTCCCAGTACTCGGCGGCAAAGTTGGCGGTGTGCAGCTTGATGCCGATCTTGTCGCAGACAGCCTGAGCATCCGCCAGGTCGTCCATGGCGG
>Ga0209281_1001387_pt1 | contig 14805 bp, 22 predicted proteins | sample MedtruBG_FD_187514 | JGI IMG/M metagenome (GOLD analysis project Ga0209281, IMG submission 187514) | Root nodule microbial communities of legume samples collected from California, USA - Medicago truncatula BG (SPAdes) (version 2) | ecosystem: Host-associated > Plants > Roots > Nodule | place... | reverse complement strand
TTGGCTTTTTATATTCAGAATTAATTATTACTAGCTTTACGGTACCTCCACCGTTCCAAATTGGATAAACTTTTACACCTCCAACACCCTGTATTTTATTAACCTTTTCCTTGTAGTCAGCTTCATTACCGCCAAAAGCTTCAGGATTAAAACTTGCTAAATATCTTTCTCTAAATGTTTCCGTTCCCTCTTCATCTTCTCCTGGTATCAATAGCTCTGTAAGTTCTGCGCTTGATAAGCCTTTAATATAGTCTATAGGCACTAAAGTTCCGAAATTGCTATTTCCTTTAATTCCTACTGTTTCACATTGAAGTTTATAAATTCCTGCACTGATCTTCTCAGTTGCAATATAATTTAAATCATCTAAAGAGAATCTTGAGCCTATAGGAATATCAATGTTAAACTCCCCTTTTAAAACTGCATAAGTTGCTTCTTCAGGAGATAAGCCTCTTTCTTTAGCTCTTTTTATTAAGTAGTCTCTGCTTGATGTATCTGCAAATGTTTCATTTAATATTACATCCAATTCAATATACATGTTTTGAAGCTCTACTGCTGCTGGAGCTATCGCATCATAAATAACTGAGCCTTCTCTTTTATCTAGATTATTTGATACTTTAGCAAGCATTCTTTGTAAAAGGACCTCATAAGTAATACTTTCAAACATTATTAAACCTCCACCTCCTTTTCTGCCTCTATATCTCCATAAATCGTATGAGCTGTAAAGGTGGCTAAAACCACGCCTCTTTTAGGCTGAGAAAAAGAAAAAGAATCAACCGAGTTGATTCTATCATCTTGCACAAGTGCCTCTTCTATTCTTCTTTTAAGCTCACTATAAACATAAGGAATAGGTTCTCCAAAAAGGTCTTTTAATTCAATTCCATAATTCCAACTATATATTAAATAATTATATCTTTCTGTGTTGATTATCTTGTATATAGCCTGCTTTACAGCTTCAATATTATCAACATAACCTTTTATCTTCTCTTTATCTACATTGATTAAATATGTTTTGCTAGGTTGTTCCTGAAATTCAAATTCTAAATCTGAGCTTTCTTTTGGAATCATAATGGATCCACCACCTTATCTAAAACCAAATACTTTTGTCCACCTTGAGCCCTTATTAAAATCACTTTTTCGCCCTCTACTAAGGCATTGTTTACTCTAAAGACTTTTCTCCCTTTATAGCCATGAGTATGTCCAGCGGGTCCGTATCCTGTTTCTGTAACGTGGTCAACTGTCATTTCTAAATCATAGTCAATTACGTTACGTGTTAATATTAATCGTATATCTTCAAGAACTAATTTTGAATCTACTCTTATTCTTAAAGGTTCAATACTTTCTACATTTCCAAAACAAATATCAGTCGGTTTCATTGAATTAAATGTATCTCTTGCAGCTTGTTTTAACATCACTAATATATCTTTAGCATCAAACATTAAACACACCTCCTCTTAGAGTCAAATCCATAAGATGTTCATTTTCTTTAAAAGTATGTTTTGCCTTTTCTACTACCATATACTTTCTTACATTAGTTTCATCAAGCTGATCTAATTTGATTAAGATACTTGTACCAGCTCTTACTCTTAGATCACCTAATGCATTTTTTAAACTTAATGTCTTACTTGGTTTATTATAAAGACTTAACAATCCATCTGCTTTAGATTGGCCCATAGATTCAATATTCAATTTATCATAAAATTGAAGTACACCCCATTTATTGATGTTTGAACTATCTTTAGTCATGTATATGTCTCTCTTACCTTCATCTTTATTTTCAAAGCTCAACTTAATCTGATTGTAAGTATTATTATCTATACTAGATGTATAGTCAAAGTCTTCTGCAGTATCATCATCATATAATAAAGGAAGCTTCATACTTTCAATATTCTTTAAAGTAAGCTTCCCAAAATCATCATATAACACATAAATTTTCTTTTCATATTGTGTTGTTATAAGTAAGGCAATTTCAATCATATCAAATAACGCTGAATTATCTTCTATTCTACTTTCAATCACGTATTTTGTATCCTCTATGGTACCTAAATTTAATTTAAAATCTTCTGCTAACATTTTAATTAATTCGCTTGCGGTCTTATTGGTATAGACTATAGTATCTTTATTTTTAAGGTACCTTAATTGGTCATAAGCAGTAATTTTTAATACATTGTCTTTATTTCGCGCTATAGTGAAAATAAAACCATAAAACACATTGGTACCATTTATTTTAAATCTAACTGCATTACCTTCTTCTATTTTTAAGGTACTATCTGCAACAACATTAAAAGTAAGTTTTCCAGGAGAACTTTTTCTTTCAGTTTCCCAGGTTATCCCCTCTTCAACACAAGGATAATACAGTGTTTGGCCATTTCTAATTATTAATTCTATATTATCCAAGTTTTATCACCTGCCCTGGATAGATTAGATTTGGATTAGCAATTCCGTTTAGATCTGCTATTTCTTGATACTTGCTTCCATCTCCTAAATATTGTTTGCATATATTCCAAAGACAGTCACCTGATACAACTGTATAAGTTGGCGGTGTTGGTGGCGATTCCACTGGCCTTGCCTCTACTGGTGGGGATACTACAGTAGTGGTTGTTGCTGCAGTTGTCGTGTTTACTATAGGTTCTATAATAACTACTGTCTTGGTTGAATATTCTTTATACTGCTTTAACTTAATAGATACAGTTATATCTGTACCATTACTTACATCATCTGTTATTGTATAGTCTTCAAGTGACACTTTCATATTTGTGTCAAATAGTTCATCCCTGCCCTGCGTTTCTCTCACAACTATAAATCTAAAGGGCTTATTCTGAACTTTAAACTTCTTAATTTTATTTAGAAAGTATTCTGCATCCCTAAACCTATTTCGTTTATAAATAGCAAATGGATATTTGTTATTTGGTAAAAGAGCATCAAATGTTATCTCAGTTAGTCCAGGTCTTTTTAAGATATTAATTTCACCATCATTAATTAATGTCATTGTTTTATTCTTGTTATCAATCTTTACTTGCATCTTAGATGGAGTTATTGGCAATAATATCTTATCCAAATAAAAACTATACATCGTAAGTCGCCCCCTCTGCTACAGTTTGTAAATTTTCATATATCCCATCACCTAAATGATGAATTATACCATCAATATCCATATTGTTATTAATAGTATTATTGTTAGTCATATCGACTTTAATTTCTGCAGTAGTAAATCTATTAATAACTTCCTGCTCTGCAATATCTCTTAAATACTTTAGATCCTCATCTGTGATTTCTAAGTTATCTTTCATCTTCCCCGTATTATCTGCAGTGTCTTTTGTATTAGCTACAGCATTATTTAATAACTCTTCATAATTAGGTTCTTCAGCAGCAGGTGTCTCTGGAATAGCAAACATATTAGATTTGTCATATCCCCATTTATATCCACTATTGAATGCAGCACCTATGTCTTTTGCTTCCATTCTAGGGACAGTAATATAGTTGTCCGGCTTATTGGCTAAATAACCTTCTAAATTTACCTTTGCACTATCTAAATCACTAGTTATTGATGCTGTATAGCCCAAGGTACTCCCTTTACCTAAACCAAGTTTATCACCAATTCCTCCAAATGAATTTAATAAATCTACAAAGTCATTCCATGCGTTTATAGCCATGTTTATACCTGAAATTATTGCATTAGCCATATTGGTAGCAAATTGGTCGCATCCTCTTGTTGCTGAGAGCATTGAATCAATTATTATAAGAGCCAGATTTATAAACAATCGTTTTGCAGCTTCTGTAGGATTAGTAAATACGTTAGCTATGAACTCTGCATATGCTGCAAATACATTCCATACATAAGCTATGATATTGTATATTACCGCTGCCAATGCCATGAATGTACCTGCTATAATTCCAGTAGCACTTGTGGTTGTACCATGCACTTTATTCATATAAGCCACCCATATATACAAAGCTGCTATGATAACTAATATCGCTATAACAATCCACGTAACTGGACACGCTAAAAGAGCCGCATTGAATCCCCATTGCGCTGCTGTTGAAGATGCAGTAGCCATTGCATTAAGAGTTTCAGCTGCTATTTTTCCAGTAAGAGCTAGTTCAGTTGCTGCCAATGAAGCACATGCGTTATACGCCCCTACTGCATATATTGAATTTGCAAGTGAAGATATCCCCGTTGCTACCGCTCCCGCTAACATAGCACCTTTGTATAAAACTAATGCTGCCACAATTGTTAATATTATAGGTTCTATAATTCCCCAATTATTCTGAAAGAAAGTACCTACTGCAACACCTGCATTAATTAGACCTGTACCAACATTAGCTATAACTCTCATGACCACTCCTACATTATTAATGATTGAATCAAAATTATAATTTACGATATCATTAATCCGAATTAATATAGGAGCAAAAACTTTCATTGCATTATTTTTAATTTTTGTACCAACATCTTCTATAGTTTTTGGGAGAGACTCAAACCTTGCATTGGTTTCATCAGCCGCTGCAAACATAGATTTTTTTATAATATCAGCTGTAATTTGCCCTTTTGCAGACATTTCTTTTAACTCTCCTTGGGTTTTCCCTGTATATTGAGAAATAGCTTGTGCTAACAATGGGGCATTTTCCATAATAGATCTGAATTCGTCTCCTTGTAATTTTCCTGATGCCATAGCTTGAGTCAATTGATACATTCCTGCTGTCTGTTCTTCTATGGATGCCCCACCAATTTTAAACTGTTTGTTCATCTGTTCAGCAAATGCAACCATTTCATCATTATTTAAAAAAGCATTTTTTGCAAGAATACCAAGTTTGGCAACGGATTTAGCTGTTTCAGTATAAGAACTTCTAGATCTTTCTGCAGATTGGAATATTGCTTCATTTAATTGTTCCGTAGTTCTTAATCCATCATTCATTAAATTTAATCGTGCTTGTGTTTGAACATACGTATCTGAAGCTTTAAGTCCGTTTCCAATAGCTTGTATACTGCCCATTACTACTTGGGCTGCTAACATACCAACTGCTACACCTTTTATAGTATCTAATAGGCTGCTAGCATGGTTGTGCCCTTCTTGCATAGAATGGTTGAATTGATTTTGAGCATTATTAGAATTCATAATACTTGCTTCCATCTGATTCATTGCCATTTCAGCATTATTAACTTCTCTTCTTGCAGCTTCAAAACTACTTGTATCTATCGCATTACTTGATACCGCTTGCATGGCTTCAAATGAGCTAATACATATATTTAAAGCATTTGTCATACTACGAATCACCGGAGACATCCCATCTACCATTTGCACTGTCGATCTAATAGTTGCCATTTATTTACCCCCTTTCTATTAAACGTAAGAAAAGCACTCACATTAAATAATTAATAGTAAGTGCTTTTATATATCAATCGATATTTCCTATTTTTTCAAATAATCTCTGTCCACATGAGTAATTCCATCTATATCCTCATCTTCATATCTATCTTTATCTTTTTTATCAGAATCATTATTGGTTTTATCGTTATCTTCTACAATTTCCACTGGTTGAGAAGTAAATTTATTAATCGCTTCCTGTTCAGCAAGTTTACCCTCTAACCTAACCTGACTTGTAGGCATCCATCTTCCATCAGCGCCTAATGTAAATCCACCAATAGTTGCATTTGAAGCCATCACACCATTACTATAGAAAAAATAATAAGCTCCATTTATGTATGCCCATCCTGTTTTCATGTATCCATTAGCATCAAAATAGTACCATTGTCCATCAATTTGCTTCCATCCTATTGCCCAGCTATTGCCTTCTGTATACCACCATCCAGTGTTACTTTGTTTCCATTCTGCATTTGCTCCTATTGGATAAACAATAACTAATGTCATGAATACCATTAACCCTAAAAATATTTTTCTTAGAACTTTCACAATTATTCACTCCTTAAATACATTTTGTTATATTATACAATAAGTTGGCATATTTTACTATCTCTTAGTTTTTCTTTCAATTTCTTTCTGCTTTTCTTTATCATTTTTAGCTTTTATATCAATAGCTGCTATAACAAAGGCTTTTTCTTCTCTCGGCAAGTTTGCAAATTCGCTAGGTAAAATTCTTAACTTATGAAGGCAATAGTATGCATAGTTAGCCTCGCTATCACCTTCATTTATTAGTTTTTTGCTTCTTCTACCAACTCATCCATTCCAGTATCAAAACCATTAATTTCTTGAACCTTCTTAAGTAAATCTTGATATTCACCTGATTTTAACATTGCTTGTAATAGCGCCACTTCTCCCATAACGCCATAACTATTTTGTAATTCTGCATTATTTAACGCAGGATATTTAACACACCTTACAGCTAATTTGGCTAAATAAGCATCATAATCTGTTTCTGGCATATACATATTTTTCTTCCCTGGTACCTGTACTTTTCTAGTACAACTTTTTCTTATTTCCTGATCTTCTGCACTTGTTATGCAGCCAAGTTCCCATTCTACAGGATTTTTATCTTCATCAATAAATCTTTTACTTGCTATATACTTTACTACATCTTCCTTAATAACATTTCCTGCTAAAAAATAACTTAAATTACTCATTATCTATTCACCTTAACCTTTCTTATTGCATTCCGTCTAATATACTAAATGTTTCTGGCATTTCCCAATCTTCAAAGGTGAAATCCATATCCTCATCTAAATATTCTGCATCTGCGTCAAATTTAGCAAGAATTCCACCATCAACATTACAATCTTTTAGAATTATAGTTTGTCTACCAACGCCACTTGTAGGATCTTCGTTAGTAATTTGCATATCAAAATAAGTATCTTCACCTGTTTCTTTATACTTGTAAAGTAATTGTCTTACTATTGATGTATTATAATGAAAAGTAGCTTTTCCGCTTCCTTCCCATCCAGTTGCCTTATTCCCTTTACCCGTTTTCCCAAGTATAGGCACTTTAGTTTTAGTCTTTTTCATAGATGCCTCTAGGTTGATAGCTTGCATAAAATTATACCTATCACCATCTATTGTAACGAAGCATTCCGCTAGGGATGCACTTACCGAATCTTTAGCATTCATAATCTCAGGCATACGTTATTCCTCCTTCTATTCAACAATTACTGTCATATATAATTTTTCCATTGCATTTACTGGTGTTACATGTTGTGTAGTTACAACTGAATCTTTATCATTACCTTCTTCAACAACAACGTCTTTTGGGTCAAAATTTGTAATTGCCCTAATTTGTTGGAGCTGTCTATTATAAAAGACAATATCACTCCAAAAAGCAATTCTTCCTGCTGGATCATTAGGTTCTTTACCTAAATACTTGGTATTAAATAATACTGCAGTATCATTTGCAATTTGGTCTAAAACTCTCATAGTCTGATTCTTAGCAAAATCTTTATTTTTTGCATCAGTGAATGATATGAATGTATTTATATCGGTTAATACTCTAACTTCATCACCTACTTTATGGAATAAAAGTTTTCCAGCCTTAATTCCATTAGAGAGCTGAGTTTGTTTATAATTAGTATCAACAGTAAATTCACCATCATATTTCTTATTAGTAATGGTTTTATTAACTTCACAACCTGCCTCAGCTCCTGTAAGCCAATAAATAAGTGATGCAGGATTTATACCTTCACCTATAGCAGCATTTTCAACTGATATAATCCCCTCATAGTCTGCTGCGGTTCTATGCACCAATGTTTGAAACTTAACTCCAACCTCATCACGCATACGCTTAGTGAAAGCAATATATAAATCTATAATCGTTCCACTAGTAGATAAGCAACCAAGAGTATTAAAGCTGTAGCTTTCTATTTTATCTAGGAAATTCTGATATTCAGTTCCAGTTACTGCATTACCATTAGTACCTCCTGAAAGACTTATACCTGCTGTTGCTGCTAAAGTCGCATCTGTTTTAAAATCTACAAAATCATTACTCTTCAAGTCACTTGCTTGTGCGACTGTTTGGGTATCTACAAGAGTTGTATCAATTAAAGTACTTACATCAAATTTACTAGTATCATCTACATTAGCAGCAATAATAATTTTTATAGCATTACCTCTAATACCTTTATATTTGGCTGTTGCATAGGTATTGCTGGCCTTATCCCCACTAGTAAGCTTAAATAGATATCCTGTTTTTAGATTTTTATATAAATCTCTTAACCCCTTAAGCTTTTCATGAGTATAATCATACCCAAATATTTTTAAGCTATCTTTTTGGAAATCTGCATTTTCAACTGTAAATATTTCACCATCTGGCCCCCAATCCAATTCTAAGGCCATAGCTCCATAACCTCTATCAGATAATGTTGCTGAAGCTCTTGAAGCACTTACAAAATTAATATAGGCACCTGGTAAAACTTTATTTTGTACTAAGAAAGTACCTCCACCTAAAGCCATCTATTAAACACCTTCTTTCATAAATTTTTCTATCATAATATCAACATCATCCAATGTATAAGAACGTCCATTTACTAAAAGGGCATTAATCAAATCTCTTTGATCTCTATACTTTTTACTTTTCAAAATCTGTTCTTTTGTAAATTTTACTTCTTCAGATTTCTCTGACTTTTTTATTGCCATCTGCCTCACCTCTTTAATCCTGAATTAACTTTTACATTTTCCATTGGATCTTCTTTTGGAATATCTTTTCTAACAATCATATTGAAGTTAATAAAAAAATGGAGTACATTATCAACTGTTTCTCCACTAATCTCAGTACCTCTTACTAGGCTTCCATCAACTGTAATGTACTCTAAACCAGTCATAAGCCTTTCAGTAACTTCATTACACTCACAGTTAATATGCTCTAAGTCTTTTGGGAAGTAATGTATATCAAATGGATACTCTCTTTTATATCTTCTACCGACTATCAGCGTACTACTTGGCTTTAAGCCTAAAATGAAAAAGCAGGGTTCTTCCAAATCCTGCTCTACATTTTCAGTATATATTGTATACTCTTCATTTACTGCATTAAATATTTCATCTAGCTTTTGAGATATTCCAGTTATTATTTTATTTATCACTTAAGCACCACTCCAAATATTCCATAATTCTTTTTTCTATTAGTTTATGCGCAAATTGTTGAACCTCTTTTTCTGAAATAGTCATCATAAATCTACCACGTACCCAGCCTTTATGATTTCTGGTTCTATGACCAAACTCCACATATGATGCGTATATAATAGGGTTTATTATTTCTACCTCATAGGTATTACCAGCTTGAGTTATTTCACCGATATTCCAACCTCTTCTAAGAGTACCGCCAACTTTACCACTGCCTTTAGAATATTGACCTACCGGAGTACGTTTAATAATTTTTCTCAATAGTCTTGCAGCAATCTCATTAGTAAGCTCTATTACAAGTTTTTCTAAGTCACTTACTTGTAATCGCTCTAACTTATCTCTTACTCTTACCAACTGTTTAAAATCACATTTACCCCATTTAGCCATTGTTAAGCCCACCCATTGAATAATTCTAAGCTTATTTCTTGATGAGTCTTATATACAGATGGAACACTACTATTTTTAAATGCTGTTGTCTTAGGATTATCTAAATTAACTACATTATTTTCATTAGTGATAATTATCTTAGAACCTGCCTTTATGTTTATATCTTTAGATATAATTAGTAATGGTATCTGTTCTATAGTAGTTGCTGATTCTGTATTATTTGCACTTCTCGGTGAAGCATATGTCAAGTTACAAGGTTGATTTTCTAATACTGTAACTTCTTTCTTACTGGTAACTTTGGTTATTGGATCCTTAACGCTTTGAAACTCAATTATATTACAACAATCCTCATATAACATTTCTATAACTTTCTTATGCTGCTGCATTGCATTTTCCATTAATGATTTTGTGTCCATAATACTTTCCTATATCTATTTAATTTCTTTTTATAATCCTGAACCAATGAATCTTTAAATTCTGCAGCTGCACTTCTAAAACTTGTGCTTGTGTTTCCATCATTAACTGAAGAAACTGAACCTAAGGCAATAGCTTCGCTCCCTAGGTTCTCATTTATATATAACTCTCTGGCCATACGTATTAATGTTGTCTCTAAGCCTGTTGGTATTTCATCGATATGACAATGATCCAGGATTATATTTGTTACATCTTCTAATGCGAATTTCAAAGTTGTATCTTTTGTAGAATCAGTCACGTTAATACCTAGCATATCTTTAAGAGAATTTAATCTTTCATTCTCTAACATAAAACCAACTCCTAAATTTTATGTTTAAATGCAACTACTCTAATTTGCTTAGCTTCATATACTGGCAACCAATTTTCTGCATCTGCTAATTCTGTTCTTGATGGCCCCTCCGTTTTAGCTACATTTGTGTTAGTGAATTTAATTCCTCTTGGATGAAGAATATTAGTTCTTCTATTGATTAAGTAATCAACACCTGATCCTTTTTTCTTATCTCTATCTACTTCGGTTGGTACAAATCCAACTGGATTACCATTACCCAATGCAACAGCTCCTTGCCCGAATAGATAAGATGTAAATATCATGTTAGCACCTGTACCCTCATAAGGGCAACCATCATCAATAATAACTCTTTTCCCTTGATATGTGTCTACTGGTCCACCATTTGATGGTTGTATCGTTTCAATTAAATTTTGCTTTCTAAGTGTCGCTTCAACAGCACTATGAACTGCAACCGCGGTAAGTAATTCTTTAGCATCACCCAGGCATTGTTGAGCATCTATAAAAGCAGCTCCACTCCACTTAGCAGCTGCAGCTGATAATCCTGAAATATCTGATATATTGCTTGCTAATCTTGTAGTTGCTGAACCACCTGAAGGCGTAAAAGTTCCAAATATACCTTTAAGAACTGCTATTAATTCTTTCTGCATATCTCTTGCCCAAAATCCTGCTACTAATGTTCCTATAGCAGCCATTGGATCACTACCTGCAAGTGCTGCTGATAAATCTGTTGCACTCCACATCTTGGCTCTTCTAATAATTACAGCTACATCCTTGTTTGAATTAATTTTATCTGGTGTTAAATCAGCATCTTCAATTACTTGTTCTGATTCCCCTGTTAAATCATCGAAGAAAGGCATATTTACAAGTGGTGAGGCTTGTGAAGCCAATCCATCAAACTCACTATTATTTGTGATAATCCCACTTTGCACTAATGCTGATTTCTCCATTGTTTCATTAATTACATAAGGGTTAAATAATGCTGGTACTATAACGTCACTTAATTTTGTTCCTGCCATATTTTATTACACTTCCTTTTCTTAAATATTTAATGTTACTCCTGCCGCCGCTGCTAATTCTTTAGCTTGTGCAGGATTTGAGTTTAATAATTCACCTTGTTTTGTTAAATTAAATGTTTCCTTTGCAAATGGATTTGAACCTTTATACTCTCCACCACTTGAAGGATCATAATGAGTGTCAACCTTATTGGTTTTAAATAAAAAGCTTTTAGTATCTTGAATACTTTTCAACTGTTCATCTAATCCAGCAACTTTGCCTTCATCTGTTAAAATCAGATTTGTTTTGTCAAATAAACTTGCTGCCATATCCTCATCGTGAACTTTTCCTGCTATAGCTAATTTTATAGCGTTAGTGAGTTTTACATCTTTAAGCTCATCCTGATACTTTTTAGCATCAAGTTTGTTTTGGTCCTGAAGTTTAGTTATTTCACCCTGAAGAGCTTCCGCATCAACCTTCTTTAGTCCTTCAATTTGTTTGTCCCTGTCCTTGATTGTTGCATTAGCTGTTTTAAGCTGTTCACTTACCTCATTGTAAGTAGTTTTAGGTACTGCATTCTTTGGAAATTCTGTATTAATTGATTTCATCAAATCATCAATGTCGATGTTCCCATCATCTTTCTTTTTAGCACCTTCTAATAATTTTCTTAACCATTCCATTTCTTTTACCTCCAATAGCATATTTATACAGGTTGCTCCCTGTTAGGAGTTCCATTGTTCTTTATGCCCTGCAATCTTTTAAAAAGGGCAAAAATAAAAGCCTTATTTCTAAGACTTAATTATTTAATTTATTAATATTATTTATAGCTTCAACTGTTTTTTCAACAATTGTTTCATGCGCTGAAACATCTATTACTGGCTCATATGTTTTTTCAAATATGTCTGGCTTACATGGATAAAGTTCCCCATTAATGCCTTTAATGATATAGTCACCTCTATCAGCTGTCATAGTTCCTTCTAAAGTTTTTATACACAGATTAACATCTTCTGTTAGATTACCTTTAAAGAAAACTGTATTATTTTTAATTGCTTCTACCATCCATGAGGGATCTTCAATTTGTGTTCTATCTCCTGTCCACTTGAAAACTTCAATAACAACTGGTTTCTTTCTATATTTCCCCATTATCTAATTACCTCCCAATCCTCTGCAAAAATATCCCCTGTACTTGGCACCCACATACTATGAGAACCATTAGCATTTTTAATCTGTAAATATGGTTCACACTTGAATAAATCACCTTCATTTAATCCCCATATTTCAGCAGTTTGTTTATTGCATGGAATTCCTTGAGGATATCCCTTTTGTCTTACAATAAACATTCCCTTTCCATTCCAACCGATTCTAAACGCCTTAGAATCTTCTTTAATTAATGGTAATACTTCTTCAAATTTCATTTATACATTCCTCCTAATATTTAATCTTCTTTATTTAATATTTCATATGCCTCTTTTAATAACTCTTGTTGTTTTTCAGAGCGTGTTTTATTATCCCCAGATAAAAGATTTTTATCTTCATAGTCCAACAGAGTAATACCATAAAGTTTTCTAACTATTGATTTCACTTTTTCTAAATCATTATTTTTCAAAGCAATTCCTCCTAAAATAAAATAAGCCTTTAACGTAAGACTTCAACGAGATATTAGATCACTTTATCCTTTCTACGATCGAGGTAAATACTCTCCAGTATAATCAATAAACCATCTAAATTTTATTCCTTTTTCTCTATCAGAATTCTCTAGATATTTCAAATCATCTATTGGAATTTTTTCTATAGCTCTATCGCCAAACCTATATAATTCCCATAATATTCTATCTATCTTTTTCTTTCTTTTCTCTTGTTGATGTAATTTGTATTTGCTTTTTAATTTTTCAAACATAAACTTACCTTAACCCTTCTGTATTGAATATAATATTTGAGCTACTTTTTCAATATTTCTTTCATGAAATCTAATATATAAGGTTTGATTGTAATCTTCTAAATTATCACTAACCAAGTCAGCTTCATCTCTATGCAGTAAATGCAATAATTCATGAATCAAAGTTTTTTCCTTTTCTTCATTTGATAGTTCACCTTTAATTCTAATAATCGCTTTATACATGTTAAAAAGTACTTTAGTTTCTCCATCATTTTCTAAAGTATCTTCTTCGACTACTTGTATATCCCAATCTTTTAATCTTAAGATTTCAATCCACTTTTTTAGTAATTCATTCAATTTATTCACTCCTTAATTTTAGGCATAATAAAAGCACCTACCTATTAATTTAAGTAAGTGCTCTTATTTATTTAATATATCTTCTAGTGAGTTTATTATTTCTTCTGAATTACAATAGATATATCCACCATAATCAATATCAAATATTAATTCAAAATCTTGATCTGATATACTGCATCTATATATATCCTCTGATGGACCTATTATTTTATCACCTATTTTTATTAAAGAATTTTTACTAAGGATATCTTTAATTTCATTAAATACTATTTCTTCGTCTATTCTCTTATAGTTAGTAAAATAAAGTTTATCTTTCTCATTAGATACTTTGTAAATTCTCATATATTATTCCTCCTTTATACCAGCAATTTTATCATATTCCTTATTTGTAGTTTGACTACTTCTTAAGATATCTTTATATGCTTCTTCATTTGATAATCCATATTTTAATTTCTTGTGTTCTAGTAACTGCTCAAAAGTAGGATTTGGACGCTTAATATCTAATTGTTTTCTTTCTTCTTGATCTTTCATTAAATCTCTTGCCTGTGTTCTATAAGAATTTCTTAAATCATGTGCCTGCCTTGCTTGTTCCTCTATAGATTTAGTTTTATCAATTAAATTAGGAATGTTTTCATCATGCCATTTGTACCATTTCCTAGTTTGTAAATTACTTAGCTTTTCCTTGAATAACGGAGCAATATCTTCGAAATCTTTTGTAACAAATGCATTAGGGTATTTCTCAACAAGTTCATTCCATTTCTCACTATTATTATACTTCAAATTCTGGAAATCATCAAACTTTCTGGGCACTTCACTGCCTAATATTTTATTATATTCTTCATGTTGCTTTTTATCATTTGATTGATTCTTAGCTTTTTTCTCTGCTGTCATAGCCTTAGGATTACTTTTAACATATTTATCATACCACTCTTCATATTTCATGTTACCGTCAATATAATGAGTTTTACCATCAATAGATCTTGCTGATCTCTTTTCTTCTAAGGTAAATTCATCATCAAAATAAGGGCAAGTTGTAGTTCTACATCTATTATGAAATGGTGGAGCTGTAACCCAAACTTCATATTCTGATAAAGGGAAATGCTTCCCATCTAAAGGTCTGCATATTTTACTGGTTTTAAAATCTAGAGTTGCAACTATTTCATATTCAGCTATTCCCAAATCACCATAACAGTCTTGTCTACTCAAACTACTGAAATATGCACTTTCTGTCATTACCAAATTGCCAGCTCGGCTCTTAGTGGTATCAAATTTATGAGCAATATTTTTAATTGCTCTATCTGGTCCATCTCCACGAATAAGCATTTGACTCAATTCTGTATGGAGTGTGGTTACTAATTCTGGTCTATACT
>Ga0209281_1001386_pt1 | contig 14808 bp, 17 predicted proteins | sample MedtruBG_FD_187514 | JGI IMG/M metagenome (GOLD analysis project Ga0209281, IMG submission 187514) | Root nodule microbial communities of legume samples collected from California, USA - Medicago truncatula BG (SPAdes) (version 2) | ecosystem: Host-associated > Plants > Roots > Nodule | place... | reverse complement strand
TTTTCCGGCAAGGTAGTGTTTGACTACAGCTAATCTGGTTTCGAGGGAATATTTTGGCTTTGCCATAAAAAACTGCACCTTACTCAGTTGGGTGTCCAACTTTTGGGGTGCAGTCCACCTTAACGGGGCATTTGTTATTGGATTAGAAATCAACAGTCATGGAAAGTTTCAACGTGCGCGGTTCACTTTGCGTAATATACGAGCCGCTGTCGTCGATGGATGCCCAGTATTTCTCGTTGGTCACGTTTTCCACGTTGGCACGCCAGGTCAGCGTCTGGTCGTTCACCTTCGTGCTGTAACGTACGCCAAGATCGAGCCGCGTCCAGCCGTTGAGCTTCAGGCTGTTGTCGACGTTGGCATACTGGGAGCCGGTGCGGATAAGCGTCCCGGTCGCAGTCAGGTTCTGCACCCACGGCAGATCCCATTCACCGCCTACGGACCAGGAGTAGCGAGGTACGCCAATAGCGTCTTTGCCATCATTGGTGCTACCGCTGGTTTTAACCATCTCAGGCTGAAGCCACAGCGCGCTGCCCAGCAGGCGCACGCCATACATCGGCTCACCAAAGACGTTCAGCTCCATACCGCGGCTACGCTGCTCACCGTAGAGGCCGTAAACGTTGTTGCTGTCGACCATCCCCACCGGCTTTTTGACCTCAAACAGCGCCATGCTCCCGCCCACGCGGCCGAAGTCCATCTTCACACCGACTTCGTTCTGCTTCGACTGCACGATACCGACGACGTTACCGGCATTGGTCGCTTTGGACGTTGCCGTTGGGCCAGGCTGCAGCGCTTCAATGTGGTTAGCATAGAAGGAAACAGGCTCCCACGGCTTCACCACCAGGCCATAAACCGGCGTAACTTTGAAAGCGTCAAAGCGCGATTTAGGATCTTCGACGCCGGTATAGCTGTAGTTGCGAACCCGCACTTCCTGGCGGCGAGCCCCCAGGGTCAACAGGACCTTATCATCCAGCGCAGAGAGCGTGTCGGAAAGAGAAACGCCGCCGGTAATCGTGCGGCTACGCTGGGTTGGATCGTCCATATCGCTGCCGGAAGCGACCGTCGGAAAACGACTGAGGTCGAGATAAGACGGATCGTAGATGTTATTCCCGACGGCAGTTTTACTGGACGACATGGTGTAGGCCGCACGGGTTTTGCGGTAAACGCCTGAATAGCCAAGGTTCACGCTGTGGCCGATAAAGCCGGTATCAAACTTACCTCTCACCCCGCCCATGCCGGAGAAAGCGTCGGCGATGTAGCGCGTAGAAAGGCGCGTCTGGCTGGTATTGCCCTTGTTATCAACAAACTTTGGCACGCTGTAATTGCCACGCTCGTCGGTTTCGCTGGTGCCCAGCGCGCCATAAAGCGTCCAGTTGTCCTGCAGATCATACTCGCTGTGCAGGGCGGCAAAACGGCTACTCATATCCGAATAAACCCACGGCTGCCCGTAGTTTGTCCGGTTATCCGGCACGTCAGGCATCTCCGTAATCGCCCCAACGCCAACGCCGATACGGCCATTATGCACCGTCATTTTCTGATAGCCGCCGTCGAAGGAAGTCCGCAGCTTATCGCCTTTGTAATCCAGCCCAACGCTTGCCAGCGACGTTCTGTCCTTCTGGCCGTGAACTTCGCTTTCGCCCTCGCGGTGAAGCAGGTTAACTCGCGCGCCAAACTGGTCGTTATCGCCAAATCTGCGGCCGGTATCCAGCGTGCCGCCTACCTGCGAGCGCCCGGTATAATCCACGCCAAGCTGGGTATGCGGTTCACTTCCCGCCCGCTTAGGCTCGATATTGATCGCCCCGCCCACGCCAGAGCCACCAGGCGGCACGCCGTTCAGAAACGCCGTGGAACCCTTAATAACCTCCACGCGCTCCGCAATGGCCGTGCTCGTTATCTGACGCGGCAGCACGCCGTAAAGCCCGCCGTAGGAAATATCGTCGCCGTCGAGCAGGAAACCTCGGATGCGGTAGGATTCGCCGAAGTTACCGTAGCTGCGCACGGGCTGCACGGTGGCGTCGTTGCGAATAATGTCGCTGATAGTATTGGCCTGCTTATCCTCAATCATTTTTGAGGTATAGCCGATAACGTTAAACGGCACGTTACGCGCATCCTGTTCACCGAGCATACCCAGGCGCCCGCCGTTGGCTACCTGCCCTTCCAGGTAAGCCGGGACCAGATCGTTACCGCCCGCGCTGAACTGATTATCCGGGGTAGCCGTTACGGTAATGGTCTCTTCTTTAGCGACAGTTTTTTGTTGGGTATCTGCCTGAGTCGCGGCGACCGCAGGCAGGCAAGCGGCAGCGATCAACGCCGCAATCAGGCGAGGTTTAAACCCGGCCTGATGAGAAAATGGATGAGGCATCTAAAGTCCCTGGTAAAATTTAAAATACAATAATGAGAACGATTATGATTTTGATCGTGATTATCGTTACCTGCTACGCCTTACGCAATAGCCAGATAAAGTACGGGGCACCGCAGAGCGTGGCCAACAGCCCGGCGGGGATCTGGAACGGGAAGAGAATACTGCGGCCCAGCCAGTCGGCCACCAGCATCAGACCTGCGCCTAGCGCTATCGCCACCACGAGCTGAGGCACCGCGCGGCGGAAGCCGAGCATTCTTGCCATATGGGGAGCCATAAGACCGACAAAACTCAGCGGCCCGACGCATAACGTTGCGGCAGCTACTAATCCGGCTGCAAGGACCAAAATGCTGATACGCGAGCGGCTCAGGGCCACGCCAAGTGCCTGCGCGGCTTCGCCTCCCAGCGGCAGAATAGTCAGCCAGCGACGCACCAGCGGCGTAAGCCCTATCAGCACCAGCGCCATGCCGCCGCTCACCAAAGCCTGTTGCCCGGTGACTTTCCAGGTAGAGCCGGATAGCCACGTCAGCACCGCGCCGCTGCGAGGATCGCCGCTGGCCAGGTACAGCGTAAGCAGCGTGGCGAATACCGTACTCAGCGCAACGCCGGTCAGCAGCAGCCGGCCCGGTGCCAGCCCCGTTCGGGCTAAAACGAGCATCGCCAGCAGCGTGAGCGTCGCCCCGGCAAAACCAGCCGGAAGCTGCCACGCGCTTACGTCTCCGGGGACAAGGAACGTCAATAACACGATGGCGCAGGCCGCCCCGGAACTCACGCCCAACACTTCGGGGCTGGCCATAGGATTACCGGTCATTTTCTGCACCAGCGTTCCGGCCGCCGCAAGCATTGCCCCGGCGGCAATCGCCGACAGCACGCGCGGCCAGCGCCACTGCCACATTTCCTGTAAGCCCACAAACCAGCCCGCGCTTTCTCGCCCCACGCCCAGCGCCAGTAAGGCGACCAGCAGTAAAGCAGCACACATCAGCAGCACGGTGCCGGGTGACAGTCGGCGTTCCGCGGCAATACTGGCATCCTGAGTGGCGGCAAGCCGCTGATGGCGCAGGCGAGGTAATAGCCACAGCATTAACGGCGCACCGACCAGCGCCGTCACCGCCCCGGTCGGCAGCTCCTGCCAGTGGCTGCCAAGCCAGATAACCAGCTGATCGCTTAAAAGCAGCAGCAGGGCTCCGGTCGCCATGGAAGCCAGAAGCTTAGGCAGCAGGCGCCTTACGCCAAACATCCCGGCCAAAACCGGGGCAAACAGGCCAATAAACCCGATAACGCCCACCACGCTGACCAGCATCGAACTCAGCAGCAGCGCCAGAAACAGCCCGCCCACTCTAACCAATGCCAGCTTCATGCCCAGCCCGCGCAATACCGTGTCATCTAATGCCAGCATGCCCAGGGGGCGAATCATCAATACGATGAGTACCAGCCCGGCCAGCAGCCTTGGCCAGAGAAACTCCACGCCCGCCCAGTCATACTGGTTCAGCATCCCGCTGCTCCAGATAAACAGGTTTTGCAGGCGTTCATGATTGAACAGTACGAGGAAGCTTTTCACCGCGCCGCAATACAGTCCCAGCACAAGCCCGGCAAGGATCAGCGTGACCGGCGACATACGCTTGCCCCAGGCGGCACCCAGCACAATGCTGCCTACGACCATTGCGCCTGCCAGCGCCGCAAGCTGCCTGCCGGTTTCCCCTGCCCCCGCCAGAAATAGCGTCGCAAGGGTCAGGCCCAGCTGCGCCCCGGCCGCAACGCCCAGGGTTGCCGGTTCGGCCAGAGGGTTACGCAGGATATGCTGAAACAGACAGCCGGCCAGCGCCAGCCCGGCACCGGTGAGCAGCGCCAGCGTTGTTCGCGGCAGCAGGCTGTAATGAAAAAGCATCTGCGAAACATCGGTGACCTGCGGTAGGGTTATCGCCTGCCACCAAAGGCCTGCGGGCAGCATTTGCTGGAAGTTGTAACCGGTCAAAAACAGCGTGAAGGCACAGAGTAAAAGAAGGATTATGCGCACAGTGCCTCCGGCAAGAGCTGGCAGAAACGCAGCGCCGAGAAACTGCCGCCGTAAAACCATACCGCTGGCAGCAGGTGCAGCTGTCCGTCACGAACAAAGGGCATCACCTGCCATAGCGCAGATTTCGCCACCGTTTTCACCGGATCGTCATCGCCATGCATAAAACACAGCGCCGTGACATTCTCCAGCCTGACCAGCGTTTCAATCCCCACCACGGCACTCCCCCAGGCATTGGTTTTCCCGTCCCAGGCATTGCGCATCCCCAGCCGCTCCAGCAAATCATTGAACAGGCTGCTGCGGCCAAAAATCATCACCCGGCGGCTATCGAGAAACGAGAACATCACCAGCGGCCTCGGGTCAGACGGGAGTTTTTCACGCGTGGAAGCAATGCCCTGGTGAAGCTGTGCCAGATGCTCGACAGCCTGTTGCTCGCGCCCCAGGAACTGCCCGAGCCTGATTAAATCTTTCTCCAGCAGCGCCAACGGGCGCCCGCTGGCGTCATTGAACGCCGTCGACCAGCAGGGAGCGATTGGCTTTAAGTCTGACTCGGCGGGGCCAAAACCTTTGGAGATTAGAAATAGCGAAGGGTTGAGGCGCTGCATTAATTCGCGGTTAGGCTCGTTTCGCAGCCCAACGTCAACGACGGTATCAGGCAGCTTTGGCTCCCCAACCCAGCGGTGATAATTGCGTTTATCGGCGATAGCCAGCGGCATTATGCCGAGCGCCAGCAGCATTTCGACCGGCCGCCACTCCAGGGCAATAATACGGCTTGGGTCAAAACGCTGCGCCTGGGCGCGGCCCGGAAAAATTGTGGCCAGAGGCAGTAAAGCGGAAAGCGCCAGCAAACGCCGACGGCTGAGAGAAACGTCCATATAAATAGCAATAGTTATCGTTCTAATTAAGTTTTACGTATTATGCCGCCGCCCGCCGACAACGCAATCAAAAACTCAGCCGATAGCCACCGCTCGTTCTACGGAAAAATCAGCTGCAAACGCCTCAGACCCACAGCAGGCAATCAGCCATTCGCCGCAGGTAATATGCTGCAAATGCAGGTTCGGCGGGCAAAGCGTTTCCAGCGGGAGCGACAGCTCCGGTATTTGCCAGACCGTCCCGCCCCTCTGCTTCACGACCGCTTCGTGGGCCGTCCACAAACGCCAGAATGCCGTCAGCTGCTGCGCTTCAGGCAGCCCTTCCAGCCAGTCATTAAGCGCCGGGGAAAAACTGTGCTTCGCCACCGCCTGCCAGCGCTTACGCGGGCGCAGCAGCTCCATGTCGCAGCCAACGGGCTTGTTGCCCGTCAGTACCGCAACGGCGTCGGCGCTGTTAGAAATATTGAATTCAGGCAGATACGGGTGCCAGGGTTTACCGTGAGAACCGTTTTGCAGCGGCGGCAAAGCGCCGTTATCCAGCAGCTGCGCTAAAAGCACTCGCCCGGCAAGCCATGCAGAGCGCCGCGCGCCCTGTGGCGCCATAGCGATCAGCGCCTCCGACAGCCAGCGCTCCACGGATTGCGGATCGCAAAGGTGCCCTACTCTCCCCACGGCAAGCCGGTAATGTGCATCAGAAGACAAAGCGTTTGCGCTCTTCCCGGGTAAGTTTGTGGGGTTCTGGCTGATAATGGCTGAAGGTTATCTCCGTCGAGTCCTCCTCAACGTCGTGAAGCTCAACACGATCGAGAGACTTCTCGCCATAAAGCGTTATGGAGCGGAACAGTCCGCTAAGCGTTTCATCAGAGGGAATCAACACCAGCCGCCATTTCCCCTGTCCGAGATCGGAAAATTCACTGATGAAGTCTTTCTCCAGCGTTTTACGGTCGATATAAAACAGCGTGCGCAACAGCTGGTTGAACTGGAACATTTGCGGGTTACTCTGAGCAGTAATGGCCTGAGGAGGCTGGTTACCCATCACCTGCATCATGCGGTTATCGCCCACGATCAGCCGCATCGGGAAAGGCTGGCGCTGCTGCCACCACAGTCCTTTGTTCTTCGCCACTACGACTCGCCCGCTGGAATGCAGCGGCTGGGCCATGCCTTTTATCTGGCGCTCCTGCTCAAACTGAGCCCGCATAACGGGCGCAGCGGCAAACCGCTTTTGGATTTCATCCAGCGTCACCGCGCCGGTCGCCTGAGCCACCAGCAGAAGAGAGAGAAGCAAACTTTTTTTCACAGCACTAGCCCTATACCCTGAATCTAAATCGACGTGGGCTAGTTTACTCTGCAACGTGGTCTGAAACCAAAAGGAGAAGGCCCGTCGGTGAAACGGGCCAGGAGACTATTGATAAGTCACGTGCAAAACGGCGGTTTTGTGCTGTGAGTCGAGATACTGCACGCGGGTTTGCATCGTGCTGTCGTTATGCACGGTTACGCCATCAAGGGAACTAAGGGCCACGGTTTGGGTGACAGGTTTGCCTTTTTCGGTACAGGTCATTGCAACACTGGAACTTGCAGGCGCCCACTGACAGCCGCCTTCTACTATTTCACCCCGAAAATGGATAATGCCAGAGGAAGCGGCCTGGGATAACGGCGTAACCGCCACGCTCAGCGCCAGACAAAGCAAATACTTCGTATAAATTGCTTTCACGTTCATTACTCCTCGATTGCTGTCGTCCCTGAAGGTTATCGGCAGAAAATCAAAGATAATTAAACAGTGATCGATGTTTTTTATTCTTGCAATACCTCCGTCACATATATTTATTCTTCGTCAAGGTTTGCCCGGCTCTCGCCACTGCTGTTCAAGGTGAAATGCTTTCCCATCGCTCAACGTGACGGTCACCGTAACGCTGTCGCCGGGGTCAATGTTCAGACTGAGCTGCGACAGCGCGACCTCTTCGTGGGCTTTGATGAACAGTTCACTGCTTTGACGGCTGGTGCTTTGCCCGGACGTCCCGCTTTTATTGGCCACCAGCGTCATTGTGCACTGGCAATCTGCGGCAAGCGTGGCCACGGGCGTAATGGTGTAAATGTTCTCCTGCTGCCGGGTATTAAACGTCAGCTGGCTTGAAAGCGCGGCAAGCAACACCAGGGTATGCATACGACCTCCAAAGAAAAACAGGGCCTGAGGCCCTGTTTACACGGCTGCCTGGCTGTCTTAATACTGAGAAGCCGTGGCGTGGTTGCCGTTACCGAACTGGGTGACTGAAACCAGCGAACTTGATGCCGTCTGGTTAACCACCGCGCCGTTGTTGGTCCCGAACTGCTGAACGTCAATCTGCGCGTTTTTACCGTTCCACTGGCTGATAGTGGCGTTATTACCATAGCCGTCCTGCAGCAATTTAATATCGCTGCTGTCGGAACCCTGGCCAACTTTTGCCCCGTTTACGGTGCCCAGCTGTTTAATATCCGTCTTCGAATAGAAAGCATTCGACTGCAGTGCTGTGGCGTTATTACCGTTACCTTGCTGATATATTTTCAAGGTTGAGTGCTGAGCCTGCTGTGGGTACGTAGCCATTGCACCTGCGGAAACAACCAATGCTGCTAATGCTGCAACTTTGAAAAGATTCATACTAAAACCCCCATCGGATTGATAGTTTCAGCCCAAATGTTTTGCTTATCGCTGAATAACACGAATCGCCATTTGTGACTGGTTTTGCACAACAACTGCTGACTTCTGGGTACCGTATTGGGTAATGTTTGCTTTGTTACCAGCACCTCGCTGGATAATAAGAGCGGCATTACCAAATGAATCCTGCTTTATACTCGCATCGTTGGCGACGCCCTCTTGCGAGATATAAGCAAGGTTATAACTACCTGATTGATCGATGTTTGCCCGGTTACCCGAGCCGCTCTGTGCTATCTCAGATAATTGCCGCTGACCTCGCTGAGTCACCGCCGCATTATTATTACTGCCGTACTGGCCAACAATCGCCGTTTGATTAAATTGAGGATTACTCAATTCATTTACGGCGAAATTGTATTCGGAGACGGCAAGATCGTTCCTCTGGGCCAGGCCGTACTGAGACAGCCCCATAAACAACATCATTAACAGCCAATATTTTTTCATTCTGTCACCTTGAACCTAATAACGCCGGAACATTATGACGCGTAATGCAGTAATTATTTATAACGAACCAATGGTAATTTGTTATTGCTCCGTTACGGAAATGAGTATGTTACGGCAGGCATCTTAAATATCTCATGCACGAGTGGTATTTTGCATTATTCAATTCACACCAAAGTATTAACACGGAATAAAATACACTAATCCCTTCATTGCAATTACCTGATCCAGGGATCGGATAATCATTAGCACACTTATTTAAAGTCACCTTTCCGGTCACTGACTTAGCACAACTTAGGCGATGCTTAGCCAGTTTATGAAAAACCTTCGTCACCAGGAATGGTTTTCTTAAGCGAAGCGGGTGAATACTGGAAACGCTGTTTTTAAAAATATGAGAGGCGTTAACAAAAACAAATCACCAAGAATAAAAACATTAAAATTCAACAAAGTAGACTGACAAAAGAAAAAATAATGACTATACAATCAATTCTTAAAGTACAACTTTAGGCTTAAATCTAAATAGATAAAAAATCACATGGAAACATTTTAATATCCACAGAAACATTTGGTTACATAGTTAACACTTGCTTTAAAATGTCTAATCGCTAAATTGAAAACAGATAGTAAGACTTTAGTTAAAAATCCCTTTGCGACCGAAAACCATTATTTCGGCGATTAAAAACATTTAACACACAGCACTGTCGCGAATCTCGATATCTCAGGGAGAATTAATTTCCATTAATTCAAACGGTAGCGACAAAAACCAGGTGGAGTTTCATCATGTATAATGAAGTCCATGCCCTACAGGGCCCTACGTTATTGTTAATTACGAAACCCTCTCTCCAGGCTTCAGCTTTATTACAACATCTACGCGCCTCGTTAGAAATAAATGGGCGGGTTCACAATATTCAACGTCCACTGGATGACTTCGCCAGTAATGTTCTGATTTTATTTGATATGGCGGAAACGGATAAGAAGATCATCCTGTTTTGGCAGGAAAAATTAAGCCGTAAAAACAGTCAGATAAAATTACTGCTGCTCAACACGCCGGAAGAATATCCTTTCAGAGAGATCGAGAACTGGCCGCATATCAACGGCGTATTTTATTTTGCGACCGAAGAGCCCAAAGTCGTTGAGGGGCTGCGTGGGGTCCTGGAAGGAGAGTGCTACTTCTCGCAGAAGCTGGCCAGCTATCTCATCAGCCATTCCGGAAATTATCGTTTTAATAGCACCGAATCCTCACGCTTAACGCAGCGCGAAAAGGAAATCCTGAACAAGCTGCGCGTGGGCTCCTCGAACATTGAAATCGCCCGCTCGCTGTTTATCAGTGAGAACACGGTCAAAACGCACCTGTATAACCTGTTCAGAAAAATAGCCGTCAAAAACCGCACCCAGGCGGTTTCCTGGGCAAACGATAACCTTCGGCGATAAACACCATGAAACGCTCAGCCATTTTTTTCCTGGCGGCCTGCTGGTGCGCGATGAACAGCGTTCACGCCGAAGAAGTCGAGATCCCCGGGCTGCTGACGGACCATACCGTCACTTCGGTAGGCCACAGTTTCTACCGCGCCTTCAGCGATAAATGGGAAAGCAGCTATACCGGCAATTTAACCATCAACGAGCGCCCCAGCGCCCGCTGGGGGAGCTGGATAACCATTACCGCCGGCCAGGACGTTGTTTATCAGGCTTTTCTTTACCCCACAAAACGCGACTTCGACAAAAACGTTGAGGTGGCACTGGTCCATACCGATGAGGCGCTTAAACGCAGGCTGATTGATAAGCAATTATTGAGCACCAGCGATTTAACCCATGACGAATTCTAGGAGACGATGATGCGTATCTCTCATGCCGTTCTGCCCTTGCTGCTCTTTACGCCGCTGGCCTGGGGCGGAAATATGGTTTTCCAGTTTGTTAACCCTAACTTCGGCGGTAACCCCAATAACGGTGCCTATTTGTTAAATTCGGCCCAGGCACAAAACTCTTACAAAGATCCCAGCTACAGCAGCGATCTTGGAATTCAAATGCCCAGCGCGCTGGATAATTTCACCCAGGCGCTGCAGTCACAGGTGCTGGGCGGCCTGTTAACCAATATCAATACCGGGAAGCCGGGGCGCATGGTCACCAATGATTTCATCGTCGATATCGCCAATACCGACGGTCAACTTCAGCTCAACGTAACCGACCGTAAAACCGGCAAAACCTCGACGATTCAGGTCTCCGGCCTGCAGGCGAATTCCACGAATTTTTAGTGGCTTAAAATCATAAAACCTCTTCAAGGATAAACATTATGCAGCGCTTACTTCTGATTGTGGCGGTGTGTTTATTAAGTGGTTGTTTAACGGCTCCGCCAAAAGAGGCCGCTAAACCGACGTTACTGCCCCGCGCACAAAGCTATCTCGACCTGACGCATCTGCCAGAGGCAAAAGGAAAGCTTTATGTTTCGGTCTATAACATTCAGGACGAAACGGGCCAGTTCAAGCCCTACCCCGCCAGTAACTTTTCTACCGCCGTGCCGCAAAGCGCAACGTCTATGCTGGTCACCGCGCTGAAGGATTCCCGCTGGTTCATTCCGCTTGAACGTCAGGGGCTGCAAAACCTGCTTAACGAACGCAAAATTATCCGCGCCGCGCAGGAAAACGGCACAGTGGCGGATAATAATCGAGCCCCGCTGCACTCGCTGATGGCGGCAAATGTGATGATTGAAGGGTCGATTATTGGCTACGAAAGCAACGTGAAGTCCGGCGGGGCGGGCGCACGTTACTTTGGCATTGGCGCGGACACGCAGTATCAGCTTGACCAGATAGCCGTGAACCTGAGGGTCGTCGACGTCAGCACCGGGGAGGTCATGTCGTCGGTCAACACCAGCAAAACGATTCTCTCGTACGAAGTGCAGGCTGGAGTCTTCCGGTTTATTGATTACCAGCGCCTGCTGGAAGGTGAAATAGGCTATACCAGCAACGAGCCGGTGATGCTGTGCCTGATGTCCGCCATTGAAACCGGCGTTATCTATCTGATTAACGATGGCATCGACCGTGGGCTGTGGGATCTGCAAAACCCTGCCGATGTTAACAACCCGGTGCTGGTGAAGTATAAAGAGCTCTCTACGCCGCCGGCCTCCTGATGACCGTTTCTCGCGAATAAAAAAACCAGCTTTCGCTGGTTTTTTATTCGCTCAGCAATGAGCCTGCTTTCGGTTTGGGCTTCTCTCGTCTTGCCGCCAGCCACAGCCCACTGTTTTTCATTGCGAAGCCGAAGACCAGGCCCAGCAGCAGCGAAGGCACCACGATATGCCACTCCCCCTGATTCGCAAAGGTTGCGCAGGCGCCGATAAAAGTGCCGGGGACAAACGACAGTAAAATATGGCGAGCCTGAATACACATCAGGAATGCCACCACGCCGGTCATGATATAGCCGAGGATTTCAGCATGCGGCGCCAGCGCGCTGCCGTGAATAATCACCAGCGCCCAAAGCACGCCGCTGCACAGGGTACACAGAGAAATAAAAAGCCCCTTCATACCGCCCTGCGGACAGGAAAAATAGGCGGTACAGCCGAGGAAACCGGCCCAGCCCAACAGGCCGAGACTCACCGCAACCCAGCCCCAGAGGCCAGAGAGAATACCGGTGGTGATTGCAAGTGGAATAAGTGTCTTCATGGCGCCGTATCATAGCAGAGGCTTAGCCTCTCACTACGATCTGGCGCACATTTTTTGTAAATCAAAAATCAGCGTTGCAGTTTAATTGTGACTCAAATCACAATTATTCCTCTTCTGATTCCTGCAGCTCATCGCGCATGGCCTGCAGCGCTTCACGGCTGATCGCCGCCAGCGTGCGGTAGAACGGCGTGGTGGCATGGGCTTCAACTTTGCCGAGGAACGTCCCGCACCACGGCATCAGGTACTCATCAAACAGCGTCACCTGCGCCTCAAACTCATCCTCCTGGGACTGGTCCTCAAGCCAGGAAGCCGCCAGCAGCAGCGTCCCGAAATGGTCGGCAGGTGACTCGCCCAGCGGCATTCCACGCTGTTTCAGGAACTGACGCACTTCCCCTTCGTCACTGCCCTCTTCCCAGGCCGAGCGGAAAGGCGGCACGCTGCACTTTTCACCCACGAACAGCGCGTTAAAGTCCGCCGCCAGCAGCTGCGGGTCGCAGTTGTGCTGCAAACGCCCCAGCAGCTCATCCTGCTCCAGTGGCCAGCTTGCCGCCAGCTTCCCTTCACGGATCAGCGTAAACAAAGGCACCAGCAGAGGATCCTGCGGCTGGCGATAAAATAGCGATCCGAGTACGCGGCAAATAATTGAAAACTCATTCATGACTGGCTCTATCCATTACGGGTGTTAATTACAGTGTGGCAAATTCGGCAATTGGCGCCATGCCACGAGCTTCAAGGAAGCCCAGCAGGCGCTGCGGAGAAACGTTCAGGATCCGCTCTTCCGGGAAATTGATTTCATCGAGGATTTTGCGGCACTCGCTAAAATCGCCCAGCGTAAAGGCGGTATGGGAGTCCGACCCTAAGGCCAGCCAGCCGCCAGCATCACGCACGGCTTCAGCAATGGCGCGGCAGTTCGGCCCGCTGCCGATGCGAGAGTGGGTAAAAGAAGAGTTGTTCAACTCAAGGGCGACGTTATATTTCGCCGCCGCCGCCGCAACGGCCGGGATATCAATTTCGAATTTAGGGTTACCCGGATGGCTGATGATATGCACGTCACCGTTCGCCATCGTCGCGATCATCGCTTCGGTATGGGTAGCTTTATCTTTTGGCGGGAAGACCGGCTCGTGGAAGCCGGCAATGATCAAATCCAGCGCATCGAGCATTGGCCCAGTGCAGTCAATTTCGCCTGCGGTGTTTTTAATATTCGATTCAATACCGCGCAAAATGCCGACGCCGTCGACCAGCCGTGGCCAGATACGCATATTAATAAAGTGCCAGTAATGCGGCGCATCCGCCATGTCCGGGCCGTGATCGGTAATAGCAAACAGCCTGATGCCCTTGCTCTTCGCAACGGCAATATAATCATGGAGGGTACTGTAGGCGTGGGTGCTGGCAACGGTATGCATATGCAGGTCAACGGGATACATGGCTTTCTCCTTTTCTATTTTAGCTAAGGATACCAGCAATCCATGACAATTTTTAGCCTGCCTGCAAGAACAGCTAGCCCGGCAAAAGCCGGGCTTCCTGCTTAATAGCCGTGCTGAAGAGAGACTTCACCGGAGACAGATTCCCCGTTTTCTAGCTGGGTAATGGTCTTTGCGATATAGGCAATGGCCTCGTCAGGACGAGTGACCGCGGCCACGTGCGGCGTAATTGCCACGCCAGGATGCGCCCAAAGCGGGCTGTTCTCCGGCAGCGGCTCTTTAGAGAAGACGTCCAGCATCGCGCCTTTAAGCTGCCCGGAATCTAACGCCGCCAGCAGATCGGCTTCAACCAGGTGCACGCCGCGCGCAAGATTTATCACGTATGCTTCTTTAGCCAGCTGGCCCAAAAGCTCACGGTTGATAATGCCGACGGTTTGCGGCGTATTCGGCAGCAGGTTTATCAGCACTCGGGTGCCGTGCAGAAAATCAGGTAGCGCTTCGCCACCGGCAAAACTCTGTAAGCCTGGAAGATCTTTTTTGCTGCGGCTCCAGCAGCGAACCGGGAAGCCCCAGGCCACGAGGCTTTCAGCCACTTTACCGCCAAGCACGCCCGCGCCGAGGATCCCAATGGTGAAATCCTCACGCCGATAATCTTCCAGCGGCTGCCATTGCCCCTGCTGCTTTTGTCGCTGGTAGTCGTCAAAACGACGGAACCAGTGCAGCACCTGGCTGACAGCGTACTCCTGCATCTGCAGCCCCATGCCAGTATCTTCCAGGCGGAACAGCGGCACGCCGTCCGGCAGCATGTCCGGGTGAGCCTGAAGTTTACTGAGAATAGCGTCAACGCCGGCCCCCAGCGCGAAAACGCCCTTGAGCCCTTTACGGCCGCTAAGCATTTCCACCGGCGGGTGCCATACCAGTGCGTAATCGGCGGGCTGCTGGTCCCCCTGCTTCCACTGGCGGACTCGCGCCTGCGGCAGGGCTTGCTGAAGGCGATTCAGCCAATACTCTGTGTCAAAAGTGGGGTGATGAAAAATAATGTCCATACTGCCTCCTTTTTTTCTTAGGCTTACGCGAATCGGGATGTCATGCAAGCCCTGATGCAATAAAAAGCAGCATCTTGTGATGGTTTAAGAGTCAAGTTGGATGAAGTTTGGCTAAACGCACCAAAAACATGAAATTAGCATTGACGGCGAAGGCCATTTTCCCTAAATTAGCGCCCGTTCCAGCAGCGCTGGGGCGACAATACGGTGAGGTGTCCGAGTGGCTGAAGGAGCACGCCTGGAAAGTGTGTATACGGCAACGTATCGAGGGTTCGAACCCCTCTCTCACCGCCACATTTAAAGAAGAGCTCGCATGCAAATGCGG
>Ga0209281_1001383_pt1 | contig 14843 bp, 15 predicted proteins | sample MedtruBG_FD_187514 | JGI IMG/M metagenome (GOLD analysis project Ga0209281, IMG submission 187514) | Root nodule microbial communities of legume samples collected from California, USA - Medicago truncatula BG (SPAdes) (version 2) | ecosystem: Host-associated > Plants > Roots > Nodule | place... | reverse complement strand
TTAGAGTATTTTTCGAGTGGACGTGCCATGCATAATTCAAGCCATCTAAATATTCTTTATTAGGCATACTCCAAGCGGTTCCCATCTGGATATCTAGCTTGTCTGTAATTATGCTTGGTACATTTCCATTTATATATTCTTTAGTTTTATAAATTAAGGTATAACAAGATGTCACTTTTGCACTACATATAAATAACTTGTCATTAAATGAATCATATAGATATCCCCATTGATTCAATAGTGAAGTTGTTTCAGGCTTAGGAATATAATCATATAGCTTCTGAACATATGATTTATGATACATATCATCTGAATCAATTCTCACAAAATATACATCTTCACTTCCTATGATTTTTTCTTTTATAAATATGTCTGCCATGTTCTTGCTGATAAAAACAATATTTTGTGGCATTGGACCATATTTACTTATTTCCGAAAATATAAGTTCTTCACTTCCTTCACTATATAAAACACAAGCTGTGAAATCTTGATTTGTTTGATTTATTAGGCTTCTATAGGTATAGTTCATAAATATATTTATTCTATTTTTTATCCAAATCTCATCTTCTCTTTCTTTATCTACAGTATCAAAATATCCGCGTATATCATTTTTTTCTTCATACTCGACTTCCTCATAGCTTGCAATATTTAATGGTATTAGAATTATAATACTCTTATTCTTCATTAAAGTTCATCTCCTATTTTAGTTTCCTACTCTACATTTGATTTTGTTTATCGCATTTTTTCCACTTAATAAGCTTTGATCACTCCAAAGATAATCCCATTGACCAAATCTACCAGCACAATAAATTTGATTTTTCTCATAGAAATCTATTATATAATCCCTATTTTTTATGGTATCTCTATAAAAGATCACATTTGTATAATCTAAACTTCTAATATCAGAAAGTATTACACTATTTCTTGAAGCAATTTTAGCTTTCTCAATGAAGTCATAGATATTATTAATTATTTTTTCATTTGAGCATTTTAATGGTTTGGTTTTGCAACTGTATATTTCAAATTGAATTGTACTATATCCTGGTTTAATATTATTTAACGATTTTTTGCCTGGCAAATATGCTCTTGCTGGAAGTATATCTTCATCATAAATATAAAACCAAATATCATCAAAATTTAATTCTCCTTCAATAACTAATGAAACTAAAATTGCCGAAGTTGCTCTTAAATCTTCAGCTCTACTTTTTATATCTTTACTAATATCTTTCGTAATAGAAGTTAGTCCAGTAAGAGGTATAGTGCTAACTAAAAATTCATAATCAACCTTATCTCCATTATTAAATTCAATTGTTTTATTTTTCAAATCTAATGAAATAGCTTCCGCATTAAATACAATATTACACTTATTAATCATTGGTTTTAAAAACTCTTTATATCCTCCATAAATTGGATATCTCATTTCTTTTGCATAATACGTATTTGGTGTATCTTCAGTAAGTGCACCATAAATAACCTCTTCAAGGCTTGGAGTATATACCCTATTTTTAATCCATGATATATCCATATTCTCAGCATTTTCACACCAATACTTTCTAGTATATTTTAAGAAAAAATTATCTGTTATATATTCTCCATATTTACTATATAGCCAATTTTTATAATTCATATCTTCAGTATTTACCTTATTTTTATCACAAAAACTCACTATTGCTTTAACCTTTTCTTCAATAGGAAGGCTAAAGAGATTATTTTGTATCGGATGTTTAAACCACCTATAATTGCTAATATTTTTAGGGTGTGGTTCAAAAGATCTATGCGGAACTTTATCAAAAATATACCTAACTTCGCTATCTCTAGTAAAAGATAAATGAATGCCTTTATCAAAAATAAAATCATCAAGCTGGAAGTTACCGCATATGCCTCCATAGGAATTATCTTTTTCATATATAATAGTTTGATTACTTTCATCATAGTAATTTGCTGCAATTCCTGTTATACCAGCTCCTAATATTACTATACTTTTATCCATTTTAAATCTTTAATCCTGTGGCTATATTCTTAAAGAAGTCTTCTATAGTACTAATCATATAGTCCATCATTTCAGTGGTAATTCCAGGATAAACACCAATAAAAAATGTTGATGAAAGTACTTGAGTGGAATTGCTTAATTCTCCTACGATTTTATGATTAATGTTTTTATATGCTGGTTGATTTAATATATTTCCTGCAAATAGCATTCTTGTTTCAATACCTCTTGATTCTAGAAAACGAACAAAATCTCGTCTTGTAAAGCCAACATTATCTCGTACTGTTATTGGAAATGAAAACCAAGCTGGATCAGCTTTTTTATATGATCTAGGAAGAATAACTTTATCTTCATATTTTTTTAAGCAATTATATAGTTTCTTGAAATTTTCTTTTCGCTTTTGAATAAACACTGGTAATTTTTCTAACTGTTTTATTCCCATTGCACATTGAATATCTAGTGGCTTTAAATTATATCCGATATTAGTATAAATATATTTATGGTCATAACCTTCCGGCATGTTTCCGAATTTGAAATCAAATCTATGATTGCAGGCCCCATTTGGATTTTTTTCATCTTGTTGACAATAACATGCCCTTCCCCAATCTCTAATTGAAAGAGCTATTCTACTAAGCTCTGGATTATTTGTGCATATTGCGCCACCTTCACCCATAGTGATATGATGAGCAGCATAGAAGCTATAAGTTGAAAAATCCCCAAAAGTGCCACAAAATCCTCCATCATAGGTTGATCCTAATGCATCACAAGTATCTTCTATAATATATAATTTATTCTTTTCTGCAATTTCCATTATTGCATCCATATCAGCAGGATTTCCTAATGTATGAGCGAATATTATTGCTCTTGTCTTATCCGTTATTGCTTGCTCAATTAATTTTGGATCTATATTATACGTCCCTTGTTCCACATCAACAAACACAGGTTTAAGATTGTTTTGTATTAAGGGATTTAATGTTGTTGGAAATGTAACTGCTGTAGTAATTACTTCATCACCGTCATTTAAGGGATTAATGAGTTGCCTAGAGCATAAACTTGACACGGCAATTAAATTTGCAGACGAACCCGAATTAGTTACCAAGCAATTTTTTATTCCTAGAAAGTTTTTAAATGCATCGGTGAATTCTATACTCTTTCTACCTAATGTCAGCCAAAAATCAAGAGCAGAATCTACAACTGCTACCATTTCATTTTCATCAAATACTCTTCCTGAATAATGAATTTTAGTCTTTCCTTCAATAAAATTTTCAGATTCTTTTCTTACCCTATATATCTCTTTAACTTTATCTAGAACTTCCTTGCGTATTGAATTTTCATCCTGTATAAAAATTTCACTCATATTTTATCTATCCCTCACATTCCAATCATATTTAATGAAAGATTTCCATGGATCCATTCTTAACATCTCATCATCCTTATGATTTACTGTTATTAAATCTGCTACTATAGCATACTCATCACCAATAGTTCTAAATCCATTCCATACTCCAGCTGGAATCTGAACTAAGCAATAATTTTCTGTCCCCATATATATTTCCATAAGCTCGTTGGTAGTACTTGAATTTTCTCTAGAATCGTACAATACAAGTTTTATCATTCCTTTGATTACTGCATAGTTAAGAACCGCTTTTTTATGCAGATGCCAGCCTTTAACAACGTTTGGGTATATTGTAGAAAAATATATTTCTCCAAACCCTTTAAAATCCTCATCAGTACTCTCTTGCATTTTTAAAATAGTTCCTCTATCGTCAGGTATTTTATTTAATTTTTTTATAACTACTCCATCTATCAAATTGTGACGCTCCTAAAACAAACTTTATTATAATATATGTAATATATGCCTTATATGTTAAACTATATACAACTTTCTACATATAATGCTATAAAACAATTTAATTAGGAGATGCATCAAATGAATAAAGTGAGATGTTTAGTTGTTTCTGATTTCACCGCTATTGGCGGTATTATTATAAAGGCAGGAACTATATGTGAAGTGTTAAATGATGGGGAAGAGTTCATATGGATAAATCCTTATATAAAAGAAGCAGATGAAGAAATTCCTATTCCAATTTTAAAATCTCATGTTAGATTTCTATAACAATTAATAAGGTGGTAATTTACCACCTTGTAAGTTTTTTATGGATTATTCACCTATATATTCAGATATTATTTTGTTTACAACTTCTATATCTTCAGAAGCATCATCTACCTGAGTGAACCAATTATTAAAGCTTGTAATTGTATTTTTACCATGAACATGCCATAAATAATTTCTCTTTTCTATAAATTCATGTGGAACTCTAATAGCTATATACTGTTCATTATCAATATCTGTAAAATCTGGGTTGTATATCTTGTCTTTTAAATAGTCTTGTGTTTTATAAATAAAAGTATAAAATGTTACAACCTTACAAAAACATTTACCTATTGACTTATTTATTGAATCATAAATATATCCACTTCTATTAATTAAGGACACAGTTCCTGGCTTTGGATTATAGTCATATAATTGTTGTATAAATGTTTTATGATAAGCATCATCTGAATCTAACCTTACAAAATAGACATATTCATAGTCTTTCAAATATTCTTTTATTTCGTCACTATACTTAGATTTCATAACAAAATGGACATTACTTGGAAGAGGATCATACTTATTCAGCGCTGACTTTATCAGCTCATCAGTAGCATCTTCATAGCAAAGAAAGAAGTTAAACTCCTGATTAGTTTGTAACTTTAAACTTCTGAGTGTAAATTCTTGGAATACTTTAATTCTATAATTTATCCATTCTTTAGTATAGCGATCTCGCCCATTTTGTATATATGGTTTAACATTAAACATACTAGTTATTATCACAGTTTTATTTTTCATTTTACACTCCACTCTCTATAAATTGTTCAAATGTTTCTTTTATCTCATCCTTAATGTTACAATTAGGCTTATACCCAATTGATTTTATTTTGGATATATCAAATACATAATCCATTTCTTCATTTAATTGATTAAGTTGTTGGTTGTGGATTATTTCAATATTTTTACCTTTTAAAAGTTCTTCCCCAACGCTTTTTACGATTTCTGCAATTTCATTTATAGAATAATTTCTCTCTCCACCTATATTAAATACATTATATCTTTGTTTTTGTTTCTTTATGATAATATCCATTGCATTACACAAATCTTTGATAGACAAAAAATTTCTTGTCTGATTTCCCGATGAATTTATTACGATATTACTACTTTTAAAAGCTTGCGATATGAAGTTATTTGGCACAATACTCCATCGTTCAATTTCTTTAAAAAGTGGTCCCGTACAAAGATTTGCAAGCCTTATAGAAGTTCCAACCATATCGTAATTATTTGAATAACGTTTTGTAAGTAGTTCTCCAAAGTAATGAGTCATTCCATACAAAGTTGATGCTTCGATATTGCTTTTTTCGTTTATTGTTCCCGCAAGGCTTGAACTTCCATATACATGAAATGTTGAAACGTAGATAAATCTTCTTATTCCTAATCTAGTACATATATTGAGTATATTCTCAGTGCCATACGTGTTGATTTCAATGGACTCCTTAGGCAATTTTTTACACTTCACCTCATTAGCTGCTGCACAATGTATGACACAATCATACTTATTTCCACTTAATTTTGAAAGTAGTTTTTCATCAGTTATATCGGCGATTACTACATTAAAATTTTTAACCCACTCAGCCATATACACTGGGATTTTTCTTCCAATAATTGTTACTTTGTTTCCTTTTAAAGAGAGATATTCTGCACAATAACTTCCTAAATATCCAAATCCGCCTGTAATTAAAATATTCATATTATTACCCTGCCTCTACTCAAAACTTTTGTCCTCTATAGTTTCTATCTGTTTCATGCATAGCTCATAAATATCGCTATTTTTATAGCCTTTATACCATTCAACAGTCATCTTAAGTGCTTCATCTATGCTTAATATAGGCTTCCACTTGATATATTTCTTAGCTTTCGTGCAATCAATACTTAATAGCTCTGCTTCATGGGGACCGCTCCCTTGAGAAATTATAAAATCACCCTCGCCCCAAAGCTTTATTGTTCTAGAAACAATATCTTTAACTGTTAAAATATCATTTGAATTTGGTCCAAAGTTCCAGGCTCCAATAAATTCAGATTCATGTGAAATCAAATGATTACCTAGCATCAGATATCCTCTTAACGGTTCTAAAACGTGCTGCCAAGGCCTTATTGCAACTGGATTTCTTATTACTATGGGAACTCTATTTTGCAATGATCTTATTATATCCGGAATAATTCTATCCTTGCTCCAATCTCCTCCGCCAATTACATTTCCAGCCCTTACAGTTGCAATAAATTTCCCATGATCTTTGCATTCATTAGGATTGAAAAAGCAATTTATATATGATCCAGTAACAAGCTCTGCACAAGCTTTACTACAGCTATACGGATCATATCCCCCGAGTCTATCAGTTTCTTTATATCCCCATATCTGATTTATATTTTCATAGCATTTATCTGAAGTTATGATAATCCCAGCTTGGACGCTTTTGCTTTTTCGTATACATTCAAGTATATTTATAGTTCCCTTTATATTAATATCAAAAGTTTCAACTGGCATTTCATAAGATAATCTTACTAATGGTTGTGCGGCGAGATGAAATACAACTTCAGGCTCATATTTATTAAATATATTTTCCATTTCATCTAAATTTCTAATATCATTACGTAGGTCAACTATTTTATTACTTAATTTAGCTAATACAAAATTATCATATTTTGTATATGGGTCTTTAGATACTCCAATTACACTAGCTCCAGCTTTTAGTAACCACATACATAGCCACGATCCCTTAAAGCCAGTATGTCCTGTTACTAGTACTTTTTTACCTTTGTATTTATCAAGATTTAATCTTTTGTCTTCTACTCCCATATCTTCCACTTACCTTCTCCCGCATTATATAGATTATTTATATCTTCTACATCTTTGGCTGTGTCTACAGCTTTCCAAAAACCGTAATGATTAAACACCGATACTTGTCTATCTTTAACAAGGCTTCTTAAAGGTTCTTGCTCAAACATACAGTCCTCATTAGGAATATAGTTTAGAGCCTTTTTATTAATAACCATATATCCACCGTTAATTATTGTATCTTTGATTGGTTTTTCTTCAAAATTTTCTACTATTCCATTATTAGTTTTTAATTCACCAAAAGTTGATACAGGATTAATTCCTGTTAAAGTTACATACGTACCTTTATTTTTATGATACTCAAATAAATCGTTTATATTAACATCGCTTAATCCGTCGCCATATGTCATAAAAAATTCTTCGCCTTCAATATAATCACTAACCCTCTTTAGTCTTGTTGCCGTTTTCGCTTCTAATCCGGTATCAACAAGGGTTATAGACCATTTTTCTTTTTCTCCATCCAAATATTTTATTTTATAATCATCATCACACATTGTTATTGTGAAATTTCTATTAAGAATAAGCAGATTAGCAAAATACTGTTTAATTAATTCTCCTTTATATCCAAGACATAAAATAAAATGATCATAACCATAGTGGTAATAAGTTTTCATTATATGCCATATAATAGGTCTATCGCCTACTGTTACAAGAGGCTTAGGAATTCTTTCACTGTACTCCCTCATTCTCATTCCTTTTCCACCACATAATATTACAACATCCATATCTTTAGCACCTCATTTTCTACTCGTAGTATTTTATAATATGATTTCACTACTTCTTATGTTACTTTATAAACAAGAATTTACTCTATTGCATAACATACTATTAAAAAAATAAAAAAGCATCATAATAATGCTTTTTTAGATTAAATATTAAATATAAATTTAGGCAATTCTTAAAAAGAAATTGGATTATACTACTTATACATGTTTTTATAATATTTTTGGTAATCACCAGAGGTTACATTTTTCATCCATTCTTTGTTATCTAAATACCACTTAATTGTTTTTTTAATCCCAACTTCAAAAGTAGTTTCTGGATACCACCCTAGCTCCTTTTTTATTTTATCTGGTGCTATGCCATATCTTCTATCATGTCCTTTTCTATCCTCAACATATTTTATTAAGCTTTCACTTACATTCTTATCTACATTTTCGTTAATATAAGAAATAACTGTTTTTACAATCTGTATATTAGTTCTTTCGTTATGACCACCAATATTATATATTTCTCCTGCTCTGCCATTATTAATTACCATATCAATAGCTTTTACATGATCTTCTACAAAAAGCCAGTCTCTTATATTCATTCCATCTCCATAGACAGGAAGTTTCTTATGATTTAAACAATTATTTATTAATAACGGAATTAACTTTTCTGGAAATTGAAAAGGTCCATAATTATTTGAGCATCTTGTTATATTTATTGGCATTTTGTACGTATCATAATAAGCCTTAACTATTAAATCTGCCCCTGCCTTGCTTGAAGAATATGGACTATGAGGATCTAATGGACTTGTTTCCTTAAAAAATCCTTTAGAGCCTAACGAGCCATAAACTTCATCTGTTGATACTTGAAGAAATTTAACGCCTTCTTCAAATCCTTGATCATTTTCCCAAGCATTTTTTGCACAATTGAGGATATTAACAGTACCAAGTATATTTGTTTTCGCAAACACTTCAGGTTCTTTTATACTTCTATCAACATGGGATTCTGCTGCAAAATGGACAACATAATTTATATGATACTTCTTGAAAAGTATTGCAACCAATTCTTTATCACAAATATCTCCTTGAACAAATTCATATCTTTTATCATTCTCTATTGATTTAAGATTTTCTAAATTCCCTGCATAAGTTAACTTATCTAAATTTATTATATTAATATCTTCGTATTTATTTAGCATATATAAAATAAAATTTGACCCTATAAATCCAGCTCCACCTGTAACTAAATAAGTTTTCATGACTACAACTCCTTTATTTCACTTGCCTAATTTACTTATAAACGCTTCTATTGCATCTTTCCAATCTCTCATTTCATCGCCAACCGTATTTCTTAACATCATATTATCGAGAGACGAATATTTGGGTCTTTTTGCCTGAGTCTTATACTCTTCAGAAGTACAAGGTATTACTTCACATTCTTCTCCAGATAATTTAACAATTCTTTTAGCAAATTCATACCATGTACACTCGCCATTATTGGTACAATGATATATTCCGTAACCATCTGTTTCTATTAGCTTCAAGATATGATATGCTAAATCATTAGCATAAGTGGGATTTCCCATTTGATCATTCACAACATTAATATGGTTTTTCTCTTTAGAAAGTTTCATTATTGTATAAACAAAATTACTTCCTACATAACCATAAAGCCACGCTGTTCTTACAATAAAATGCTTTGAACATAATAGCTGCACATATTGCTCTCCTAGAAATTTAGTTTTACCATATACACTAGATGGTGAAGCTAAATCATATTCTTTCAATGGCTTATGAGTATTTTCGTTAAACACATAATCGGTAGAAACTTGTACTAGTTTAGCGCCTATTGAGTCACAAGCTATAGCAAGATTTCTTGGTCCTATTGAGTTAACCCTAAACGCAAAATCCTCATCAATTTCGCATCTATCAACGTTGGTAGCTACAGCGCAATTTATTACTACTTCTGGCTTTAAATAAGTTAGTACCTCTCTAACTTTTACCAAATTCGTTATATCCAGCTCATCTACGTCAAAGACAATAACCTCAGATAGCTTTATACTTTCTGATATTTCGCCTATATCAGCTCTTCCGACTTTTATTATTTCCGTAATCTCTCTGCCTAATTGTCCTTTTGCTCCAGTTATTAATATTTTCATTGTCAAATACGCACCTCTTTTAACTAGATATTATAATCTGGATATTCCCTTAGATCTATCTCGTTTATACCTATATTAACTTTGTCTTTTTCTGATAAAATTACCTTATTAACTTTGTCTAAAGGCCATGCAATATTTATATTAGGATCATTCCATTTGATTCCTTCTTCGTACTCGGGTGCATAAAAATCTGTACACTTATAATTAAATATAGCTTCATCAGAAAGTACTAAAAATCCATGTGCAAAACCTTCTGGAATATAAAATAACTTTTTATTTTCTTCACTTAAAATGATTCCTTCCCATTTACCATATGTTTTTGAACCATTTCTTAAATCAACAGCTACATCAAAAACCTCACCCTTACTTACTCTAATAAGTTTTCCCTGACTATGCCTTTTCTGAAAATGAAGTCCTCTTAAAACTCCTTTAGTGGATCTTGATTCATTATCTTGGACAAAATTCATATTAAGTCCTACTTCTTCAAAATGTTTTCTGTTATAACTTTCCATAAAATAGCCTCTATTGTCTCCAAAAATCTTTGGTTCTATTACATAAACTCCACTTATTTTGGTTTCAATAAAATTGAAATTTTCCATACTTCACCTCTTATTTACTAACATTTATTATTTGATTCAATACTTTTAACTACGTCTATTAGATATCTTCCATATCCGGTCTTTTTTAGGGTCTCAGCAATTTCTAGTACCTTTTCTGCTGTTATCCATCCCTTACAATAGGCTATTTCCTCAAGACATGCTATATATATGCCTTGAGTGCTTTGAATTGTTTCAACGAAATTAGATGCTTGAAGCATTGCTGAATGAGTACCAGTATCAAGCCAAGCCATACCTCTACCTAACAATTGAACTTTTAATGAATCCTCTTCTAAATAAGCTTTATTTAGATCTGTTATTTCTAACTCGCCTCTTACTGATGGCTTTAACTTTTTTGCTTTTTCAACTACTGTATTATCATAAAAATATAGACCTGGAACGACATATTTTGATTTTGGATTTTCAGGTTTTTCTTCTAATGAGATAACCTTTCCATTACTATCAAACTCAACAACTCCAAAAGCTTTTGGATTTTGAATGTAATACCCAAACACATATGCTCCATTTTCTAAGCTTGCAGCTTTTTTTAAAATATCTGAAAAGCCTTGGCCATAAAAAATATTATCACCAAGCACCATTGCTACATTATCATCTTTAATAAATTTTTCTCCAATAATAAATGCTTCTGCAAGTCCATTAGGATTTTTTTGAACTGCATACTGAATATTTAATCCCAAATCTTTTCCATCCTTAAATAATTCTTTAAAACTAACTATATCTCTTGGTGTTGAAATAATTAAAATATCTCTTATTCCTGAAAGCATTAAAACTGACATTGGATAATAAATCATTGGTTTATCATATATTGGTATCATTTGTTTTGACATTGCTTTTGTTACTGGATACAGGCGTGTTCCACTACCACCTGCTAAAATAATTCCTCTCATTTTAATCCCCCCCAATATCTTAGTTATTACACTAGCTAAGATAATTTTGTTTATTAATTATGTTATGAAAAACTTAAGCATATAGTTACTTTCTAATTTCATAAAGTTAGAAAACAGCATTCTCTTCCCTTTAGAGAATGCTGTTTAACAAGTTGCTTACTATTCTTTCATAAATAATATTTTTAAACATGAGCCTATAAATAATATGACAATATTACCATTTGTTTAAAATATCTATTACATAATTTATTTCTTCATTAGTCATCCCATACCATATTGGTATGCTTAGTACTGTCTTAGAGATATCTTCTGCCAATGGAAAGTCTCCTTCTTTATATCCTAACTCCTTGTACGCTTTCTGAAGGTGGATAGGTATTGGATAGTGAATTACAGTACTAATGCCATGAGAATTTAAATAATTTACTAATTCATCTCTAAATTCTGTTCTCAGTGCAAATACATGCCATATAGAATCAGTTGATAAATTTATATTAGGAAGAATTAATTTATTATTTGTAATTCTCTCCATATATGCTTTAGCCACCTTTTGTCTATAGGAATTCCATTTATCAAGAGACTTTAGTTTTATACTTAAATATCCTGCTTGAATTTCATCTAGTCTTGAATTAACGCCCTTGTATTCATTATAATATTTTATTTTAGAGCCGTAGTTTCTTATAGCACGAACTTTTTCTGCTAAATCCTTATCATTAGTTAGAATCGCTCCACCATCACCTAGTGCTCCTAAATTTTTCCCTGGATAAAAACTAAATCCTGCAGCATCGCCGAGATTTCCAGTTTTTCGTCCATTGTATATTGCACCGTGAGCTTGAGCTGAATCCTCTATTAGTTTTAAATTATATTTTTTACATAATGGTTTTATTTTATCAATTTCTGCTGGCCTACCATATAAATGAACTGCAATGATTGCTTTAGTTTTTTTAGTAATAACCGCTTCAATCTTAGTTACATCTATATTAAAAGTATTGATGTCAGGTTCTACAAGAATAACTTTAGCACCAACATATGAAACTGCTAATGCAGTAGCAATATAAGTATTTGCTGGAACTATTATTTCATCACCTTCACCAATATCATATCCTCTCAAAATAATTGAAAGCGCATCTAAGCCATTTCCACAGCTTATGCAATAGTTACCACCACAATATTTAGAAAACTCTTTTTCAAAGGCTTCCACATGTGGTCCTAAAATAAACCAGTTATTGTCATATATTTTCTCAAAAACATCTAAAATCTCATCTTTTATTTCATTGTGCATTGGTTTAAAATTTAAAAATGGTACTTCCATAAAACCCCTTCTTAATATCTATTAAAAGCTTCTTTCATATAAAAATCTATATTTCGTATATAGTCGTCTTCATCATAATAATCTGATGCAAGAACTAAAAGAACTGCACCTTCACTAAAATCATACATTTCTCTCCAAATATATGGGCCTATATATAGCCCGACTGCTGAGTTATCTAATGTGAACTCTGATTCTTCTTTTGGAGATTTAACTTTTATTTTCACAGAACCATTAAGGCATATTAATACTTGATGAAGTTTTCTATGCGCGTGAAAACCTCTTGATATATCTTGAGGAACTTTTGTAATATAATATATTCGTTTTATATCAAACGGAATATCAACAAGCCCCTCAATCGGTGTTAAGTTCCCATATTTACTACCTATATTAAGAAATTTAAATAGAGAACAATTATACATTTCATCACCTCAGAGTTGTTATTTTAATTCTTTATAATAGGTACGATTAATAGCACCTACAGTCCCAAACCCCTCTTTAAATTGAGCTAAAGAAGTATTGAGAAATTTTCCTTTATCTTCAGTACTTATTCCAAAAGAAAAAAAATTGAATTTGTTTAGATAAGCTTGACTAATTAGATTATAATTTAGAAAATTCATAGGATAATAACTAGAATAAAGAGAGTCAGAAGCAAGATATTGCGTATGGAAAACATTATTATTAAAGTTAAATACCATGCTGCCTGCTATTAAATTGTTTTTATAATATACTCCATAAAATTTAACAATATCTTTAAACCTTGTATTTTTGAAATCTAGCAATTCTTCTAGTGAATGTACAGGTTTTGTATTATGCTTTTCAAGTGATTTTAATAATAAACTATAAAAAGCATCTACTTCATCATCAGTTTCTAGTGTTCTAAATTCTAAATTGTGTTTCAAACTATATTTCAAATCTCTTCTTTTAGATGCAGAAAAGTTATTTTCTATAACAGGTGAATAGTCATTAAAATCAATATATAAACTTAACTCAATATAATCTTTATAATTATATTTAAAATAGAAGTAATCTAATAAATTCGTATTTCCGCTGCAAAATATTTCGGAGGTACTTTTAAGAATTATTTCATCAAAACTATTTTGGATTAAATAATTATCTAAAGCTTTAAAAAGATTATCAATATGATTAATATTATTAAAGTTTTTATTAATTACAACTCCTCCAAAAGTACTTCCTTTATGGGAATAAAATACTTTTTTTTGATCTTCAACTATTTCACATGCAGGGATTAATGCAATTATACTCGTCCCTTTTTTAATTATTAAAGAATGATCTTTAAATCTATCTTTATGATAATTTAAAAAATTTCTGCTTTGAAGAAAAGTTCCATTCACACTATTATTCTCTATAAATTTATCCCATTCTTGTTCATTAGCATTATTGAATTTTTCTACTGATAAGTTCATGTGAGTGACTCACTTCCTAAAATTATTTAACTAATTCTGCATATCCAAATCCATCATAGCCGTAGTTATTTCCATTGTAAAACAAATACGTCTTATCATTATATTTAACTACAGATGGGTATGCCATCATTTGTGAATCCCATCCTGATGAAGATAAAGAAATATTTAATTTATCATCATCTCTTGTCCAATTTATTCCATCTAATGATTCTGCATATGCTAACTTATAAGTCAAATCTTCGCTTCCTGCACAGAAAAACATTTTGTATATATCCTCATCCTTAATAACATAAGGCCTTCCAACCCTATATTCATCACCTTGTGTTCCTATAATTACATCTCCGGAACCGACAAAGTTTATACCATCCTCGGATTCCATATATCTAATATCGTATAATGGAAGTGTCTTTTTCTTTCCCTCTTTAAAATAACTACCTCCACCATAATAAACTTTCCATTTACCATCCTCTTTAACAACTGAATGAATTACTCTAAATAAAAGTTCATCATCACATCTCTCGAGGACTGGGACTTTACTATATCTTTTAAAGCTATTACCATTATCTTCACTTATAGCTAGCCCACAATATATCATCATTCTTACATGGTAACCTACTTGATACCCTGCGTAGTATAAGTGTATTTTTCCTTCATTCCTTATAACAGCACAAGGAACCACACCATTATCATCAAAAGTTCCTGGCAAACCTATATCTAACAAAGGTTCTTTTGAAACTTTTTTTACTATTTTAGGATTATTAG
>Ga0209281_1001382_pt1 | contig 14858 bp, 10 predicted proteins | sample MedtruBG_FD_187514 | JGI IMG/M metagenome (GOLD analysis project Ga0209281, IMG submission 187514) | Root nodule microbial communities of legume samples collected from California, USA - Medicago truncatula BG (SPAdes) (version 2) | ecosystem: Host-associated > Plants > Roots > Nodule | place... | reverse complement strand
CAGAACGGTCTGGAGAGCAACCGCTCCAACTACACCGGTACCCGCTCGCGCGTGCACCGTTTCGGCGAAGCGTTCCGTGGCGAAATGAACAACATGCAGACCGCCACCCTGTTCGGTTCGTGGATGGTCAACGATGAGTACGACGCCAGCCTGATCTACCACAAGTTCTGGCGTGTCGACGGCAACAAGCCGGTCGGCAGCAACGGCATCAACGCGGTGGAAAACAACACCGACGACGTCACCGGCGCAATCCTCTCCAGCACATCCTTGCCGCTTGAAGATGGCAACAAGGACCTGGGTCAGGAAATGGACCTGGTCGTCACCAAGTACTTCAAGCAAGGCCTGTTGCCGGCGGCGTTGAGCCAGTCGATCGACGAGCCTTCGGCACTGGTGCGTTTCCGTGGCGGTGTGTTCAAACCGGGCGATGCCTATGGCAGCCAGGTTGATTCCTACATGCACCGCGCATTCATTGACGTGATCTGGCGCTTCTGATGCAAACCGCCAAGGGAGTGCCCGACATGATCAGCACCAGAACAGGCTCACTCAGCCTGCTGGCCGGCGCGATGCTGCTGGCCAGCGCCGGCGCCTTCGCCAATGTTGAACCGGCGAAACCTGCGACCGTGGCCAAAGAACTGCAACAGGCCAAGACCTACACCGTCAGCAGCGCGCCGACCGACGCGCTGAAACTGGCCAAGCCGACACTGCCCGACCTGTCCGGCTTCACCGCCGAAGCCGCTGCGGCGAAAATCGTGCGCAGCAAACCGGGCAAGATCAGCGTGCGCCGGATGATGCAGGAAAACGCCCTGAAGGACTTCATCGGCGGCGATAACAAGATGGCCGAATGGGTGGTGCGTCAGCACGGCATCCCGCAGGCCATCTTCATCGACGACGGCTACATGAACCTCAAGGATCTGGCGAAAAAACTGCCCAAGCAGTATTTCAGCGAGACGTCCCCGGGCGTGTACCTGGCAAAATTGCCGATCGTGGTCGGCGAGAAAGGCATCCTCGAAATCGATGGTCAGACCCAGGAACTGCGCCTGTCCCAGGAAGCCGGTTCGTTCCTGGTCAACGACGGCAAGCTGTTCGTGCGTGACACCAAAGTCACCGGCTGGCGCGAAAAGGAAAACGGCCCGGCGACCTTCCGTTCGCCGAAGGAATTCCGTCCGTTCCTGCTCTCCTGGGGCGGCACCGAGACCTACATCGTCAACAGCAAGATGGCCAGTTTCGGTTACGCCAACAGTAAGTCGTACGGGGTGAGTATTTCCCAGTACACGCCAAACATGGCCAAGGTCCTCAAGCGCCCGGAACCGACCGGCTGGATCGTCGGCTCCGAGTTCTCGGACATGTGGTACGGCTTCTACTGCTACGAAACCAGCGACTTTGTGGTCAAGGGCAACACCTACAAAGACAACATCGTCTACGGCATCGACCCGCATGACCGCTCGCACCGTCTGATCATTGCCGAGAACACCGTTCACGGCACGAAGAAGAAGCACGGGATCATTATTTCCCGTGAGGTCAACGACAGCTTCATCTTCAACAACAAGAGTTTCGACAACAAGTTGTCGGGCCTGGTGATCGACCGTAACAGCGTCAACAACATCATTGCCTACAACGAGATCTACAAGAACCACACCGACGGCATCACGCTCTACGAGTCTGCCGACAACCTGCTGTGGGGCAACAAGGTCATCAGCAATACCCGTCACGGCATTCGTATTCGTAACAGCGTGAACATCCGCCTCTACGAAAACGTTGCCATGACCAACGGCCTGACCGGTATCTACGGCCACATCAAGGACCTGACCGACACCGACCGTGACATCAAGCTCGACCCGTTCGACGCGCAGGTCTCGCTGATCGTCGTCGGCGGCGAGCTGGCGGCCAATGGCAGCGGCCCGCTGTCGATCGACTCGCCGCTGAGTGTCGAGCTGTATCGCGTGTCGATGCTGGCGCCGACCAAGTCCAGCGGGATCAGCTTCAACGGCATCCTCGGCGAGCGCCAGGATGAGATTCTCGATCTGTTGGTGCGCCAGCAGAAAGCCGTGCTGATCGACCCTGTCGAACGCCAGACCGAATTGCAGGACTGAGGATAATTTTTATGCACCCACACATGATCAAACTGCTCAGCATCTCGGCCCTGACCCTCGGCATTCTCGCTGCCGGCAACGCTCGCGCCGACGCTGAAGGCGCAAGCGTCACGCCACCGAAGTTCACCGCCGAGCCGTGCTGCAACCTGTGCCCGGCGGCCCATGACGCGAAGAACTACACCACGCGTTATCAGCAGAACTTCACCACCCTGGTACAGGCCCAGGGCGACTGGCTGTTCCGTACCCAGGAAGACCTGCGCACCGAGTTCAACACCACGCCGGCCGGCTACAAGCGTCTGCAACAGTTGCACGACGCGTTCAAGAGCAAAGGCGTCGAGCTGGTGATCGTTTACCAGCCGACCCGTGGCCTGGTGAACCGCAACAAGCTCAACCCGCAGGAAAAAGCCGCGTTCGATTACGAGAAAGCCCTGGGCAACTACAAGACCATGCTTGGCCGTTTCGCCAAGATGGGCTACGTGGTGCCGGACCTGTCGCCACTGACCAACGAATCGCTGCCGGACACCCTGCCCGCCCACGATTTCTACTTCCGTGGCGACCAGCACTGGACACCTTACGGTGCCCAGCGCACGGCAAAAATCGTCGCCGAAAAGGTCAAGCAGATCCCGGCCTTCGCCGACATTCCCAAGCGTGAATTCGAGACCAAGCGCTCCGGACGCATGGGCAAGACCGGCACTCTGCACAATATGGCCGGGCAACTGTGCGGCACCAGCTACGCGATCCAGTACATGGACCAGTTCACTACCGAGCCGAAAGGCGAGGCCGGTGACGGCGACCTGTTCGGCGATTCCGGCAATCCGCAGATCACCCTGGTCGGTACATCGCACAGCGGCAAGAACTACAACTTCGCCGGTTTCCTCGAAGAAGCCATCGGCGCCGACATCCTCAACGTGGCCTTCCCCGGCGGCGGTTTCGAAGGTTCGATGCTGCAGTACCTGGGCAGCGAGGAATTCCAGAAGACCCCGCCGAAAATTCTCATCTGGGAATTCTCGCCGCTGTATCGCCTCGACCAGGAAACCATCTATCGCCAGATGATGGCGCTGCTCGATAACGGTTGCGAAGGCAAGGACGCGCAGATGTCCGCCAGCGCCACGCTGAAGCCGGGCAGCAAGCAAGAACTGCTGGTCAACAGCAAGAACCTGAACCTGCAGAACGCCAACCATCAGGTCGACATCCGCTTCGCCGACACCTCGGTGAAAACCCTGCAAGCCACCCTCTGGTACATGAACGGTCGCCACGAGGACATCAAGATCGAGAAACCGGAAACCTCCGACACCGACGGTCGTTTCGCCTTTGAGCTGCGCACGGACGAAGACTGGGCCTCGCAAAACCTGCTGGCCGTTGAAGTCCAGGGTCCTGAAGCCGGACCTGACGCCGCGCCACAAAAAGTCGAAGCGAAAATCTGCAAACGCAACGTATTCCCGGGCGCTGGTCAACAGACCGCGCAGCTCGGGCAATGAGGTCTGCTATGCGAAATCCGAAACTGAAAAACCTGTTGGCACCGACACTCCTGAGCCTGGCGATGTTCGCCGGGGCAACTCAGGCTGCCGCGCCATTGCGTCCACCGCAGGGCTACTTCGCCCCGGTGGATAAATTCAAGACCGGCGACAACAGCGACGGCTGCGACGCGATGCCGGCGCCATACACCGGTCCGCTGCAATTTCGCAGCAAATACGAAGGTTCGGACAAGGCCCGCGCGACGCTGAACGTGCAGTCGGAAAAAGCCTTTCGCGACACCACCAAAGACATCACTACGCTGGAGCGCGGCACCGCCAAGCGGGTCATGCAGTTCATGCGCGACGGTCGCCCGGAGCAGCTCGAATGCACGCTCAACTGGCTGACCGCGTGGGCCAAGGCTGACGCGTTGATGTCCAAAGACTTCAACCACACCGGCAAGTCGATGCGCAAATGGGCGCTGGGCAGCATGGCCTCGTCGTACATTCGCCTGAAATTTTCCGACTCGCATCCACTGGCCCAGCACCAGCAGGAAGCGCAGGTGATCGAAGCCTGGTTCAGCAAAATGGCTGATCAGGTGGTCAGCGACTGGGACAACCTGCCGCTGGAGAAAACCAACAACCACTCGTACTGGGCCGCCTGGTCGGTGATGGCCACCGCCGTCGCCACCAACCGCCGCGACCTGTTCGACTGGGCCGTCAAGGAATACAAGGTCGGCGTCAATCAAGTCGATGCCGATGGCTTCCTGCCCAACGAACTCAAGCGCCAGCAACGCGCCCTCGCCTATCACAACTACGCCCTGCCGCCGCTGGCGATGATCGCCAGTTTCGCTCAGGTCAACGGTGTGGATCTGCGTCAGGAAAACAATGGCGCACTCAAGCGTCTCGGTGACCGTGTATTGGCCGGCGTGAAGGACCCTGACGAGTTCGAAGAAAAGAACGGCAAAAAGCAGGACATGACTGACCTGAAAGAGGACATGAAATTCGCCTGGCTCGAACCGTTCTGCACCCTCTACACCTGTGCGCCGGATGTGATCGAGAAGAAGCGCGACATGCAACCGTTCAAGACCTTCCGTCTTGGCGGCGACCTGACCAAGGTCTACGACCCGTCGCATGAAAAGGGCAACAAGGGTTCCTGAAAACACTGATGGCTGATCGTTCCCACGCTCCGCGTGGGAATGCAGCCCGGGACGCTCCGCGTCCCATGCCGAAGCGGACGCAGAGCGTCCATTGAGGCATTCCCACGCAGAGCGTGGGAAAGATCGCAGGACTGTTTCACCCCTCCACTACCACGGGGGGTTTGGGGGGGCTTTGGCCCTTGACTGTTGGTTCAAACATGGAGAGATCGGGATGGTATTTTCATCCAACGTGTTCCTGTTTCTGTTCTTGCCGATCTTTCTCGGCTTGTACTACCTGAGCGGGCAACGCTATCGCAACCTGCTGCTGCTGATCGCCAGCTACGTGTTCTACGCCTGGTGGCGGGTGGACTTCCTCGCGCTGTTCGCAGCGGTCACGCTGTGGAACTACTGGATCGGCCTCAAGGTCGGTGCTGCCGGCGTGCGAACCAAACCGGCGCAGCGCTGGCTGCTGCTCGGCGTGGCCGTCGACCTGTGCATCCTGGGCTACTTCAAGTACGCCAACTTCGGTGTCGACAGCATCAACGAGATCATGACTTCGTTCGGTCTCGAACCGTTCATCCTCACCCACGTGCTGCTGCCGATCGGTATTTCGTTCTACATCTTCGAATCGATCAGCTACATCATCGACGTGTACCGTGGCGACACTCCGGCCACGCGCAACCTGATCGACTTCGCGGCATTCGTGGCGATCTTCCCGCACCTGATTGCCGGCCCGGTTCTGCGCTTCCGCGACCTCGCCGATCAGTTCAACAACCGCACGCACACCCTCGACAAGTTCTCCGAGGGCTGCACGCGGTTCATGCAGGGTTTCATCAAGAAGGTCTTCATCGCCGACACCCTCGCCGTGGTCGCCGACCATTGCTTCGCCCTGCAGAACCCGACCACGGGTGATGCCTGGCTCGGTGCGCTGGCGTACACCGCGCAGCTGTATTTCGACTTCTCCGGTTACAGCGACATGGCCATCGGCCTGGGCTTGATGATGGGTTTCCGCTTCATGGAAAACTTCAAACAGCCGTACATCAGCCAGTCGATCACCGAGTTCTGGCGCCGCTGGCACATCAGCCTCTCCACCTGGCTGCGTGACTACCTGTACATCACCCTGGGCGGTAACCGTAAAGGCACGCTGATGACCTATCGCAACCTGTTCCTGACCATGCTTCTGGGCGGTCTGTGGCACGGCGCGAACATCACTTACATCATCTGGGGCGCCTGGCACGGCATGTGGCTGGCGATCGAAAAAATGCTCGGCCTGAACACTTCGCCGCGCAGCCTCAACCCGATCCGCTGGGCACTGACCTTCCTGCTGGTAGTGATGGGCTGGGTGATCTTCCGTGCCGAGAACCTGCACGTTGCCGGGCGCATGTACGGCGCGATGTTCAGCTTCGGTGACTGGTCGCTGTCGGAACTCAATCAGGCCAGCCTCACCGGTCTGCAAGTGGCGACTCTGGTGGTGGCTTACGTGACCCTGGCGTTCTTCGGCCTGCGTGATCTGTACACCAATCAGCCGCCAGCCAAGACCAAACCGGAAGTCAACGTCGAGGCCGATGGCCCTGCCACGGCGACGCCGGGAATGATCAAGGCAGCACCTGGGGAAAATCCGGCGAGCATCCACGAACCTGGCTACACCGTCGGCGTCGAAGCCCAGGTGCAACCGGCCTACTGGACCGCCGACTGGTCGCGCTACGTGATGCGCGGGCTGATCCTGCTGCTGTTCATCGCCTCGATTCTCAAACTCTCGGCGCAAAGCTTCTCGCCGTTCCTTTACTTCCAGTTCTGAGGGATCTGACATGACCCGCTCATTACGCATCTTCTACATCGCCCTGTTCCTGGTGACGCTGTTGGTCCTTGGTCTGTGGTCGATTCGCAGCTTCTTCGGCTTCAGCACCAACGCCGACGCGACGGTGCTCAATGGCCGTTGGACCAAGGCGGTGGAAACCCACTACGACGATGAATTCCCGATCAAGCGTCTGGGCACCAACCTCTGGGCCGCGCTGGATTTCAAACTGTTCAACGAAGGTCGTCCGGGCGTCGTGCTCGGCCGCGACCAGTGGTTGTACAGCGATGAGGAATTCAACCCGATCGTCAACGAACAGCAGAACCTGCAAGGCAACTACGCGCTGGTCGAAGGCGTGCGCCAGACCCTGAAAGAGAAAGGCGTGAAACTGGTGATGGCGATCGTCCCGGCCAAGGTGCGTCTGTATCCGGAGCATCTGGATGAAGTGAAGCCTTCGAGCATTCACCAGAACCTGTATCAGGATTTCCACGCCCGTGTCGCGGCCGACAAGATCCTCGCCCCTGACCTGCTCGGCCCGCTGCAACAGGCCAAGCAGAACGGTCAGCAAGTGTTCCTGCGCACCGACACCCACTGGACGCCGGAAGGCGCCGAGATCGCCGCCAACACGCTGGCGAAAACCATTGCCGAGAAATTCCCGCTGAGCGGCGAGCCACAGCGCTTCGTTACCACGCCAGCAGAGAAGGTCACGCACAAGGGCGATCTGCGTCTGTTCCTGCCGCTCGATCCGCTGTTCGAAAACATGATGCCGGCGCCTGAGCCACTGCTCAAACGCAACACCGTGGCCGCCGAGCAACCCGCCGGTGACGACGCTCTGTTCGCCAACAGCGAAGTACCGGTCGCGCTGATTGGCACCAGCTACAGCGCCAACCCCAACTGGAACTTCGTCGGTGCGCTCAAACAAGCGCTGCACAGCGACGTCGTCAACTACGCCGAAGACGGCCATGGCCCGATTCTGCCGATGCTCAGCTACCTGAAAAGCGATGACTTCAAGAACAGCCCGCCACAAGTGCTGATCTGGGAGTTTCCTGAACGATATCTGCCTGTGAACAACGAAATCGGCGACGCCGACCCGCAGTGGGTCGCAGAGCTCAAACAAGCCGGCGCCCGCCAACAAAACGTAGCCATCAACACTAAATCCGAGACGCCCGATCGGGCGCAAAACTGAAAGAGAGGTACACCATGACTTTCACTACTACTCCTCGTCGTCTCGCTAAAAGCTTCGCACTGGTTGCTGGCCTCAGCGTACTTTCCGTCCCAGCCTTCGCCGGCGGCGACGCCGCGCTGTACGGCCCGACCGCACCGAAAGGCTCGACCTTCGTGCGTGTCTACAACGCCAGCAACGCTGAGGTCAGCGCGACCGTCGGCAGCACCAACCTGAGCGATATCGCGCCATTGGCCAGCAGCGATTTCAGCTTCATGCCGGGCGGCGACTACAGCGCCAAGGTCGGCAGCCAGACCCTGCCGGTCAAACTCGCCGGCGACCACTACTACACCCTGGTCAACAACGCTTCCGGCGCGCCACAACTGATCGAAGAGCCGCCATTCAAGAACAAGCAGAAATCCCTGGTTCGTGTACAGAACCTCAGCGACAAGCCGCTGACCCTGAAAACCGCCGACGGCAAGACCGAAGTGGTGCCGAACGTGGCAGCCAAGGGTCGTGGCGAACGTGAAATCAACCCGGTGAAAGTCAGCCTGGCGCTGTACGAAGGCGACAAGAAAGTCGGCGACGTGAAACCGGTCGCTCTGGAGCGTGGTGAGGCAGCCGTACTGTACGTCACCGGCAACGGCAGCAACCTGTCGCCAGTCTGGGTGAAACGCCCGGTGTCGACTCGCTAATCGCTCGAGCTATCAGCTACTAGCTTCAAGCTGCAAGTGAAGTGCTTCTAACTCACCACTTGCAGCTTGCAGCTCTCAACTGCATTTTATGGAGTAAACACTATGATTCCGGTGATCTTGTCAGGTGGTAGCGGTTCGCGTCTGTGGCCTCTTTCGCGCAAGCAATTCCCCAAGCAATTCCTCGCCCTGACCGGCGAACACACACTGTTCCAGCAAACCCTCGAGCGCCTGGTGTTCGAAGGCATGGACACCCCGATCGTGGTCTGCAACAAGGAACACCGTTTCATCGTCAACGAGCAACTGGCCGCGCGCAATCTGGAATGCCAGCGCATCCTGATGGAACCGTTCGGCCGCAACACGTCGCCGGCCGTGGCCCTGACCGCGATGATGCTGGTCAATGAAGGTCGTGACGAACTGATGCTGGTGCTGCCGGCCGACCACGTGCTGGAAGACCAGAAAGCCCTGCAACGTGCGCTGGCCCTGGCGACTGTCGCTGCCGAGAACGGCGAGATGGTCCTGTTCGGCGTACCGGCAACCAAACCGGAAACCGGCTACGGCTACATCAAATCCACCGCTGATTCGCTGCTGCCTGAAGGCGTCAGCCGCGTCTCGCACTTCGTCGAAAAACCGGACGTCAAGCGCGCCACCGAGTACGTCGAATCCGGCGGTTACTACTGGAACAGCGGCATGTTCCTGTTCCGCGCCAGCCGCTTCCTCGAAGAACTGAAAAAGCACGATCCGGACATCTACGACACCTGCCTGCTGACCCTTGAGCGCAGCCAGCAGGACGCTGACACCATCACCTTCGACGAAGCCACCTTCGCCTGCTGCCCGGACAACTCCATCGACTACTCGGTGATGGAAAAAACCCAGCGCGCCTGCGTGGTGCCGCTGACCGCCGGCTGGAGCGATGTCGGCTGCTGGTCGTCGCTGTGGGAAGTCAACGAGAAAGACGCCAACGGCAACGTCAGCAAAGGCGACGTGGTCATCCAGGACAGCAAGAACTGCATGATCCACGGCAACGGCAAACTGGTTTCGGTGATTGGTCTGGAAAACATCGTCGTGGTCGAAACCAAGGACGCGATGATGATTGCCCACAAGGACAAGGTCCAGGGCGTCAAGCAGATGGTCAACACCCTCAATGCCCAGGGCCGCAGCGAAACCCAGAACCACTGCGAAGTCTATCGTCCGTGGGGCTCGTACGACTCGGTGGACATGGGCGGGCGTTTCCAGGTCAAGCACATCTCGGTCAAGCCGGGCGCGTGCCTGTCGCTGCAGATGCACCACCACCGCGCCGAACACTGGATCGTGGTCAGCGGCACCGCCGAAGTGACCTGCGACGAGAACGTGTTCCTGCTCACCGAAAACCAGTCGACCTACATCCCGATCGCCTCGGTGCATCGCCTGCGCAACCCGGGCAAGATCCCGCTGGAAATCATCGAAGTGCAGTCGGGTTCGTACTTGGGTGAAGACGATATCGAACGTTTCGAAGATATCTACGGCCGCTCCACCCCGATCGAACGCGGCGTGTCGGTGAAGACCATCGCGCAGTAATCGATCACTAAAACGAGAAGCCCTCGTCCAGCCCGTTGCGTTCCCTATCCGCAGCGGGCTGGGCGGGGGCTTTTTTTGTCTAGCCGAAGACTGAATTGCGGCGTCTCGCCAGCGGTGAATCTTCATCGACCGACTCGCCTTCCGTCCCCTGCGCCAGCCCCGCGGGACCTTGTGTAAACGCGGCTGCAAACAGTTGCTGGGCCAACGGTGTGGGTGTTGATTCCGGTTCTGCAAACAACGGCTGCCGCCGGGTCGATCGATTGAAGGACTGCAAGTCGACCGCCGGACTGTTCGAGGAGACGGCAAGAGGCACGGCAACGGGTGTGCTGAGCAGTTTGTACTGGATCCGCGTCTGAGCCTCGGAAACCTGCATGGCATTGCCCATTGCCACACTCAGTGAGCCCACCAACTGAACTGCGGGGTTAGCGGCGTGCATCAGCAGATTTCCGCCGATCTGGAAGCCTTTGGCCACGGCACCGCGCCTGGCTGCAAGCACTTGCGGTTCTTCGACAGGGCTGTTGAACGCAACGGACATGGGTCCCATGATCCGGCTGGTGGTCTCCTCCCCCAACACCCGATTCATTGTCGAAGAAACGAATTCACCGGAGTGGTACAGCACGGCCCCCGAAGGTGGCGCGGTGTGCGTCCGCGCGGCGGCAATGACATGTGCCTGATGTGTGTTGAGCACGGAGTTGTCCCGGGCTCCCAGCTCTGCCAGCGCTACCGGTATTTCGCGGCGATAGGCCTGGACGTCGGGATTGGGGTCATTCGCGAAGTAACGGCGCACTGGCTGCATGCCGGCGGCTTGCACGGGATTGACCAGTTTCTGGTCGGCAAGATCGTGGTACACCCGATCGGGAGCATGCTTGTCGGGCTTGCGCCCGTCGCTGTCTCTGTAAGTGACTGGGTTATTGCGCATCGCGCGATAGCGATTATGACCGTCGATCGCCCCGCCAGGATCGGTATTCAACCAGCGTTGCAGCCACGGCACGTAATAGCGAAACCCAAAGTAATAAAGCCCCGTGGCATCACGTTCCTTTCCTGAATAGCGCGCGGTCTTGTAGCTGACGTCGGGCTCCTTGGCCCACGCCGTCGCGCCAAACGGATAAAAATGCTCGCGGCTGATCAGCCGCGCATCGGCGTCCAGCTCAACACTGATCGAACCCAGGTGATCTTTGAAATTGTATCGGTAGAGATTATTCAGGCCGGTCGGCGGTGGGCTTTGCCAATGCAGGACGCGTACGGTGTTGAGTCCGGTCTGCACGGTGAGCACTTGCAGGCTTTCTCCGGTGCCAGTGTCGGTGCGTAACTCCAGCGCTGGCAGATACCGCACCTGTGCAAGAAGACTGCGCGCAGCCGTGCGTGCCGAACGCGTTTTCAATACCCGCTGACCGGCGCCGTCGTAGAGATAGTTTTCACAATCATCGGCGCCTGATACGCGCAGCACGAGCACCACCGAGTTCAGCTGGTTCCGCAGATTCCACTGCAACCGGCGTCCTTGATCCAGCAACAGCAAATTGCCTCGCGCATCGAACGCCTCAGCGATCTGGGACTCAGATGGCGGCTTACCGTCATGCCACGGCAAGCAACGATTGCTGTAGCGCGCGGCCTGCAATTGATGACCTGGACTCTGTGGGCCAACGTGAGTCAGCTCGAGCAAATTGCCGGCAGCGTCATAACGATAACTCTGGCTGTAGTTGGCGACAGCGGTCGGCCCGCCACCGGCAGCGCCGGCCTCCCAGCCAGTGGCGTGAGTCAACTGGCAAAGGCTGTCATAGCGGTAGCGACTGACCGGCTCGATGCGCTGGTTGGCGAACCAGCGCACCGGCAATGCCTGGTCTTCGATGCTCAGCACATTGCCCATCGGGTCATAGGCATACAACAGGTCCTGCCAAACGTTGCCCTCTTGATCCTGAGCATGACGCATGAGCAGACGGCCGTCTTCAGGGCGGTAGCTCAGCGTGGTCAGAACGCCGTTACCTGCCAGCTCCTGGGTCACCTGACCTTCGGCGTTGTACCGAATATCACTGACCACAGGATGGTCTGAAGTCTGATACCTGAGCCGTAGATCAACCCCGCGTAATCGTCCGTCGTGAGTCAGCGCGAATACCTGCCGATGACCAGCGGCATCCACCTGTTCCAGCACGGAGCCCTGCGCTGAAAAGCGCCATTGCGTGGTTGCCCCTTCGGACTCCAGCGGTACCTTGCGCTCAACGTCAGCATCTGGCCAATCCGGCACAACCGGATCGAGCGCGAAGTGTCGGGTGTTTTCACAACACTGGCCGGTGATTGCGAATTGCTCGAACAGGACACTACCGGCCGGATCGTCATGCCGGATCAACTGACCGAGCTGATTGCGCAGCGCCTCGCCAAAGCCGGGCCGGCCATAGGCAAAACGCTCGGCGCAGCGGCGAGGTACGCCTGTGCCTTCTTCGAACACCGCGACAGGGCGCAGCAAGTCATCGTATGCAATCTCGCGGCATGTGCCACGGCTGTCCCAGTTGAACAGCGTCTGGCCGGCCAAACCCGGCAACCGGACCTGGACTCCCGCATCGCTACTGTCCGAGCGCAGCGCGATATCGTTCAAGGCATGGGTGGTGGTGAGGCTGGCGGGCGCTTGCGGATCGATCACCTGCAACGCCCACAATCGCGCATCCCATTGTTTGACTACACGCCCGGCGACGTCCCGCAACGTCCGCTCGATTCGGGGCTCACTTGCCAGCGCCGCATCGGCGCGCCAGTAGTTGACGTTGAGGATGGCCAAACCGCGCGGATCGTTCACGGCAAGCGTTGGCGTATTGCGGTGGATGCCCATAGTGCGTCAACGTCCCAGTGTGCCCTTCGCTCATGAGAGCAAGCCCGGACGTGGATGCCTACTGTCAGAAATTACAGTCCCGACCAACGGCAGGCTTGTTGCCGCTCCGAATATCCATTGTGCGACGCCTTCGGTAGGATGAAGCTCACTCACTCACGGAGCGTTCCCGCATGTTCATCGGCATCCTGCTGGTCATCACCTGGCTGATCCTGCTGCTGCGCTATCCGGCCAAGGCCTTGCCGGTGTCGGTGGCCGCTGCCATCGGCCTGGGCTTTGTAGCAATGTGGGTGGTGTGGCTGGACAACCGCGAGATCAAACAACTGGCGCGCCTGGAACTGCGCATTGCCTATACCCCCGAACAATGCCCGGCCGACCGTCCACTGCAATTGAAAATGAACAACGGTAACGATGTGCCGCTGACCGAACTGCGTTGGCGCATCGCCGCGTATGCGCCGGGCGATACGGTCAATCTGGCCGACAATCAATACACCGCCCCGCGCTATCGCGGCCCCGGCGAACTGCAGGCCGGCGCGACCTGGGAAGATTGCTTGCCACTGCCGCCGCTGCGCCCCGGCTATCGCCCGCAAACCCTGGAGTTTCGCGCCGAGCATTTGCAGGGTAGTTTTGCCGACTGATCCCCTCCCCCGACTTTTTTGCACAAGGAATGCGCCATGCCCGTTGCGTTGATTACCGGTTGTTCCAGCGGCATCGGCCGCGCCCTCGCCGACGCGTTCAAAGCCGCCGGCTACGAAGTCTGGGCCAGTGCGCGCAAGACTGAAGACGTCGCTGCGCTCAGCGCCGCCGGTTTCACCGCGATTCAGCTGGACGTCAACGATGGCGCCGCGCTGGAACAACTCGCCGAGCGTCTGAACCAGCAACATGGCGGCCTTGATGTACTGATCAACAACGCCGGTTACGGCGCGATGGGGCCGCTGCTCGACGGCGGCGTGCAGGCGATGCAGCGCCAGTTCGAGACCAACGTGTTTTCGATTGTCGGCGTCACCCGCGCGTTGTTTCCGCTGCTGCGTCGGGCCAAGGGGCTGGTGGTGAATATCGGCAGCGTGTCAGGTGTGCTGGTCACGCCATTTGCCGGCACCTACTGCGCTTCGAAAGCGGCGGTACACGCGTTGAGCGATGCCTTGCGCATGGAACTGGCACCGTTTGGCATTCGTGTGATGGAAGTCCAGCCCGGCGCGATCGAATCGAGTTTTGCGAAGAATGCCGGACATGAAGCCGAGCAATTGATCAACGAGCAATCGCCGTGGTTTCCATTGCGTGAAGGCATTCGGGCACGGGCCAAGGCATCGCAGGACAAACCCACCCCGGCCAGTGAGTTTGCTGCCGAACTGTTGAAAGCGGTGCGGCAGAGCAAGCCGCCACGGCTGGTTCGCATCGGCAACGGCAGTCGGGCGTTGCCGTTGCTGGCGGCGTTGTTGCCGAAGGGTTTGCTTGAATCGACGTTGATGAAGCGCTTCGGATTGCGCGCAAAGCTCTGATACCCCGTTGTTGCGACGAGCGGTATCCCGACCTGTCAGAGTTGACAGTAGGCGCCCTCTAAAGGAAGGCCTATCGTGAGTTCAAGCCAGGTGAACGGTGTTGAGGCTGTGTTAAAGCCCGGCGAGTAAACCGACCTCACGACAACCGCGCAGGGACGTATATGACAACCGCTAAGAAGGCCACGAACATCAGGGCAACAATCGACGCTACATGGGGAAGCGGTGAAGGCAAACTTCAACTTGACGATATATTTCAGGACGACCCGGCGAAGTCCCGGCCCCTCACCGGATCGACGCTGCTGCGCGATAAATCGTTGCTGGTTACCAGTACCTTCGACAATAGCTCCTTCTTCATTTCCAAGCTGAACCACTTGGGTGCCGTAGACCTGGCGTTTGGGGTCGAAGGGCGTGTCGTGGGTTCGTTCCTGGCCAATGAGCAGGCCGCTGGCGGGCCTATTGCAGAAGGTGCCGATGGGCGGCTGTTCATGGCGGGCAGCACAACCAATGGGAAGTCGAGCGAGGTTAGCCCCGCGATTCTCTGCCTCGACAGCAAAGGCAATCGAGTGAGCAGCTTTGGCGACAATGGCCAAGTCATCATCGATCCCCCAAACACACAACGGCTTACGAAAAAAGGCCCGGCATTCGTGTTCGCGTTACCCGA
>Ga0209281_1001380_pt1 | contig 14894 bp, 12 predicted proteins | sample MedtruBG_FD_187514 | JGI IMG/M metagenome (GOLD analysis project Ga0209281, IMG submission 187514) | Root nodule microbial communities of legume samples collected from California, USA - Medicago truncatula BG (SPAdes) (version 2) | ecosystem: Host-associated > Plants > Roots > Nodule | place... | reverse complement strand
ATGTACCACGCGGCCGATCGACGGCGCTCTCAATTGTCCGTCCGCGCGGACGACTGATCGCCTCACGTCATGGAACGACGGCTACCGAAATCCCACGCCGTCGCTTCCAGACGATACATTATGCGACTATCTAGCCCAGAACTGGAACATCGTGCTGGATTTCGCCGCGCAGGTCGGCTCCCCTGGACAAGCTGCGTTCGGTGAGAAAGGTACGCTCGGCTGCGCGCCAGAGCTCATTTTAAGCATGACTGCAGGCGCAGTGAAGCCGAAGCCCCTTTCTAGAGTTGGCCAGCCGCCACAATCCCGTGAATGCGGTGCACCCGAAACAAAGCATTCCGCTTCACTTCAATCCGAAAATCCTCGAGCTTGGAGGTCGGGCGAGTCATATGATTCGCAACTGAGGTGGAGGGAATTCCGCATGCGTACCAGCCAAGCGAAGAAGCTTTTGATTGCGGGACTGGTGACCGCTTCCGCCGTATCGGCCCCGAATTACGCTGTGGCCGACGAAGGCGGCATCAGCGTGTATCTGCCGGGCTTCTACGGCAGTTTTGCCGCCGCGCCAACAGAGCCCGGCTGGGCGATGAGTGCCGTCTACTACCACACATCAGTCGACGCTGGCGCAAACCAGGCATTCCCACGTGGGGGGCGCGGAGAAGTCGACCTCGGTATTGATGGCCGAAGCGATGCGGTTTTCTTTGTACCTACATACACATTCGCGGAACCGATACTGGGCGACGCGCAGGCATCGCTCGGCCTGCTCGTTCCGATCGTCCATGGCTGGGCGCAGGTCGATGCCACGTTGACGGGGCCGCTTGGCAATACGGTTTCTGGCCAGCGTAGCGACTCTCTGACCGCGTTTGGCGACGTCGCGCCTTTCGCAAGCCTGAAATGGAATGACGGCGTGAACAACTACATGGCGTATACCACGGTAAGCATCCCCGTCGGTTCCTATGACGCGGATCGCATCGTCAATACCGGCTTCGGACACGCGGCAATCGACAGCGGCGTGGGCTACACATATCTGAACCCGTCGACTGGCCGGGAATTCACGATCGTGGGCGGCATGACCTATAACTTCGAAAACCCCCATACGGACTACACAAACGGGGTCGACGGCCATATCGATTGGGCAGCCTCGCAATTCTTCAACGAGCATCTGCATGCCGGGCTCGTCGGCTACGCCTTCCAGCAACTCACAGGCGACAGCGGCGATGGTGCGGTTCTGGGTGATTTCAAATCGCGCGTCTTCGCCGTCGGACCTCAGATCGGTTACAAGTTCGACGTCACCGACGCGACCTCCGGATATGTCAACCTCAAGGGTTTCTATGAGTTTGGGGCGAAGAACCGTCCTGAAGGCTGGAACGTGTGGTTGACCCTAAACTTCTCGCCTGCAGCGTCGAAGCACCCAGACTAAAAAGTTGGGCGTGTCGACACTAGTAGGTGACGACACGCCCACTGCACTATTTGCTGCCGGCGGCCTTTTCGGCACTGCGCCTTTCAACGTCTGCTTCGATCTGGTCGATCGTGAAGCTTGCTGGTGTCTGGCTCGGCGGGTAGTCCACAAAGGTTTCGAGGAACTGGGCGGCATGGAACGTCATCCAGCCCATCATGTACGCGTTTTTGATCCGCCAGTCGTCGTACTGGTCGGAAACGGTGTCTGCCCGCTCCATCGGGTCCATGCGCAGGTTGAACAGTTTCGGAATGCGCAGGCAGTCGAACTCTTCATACCAGACTCTGAAGCCACCTGGTGCCTTCATTTCGCAAAAGACAGCTTTCCAGTCTTTGTACCGGAAAGCCACCAGCTTGCCGTCGTCATTGAAGTAGGCAAATTCCTGACGAGCCCCTTGTTCGGTTTCGCCCGTGAGGTAAGGCAACTGGTTGTAGCCGTCGAGGTGAACCTTGAACTGCTTTCCGGCGACGTCGGTGCCTTTGAGAAGCTTCTCCTTGATGTCGCCCTCACCGGCGGCAGCAAGTAGGGTCGGAAACCAGTCGAGGCCAGAAAACATGTCGTTGCTGACCGAACCAGGCTTGATCTTGCCCGGCCACCGGATCATCGCGGGAACGCGGAAGGCTCCCTCCCAGTTGGTGTCTTTCTCACTACGGAATGGAGTGGTTGCGGCATCAGGCCATGAAAACTGGTTGGGACCGTTGTCGGTCGTGTAGATGACGATCGTGTTCTCGGCGATCTTCATGTCATCCAGCGCCTTGAGAAGCTTGCCGACATGTCCGTCATGCTCGATCATACCGTCAGCATATTCGTTGCCCGGCATCCCGCTTTGTCCAAGCATCGACGGGCGGACGTGGGTAAAAACGTGCATTCGGGTCGTGTTCATCCAGGTGAAGAACGGTTTCTTCTGATCCACCTGCTTTTTCATGAATTCGATCGCGGCCGAAGTCGTCTCGTCGTCGATCGTTTCCATCCGCTTGGCGTTCAATGCTCCGGTGTCTTCTACCCGCCCGTCGGCGTATGAGTGGATGACACCACGCGGCGAGTTTGCCTTCACATAGGGCACGTCATCCTTCGGCCAGTATGGACGTTCAGGCTCCTCCTCGGCGTTCAGGTGATAAAGATTGCCGAAGAATTCGTCGAAGCCATGGGCTGTCGGGAGAAATTCGTCACGGTCACCGAGATGGTTTTTCCCGAACTGTCCGGTGGCGTAGCCCAATGGCTTCAGTGCTTGCGCAATGGTGATATCGCGGTCCTGAAGTCCGACGGGAGCACCCGGGATGCCGACTTTGGACAAGCCGGTTCGCTTTGGCGTCTGCCCAGTGATGAAGGAAGACCGCCCTGCCGTGCAGCTGTTTTCCGCATAATAGTCCGTGAATTTCATGCCCTCGTCGGCAATGCGGTCGATGTTGGGTGTTTTGTAGCCCACGAGACCGAAGGAATAGGTACTGAGGTTGAACTGCCCGACATCGTCACCGAAGATGACGAGGATGTTTGGCTTTTCGGCGGCATCCTGCGCGAATGCAGGTGAATTTGTCGTGGCCACAGAAGAGACGAGGATGGTGCCCGCCAGTGCCAGGGCCTTCCATCCCCGGAATCTGGCAGTAGCCGCGGCGATCGCGCCGAATCTGCTCTCGGAAGTAGGCTTCATTGCAATGCTCCTAACTGACCTGGAGTGGCTGAACGAAGTTATGAAAGAACTGCATTATATATCGGCGGTAGAATGGTATCGGTTGCCACAACTGGCAAGCCAAATCGTTGGGGTGGACCGGAAACCAGCCGTTGGTGATCATTCGACAGGACGGACAGCCGGGAGCCGATAGGAACCATCCAAAACCGTCGTTTCAGGACCGTAGAAGCGCATGGTTAGATTGAAGTCGCCCTCGGGAGCAGGCAGCCAATTGGCAGTGTCTGCCGGTTTGTTCTTCTGAATGAGTATCGTCAGCGAGCCGTCGGCGTCCTGTTTCAGCCCGTCTGTCGTACTGCCAATGCTGTAACGCTTGAAATCGTTCTCGACTAACAGCATGTCGGAACCATACATCGCCATGTTCCAGAATACGGACACAGGCGGAAGTTTCCCGGCATCAAAGTGCAGGACGTACTTCTTCGAGCCGTTGAGGGGCTCGCCCCTGTCGTCGACGCTCGTGTTTGGATAGATGACCTGGTCGGAAAGCTGGGCTCCGACCTCGTATTTGGCGAGCGCCGCGCGAAGGCCGGGATCGTATCCCGCCCTGCCGCCAGCGAAGGTGTATTTCCAGCCGTTGGTGATTTCCCCGGCCGCCGCCCATTTGCTGTCGACGATCTGCTCTCCCGTCTTGATCGCTCGTTCCAGACCTTTCTTTGTCGCCTCGTCGAGCGATTTCCATTGAAAGCCTCCGCCGACGCTCAAACCGATCTGCTTGAACGATGCGACCAGAGAATCCTCCGAGTCGGCGGACGCGGGAAGACGTTTCGTCATCGCGTCGCCGAGCTCGTCGAAATACCTGATCCCCTCGGGGGCATCGCTTTCGAATAGCCTCATCTGTGGACGTGGATCGGCCGCCTTGTGTGCCAGCCCGTCTCGCAGATAGGCGGATAGGGGCATAAGGTGGAAACCCTTCTGAGCCTCGACAGCATTTGGAAGGTCTGCTTCCCCGTTCGCCAGAATCCGGACGGCAGCCACGCCGATCTTGGTACGGCTCTTCACCTCGATCATGTCTCCCGGAACGTCCCCGCTGAAATCCGGTCCGGTGACGACGTAGACGCCAGGCTCCGTACCCTTGGTTCCTCCGATGTTTCTGACGATCTCGTCGAAGGAATCCCCGATCTGAACGATATACCAGCGAGGTTGCGAAAGAGAGGGAACGAAGATGACGACCGGCTCGACCGTGAGGTCGAGCGTTGCGTAGGCATCGATGGTCACGTTGTTGGGCGTGACGACGAACCTGTCTTTGGCAGTCTTCAACTCCGAATACTTGCGGAAATCATTGATGAAGGTTCCGCCCACCTCGACGCTCTTCGGAGTGCTTCTGCTGTAGTAGTGCAGCGGGAAGCCCCAGAGATAGGCCTGCAGACCCACCGCATATGCGATCTCCTCCCTGCTCTGGTCGGGTGACATTTTGACGGCTGCTGACGGCTGCTGCGCGTGGGTCGGCGCGATGACGGCGAGCGACACCGCAAAGGCAACGAGGATTCTTTTTAACATCCCACTCGACCTTTCAATTGGCTACCACGATATCGGGAAGGGTCCACGTCTTGTCGAAGAGAGGCTGTTGCGGGCCGTAGAGCCGGAAAAGCACTTCGAAGCGGCCTCCGGCTTTCGTGGGTGTCCAGTTCGATTCTTTGCCGGAAGGCGCGTCGGGGCCGAAGTATAGATCAACCGTCCCGTCCTCGTTCACCTGAAGCCCCGGCGTCTGCGAGGATTTGCTGGGGCTCGCGACATCGCGGATCAGCGCGTGAGTAGCCCTGTCATAGACCACGGCCGACCAGTACTGCGTGACTGGCACGTTTGCGGGGATGGTGAGCTTGTACGCCTTTCCTCCGTCGAGGGGCGCGCCATTCTTGTCCTTTGTCGACATCAGGTAGAATTGCCCCGCCCCCAGGTGTTTGACCGTGCTGAAAGCCCAGTAATCTGTGACGCCCCTGGCGTCGATGGCGTAGCTATTGGGCGACTCGTAGAAGCTGTCGGACACCTCCATCAATTCCGGAGATGCGGGCACGGCCCAGTGCGTGTCCTTGAAGTACGGAGCGAATGTCGTTTCATAACGGAAGTCGAACCAGGCATGCGCTTCGTCAACGGCGCTTTCAAGCACCTTTCGGGTAGACTCGTCTGGATTGAACGGCTTTCCCTTCTCGATGCCGACGGTCTTCAGCATGTCGACCATGACTTTGTCCCGAGACAACCAAGGTTCGTACTGGACGACCCGGTTGAGCGACTGGAAAAAGCTGAGGTCATAGCGGATGGTGGAGTCGAACATCTGTCCGAGAACATCGATGAACTTCGTCTTCGGCGGGCTGGCTTCCTGTGCCAGCGGGTAGAGTTTGACCTTCAAGCCGTAATCGACGGCGCGCCTGACCGCATCTGGCCCACTGCCCTTGATCACGGACCGGAGCAGACCGAAGCCCTCATAGGTCGAAGACGGTAGGACGATAAAGCCTTCGGGAGGCTTCTCCTTGTAGTCGGGCGGCAGGATCAGATACTTCCCGCCCTTACCCTGGTCCACGCCCGCCGGGCCGACGTCCTCCAATGCCGCCTGCCACACATCCATCAGCGTACCCGTGATCGATCCATCTTCTCCCGCAGGTGGGATTTCGATCACCATCGGTCCGGCGTTCTTCGTGTCCCAGAAAGGCTTGAAGTAGATCGTGTCCGGGTTTGGTGTGAGTGTCTGGTTCTTCCAGTCGAACAGTCCGCCCCAGTAGACGATCTGGTTGAAATCGCCGCCTTTTTCCTTGAATGCTTGCAGCATCCGGTCGAAGTTCACCACCGGAATGCCCCAGTTGACAGCTTCGATGGCCCGCCTCTCGATGGTTCGGTTTCGAAGCTCGTCTGCCGTGAGACCAGCTGCAGTGCCGGCCGTCGAAATCGATAGGGCGAGCGCGAGGAAAATCGGCGAGTGCTGCATGCGAGGCTCCTCTGCGTTTGTCGACGAGGATGCTGCAAGGCCTGCGTGTCGACAAGTGCCTAAAAGTAAAGGTGACAGTCACCTCGTCGTTGCCTTATCTGCCACCAATCGCCCTGGATCCGAATTTCTCAGAAAGGGTCCGGCACCCTTGGGGATCCGCCTTCGGTACGCCGTTATGATGTCGAAATTGCTTGTATTTAGAGTTTCGAAACCGACGGGGCGGAAATGCCCACACCGCTCAGAATTCAACTGAAGGCGTGGTGTGGGCAAACGACCTGTCGCCGATATCGTCGTCGTGGCCTCAACCTCGGACGGAGTCGAGTTCTTCCTGCTTCGTCACCACCTCTTGCGCCTTCGTGTAGCTCTCGATGAGCAAGGCGTAGGGCGGGAAGATTTTGGTGTAGACATCGGCCCATTGCTGAGCGTCGTCTCGGTGCCACGTTTTCTGGAGTTCTGATGCAACCGCCGCGGTGTCCATTGGAACGACACCCGCCTGGACGACACGGGCAAGCGTGATCTCCTGCGCCATCTTGGAGTAGGTGCCGGAGGCATCGACGACGACAAACACCTTATAACCTTCGTGAACGGCGCTGATCGCCGGGAACGCCATGCAGACGCTGGTGATCGTGCCGGCTATGATCAGGGTCCGACGGCCCGTCTCCCTGACGGCGGCGACGAAGTCGGGATTGTCCCACGCATTGATCTCGCCGCGGCGGGCGACATACTTCGCATGCGGCGCGTTCTCGTGGATTTCCGGGATCAACGGACCATTCGGCCCCTGCGGAACTGAGGCCGTTGTGATTACGGGAATCTTGCAGAGCGTCGCCATTCTGGCGAGCGCGCCTGCGTGGTTGCGCAGGGTAGGCATCGGCATGTCGACCACGGTTTGGAAGAGACCGCTCTGGTGATCGATCAATAGCATGACGGCGTCATCGACATCGATCGCCGGCTTCTGTCCGTTGAAGTTTGCAGGTGTCATTTTCGTCTCCTCTTGTTGATCTTGTGAAGTCTGCGAACTGGAGGCTTCAGACAATTTTTTCGAGCAAGTAGACGGCTTCGCGGCTCTCGACATTGCGATCGCCGTGTTCGTGGAAATGATGGATGTGGTCGGACTCGTTGTGATGTCGGTCCTGAGCCGGCTCATCGCGCCAGTGTTCGATGATGACAAAGCGGCGAGGGTCGTTTCTGTCGGCGAAGAGGTCGTAGCGGACGTTTCCATCTTCTTTTCGAGACGCGTCGGTGACGGCGGTCAGATCTCGCCGGACCTCCTTCTCCTTGCCCTCTTTGGCGCGGATGACCGCGACGACGTGAAGTTCCGGCATTGTATCCTCCCGGTGGCGGCGGGCACGGCGGCAGCCGCACCCGCCTTGGACAGTCATTCAGTCTTGTCGTACGAGAACTGGATACCTGCGGTACCGCCCGTCTCGATGAAGAGGTTCATGAAGGCGGGAACCGTTTCGGCGCGTTTCCAGTCGCGCTGCAGTTCGCAGAAGAGCTGCGGCACGCTGATCATCTTGCCTCCCGCCTGCTCGATGCGGCGAAGAGCTGCCTCGTGCGCGGCCACGGATGTCCCGCCGACGGCGTCCACCGGAACATAGACCTCATACCCAGCCGCCAAGGCGTCGAGTGCCGGGAAGGTCAGGCAAGCTTCCGTCCAGAGCGCCGTCATAATCAACTTCTTGCGTCCGGCCTTCTCGACCGCTTCGCGGAACTCGACGTCTTCCCACGAATTGATCGTCGTTCGGTCGTAGGTTGGATACTCCTTGAGAACCTTGTTGACCTGCGGGATCGGAGGCTTGTTGAGGCCCGTCTTCACATTGACCGTCGAGTGGATGATCGGAAGCTTGTAGGCCACCGCGGCTTTGGCTGCGCCGCAAATGTTGTTGATCAGGAGCTGTCGATCCATCGAAGCGATCGAGTTTACCTGGACAGGCTGGTAGTCGATGATGATGAAGGCGGAATTGCCGGGAGTAAGCAGGTGATCCTTTGCAGGATCGCGAATGGCTTCGCTGGTCATGGCCGTTTTCCTTCCTGTGAATGCGCTCGACATTGCGCGCGGAACGGTTCCGCCTCGAGGGCGTCCGAGCATTCGGCCTCGACCCGCGAGCTCGTCTGGGTACGAGAGACGGATGAACTAGACTGTCGCGATTTCGCCAAAGCGACTCGACCGGAAATCCGCGATCGCCTGACTGATTTCCTCGGCTGTGTTCATAACGAATGGTCCATGCATGACGACCGGTTCGTCGATCGGCGCGCCGCTGAGAAGGAGGAGCGTGGCGTCGCGGTGAGAAGTCAGCATTATCTCACCGCCCTGTTTGTCAAGCAATGCAAACTGGGCCTCCGTTGCCGTCGACACGCCGTTGACGAATTCCGCCACTGCGGGTGAACGCCTTCGAGTGGGATTCCTCGTGCAGGATGCCGCCTGCAGCCGTCATCCATTGGACATCGCCAGGGCCGATCACCCCGCCCCTGCCGGTGGAATCCCGGTGTTCGACCTCGCCCTGATAGACGATGGTGACCGTCTCGAAGCCGCGGTGAGGATGAACACCGATCCCACGGGGTTCTCTCGTCGGCGTGAAGTCGGCAGGTCCGGCATAGTCCAGCAGCAGGAATGGACTGACATGATCGCCGTGCGTTGCATGGGAAAACAGGGAGCGCACAGGAAAGCCGTCGCCGACCCAGTGTGCGTTAGGACTGCCGTAGATTCCAAGAACCTTTCGCATCGTATATCTCCAATTCGCTTGCCTTGTGGGGCAAGTCCGTTGTGAGAAGAATACCCGCGATACAATGTGGCGGTAGACGGAAGTTTCGAGCTACTGTGTCCTGGAAATAGGACAAAACAGATGCAGGACCTCAATGATCTTCGTTTCTTCGTCGAGGTGGTAGACGAGAATGGCTTTGCCGCCGCCGCGCGAAAGCTCGGCATGCCGCGCTCCCGCGTCAGTCGGCGGATCGGGCTTCTGGAAGAACGCTTGGGCGTACGCCTCGTCCAGCGATCGACGCGCCATTTCGCGGTTACCGACATAGGCCGTGAGTACTACCTCCACTGTGTTGCGATGATGGTCGAGGCCGAAGCGGCACAGGAGGTGATCGACCGAATGAAGGCCGAGCCGCAAGGTGTTGTCCGTTTGAGTTGCCCATCGTCGGTCATCTATTTCCAGATTGGCGCGATGATAGCTCGTTTCATGGCGAAGTACCCGAAGGTACAGGTCATTCTCGAGAGTACCAACCGCCGAGTAGACGTCATGCGGGAAGGCTTCGATCTGGCCGTCCGCGTACGGTTTCCGCCTTTGGAGGACAGCGACCTGGTGATCCGCAAGCTGGGAGACAGTTGTCAGCGGCTGGTCGCAGCCCCGGATGTGCTAAGAGGCTTATCCCGGCGAGCTATCCCTGCTGATCTGGCGGGATTGCCGAGCATGGCGTGGGAACCATCTGGGCACGAGCACCAATGGCTGCTCGATGGGCCTGAAGGGTCGACGGCGATCATCCGCCATGCGCCGCGGTTCGTCACCGAAGACATGGCCGCGCTGCGTCTGGCGGCGCTTAAGGGCGTGGGAGTCTGTCAGTTCCCTGCCTTCGTCGTGGAGGATGATCTCAAGACCGGAAGGCTGGTCGACATTCTGCCTGAATGGGAGCCGAAGGCCGGAATCATCCATGCCGTATTTCCTTCACGGCGAGGGCTCTTGCCATCAGTACGGTCGATGCTGGACTTTCTTGCTGATGAGTATTCCGCGCTCGAAGCCCGGTAGCGCTGCGAGCGTGATCTTGAGGGCTTGGAGCGAGAGGCCGGATTGTCCGAGGGAGCGTCGACGGCTTTCTCGAGCTTCCAGGGACAGCAAGAAAATGACGCTCGTGGGCAAATGGTTGGCCACTGGATCCCAGAACCGTCGGCCGTTCCCGACGATACATTATGCGATCCCAGACGCACAAATCGGAAACAAACACGGCACAAAGCTCGTGCAGCCCTCATCTACAGAATCGAACTCCTTTGAGCTATATTTCTCTTTCAGCTTGCACCGGCCTCTATGCTGCGACGCCAAGTGCCATCGAAGACCGTTGCACTGCCTGATGACGGGGTGGCGCCGGAACCCAGCAAAGTGCAGAGCCGCCGATGCCGCCTGAGGAAGACCTGTGACCCCGATCCCCATCGGATCTTGGAAGCCTTCTGGGCAGCCCTTCTGCGGCTGACGCTCCCACCGATGGCCGCCATCCGAACGCGCTCGCACTACGGCTCAGGCCGCCTCATTGCAGACATAAAGGTTCGATGAACGAAATTCGGCTTGACGGCTTCGCCCCAAAACCAGATGTTCACGGTTTCAGCGTCCCGATGGCGCCGTTTCTCTACAATCAATTGAAGAATTGGGAGCGGAGAGGAGCGGAGGTGTTTTGCAGAACAACGGCACGCTGTGCGTCCTCAAGTCAGTTCTCAACTCATTCTGGATAATAGCATTCTTGTGCGTCTCGAAATTCAGCAGCATTGTCTATTCTCTTGCCATCGACGATTAACGACAGTGTTTTCCCATTCAGGGACAAATTTTCGCCCTTCAGCATGACGATTTCTATCGGAATGTCCTTTGCCGAAGCGCCTGCCCACGCGGTTCCAGCGTCCTGCTTAGACGCCTCGTCAATGTCCGTAACAGTTTCGTCATCTCCGGTTGCAGATGATGGGATGCCTCTCGCCCATTCGGCTACAGCAACGGAAACCGCCTCGTAACTCGATTTCTTTATCGCGATTAGATTTCCCCCCTGAGCGAGTGACAGCCAAACGTATTCTTCTCCAACCACGATGTTTGGGATTTCACGCAAGTGTGTGCCGTCCATCACGTACAACGCCGATGAACGCTTGTTCTCTTTATCCACAACGAATAGCGGTCCCTTAAATGCGTTAACAAATGATAAGTCCCCGTCCTCGATTTCACAGTACCCATTCTGTTCCGTCTCGATGACTTCCCCCGGCAAGAAGTTCAACCTAATGTTTCCTATGACAAACGTCGACCCGTTGTTTTCTATCCATTTCTGATGGAGCTTATGCGCTAGCTCGGATACTCGCTCAGTCTCTTCCGAAATCAGGAAATCGGTCTCCTCGGCGAAAGAGTTGCAGGTAAGTTCGCCTGTCAGATTTCGGTTACAAGCTTCGCTCGCATAGTTTTCCATCAGCTCCTTCCAGCGATCATTGAGCCATGGTCGAATTTCATTGTCTGCCTCGGGAGGGTTAAGTTCTTCGGTAGTGCGATTGCGATTACTTGTTACTCTCAGCTGAACCGATGTAAGGGAACCGGTGTCAAAGAGAGTGACGAGATAGGTGCCTATTGACCGAGAAGGGCTTGCTTCTGCGGCTATGGAGAGCATTTCCATTTTGCCGTCGCCGTTCCAATCTGTCACACCGAAATACTTCTGGTAGTCAGCAAAAGTGAATTCTCCTCCGATTTCAGGCGGAGGTGCTGTAATGTTAAATGCATAGTTTCTGGTCGGGTACTCTTGATAAATTTCGTCGTTCCCAATCAACAATATGGCTTGCGCTGTGCCATAGCCCCAAGGACATTCCTGCTCATCTTCGACAGCATCTAGGGTGTCATCCGCAACAATGCAGGGGTCAGGTCTGGTGGCATCTTTGGTAACCCATGCTGCGATGAGCTGGTTTGGATTGCCAACGTTTTTGAAGGGAATTGCAATCTGTACTCTTGCCCCAATTATTTGCCGTGAAAAGGCGAGCGCCCTATCTGGAGTGATATTGTTCCAGTTCGCCCATGCTCGCTGCACTTCTATCCACAACGGTGCAACAATAAAAACTAAGCCAATAAATATCGACCCGGCTACCAATTTGATGTTGTGGTTGCGGATTTCGGCAGTGATTTCAACAAGAAATCCAACTACCCAGCTGATCGCCGGCTCTAAGGTTCGCTTGATGGATCCCATGATACATTACCACTCCCAGGCGTCCTAACCGAAACAACTTGAACACGAGGCGAAAACAAAGAACTATTCAAAATTATTCATAATTAATCCATGGGAACCAAACACGACCTCAAGCAATCAAGCTCCCGCCTTGGCCTCATATCCGTATTCGTCTGAAATGACTCCTGCGGTAGGAGGCGACTATGCGATCACGTTAGCACACACTGTGTACCTACGGCGCGTGCCACTTCAGAATGCAGAGAGCGGGTGAAACGCGCGGGGGCATCACCTTACTGAAGCCTTGGGTGAGTTGGTATCTCATAATTGCAACCAGCGCTCGACCTGGCAGGAGCATTGATCGAGTTGAACATTTGATAGTAGCCACTTAGGAACGAGTTGCTAGCTCCAACCATTTCGAACAATGAGTTCACATACCCCTTCTTGGACATTCCGCAGTCCCAATCACCATATAGAATTTCTCCGGCTACTAGCTCTGACAGGTTCGCCACATATAGATTTACTGAATAGCTATATTCATCTTTAGCCAAAAGCTCTAAAGCCTTTAAATAGGATAGTCTTGCCTTCTCAACATCCCTAAAGGGGCTATCCGCAAACAGAGAATTACCTTTTTCTCTGTATATGGTTATGATAGTTCCAGATCTCTCTTCTGTTTGCGCGGCGTCTATAGCCTTGTCGTAATAATATTGCGCCTCACCGACTTCTCCGATGAGGGACAAACTACCACCAACCATATACAATTCGGAAGACCTCAATTTATCCGCGAATTTCTTGAACTCATCTTTTTTTGTGTAAATAAGATTATACATTCTTATATCGTACGCGCCGTTAATTTCGTTCTGATATCGTGCGTCCGTCGACTGCTGTAACCGGGAAGCTTTTTCTGCCCTCAGCGCCGCCATATCGGCCAGCGAGCGCCTGGCCGACTCCAGCGCGGCCTCTACAGCTTTGTGCTCTCGTTCTTGTGCGTTGATGACGCGATCCAATAGATCGAGGGGGAAAGTGTAAAATAAAGCTATAACGACTGTGCCGATGCCGCCCCACTCCTTCAAAAAGGAGAAAGCCGCCCCCCATACGGAGCGCGCCCCAGCCCGCCCTCTAACAGACGCACGAAGCGAACGTCTTGCGACATTCCTTCTATGTGGCTGGCCGTTGCTCATCCTTTTAAACGCCATGAAACAGTGTCCTTTATGATACGCGGAGCGTTTACTCCAGCGCGCCAGCGCCCGCTTATCGGCTCGATCCCGCCAAGCGGAATGCAGCGATGGCGGCATCGATGTTGCGCTGGCGGTTGGTCAGGATAGAGGTCCCGGCATGGACATAACCGGTTCCAGCGAGAATCCTGTCCACCGGTTCATCGGAGGCAAAACCGCGGAGGATCCTTTCTGTTGGCACCGATCGGCTCTGATAGTTTCTGCTGACGAAATACCCATGGACTACCCCCGCCAGGAGACGCGCCTGCCGTTCAGACGCGCCCGCGATGCCGGGACCGCGAAACAGATCGCGATAGAGGCTTCTGCCGCCGATCGTCGCCACGGCTTTGTTCCGGATTTGGCCGAGGTAGAGGGCATAGCTCTCGATGTTCTTCTCGATCGACATCGGTCGGTTCCAGGCTGGGGCTTCCGCCCCGATCCAGAATTCGACGTTCTCCGGCAAAGGAAAGAGGCCTATCTCACCATTCGAGTGGCGGAAGCCCGGGTCCACACCGCCGGTACCCAATCCAGCTTCGGCAAACGTGATGACCCAGAGGTCGATCTCGGCTAGGGGAGAGAGGTCGGAGTACTGCCGCCCCTGCCGCGCCGCGACTTCGGCGAGGAGCATCGCAAGGTTAGAGCGATTGGTAGAGAGAAAGCCAAGTTTGTCCAGCCCTCGCCAAGTCAGGCCTTCGAACCACGGCCTGCTAGGCTGCGCTTCGCGCCCCGCGTCTGTCTGCGGCTGGGGGGCCGCCGGGCGGAGGGTGCTGCCCGAACCCAACGTGGCATCGAGAATTTCGTCTAGGCGCTGCTCCGAGGCCCTTTCGCCTACCACATCAAGTGACAGCCTCAGTACGGCGGGTCGATTGTCAGCGAGTTTGCGAATGAACTTGTCTACCGTGCGGCCAGGGACCACCTCGAAGAAGTCACGCTGATTGTCGACCAGAGTTACGTCTGAGGTGACGAAGACGCTTCGGATGCCCGAGGTTGGTGAACGCAAATAGTTGACTGCACTGCCCCGCCGCCTGTCCGATATCGCCATCGGCTCGTAGTCCCGGGTTCGTAGCGCATCGGAATCCCCGTGCGCCAACGGCGGTTCGAAATCGCCACCGACGATCCAATCGCCGGCATTGCCCCGTTCGGCGATCGCCATGTCGATGGCCCTCACCAACAGCTTCGAGGCTAAGCGCCGCCGCATCTCGTCGGAACGGATCGCCCCCAAATTGATCGGAACCATATTCACCAGTGCGTCCGCGGCCTTTGCTGGCGCGACTCGAAATAGCCCCGGCGGGTGTTGGAAGACGGGGCCTCGATTCTCAAGGTCCGGTACGATGCGGGCCCACGCCTCGGATATGGCACGGGGCCATTCTGCCTTTACACACGATACGGTCTGCGGCCGCCAGATGACCGCCGTTGCGAGTTGCCGCGACTGCGCGTCGGGTTCGCTGAACTGTGCCTCGAACTTCTCACCAAACCGCTCGCCCAGGCCCTTTACAATCTCGGCCACGGCAACCGGCGACACATCGGTCAAGCACCAGACGTCCTGGTTGAGGTCGGCCATCGCGGTGACCGCGTCCTCGACCTTGACCGGTACTCCTGATCCGCCGAGCAGCCAATGCAGGCTCCAGAAGCCGATGTCGATGTCCTGCTCCGACGAACGATAGATTTCGCGCACTCGGTCGGCGTCTTGGCGCGAAGTGCTTCGCCGCCCGAGAGCCCCGAAAACTCCCGTCAGCG
>Ga0209281_1001376_pt1 | contig 14942 bp, 15 predicted proteins | sample MedtruBG_FD_187514 | JGI IMG/M metagenome (GOLD analysis project Ga0209281, IMG submission 187514) | Root nodule microbial communities of legume samples collected from California, USA - Medicago truncatula BG (SPAdes) (version 2) | ecosystem: Host-associated > Plants > Roots > Nodule | place... | reverse complement strand
ACACGGCGGATAAACGACAGCTGCTGTTCCGCCAGTAAAACCGTCATGCCCAAATCTCGATTTAAACGCGCCAGAAGCAATCCCAGCCTGTGGGTAAACGTCGGGCTGGCACCGTGCATCGGTTCGTCCAGAATCAGCAGGCGAGGGCGGCTGACCAGCGCATTTGCCAGCGCCAGCTGATATTTGTCATCCGGAGATAATCCCATCGCACGGGCCTGTCGCAGCGGCCACAGCTGCGGCAACAGATCGTACATTTCGCTGCTGGCCGTCGCGTCGGATTTCCCCTGCGCGCGCATCGCGACATGCAAATTTTCTTCAACCGTGAGCTGCGAAAATATCCGTCGATCCTGCGTGACATACCCGATCCCCGGTAATTCGCTGTGCTCACGCGCAGCGCCCAACAAGTCCTGCGGTGGCGCGCCCGCTTCATGCCAGATAATAGAGCCGCTCTCCACCGGAAGTTGCCCGGTGATGCAGTTGATCAGGGTCGTTTTCCCCATGCCGGGCAGCCCGACCACGCCTGTACACATTCCTGGCGGCAAATCGAGATCAATGTTCCACAGCGTGTGTTCGCTCCCGTAAAACTGATTTATTGCGCGCAGACTCAGCATAATTCACTCCGTAAAAAACGCGTGGGCGAGATGTCATAATGATTCTGCAAAACCCTTGCCATATACGTAAAGTGAATCGAATAAGGTGTTTTTTTCGGATTATGTCACTGCTAATGTGATGCACAGGCGCGGAATTGCACACCTTCAGTGCTAACGACGCTGAGTCGTGGTGCAGCGAGGATCGAGGAAATGTGAGTAAGATCTCACCAGCCGTATATGATCTGCTCAACTGTTAATCATCGAAAAAGAGCTATAAATATTTTTTACGGACCGGCTTTTGGGAAAAACCGGGACTTTGCGGAGTGGCTGTCTACGTGGGCTGGAAGCAGTTATCCACTATTCCTGTGGATAACCATGTGCATTAGGGTTAGAAAACTTCAGGTAAGCGAGAGAATACGCGGCCTGCGGATGAATTGATGCGAAACGCGGCTTTAAGAAATATCCTCTATTAATTAATGTGTTAGACAAAAGCAATCACCGTAATGAAAGTGTCATCTGCGGCCATAAATCTGCCCTTACCCAGCTTGACAAATGTTAAAAATGGAAATGTTTTGGGGATAAGCCCTTCAGGCTAGTGTTTTATCGTGCCGTAGTCCGGATATTGACCACTTTTTCGCTGATTCACCGGATGCAGTACCAAATATCGTTACATGCTACTGGATTTACATCCAGTATTTTTTACTGGCAAATTTGCCAGTCACGAGTAAAATTACTCACCTGCCGCTTTTATCGTCATCAGGTTGTTGCCCATGAGTAAAATGTTCAAATTGAATTCTGCCTTCCGTCCTTCTGGCGATCAGCCGGAGGCGATCCGTCGTCTGAAAGAGGGGCTGGAAGATGGGCTTGCACATCAAACGCTGCTGGGCGTAACCGGGTCGGGTAAAACATTTACCGTCGCCAACGTGATTGCCGATTTGCAGCGCCCCACGATGGTGCTGGCACCTAACAAAACGCTGGCGGCACAGCTTTATGGTGAGATGAAAGAGTTCTTCCCGGATAACGCCGTGGAATATTTCGTCTCCTACTACGATTATTATCAACCCGAAGCCTACGTCCCGAGCTCAGATACGTTTATCGAGAAAGACGCGTCTGTGAACGAGCATATCGAACAGATGCGTCTGTCGGCGACCAAGGCCTTGCTTGAGCGTCGAGACGTCATTGTGGTGGCCTCTGTGTCCGCTATTTACGGTCTGGGCGATCCCGATCTGTATCTGAAAATGATGTTGCACCTCACCAACGGGATGATCATCGATCAGCGCGCCATTTTGCGACGTCTGGCCGAGCTGCAATATGCCCGTAACGATCAGGCGTTCCAGCGCGGGACGTTCCGCGTGCGGGGCGAAGTGATTGATATCTTCCCGGCGGAATCCGACGATCTGGCGTTACGCGTTGAGCTTTTTGATGAAGAAGTCGAACGGCTGTCGCTTTTTGATCCGCTGACCGGCCATGTTGATTCAGTGATTCAGCGCTTCACCGTGTACCCCAAAACGCACTACGTCACCCCGCGCGAGCGCATTGTCCAGGCGATGGAAGACATCAAAGTCGAACTGGCCGAGCGACGAAAAGTGCTGCTGGAAAATAACAAACTGCTCGAAGAGCAGCGTTTGAGCCAGCGTACGCAGTTCGATCTGGAGATGATGAACGAGCTGGGCTACTGCTCGGGTATCGAAAACTACTCACGCTACCTTTCGGGCCGTGGTCCCGGTGAAGCGCCGCCGACGCTGTTTGATTATCTGCCTGCCGATGGGCTGCTGGTGGTGGACGAATCCCACGTAACCATTCCGCAAATCGGTGGTATGTACCGTGGCGACCGCGCGCGTAAAGAGACGCTGGTGGAATATGGCTTCCGTCTGCCGTCGGCGCTGGATAACCGCCCAATGAAGTTCGAAGAGTTCGAAGCGCTGGCCCCGCAGACCATCTATGTCTCTGCGACGCCCGGCAACTACGAGCTGGAAAAATCTGGCGAGGATGTGGTGGATCAGGTGGTGCGCCCGACCGGCCTGCTGGATCCCATTATCGAAGTGCGTCCTGTGGGCACTCAGGTGGACGATCTGCTTTCTGAAATCCGTGCGCGCGCGACGATCAACGAACGCGTGCTGGTCACTACGCTCACCAAGCGTATGGCGGAAGATCTGACCGAGTATCTTGAAGAGCACGGCGAGCGCGTGCGTTATCTGCACTCGGATATCGACACCGTCGAGCGTATGGAGATCATTCGCGATTTGCGCCTTGGCGAATTTGACGTGCTGGTCGGGATCAACTTGTTACGAGAAGGCCTTGATATGCCAGAGGTATCGCTGGTGGCGATTCTGGATGCCGATAAAGAGGGCTTCCTGCGCTCCGAGCGCTCGCTTATTCAGACCATTGGCCGTGCGGCGCGTAACATCAACGGTAAAGCCATTCTGTACGGCGATAAAATTACGGCGTCGATGGCGAAAGCGATTAGCGAAACGGAACGTCGCCGCGAGAAGCAGCATCAGTACAATCTGGATAACGGCATTGTACCGCAGGGCTTGAACAAGAAAGTGGTGGATATACTGGCGCTCGGCCAGGGGCTGGCGAAAACCAAAGCCAAAGGCCGCGGCAAATCGCGCTCTCCGGTTGAGGCCGATCCGGTTGAACTGGTGCTGACGCCAAAAGCGCTGCAGCAGAAAATTCACGAACTGGAAGGGCAGATGATGCAGCACGCACAAAACCTGGAGTTCGAAGAAGCCGCGCAAATCCGCGATCAGCTTCATCAGCTGCGGGAACTGTTTATCGCGGCGTCGTAGCTCAAAGCAAAATGGCAGCGCGTGGCTGCCATTTTTATTGCCAACTGAAAACCACGTCCTGTGGGCGTGGTCATCAACAGATTTTGGCTCTGCCTTATTGTCTTCGGATTTAAATCCAACAGGACTGGTAGAGACTTCTTTTTAAGGTTTGGGTACGCCCTTTTAGGGCGCAATGAATGCCGCCTTCTATGAAGGCGGATTTTTACTGTTACTTTGGGCTAAGAAGTCACCGCAAATTGATGATTTGCACGATGATTCTCTCTAACCTAATTCCTGAATCGCTTTTTCCAGCGCCAGGCGTAGCAGATGGCGATCGTGGCGATACTTAATATCGCTCGCTTCCAGCGGCTCCTGCACCACGACGCGGCCTTCCATACCTGAAATATCCACGCCGGGCCCTACGACGACGCCGTCGATGATCTTCTTCCCGACATATTGTTCCATCAGGTGCAGTTTATCTGCCAGTGACAGGCTGGCGGCGGCAGGGCTCAGCTCGCGCCCCAGATTGCCGATATAGACCATGGGCGCAGGGGTTCTGCGCAGCGCTTGTGCCAGCTCTTTTACCAGCAAAAGCGGCATCAGACTGGTGTAAAAGCTGCCAGGGCCAATCAGGATCAGATCGGCCTCCGCAATGGCTTCGATCGCTTCACGCGTGGCGGGAACATTGGGATAGGTCATCAGCTCTTTTGGCGGCACCACAAGCTGATCGATATTCACCTCGCCGTAAACTTCATGGCCATCCATATCAATCGCCATCAAATCGACGGGTTGTTCTGACATTGGGATAAGGAATGCGTCGACTTTCAGCAGATTTCTGATCAAATTGATGGCTTCGAGAGGCCTGACGCTCAGGTGATCCAGCGCCTTTAACATCAGATTTCCGAGGTTATGTCCCGAAAGTTCACCGTTGCCGCTAAAACGATATTCAAACATCGCCGAAGCGACGCTTTGCTCGGTAATTAATTGATTTAGACAGTTGCGCATGTCGCCCCAGGCGATGCCGCCTTCTGCACGTCGAATACGTCCCGTTGAACCGCCGTTATCCGTGGTTGTCACAATACCGGTCAGCCGGGAACCCAGCGACGATAACGATGACATAACGCGTCCCAGCCCGTGCCCTCCGCCGAGAGCAACGACACGGTCAAGATCCGCAAAAGTGCGATTGCGCATACAAATTCCTTATCCTGATGATCGCGTAACAGTAACCCAACTACCCCTAAAAGACGATGCCCTACGCTCGTCAAAATGACGTATATCAATGTGAAACGTTGCGTTTTACGTATCCTGTAGTGAAAGTGCACGATAATGACGCTATATATATAATTATACAGCGAAAGCAAAATGGCGGAAGTGCCATTTCCGCGCTACTATCGGCATAACCCACGTTTTCGCTGATGAAAACATACACTCTAGCCCTGGCGCCTGTGTCACATGATATGGCGCCCTGGCCGTGGCGGTTTCGCCACCAGGGTACAGAAAGAAATGACTGTGCCTCCCGTATCTGGAAAGGTGTACATGGCTTCACAACTCACTGATGCTTTCGCGCGTAAGTTTTTCTATTTACGTCTGTCGATTACCGATGTGTGCAACTTCCGTTGCACCTATTGCCTGCCGAACGGTTACAAACCCGGCAGCGTCACCAATAACGGATTTCTCTCCGTGGCCGAAGTGCGGCGCGTCACGCGCGCATTCTCCGAACTCGGCACGGAAAAAGTGCGCCTGACGGGCGGAGAGCCCTCACTTCGTCGTGACTTTCCTGACATTATTGCCGCTATTCGTGAAAACGACAGCATCCGTCAAATTGCCGTTACGACCAATGGCTATCGTATGGCGCGCGATGTCGCAAACTGGCGCGAAGCCGGATTAACGGCAATTAACGTCAGCGTCGATAGCCTTGATGCACGCCAGTTTCACGCCATTACCGGGCAGGATAAATTCCAGCAGGTGATGGACGGCATTGACGCGGCGTTTGAAGCCGGATTCGATAAAGTCAAAGTCAACACCGTGCTGATGCGCGATGTGAATCACCACCAACTGGACACCTTCCTGGCGTGGATCAAACCGCGTCGCATTCAGCTGCGTTTTATTGAGCTGATGGAGACAGGCGAGGGCAGTGACCTGTTCCGCCGCCATCATATTTCCGGGATGGTATTGCGCGATGCGCTGCTAAGACGCGGCTGGATCCATCAGATTCGAAGCCGCAGTGACGGCCCGGCTCAGGTCTTTTGTCACCCGGATTACGAAGGGGAAATCGGGCTTATCATGCCCTATGAAAAAGACTTCTGCGCCAGCTGTAACCGCCTGCGCGTCTCATCGGTTGGCAAGTTGCACCTGTGCCTGTTTGGCGACGGCGGCGTCGATCTCCGTGACTTGCTGGAGGATGATGCACAGCAGAACGCCCTTGAAGCGCGGATCGCAGAAGCGTTGACGCACAAAAAGCAAACGCACTTCCTGCATCAGGGCGACACCGGAATCACACAGAACCTGTCCTACATCGGCGGGTAATTGGCTTAAAAGGAATCAGAAAATGAGTCAGGTCAGCGCAGAGTTTATCCCGACGCGTATTGCTATTCTTACGATTTCAGAACGCCGTGGCGAAGAGGACGATACCTCTGGCCACTGGCTGCGTGACGCGGCGCATGAGGTGGGACACCATATCGTCGACAAGGCCATCGTCAAAGAGAACCGCTACGCCATTCGCGCGCAGGTTTCACAGTGGATCGCCAGCGACGACGTGCAGGTCGTGTTGATTAACGGTGGAACGGGTTTGACCGCAGGCGATCAGGCACCAGAAGCGCTGTTGCCGCTGTTTGACCGGGAGGTTGAAGGGTTTGGCGAAGTGTTCCGCATGCTGTCGTTTGAAGAGATTGGCACCTCGACGCTGCAATCACGTGCGGTGGCGGGGATGGCGAACAAAACGCTGATTTTTGCCATGCCAGGCTCGACCAAAGCCTGCCGTACCGCATGGGAAAATATCATTGCCCCGCAGCTTGATGCCCGCACTCGTCCCTGTAACTTTCATCCTCATTTAAAGAAATAATTATGTCGCAACTCACCCATATTAACGCCGCAGGCGAAGCCCATATGGTGGATGTCTCTGCCAAAGCCGAAACGGTGCGCGAAGCGCGTGCCGAAGCCTTTGTCACTATGCTGCCTGAAACGCTGGCCATGATTATCGACGGCAGCCACCACAAAGGTGACGTGTTTGCTACCGCACGTATCGCCGGGATTCAGGCGGCGAAACGCACCTGGGATCTCATCCCGCTTTGCCATCCGCTGATGCTAAGCAAGGTCGAAGTAAACCTGCTGGCTGAGCCAGAACACAGCCGCGTGCGTATCGAATCGTTATGCCGCCTGACCGGTAAAACTGGCGTAGAAATGGAAGCCTTAACGGCAGCTTCCGTGGCGGCACTGACCATTTACGACATGTGCAAAGCGGTGCAGAAAGATATGGTGATTGGTCCGGTTCGACTACTGGCGAAAAGCGGCGGCAAATCCGGCGATTTTAAGGCTGACCGTCATGATTAAGGTTCTGTTTTTCGCGCAGGTTCGCGAGCTGGTGAATACGGACAGTCTCACAGTTGACGCCTCTTTCGAGACCGTCGACGCGCTGCGCGCCCATCTGGCGGCGCAAAGCGACCGCTGGGCGCTGGCGCTGGAAGAGGGCAAATTATTGGCCGCCGTCAATCAGACGCTGGTGGATTTCAGCCATCCTGTGAATGCGGGTGATGAAGTGGCGTTTTTCCCGCCAGTAACGGGAGGTTAACGATGAGCGACACGCGAATCATTGTCAGCCCCGCGCGGTTTAGCGTCGGAACGGAATACACGTGGCTTGCAGAGCGCGATGAAGACGGCGCGGTCGTCACTTTTACCGGGAAAGTCCGCAACCATAATTTGGGCGACAGCGTCAAAGCGCTGACGCTTGAGCACTATCCGGGAATGACCGAAAAATCGCTGGCCGATATCGTGCAAGAGGCGCGCACGCGCTGGGCGTTGGGGCGTATCACGGTGATTCACCGCATCGGTGAAATGTGGCCGGGTGAAGAAATTGTCTTTGTTGGCGTCACCAGTTCTCACCGCAGCAGCGCGTTTGAAGCGGGAGAATTTATCATGGATTATCTCAAAACGCGGGCACCATTCTGGAAGCGCGAGGCCACGCCGGAAGGCGAGCGCTGGGTCGAGTCACGCGACAGCGATAAAGACGCTGCCAGCCGCTGGTAACCGACGCGCGCAGATGTGTTAATCTTAACGGTAAATGTCCACTTAATGAGGAGTTATCATGGACCGATTTCCACGTTCGGATTCAATCGTTCAGCAGACCCGTAGCGGCCTGCAAACGTATATGGCGCAGGTGTATGGCTGGATGACCTGTGGTTTGCTGTTAACCGCGTTTATCGCGTGGTATGCAGCCAATACGCCCGCAGTGATGATGTTTGTCTTCTCCAGCAAATCACCTTCTTTGGGCTGATTATCGCGCAGCTGGCGCTGGTCTTTGTGCTCTCCGGTCTCGTGCAAAAGCTCAGCGCGGGGATGGCGACCACGCTGTTTATGCTCTATTCGGCGCTCACTGGCCTGACGCTTTCCAGCATTTTTATCGTCTATACCTACTCGTCTATCGCCAGTACCTTCGTGGTCGCCGGCGGGATGTTTGGTGCGATGAGCCTCTACGGCTACACCACCAAACGTGATTTGAGCGGTTTTGGCAACATGCTGTTTATGGCGCTGATCGGTATCGTGCTGGCTTCACTGGTGAACTTCTGGCTGAAAAGCGAAGCGCTGATGTGGGCTGTGACGTATATCGGGGTGATCGTCTTTGTCGGCCTGACCGCGTACGACACGCAAAAGCTGAAAAATATCGGTGAACAGATCGATGTGCGGGACAGCTCAAACCTGCGCAAATACGCCATTCTTGGCGCATTGACGCTGTATCTGGACTTCATCAACCTGTTCCTGATGCTACTGCGTATTTTCGGCAACCGTCGTTAATACTCTTTCCCTCACCCCTGTGGGTGAGGGAATTATCACTTCGCCATCGCCTTCTCGTTTTTCGCCCGCAATTTCTTCGCCCGACTCTCCAGAATCAGATAGCAGACCGTCGCCAGCGCAAGCGGTAGGAAGTAGTACAGCATGCGATAGGCCAGCAGCGCGGCGATAATCTTGCCGTGAGAAACATGTTCCCCCGCCAGCAGCGCAATAAATACCGCTTCGAGTACGCCGATCCCCGCCGGGATATGCACGATGACGCCCGCGATACTGCTCACCAGCAGCACGCCCAGGACAAAGAAATAGTTCACGTCTTCGCCGATCAACAGCCAAATAATCGTACCCATCACCATCCAGTTGGCGCTGGAAATCGCCATCTGCATCAGGGCAAATTTCCACGTCGGCAGAACCAGTTTTTGCCCTTTGATGGTCATGTGGCGATGTTTGGCGAACGCGCAAGCCCAAAGATATACCGCGATAATCAGCAGCAGAACGATGCCCAAAATCCGCAGCGTGGTTTCGTCGATATACCAGTGCGCCGGTAACTGCACCACGCCGATGGTAAAGATCACTCCACCGAGCAGAATATAGCCCAGCCAGTTGGTGGTAATACTCAGTGAAAAAATGCGCGTGATGGTACTGCTCGGCAGCCCAAGCCGCGAGTAAAGCCGGTAGCGCATCCCGATGCCGCCCACCCACGTGCTGAGCGTCAGGTTAAAGGCATAGCAGATAAACGACACCAGCATCACCTGGCGTTTTGCCAGCTTATGCCCGCAATAGGCGCGTCCGAGTAAATCATAACAGCCATAAATCAGATAACTCACAACCACCAGCCCGACGGCGCTGAGTAGCACCGTGCGGTTATAGTTGCGGATAACTTTCCAGACCTCTTCCCAGTCAATTTTCTGCGCGTACACCACCAGTAAAACAATGACCGCGATAAAAAAGAGCCAGGTGAGGATTTTTTTGGCCATTCGCCAGCGAGGATGTGATTTGCTCATTATGGCTTCACCCCCGTGTTTTCGGCTTCAACGCGATCCTGAGTTTCCATTGTAGGTTGAACCGGTGCCGGGACCTGCGCCAGTTTAGGCGTGTGCGCGGGCAGCCAGCCGACAAGCGCCGGGAAGTGGCGCAGGAAGTGGAACACCACCACGCTTTTGGTCAAATTCCACCAGGTGCGTTTGGGCACCATTGAATCGTCCACCCGCACGCAGTCGCGGGCGATAATTCCTGTCAGGTTATCGCGCAAGGTCTGGTTAAATTCACGATCGTGGATAATCAAGTTGGCCTCAAGATTCAGCGACAGGCTCAGGGGATCGAGATTACTGGAGCCGACGGTGGCCCAGTGATCGTCCATCAGTGCGACTTTGCCGTGCAGGGGACGACGACGATATTCATAAATCTGCACGCCGCCTTTGACTAAATAATCGTACAGCAGTCGTGCGCCGACGGTGACAATCGGCATATCCGGCTCGCCCTGCACAATCAGTTTGACCCGTACACCGCGTCGTGCGGCATTGCGCATGGCATGCAGCAGGCGATAGCCCGGGAAGAAATAGGCGTTCGCGATAATCACTTCACGCTTCGCGTTGGCCAGCATTTTCAAATAATGCCGTTCGATATCGTCACGATGCTCTTCGTTGTCGCGCCAGATGAACAGCGCCTGCGCTTCGCCTGGCTGACGGTTCTCTTCCGGACGATGACGGCGTTTCCACCACCGACGCGTCACGGATTCGCCGGGCAAGTTTTCCAGCTCGAACTGCAAAATATCCTGAACAACCGGGCCTTCGACGCGTATCGCATAATCCTGTTTGGCTTCGGGGCCGTAATCGGACATGTGCTCATCGGAATAGTTAATCCCGCCGACAAAGGCAACAGCGTCATCCACCACCACGATTTTGCGGTGCATCCGACGGAAGACGTTGGTGCGCATCCCCAGCAGAGGAGGGCGCGGATCGTAATACCGGAACACCACGCCCGCCGAGGTGAGTTCGTTGACAAACTCGTCGCTCAAGTCGGGTGAGCCGTAGCCATCAAGCAGCACTTCAACTTTGACGCCGCGCTGTGCTGCTCGCAAAATGGCCTCATGAAGCTGACGGCCAACGCCATCTTCAAACCAGATAAACGTTTCCAGAATCACCCTGTGCTGGGCTTTATCAAGCGCGGCATACACGGCTGGATAATACTCGTCACCATTCTCCAGCAGCGTGATCCGGTTTCCTTCTCGCCATGAACATTTCATAAGTGAATCTCCGCACTTAAAGGGGCGTGGTCGGATAAATGACGCCATGTACGCAGCGCCAGCGTAGTTGGGCTGCTGGCGTGCGCGTTTTTGACATAAATTCGGTCGAGGCGAAGCAACGGGAAACTCACCGGGAAGGTCCGCGCCGGACGCCCGTGCGCGCGCGTAAAGATCTCATCCAGCCCGGCGTGAGCTTTCAGCGGACGGTTGGCGCGCTGCCGCCAGTCGTTGAAATCGCCCGCGACGACCACCGGTTCGCCTTCGGGGAGGGCATTCACCCATTTCGCCATCATGTTCAACTGTGCCTGACGGTGTGCTTCGCGCAGGCCCAGATGGACGCACCCGACGTGAATTGGAAACGCCAGTTCCGGTGGCGTAATCCGACAGTAAAGTAGCCCGCGCTTTTCGCTATCGCCCACCGAAACGTCGTGATTTTCATAATGTTCGATGGGAAAGCGCGACAGAACCGCATTACCGTGATGTCCTTCAGGGTAGACGGCGTTGCGCCCGTAGGCGTAGTCACTCCACATGGTATCGGCCAAAAATTCGTAATGTGTCGTGTCTGGCCAGTTTTCGACATGCATAGGGTGAATCTCATGCGCGCCCATCACCTCTTGCAGGCACACGATATCTGCGCCGACGGTGCGTACCGCGTCCCGCAACTCGGGTAAAATGAAGCGGCGGTTAAATGCCGTGAAGCCCTTGTGTGTGTTTATCGTCAATATTTTTAATGAAAAATGCCGGTTTTTTTGCGTCATATTTTCCTGCCAGCGTCACTATCCTGATGAAAATAAAGTGTAGTCGGCGTCACAAAAAGATGCGGCGTTACGGAATTTTCCGTAAAGTGCGGTACTCTGAACTAGCAGAGAAATATCCTTCAGGAGAGAAGCCATGAAGTGGCAACAACGCATTCGCGTCGCAACTGGCCTCAGTTGCTGGCAGATTATGTTGCATTTACTGGTCGTGGCGGCACTGGTAATGGGCTGGATGAGCGGCGCGCTGGTGCGTGTCGGCTTAGGGTTATGCGTCATGTATGGCGTGACCGTGCTGTCGATGCTGTTTTTGCAGCGTCACCACGACGCACGCTGGCGCGAAGTGGGTGATGTGCTCGAAGAGCTCACCACCACCTGGTATTTTGGTGCGGCAATGATTGTGCTGTGGCTGTTGTCACGCGTGCTGCAAAACAACCTGTTGCTGGCCCTGGCGGGTCTGGCAATCCTTGCAGGACCCGCAGTGGTTTCGTTACTGACTAAAGAGAAAAAGTTACGCAATATTTCGTCTAAACATCGCGTACGCCACTGAGCCTGTCGTGGCCGCTATGACCAGTAGCGGCCACACAACCTACAGGGAGAATGTATGGCTTAGACTCCTGAATTTGAAGATCTATTTTGACGCCTCTAGCACAAATACTTGATCTGAATTTAAGCTTGAGATAATCAAAGCGTTAATTGACCTCTTACATATCACATTTGAGTCAATACCATGACAGCACTAGCAGAGAATGCTCCAGTGGCAATGTCCTTTATATTAATGGATGAATTACGCACAATTTCAAAGCCAAGGTCTATCGTGTTTGCGCCCTCAGGGAAGGCCAGCGATGTCACGGTTGTAGGTGGTATAGCACTATTATTATAAATAAGTGTTACGCCTACGCCATCTGTGGAAGTTTGAATAACATCCGTTCCATTAACCGTGAGGGGCGTGTAATTGAATACCATATTAAACGATGCTTTTCCCCCTGTGCAGGTGACAGGGATAGTTTTATGAATAATTTCGCCACTCTTAGGCACAACGGGGATAGCGCTTCTTTCAATGGTGGGGAAATTAACGTTTAACGCATTAACGTCATTATTGATATGGCAGTTGACCTCCGGGGCAGGAGGGGTAGGCGGGAGTGGTATACTCCCACTATCTTGGCAGCTCCAGCCTGCACCTGGAATAGTGTATTTCTGCCCTGTCTCGACTGATACAAAGTAGTAACATATAGTGACGGGAGCATGCCAATACCCCGGAGATGACCCCATATAATCGTATCCGCCATCATGTAATTGCTGCTGAGCAATGGGAATGTTTGCATCAACATAGAATGAATTGCCCTCCCCCCAACCATAACCAAAAGTTAGTGCGGCATGAAGCTTGTACATACCTGATTTAGGTACGTACACGTTAGCCGGAACGTCGGTGATAGTACATATTGGTGTAAATTGGATCGGGTGATTGAAATAAGGTACCACTTGCGTTGGATAACAAATAGTTTGATTGTAACTATCAACGGTACCTAATGCACCGGTAATGATTGCACAGGCTTGATTTGCGCTAAGGCTGATAATTATTAGAAAAAATAAACCCATAAAATGGACGGGTAGTTTTAAATATCTCATAAGTGAACTCTTTATTGATATTAGTGCTTATTTGTAAGCTATCACTATTTATCGAATGCTTAGTAACCAAAATTACGTAATGCAATTTTACTCTAACATAATATTTATTTCATTCTAACGTCATGTTTGACAGTGAGGTTAATTGATTTTGCTGGTTAAAAAATCGGAGATTATGATTGTTTTAGATTGATTGACGTGGGAGCTACAAAAAGTTCACATTTAAAGAAAATTGAGGGTTGCAGTTAGCGTGTTTTTATATAAATAAAAGCTTATATATATATATATATTACATGCAATCTATTTATTGGTGCTAAAAAAAGCTTTTTATTGTCCATTTATGGACGTAAATTTATAAATAATAAATTCGGTTTAGCTAAAATTCTGAGCAACCTCCTGAATTGAATGTCCCTGATTGGGCAGAGGTCCAGCACCTTCAAAACGTTGAAACTATATGTATTCACCCACTGCTTCCATCTGAACGCCTGCCTCATTCAGGGGAGTAATATTGTGCATTAAGCGATTTAGCCGGCAGAGTCATTCAAAACGCCAGGCAATCAAACGTGTAATCCGAGCAACCATAATCAGCAGACTCTAACCAGCCTGTCGAAATAGTTTTCGTGTTGCTGGTAGTGTAAGTTTCGCACTTTTTGATGCCTGCGATGACAACGCGTTACGCAATATTTCGTCTAAACATCGCGTACGCCACTGAGCCTGTCGTGGCCGCTATGACCAGTAGCGGCCACAAACTTCCCCACACAATATCCATGCTCGCATCCTTCAGATAAATTTGTTTCGTGATATCCGTAAAGTGCCTGATGGGATTCACCCACGTCAGATCCTGTAGCCAGACCGGCATGTTTTCGACCGGTGACACGTAGCCCGACAGCAAAATCGCCGGCATCATAAAGACAAACACGCCGATAAACGCCTGCTGTTGCGTGGAACACAGCGCTGAAATCAGCAGACCGAATCCCACCAGCGATAACCCGTAGATAAGCATCGTGAAGTAAAACAGCGCCAGCGATCCGGCAAATGGAATCTGATACGCCCAGATGCCAATTCCCAACACAATGCTGGCCTGGAACGTGGCGACGATCAGCGCGGGAACGGCTTTTCCGACAAATATCTGCCAGGTGGCAAGGGGAGACACCAGCAGCTGATCGAGCGTCCCTTGTTCACGTTCACGCGCGACCGACAGTGACGTCACGATCATCACGCCAATGGTGGTGATCATGGCGATCAGCGACGGCACGACAAACCATTTGTAATCCAGATTCGGGTTGTACCAGTTGCGCACTACCAGCTCGCTGTTGTTCGGTTTCGGCTTACCGTCCATCAGCTCCTGCTGATAATTCTTCACCACCTGTTGCAGGTAATTCGCCGCAATCTGTGCGCTGTTGGAGTTACGCCCGTCAAGAATCAGCTGCATCGGCGCCGTCTGGAAAGTGTCCAGGTTACGCGAGAAATCAGCCGGGAAACGCACCAGCAGCAGCGCCTTTTGCGTGTCGATAGTCGGTTTGATCTCCTGCGGACTTTTCAGCAGCAGCACGTGGGTAAAGGCTTTGGCACGGGCGAAACGCTGAGTCAGCTCGACCGAATGTTTACCGTTGTCTTCATTGTAAATCGCGATAGTAGCGTTGGTGACCTCAAGCGTGGCGGCAAACGGAAACAGCAGCACCTGAATCAGCACCGGCAGCACCAGAATCGCGCGGGTCTGCGGCTCACGCAGCAGGGATTGCAGCTCTTTGCGAATTAACGTCCATAGACGATGAAACATAATTTCCCCTTAATCCAGCCGCCGCTTGGTTTTCATCCATGTCAGACCGATAAACATCACCGCCGACGCCATTAAAAACAGAATATTGATCACTAACACCGACGGAATATTGCCCGCCAGAAACAGGCTTTGCAGCGTATTAACGAAATACCGCGCCGGAATGATATAGGTCACCGC
>Ga0209281_1001374_pt1 | contig 14952 bp, 8 predicted proteins | sample MedtruBG_FD_187514 | JGI IMG/M metagenome (GOLD analysis project Ga0209281, IMG submission 187514) | Root nodule microbial communities of legume samples collected from California, USA - Medicago truncatula BG (SPAdes) (version 2) | ecosystem: Host-associated > Plants > Roots > Nodule | place... | reverse complement strand
CGACACCGTCAGCGAAGTGATCGCCACCCTGACCGCCGACAAGTCCACCGTGGCTGAAGGCGGCCAGGTCACCTACACCGTGACCCTGACCAACGCGGCCGGTCTGCCGGTCAATAACCACGGCCCGCTGGAGTTCACCCTCTCCGATGGCACCAAAGTCACCGTCCCAGCCAATACCGCGACCGGTTCCGCCACCATCATTGCCAAGGATGATGTCTACACCGGCGGCCAGCCGTCCATCGTCAACAAGCTCGAGAGCGTTACTGGCGCAGACAATTTCGAGAAGTTGACCCTGGGCAAGGACCAGTTCACCACTGCCGTCACCGACGAAGCAGGTTCGGGTACGCCAAATACGCCAGCCAACACCGGTGACGTCACCACCATCAGCATCTCGGGTGATACATCTGTCGTCGAGGGTCAGGCCGCACATTACACCCTCGCGCTGACCAACCCGGCTCACGGTGAAGTGACCGTAACCCTGACCTACTCCGGCACCGCAGCCAATGGTGCGGACTTCACCGGTGTGACGACAGTCAAGATCCCGGCGAATGCCAGCAGCGTGCCGTTCGACATTTCGACCATCGATGACCGGATCACCGAAAGCACCGAAAACTTCGTGGTCAAGATCGACTCGGCCACCGGAGGCAACTTCGAGAACCTGGAGATCAGCACGTCCAACGGCAGCGTCGGCACTTCGATCATCGACAACGACGCACCGCCAGCACTGGACCTCGATGCCAACAACTCCAGCGGCGCCACCGGAGCCGATTACAAGGTGACGTTCACCGAAAACACTGCCGGCCCTGGCGTGTCGATTGGCGATACCGACCTGAGCATCACCGACCCGGACAGCACCCTGCTGACCGGCGCGACCATCGTGCTGACCAACCGTCAGGACGGCGATGCCCTGAACCTGGGCAACAGCGTCAACGGCATTACCATCAATGCCAACAGCACCAACGGCACCGTCACCCTGACCCTGTCAGGTAACGCGACGCTGGCCGACTACATGCAGCAGATCAAAAACATCACCTTCACCAACAACAGTGAAGATCCGAGCACCGTGCCGCGCATCATCACTGTGACGGTGACCGATGGCAGCAACTACTCCAACACCGCGACCACCACGGTCAACGTGGTGGCGGTCAATGACGCACCGGTCGCAGCACCGGTCAACGTCACCGGCACCGAAGACACGCCGCTGATCCTCGGCTGGTCGACCTTCGGCGTCAGCGACATCGACAGTCCGGCCACCAACCTGGGCGTGAAAATCACCCAGCTGCCGGGCGAGGGCAAACTGCAGTACCTGGACGGTTCGACCTGGAAAGATGTCGCCGCCAACCAGACGTTCAGCAAGACTGATATCGACGCGGGCAAACTTCGCTTCATGCCGGATGCCAACGAGTCGGGCGTGGACGGTTACGGCCCTGGCACTGGCGACCAAAAGGCTGACTACGCGCAACTCCAGTTCCAGCCAACCGACGGCCAGACGCTGGGCAACACCGGCACGATCAAGATCGACATCACTCCAGTGGCGGATGCCCCGACCCTGAGCGTTGCCGACAACAGCGTAAGGTCCACCGGGTTGATCAAGGAAGTCTGGACCGGTCTGTCGGGCCTGGGCACCAGCGGCAATGGCGCGGACTCGACCACGCTGAAAAACGTGATCGACGCCGCTGGCACGGCGAACTCCAAAGGCACCGTGACCAACGTGCAGTCCGACGGTAGCGTAACCGCCGGTACGGCGTCGAAAACTTCCGGCCTGATCTACCTCGAAGCCGGCAAGACCTACACTTTCAGCGGTATTGGCGATGACAGCCTGCTGGTGACCATCGGCGGCAAGAACGTCGCTGCGATCACCTGGGGTGCGGGCGGCAACCTCAACGGTTCGTACACCCCGACCACCAGCGGCTACTACACCCTGGACATCTACCACCACAACCAGAGTGGCCCGGGCAGCTATGACGTCAACCTGTCGGTCAATGGCAGCACGCCGATCGACCTGAGCAGTGCCGGCGTACCGATTTACACCGGCGTCCCGGACCTGGTGAATGCCGGCGTGACCGTGTCCGACTTGCACGGCACCAATGGCGAAGGCTACTACGACGGTTACAAACTCAATACCGGCGCCGAAGGCACCAGTGTGAAACTGTCCGCCATCACCACCGCGCTGACCGACACCGACGGCTCGGAAAGCCTGAGCCTGAAGATCAGCGGCATGCCGGTCGGCTCGGTGCTCACCGACGGCGCGGGACATACCTTCACGGTCACCGCGTCCAATGGCGAGGCCAATGTGACAGGCTGGAACCTCGGCTCTCTGACCGTCACCGCGCCACCGTACTACAACGGCCAGTTCAACCTGACCGTGACCTCGACTTCCACCGAGGCCCTGGGTGGTTCGGCCAGCAGCACTTCGCAGATCCCCGTGACCGTGTACCCGGCGGCCTACAACGCTGTCACCGCCACCGCGGCCGATGACACCGTCACCGGCACCGACGGCAATGACATCATCGTCGCCGACATCGGCGGCCTGACCGTGGTGCCGGGCACCAACTACAACATCGCGTTCATGGTCGACAGCTCCGGCAGTATGAGTTCGTCGTCGATCAGCTCGGCCAAGGACTCGCTGACGTCGGTGTTCAACACCCTCAAGCAAAGCCTGGGCAGCAACTCGGGTACGGTGAACATCTTCCTGGTGGACTTCGACACCCAGGTCAACAAGTCGGTGTCGGTGAACCTCAATGACTCGAATGCGCTGACTCAGTTGAAGGCGACTCTGGACTCGATGTCGTCCGGCGGCGGCACCAACTACGAGGACGTGTTCAAAACCACGGCCAACTGGTTCCAGAGTGCGGACGTCGTGGCCAACACCGGGGCGAAGAACCTCACGTATTTCATTACTGACGGCAAGCCGACTTACTACCAGAGCGGCGAGTCGACCAACCCGACCCTGTATGGCAGCACAACGCTCGATAGCCTGATCACCACCAGTAACTATCAGTTGGGTAAAGCGATCAGCCTGTTCCCCGACAGCACGCACCAGATCGACATTTCCGCCTCGGGCCAAGTGACGGTCTGGACCAAGAGCAGCAACGGCAATAACGGAAATGGCAACGGCAACGGAAGTAGCTGGTCATCCAAGGACTTCGGCTATCTGCATGCCCAGGGTGACGGCACCTACGAGTTCTCGGGGCGTGACGGCGACGGCAGCAGCACTGACTGGGACACCACCAGCAACTCCACCGGCAGCTTTGCACTGCTAAGCAACCTGTCGAATGTCGAGGCTATTGGCCTCAACAACGGCGTGAGCCTCAACGACCTGAAGCCGTATGACTCGAATCAATTGCCACAAACCAACATCGATCCGAAGGATCTGGCCAACTCGATCATCGGCCACACCGAAGCGACGATGCCGGGTCACGACACCGTCAGCGGTGGCGAAGGCAACGACATCCTGTTCGGCGACCTGGTGAGCTTCAACGGCATTGCCGGCGAGGGTTACCAGGCCATGCAAGCCTTCGTGGCGCAGCAATCCGGCGTGGAAGTCAGCAAAGTCACCACCAGTAATGTGCACCAATACATCACCGAGCATTACAACGCGTTCGATCTGTCCGGTGCCCATGACGGCAACGACACCCTGCTGGGCGGTGCCGGCAATGACATCCTGTTCGGCTCGGGCGGTAACGACAACCTCGACGGTGGCAAGGGCAATGACATCCTGCTCGGCGGCACCGGTAACGACACGTTGATGGGCGGACAGGGCAGCGACATCCTGATCGGTGGTACTGGCGGTGATACCTTCGTCTGGAAAGCGGGCGACACCGGCAACGACGTGATCAAGGACTTCAAGGCCAGCGAAGGCGACCGGATCGACCTGCGTGATCTGTTGCAGGGAGAAACCGGCAGCACCATCGACAACTTCCTGAAGATCAGCACCGTCGATGGCGTGTCGTCGTTGCAAGTCAGCTCGGCCGGCCAGTTCAACTCGGGCAACGCCGCAGCCGCCACGCCGGACGTGACGATCAAGCTGGAAGGCAACAACTGGTCGAGCGCTAACCTGCACAACCTGATTGCCGGTAGCGACCCGACCATCAAAATCGATCACAACAACAGCTGATGCACGGAAACGGCCGCCCCCTATGGGGCGGTCGTCACGATTGCGTCCACTGCCCGGTGACGATTTCGTCGCGGCGCCACATACTGGCGTGCAGTTGACCTATGCTGCTGACAGCACGACGCTGGTTCCATTCCGAGGGATGCTCAATGTTTTACGTGCAACGCGATGCGCAGGGCCTGTTGATACGCGTGGAACCCGCCGCCTACGCCGAGGCCACGGAAACGCTGGCGGCCGACAATCATGAGATTCAGGCCTGGTTTGCCAACGCGGCTGTGGAGAACAGCCTCAAACAGCTCAAGCAAAGTGACCTGGAAATGATCCGGGTACTCGACGACTTGATTCAAGTGCTGACCCAGAAAGGCGTGATCCGCGTCACCGACCTGCCGACGGCGGCCCAGGCCAAGCTCATGGACCGAAACCAGGCCCGTGAAGCCTTGGGTGGCTTGAGCCAATTGATCGATGATGAAGAGACCGGGCTGATCTGACGCGCCCCTGCGATCATTCCCACGCACGGCGTGGGAGCGATCACATCAACCCCAGGGCTTGGGTTCGCCGAACAGCTGGCCCTGCACACCGTATAGCCCCATCTCGCGAATCACCGACAACTCCCCTTCTGTCTCGACCCGCTCGGCAATCAGCGGCAGATCAATGCTGTGCGCCGCTCGCTGGATCGCTTCGATGAACAGGCGTTTGTCGCTCTCCTCGTCAATCGACCGAATGTAGCTGCCATCGATTTTCAGGTAAGCCAGCCCCAACCGAGCCAGGTTGCCGATCATGCTGAAGCGGCCGCCGAAACGTTGCAGGCTCAGGGAGAACCCGAGTTCGCGCAGGCGCCGGGTCAGTTGCTCCAGCACCGCCTGGTCAGGCAGTTGCTCTTCGCCAATCTCCAGGGTCAGGCGTGGGCCAAGGTTGGAGTGCGCGCGCAGTATCTCGAAGATTTTGTTTTGCGCCTGCGGGTCGGCCAGGGTAGCCGACGACAGGTTCAGCGCCAGCGACTCCTCATGCCCGCTCATTTGCTCCAGCACCCGCTCGAGCATCAGCCGATCCAGACGTGCAGTCCAGCCGAAGCGCTCCAGCCAGGGCAGAAAACGCCCGGCCGGGATGGTCTGGCCGTGTTCGTCGAGCAGTCGCGACAACACTTTGTAGTGCAGCACCAGTTGCGTGTCCTGGGCGGCCACTACCGGTTGGAAATACAGCTCGAAACGCCGCTGTGTCAGCGCCTGGTCGAGCATCCGGTGCCAGGCGTGGTGATCGTCGCCGACACTGGCCGCGAGACTGTGCTCGATACAGGCCCAGTTCTGCTCGCCCTGGCCTTCGGCCTGCGCCAGCGCCTGGTCGCCAAGGCTGAGAACGGTTTGCGGCGAGTCGCCATGAGCAAAAGGCGCCAGGCCGATAGACGCCACGGCAGCCACATCGGTGGCGCCGGTCGCGTGAAGACTGGCCAGGGCACTGTCGAGGTTCTGTGCCAATTGCAGCGCTTCCGCGCGCACCAGCCCCGGTGCCAGTACGGCAAATTCGCCGCCACGGATACGGGTGACCAGGTTCTGGGTTTCCGGGTATTTGGCGCACTCACGAGACAGTTGCTCACCGACGGCCTTAAGCACTTCATCGGTGCGCTGGCCACCGAGTCGCTGGTTGAGACCGGCCAGATCCTTGACCCGCAAAAGCAGCAGATAACCGGAACTGGCCTGCTCCGGGTTGCTTACCCGCGCATTCAGTTGCATCTCGAAATATCGCCGATTGGCCAGCCCGGTCAACGAGTCCTGATAGGACTCGACCCGCAGTTTTTCACTGCGTTCGGCCTGCTCCTGGAACAGCGCCTTGAGCTTTTCGACCATCTGGTTCATGGCCTGCACTACCCGGCGAAGTTCTGGGGTACGCGGCAGTTCCGGCAGGCTGAGGAATTCCCGCCGGGCGATGGCGTGGGATTGCTTGACCATGTAATCCAGCGGTCTCAATTGCTGACGCAGCAACAGCGCGCCGAGTACCGCACTGACCGCGCCACACAGCAGCAACCAGCCCAGGCTACCCAAAGCGCTTTGCCACAACTTGGCCAGCGCGAACATCGGGTGGCTGACCACCTCGACCCGGGCAGCCTGTTCCCAGCCACGGCTGACGATCGCATCACCACCGGCGGGTTCAAGGCCGATCAGTTTGACGAACCAGTCCGGAACATTGTTGACCGCCGGAATACCCGTACGCTCGACCAGGGTCTGGTCGGTCTTCAGATCGACCACGCGGATACTCGCGTAGTAACCGCTGTCGAAAATCGAGCTGACCAGCAACTCAACCATCGCCGGGTCGTCGATGTTCGGTGTCAGGGACAGCGCCAGCGCCGTCGCGGCGTCCTGGGCATGGGAGCGCAACTGGTTGACGTACTGAGTACGCGAGCTCTCCAGACTGACCATGAAACTGCCGGTGAAGGCGACCACCAGGAACAGACAGATAGCAATCAACAGCTGTTTGAACAAAGACATCTGAGCACGTGCTCCTAGTTAGTCGTCTCGACCGGGAATCCTTCGGCCTGCATTTTTTTCAACACATCCTGCCAACGCGAAAGGCGTTTGGTATCGCCGACCTTTTTATTGCCCTTGGCACCCGGCAACCACATCCCTTCGGCATTGAAAGAGTAGACCGGCAGCAAATCCTTCCGTTGGCCTGCCGGCTTGATTGCATCAATCAGGCTGTCGAGTACCAGGGGCTCGGCTTCCGGGCTCGCGTAGTAAGTCAGTACCATGTGCGCACGGTTCTGGGTCAGCGCCTTGACATAGGTGATACGCAGCTTTTCACTGGCTACACCGAGGTGCCGCAGGCTGAAGTACTTGGCGATAGCGTAGTCTTCACAGTCGCCCGCGCCTTTCCAGAGGGCTTGGATCGGGGTTTCCCAGTAGTCGACTTCATGCCACAGATCGATGTCTTCGACGTATCGCAGCTGCTGGTTGAAGAAGTGATTGACTACATTGAGTTGTTCCAGCTCGCCGATCTGCTTCTGGCTAGTCAATAAGTATTGCCAATCATTAATGCGTTGCTGACCTTCTCCCAAAGGTCCGTACAATGCCTGCGCCCGCCGGCTGATCAGGGAAAAATCCCAATCGGCGCTCAAGCTGCCCAGCATTACGCCAGTCAGCAGCAATGCGCTGCACAGCCAGCGTAAAACCCGGGGGATCGTTAAACTTGCCGCCAATGCGAGGCATCCTGGATAGGCAGGAGGGAATCGTTCGAATGGTGAAGGTTAGCCCGGAAAAAGACAATGGCACGGTGAGATCACTGGCGGCGCGCTAAACTGCAAGAAAGGCACTCGAGAGCTTGTTTGACAAGCAGTCAGTCAGTTACTAGTGTCATTTGGATCCAAAAATATTCCATCAATCAGGGTGCGTTTAGTGACACAAAAGCCCAACCCTCTCAGCAGTATCAAGGTCAACGGGCCGATTCCCGCACACATGGCACGCTCGGTGATCGAAGAAACCCTGCGCGCGGCCATACTCGACGGGCGCATTCCTTGCGGTGCGGCCCTGCGCCAGCAAGACCTCGCCGACCTGTTCGGCGTCAGCCGCATGCCCGTACGCGAAGCCTTGCGCCAACTCGAAGCACAGTCGTTGCTCAACGTGGTTGCCCACAAGGGTGCCGTGGTCGCGCCGCTGGTCCAGGGCGATGCCGTGGAAACCTACGCGCTGCGCATCCTGCTGGAATCCGAAGCCCTGCGTCTCTCGGTGCCACTGCTTCGGGAAGAAGATCTCGAAGAGGCTGCCCGCTACATCGACGAACTGGAAACGGAAAGCGACTACACCGAAATCGGTCGGCTCAATCGCTTGTTCCACATGACGCTTTACAGCCAGGCGCCGAATCGCCGGCTGTTGAAACTGGTCGAAGACGGCCTGAACGAAGAAGAGCGGTTCCTGCGCTTCAACCTGGAAGCCATGGGCCTGGGCAAACTGTCCCAGGATGACCACAAGGCACTGTTGCAGGCTGCTGCAGAGCGGGACGTCGAACGCTCCGTGAAGCTGCTCGAACATCACCTGAACCGAGGGGTCGAGGTCATTACGCGCTACCTCAACAGCCCTGAAGTCCAGGCCAGGAACAGGTCGAAGTAACCCTCGGCGGCAAGCCCGGGGGAGCGTACCGAAGGGTTCACCCCGCTTGCCGCGCATCCCTCCAAATGCTCCGCGAATAATTTGATTACAAATCCCCTTCCCCCATACCACGCCGCCCTTGCAGCGCCATACCGCGCCGCAACGCCTCGCCGCCTTGAAACCCGACCATTGCAACATTTGCGTGATGCCTCAGTAATGGCGGCCACCTCGATTTACGCCCACTCTGGATAACCAGGACAAAAAACGGGTGACGCTCCGTTCGAATGGAGTAACCCCTGCCCCCAGAAGCGAAGGAAGGAGCCTCATCACGGGAACGGAAGGATCGGCATCGCTCGCGACCCGCTTCCACCCCCTCAGACATTCCCAACGACGCCCGTAAAAAGTTACTTCGAGTGAGGCATTCACTCTTTATTCAATTCTGACTCATATAAGCCGGAAGGAGTAACTACGCCAAAATAAAACCAACCTAAATAGTTTTATTGGAACTTGTCATTCTCGAAAAAGTTGAATATTGAAATAATAACAAAACAACTTGATCAACACTTTATATGTGTATTAGTTTTTCTTCGTCGCCAGCCACAAACGGCTGCAACGCCTAACCCACTTGGCATCCATGGCACTGAAAAAGATCAATTAGTTTGAGGTACCCGTTCGCCAGGAAAAAACTTCCAACGAACTTCAGTGCTTGATGACTTCTCACCAAGGATCATTTACAGGCTCATCCATGAAACCAACTAAAGAACGTCTGTTTCAAAAAAAATCAGAACTTGGCAAACACCCGATCTTCTCTGAAATACATTCGCTGCCGGTCCTGCGACGCTTCATGGAAACCCACGTGTTTGCCGTATGGGACTTCATGTCGCTGACCAAGCGCCTGCAACAGGAGCTGACCTGCGTGCGACTGCCCTGGCTTCCACCGCAGGATCCCCAGGCCGCGCGGTTGATCAACGAGATCGTACTGGGTGAGGAGTCGGATGATCGCCCGGCTCTGGGTCACTACAGCCACTTCGAGTTGTACCTGGATGCAATGCGCGAGGTCGGCGCCTGCACCGTTGCCATCGAGCGTTTCGTGGCCCTGCAGCAAGAAGGCGTGAACTACGATATGGCCTTGCAGAGCGTCAAGATCGATCCGGCGGCCGCCAATTTCGTCCGTCATACGCTTCACACCGCACTGCATGCGCCGGGTCATAGTGTGGCCGCAGCGTTTCTGCACGGTCGCGAGAGCGTTATCCCGCAGATGTTCCAGCGCATCCTCGACGATTGGGGCATCGGCATCGAGCAAGCGCCGACTTTCCGGTACTACCTCGAACGGCACATTGAGGTCGATTCCGAGGACCACGGCCCGGCAGCGGAAAAGCTCCTGTCACGACTGGTCGATAGCGACCCGCAACGGCAGGAAGACGTGTATGCGAGCGCCATCGCTGCCGTGGAAAGTCGTATCGCCCTGTGGGACGGGTTGCGCCTGAGCATGAGCGAATACGTCGTGGAGGTGAACGCATGAACGCCGCCGACTACCAATCGTTCGCCGACGCCTGGGAGAGCCGCGCGACCATCCGCACCCGCCCGCGCCGCGTGCTGGAGAACGACGACAAACTGATCTACCCCTTGAGCCGCCAACCGTTGGCGCTGAGCGAAACCTTTCTGCGCGAATGCCCGGAACAGCGCGACTTCGCCCTGGTACAGACCCTCTACAAGTTCATCAGCGATGTGGTGATTTTCGAAACCGAGATCGTCGACAGAACCGCCCGCAGCATTGCCAAGAATCGTTTTGCGGTCGAGTTTCCGTTCGCCTGCCGCTACGACGCCATGACTGTGGTGGTGGACGAGGATTACCACGCGCTGGTGGCGATGGATTTCATGCAACAGACCATCGCCATGACCGGCATCCCTCCCATTGAATTGCCGGATGAAATCGAGCTGAGCCGGGCGATACCGGTGGCCGTGGCACTCGCTCCGGAGCACCTGCGCAGCGCCGTAGAACTGATCTGTGTGGCCATCGCCGAAAACACGGTGACCGGTGATGTCGCCGCGTTCGCCAAGGACGACACGGTCAAGCAATCGATCAAGGGCCTGATGGCTGATCACTTGCTCGATGAGGGGCGCCATTCCGGTTTTTGGGCGCGGCTGGTACGCATCTACTGGCATGCCGCAAGTGCAGAAGACCGCCAGTGCATCGCGCAGATCCTGCCGGTGTTCATTGCTCATTACCTGACCAACGACATCCAGAAATCCTTCGACTTCCGCTTGATCGACGCACTGCAGATCAACGACGCGACGCGTCACGCCCTCAAGAACGAAGTGTCTGCACTGGCCTTCCCGATCAATCGCCATCACCCGCTGGTGGCCAACATTGTGCGGTTTTTCCACAGCAGTTCGCTGCTCGATTCGCTGTGCGTACAAACCGCCCTCAGCGACTACCTGGTTTGACGAGGAGCCCATCATGAGACGTCTCGACATCTTGCTCACCGGAAAAAGCCAGGCCCTGACCGACCTGGCATTGGAACTCGAACAACACGGTCACTCACTGACGCGGATATCCGCACTCGACGAAATGCCGGGGCCTGCGGATCTACTGATCGACGATGGCACGTCGCTTGAGTTCACCTGTCAGGCGCCACGCCTGACATTGCAGTTGGGCCTTCGCCTGCCGCAGGCGTCCGGCCTGCCATCGCTGGACGTACTGTGCTGGCATGGTTCAACACTGCTGAGCCGCGTACCCATCGCCGATGAACCGTCGGGTAACGGCCAGGCGTTGCGTATGCAGGCCATGACAGCACTGGTTGACCATGTGGCGCTGCTGGTCAGCCGCTACTCGCGCGATGCCGACTATTTTCGGCTCGCCGAACCCGCCGTATCTGCCCGCTTCGAGCGCATCGAGTGCCTGCGGTTCCTGGAAAGCCTCACGTTCGTGCATCGGCTCAATGCCACCGCTGACCCAAGACTGCAGCAACTCGCGTTAACGCCGATGATCGAAAGCCTGGAACAGCAATGCATCCAGAGCGCCGACCATCCGGCCTTGAGCATCGACGGCGACACCCTCGACTATCGCCAGTTGCACGCCCACAGCCGCGCCATCGAGCAACGTCTGCGACCGCTTCTGGAGCAGCATCAAGGCCCGGTCGTCATCGGGATCTGCTTACCTAAATGCCGCGCGCTGTATGCGGGAATCCTGGCGATCCTGGGCAGCGGCGCGGTGTACTTGCCGCTGGAGCCGGGCCATCCGTTGCAACGTCAGCAGTACATCCTGTCGAATGCCGGCGCGGTGTTGTTGCTGCATGACGGTGAGCATCCCCTGGCGTACGAGATGCCAGGGCTGGACATCAGCAGAATCGACGCCCATGACGCCGACCTCACTCAACCCTTGATGCGCCAACGCCCCGACCTCGATGCGCCCTGCATGGCGCTCTACACCTCGGGTACCACCGGTCATCCGAAGGGCGTGTTGCTCAGCCAGGCCAACCTTGCGCACTTCACCCACTGGTACGCCGACTATGTGCAGCTGACCCGCCAGAGCCGGGTATTACAGTTTTCTTCGTTGGGATTCGACTCATCGCTGATCGACATCTTCCCCACCCTGTTGCAAGGCGCCGAGATGATCGTGCCCGGCGATGACCAACGCCGCGATCCCCTGCAACTGGTGGAGCTGATTCGTCATCGGCAACTGAGCCACGCCTTTTTACCGCCGGCCTTGTTGAGCATCCTCCCGCTGGAACAATTGCAGTGCCTGGATCATGTGATGACCGGCGGCGATGTCTGCGAGCCGTGGGTCATCGAACAACTGAGCCGCCAGGGCAAGCTCTACAACCTCTACGGGCCCACCGAAGCCACGGTGCTGATTACCGCGCGCAAACTCCAGGCAGGCGACAGCAACCGTTCTCTGGGCGCTCCAATCGCCAACAGCCAGGTGTTGATTCTCGATGACGACTTTCACCCCGTGGCCGAACAGACCGTTGGTGAGTTGTACATCGCCGGCCCGGGTGTGTGTCTGGGTTACCTGAACAACCCGCAGCAAACCGCTGAACGCTATCTGCACTTGAACTTGCCTGACGGCCGGAGGTTGCGTGTCTATCGCACCGGAGACATGGCAAAGTGGACGGCTGAAGGGATCGAGCTGTGCGGTCGGCGTGATCATCAGGTGAAGATTCGCGGCTTCCGGGTCGAGCCGCAAGAGATTGAGCGCTGCCTGCGCGACAGCCAGTTGTACCGCCAGGTTGCCGTGGTCATCGATAGCCAGCGACGGATACTGGCTTTCGTTGCCCAGCCCCGGGACGACCAGCCCGATAGCGTTCGCCAGTTGAAGGCCCACGCGACACAACACCTGCCGGACTACATGCGCCCCCTTGCATGGACCGAGCTGACAGCCATGCCCTATGCCAGTAATGGCAAGGTCGACCGCAAGGCGCTTCTGGAGCTGGCGCTCAACGTCACCGAGCACTCTTCAAGACGTCTGCCCGCCAGCGCCGATGAGGCCCTGCTGTTGGAGATCTGGGCCGAGTTGCTGGAGCTCCCGGCGAGCGATATTTCCACCGACGAAAGCTTCTTCAATCTGGGCGGGCACTCGATCCTGCTGTCGCGCATGCTCCTGCGATTGCGCGAGGAGTTCGGGCGCAGCATCTCGATCAACCGTTTCATCGAACTCCCCACTCTCGAGAAACTGGCGACTTTGGTGCGGGGTTCCGGCAGCGAAGAAGTGCTGAGCGAACAGGCCATGCGCGATGCCTTCCGCGAGCTGGATGTTCAGCCGCTGCCCGTCAGCCGCATGGGCGATGTGCACAAGGTGATCGTCACCGGTGCCAACAGTTTTGTCGGTGTACACATCGTCGATGCGTTGCTGGCCTGGGGTGCCAGCGAAGTCGCTTGCCTGGTTCGCGATGGCAACGGGCAATCGGCGGACGAGCGCTTTGCCCAGGCGTTGCGGGAGAACCGTCTGGAGCATCTGGATATGAACCGGGTGCGGGTTTACGCGGCAGACATCACGCGGCCGGAACTCGGTTTGGCAGCTGAGGTTTACCAGCGACTGGATCAGGAGTTTGGCGCACTGGTGCACAACGCGGCGAACGTCAATCACGTCCTCGATTACGAGTCGCTGGCCCGTGACAACGTCGAGCCGATTTTCGAATGTTTGCGCCTGTGCGAAGGACGCAGCAAAAAAATCTTCAACTTCGTCTCGACGCTCTCGGCCTCCAGCACGATATCCGCCGACGGCCGAGTGCTTGAGTTGCCGGCTGCACCCACACCACCGATCTACATCAAGAACGGCTACAACCTGTCCAAATGGGTCGGCGAGCGGATCCTCGAACGGGCGCGGGAGCTTGGGGTGCGGGTCAATCTCTACCGCCCCGGCAACATCAGTTTCAACAGCCTCACGGGCGTGTGCCAGCCGCACAAGAATCGCCTGATGCTGATGCTCAAGGGCTCGATCCAGCTGGGGCAGGTGCCGGAGTTCGCCTTGAACTTCGACTTGATGCCGGTGGACTTTCTCGCCCGATTCATCGCTTTCCACGCCAGTCGTTATCAGCCGGAGCAAGCGGTATTCAACCTGCACAACCCCGAGCCCTTGAGCTGGGACAACTACGTGGCGTCCTTCCGCGAAGCAGGGCGCGAATTCGCGATGGTCAGCGTTGCCGACTGGCAGCAGCAACTGGGTCGGGTCGACAGCGACAACGCGTTGTACGGCGTGCTGGGGTTCTACCTCAACGGCTTCGAGGAGGACATCGGCGACATCTCGATGATCGGTCACGACAACGCCCAGGCCGGTGTTCGGCTGATGGGCACGCACTACCCGCAAAAGTCCCCGGCGCTGCTGCGTCGCGGCTGCGACTACCTCAAAGAAATCAATTTCATCTGACTCAACCCAACGGAGCAAGACCATGAGCACTCTGCAACCCGACACGCTGATCAAAAACCCTCAAGGCTGCCATGTGGCGTCCTCGGTGGACGTACCTGCCGATGCCACTCAGGTATGGGCCGTAGTCGGCAATTTTGCCGGCTTCGATCGCTTCATCCCGGCGCTGTCGCACATTGAGATGACCGGTGATGGTGTGTCATCGCTGCGCAAAAAGTTTTTCAAGGATGGCAACCTGGTAGTCGAGCAACTCAACTCCCGGGACGACCAGGCACGGCACATGACCTGGACCACTATCTACAACACCCTGGGTGTGGCCAATCTGTGGGCAGCGATGAGCGTTGAACCACTGGGTGCGGGCCAGTCCCGAGCCACCTGGACCATCATCGCCGAACCTGCCCAAGGTGGCGCCGAGGCGATACCGGGCTTCAAGGCTTTCGTACAGGGTTTTGCCGATGATGCGATGAACAATGTGCTGAAGCTGTTTGCTTAAGACGAAAAAGCCCGTTGTGGAGAGACTCCACAACGGGCTTTTCAGTACCCCTGAAACGACAAAACCCCTGTCTGCGTTAGCAGACAGGGGTTTCGGAATTCAATCTTGACGATGACCTACTCTCACATGGGGAAACCCCACACTACCATCGGCGATGCATCGTTTCACTGCTGAGTTCGGGATGGGATCAGGTGGTTCCAACGCTCTATGGTCGTCAAGAAATTCTGTGACCAGCCCGTTAGAACTTTAACGTGCCGGTGAAAACTGGTGACTTCTACTAAAAACAAAACCCCAACTGCTTTCGCAATTGGGGTTTCGGAATTTAATCTTGACGATGACCTACTCTCACATGGGGAAACCCCACACTACCATCGGCGATGCATCGTTTCACTGCTGAGTTCGGGAT
>Ga0209281_1001373_pt1 | contig 14976 bp, 14 predicted proteins | sample MedtruBG_FD_187514 | JGI IMG/M metagenome (GOLD analysis project Ga0209281, IMG submission 187514) | Root nodule microbial communities of legume samples collected from California, USA - Medicago truncatula BG (SPAdes) (version 2) | ecosystem: Host-associated > Plants > Roots > Nodule | place... | reverse complement strand
GGCTCTGAACTGCGAAAACCAAAGCGCAAGCATCACCGGCAAGAGCACGACGATGATCACCCCCAAGCCCCTCTGCACGTTGCTTCGCGCACTCTGATTCATATTCAGCCTGATATCCCTGCATTTTATGTGCCTGACATTCAGGCTGGACGCTTTCTGACAGGTGATTACGTTGCATGAATCATTCAACATTAGCAACCGTCTTTTACCCCCAAAAACCGAATATGTGGTGATGACGATATTATTTGCCCGTAAGGCAAACTAAAAGTTGTGCCAGCGTTTTTATTAAGTCTGCTATTTATTAAGCGACGCTTGATAATGTTGTTTAAAAGGCAGGTGCAATGGAATTAAGTAAAATCTAATCACCACAGCAGGCAGTTTAAAAAATGCCGCCCGCTGTAGGATTAAGATGTCAATGAAGTCACCACCGTTTTGCCGCGTCCAGTGCGCTTGGCGTCATAAAGTGCGTTATCGACCAGCGTCAATAGCACCGCACGTTCGGTATTATTTTCACTGATCACCATCGCGCCTGCGCTAAAGGACAACGCGACTGAGGCACCGGCAACCGCAAAGGGCTCGGAACGCAGCTGCGCCCGAAGCCGGTCGGTAAACGCAACCGCTTCATCGGTTTCAGCAAACGGCAGCAGTAGTAGAAACTCCTCCCCGCCTAACCGTCCTAGCCGTGACTGGCCCTCACACTGTTCGCGGATACGCTGGCAGAAGTACACCAGCGCATCGTCACCCGCCTGATGCCCCCAGCGGTCGTTAATTTGTTTGAAGTGATCGAGGTCAATCATGACCATAACAAAGTGCGTATCATTTTGTTCTGAATGACAATTCTCGAGGCTTTTCTGTAAATGGTCGAGGATTGCCAGCCGGTTGTAACAGCAGGTGAGCGCGTCGGTAGTGGCCTGAAAGGCCAGCAGGTTTTCCGCACGTTTACGCTCGGTGATGTCCACTCCGATATTCATTATTTCGCCGTCGGGTAACATGATATTTGACCACAGGGTGGCCAGCACCTCGCCATCCCGTCGGTGCGGATACCATTCATGCATCTCAAGCGTAGGCGAGTAGTTCACCGACTCACGCACCCCGCGACGCACTTCAGGATCGGGATAAAATAGCGCCAGCGGGTCCGGCTGGCGATTTATTTCCTCCAACGTCCAGCCGAATACTCGCTCACATTCTCCGTTCCATAATATGCAGCGATTATGTTTATCGAAGGAATTCATTAATACCGGCGCGCGCTCGAAAAGAATACGATATTGATTAACGATATTTTTCAATTCTACGGCGGTGCGCTCGCGAGTTATTAATTCAGTCATTGCGTCATGTAATTTCTCCGCAATTATCAGCGCCACGCTGCGTAATACCGCTGGCGCTAATAAAGGCTGGTCAAACGCCAGAAAAATAAAGGCGCGAGCATCTTCCTGTAGCGGGAATATGCGGCACAGTACGCCACATTGTAATTCCTGCGCCAGCGGATGCGCGTCGTTATAAAGCAATCGCCCCACGTCCCGATGCCAACACTTCACCCGCCAAGGAGCCTGCTGCTGACGTAGAGCCACCAGCAAACGTCCGGCGCTTTCTTTGGCATACAATGGATCGCCCAACACCTCTAAATGCTGGGCGTCGTCATTTTCCAGCATGATCCAGGACAGACGTGCCCCGAACACCTCGTGGATGAGCTGTAAAACATCGGCCAGCGTACGATGTGCGGACAAGCCGGGCATAAGCTTGGCCAGACGATGCAGACAAAGCTCTGCATCATTAATTGCTGTGTGTAATCTGTCTTTTTTCATTTTTCAGTCACAGGTTCGTTAAGGACAAAAACCTGCAATGAATAAATCAGATACTGATTCGCATGATTAAGCACAGGTTAATCATGAAGGTGTACACTCAGACTAACAAAACACACTGTGTTGTCTTAAAAAAATTACAAATAAACAAAATACTCAATGAAATCAATAGCTGATTAATTGATCGCAAGTAAATCTATTTATCCAGAAAGCATATGCCATGTAATTTATAATGTAAATGTTGTACAAATGCTAAACTATCGTAACAATTTCCTATCTCACTGAAATATCTGAACTCCCCGCCAAAGAACGTCAAGAATATATTCTCAATATCAATATATAGGCTTAGTTTTTCGATTTCTCGGTATGTAAAATTTCACCATACCAGTGGCGAATAAAACAGCGAATGTGATATAGTTCACACAATCTTATGAAACACAAAACAGTGTTTCATTTCATTGGTCGATGCCTGACGATAGCCAGAGTGTGATGCCCCTGATGTGCAACGCCGCGCTATCCCTGGTTTCGTTTTCAGAGGGTACGTTTCATGATGTCTGTCACCACCGGCGTTGTTCTCCTGCGCTGGCCGCTCACGAGCGCAGTGCTCATGTTTTTGGCGAGCACATTAAAAATTCAGTTCCGTAAATCCGATTACGCCGGACTGGCTGTTATCTGCAGTCTCTTCGGTGTGGCGGCCTCCTGCTGGTTCGCCACGGGTTTACTGGGGATTACCCTGGTCGACCTGACGCTGGTCTGGAACAACATTAAAGATGTGATGATGGAAGTCATGAGCCAGACTCCAACCCCATCAGCATGGCCGATGGTCGTGACCTGATTTCAGCGACGCCGCCTGAGTGAGCAGAATAAAAAAAGCGCCTCCTTTACGGGAAGCGCTTTTTTAATGCGTGACGTTTCTGTCAGACAATATGCGTCGTTATCAGAACGGGATATCGTCGTCGAAATCCATCGGCGGTTCGTTAGACGGAGCCGGTGCAGCCGCTGGCTGCTGCTGCGGACGAGACTGCGCGCCGCCGCTGAACTGATTGCCGCCGCCCTGTGGCTGCTGTGGTTGACCCCAGCTTCCACCTTGCTGCTGACCGCCACCTGCTGGTGCACCGCCGCCCTGACGGCCGCCGAGCATCTGCATGGTGCCGCCTACGTTAACAACCACTTCAGTGGTGTATTTTTCAGCACCGGCCTGATCGGTCCATTTGCGGGTACGCAGCTGGCCTTCGATGTAGACCTGGGAACCTTTACGCAGATATTCACCGGCCACTTCTGCCAGTTTGCCGAACAGCACGACACGGTGCCATTCAGTCTGCTCTTTCATTTCGCCGGTCGCTTTATCACGCCAGGATTCAGAAGTAGCCAGCGTAATGTTGGCAACTGCACCACCACTCGGCATGTAGCGTACTTCCGGGTCCTGACCCAGATTACCGACGAGAATCACCTTGTTTACGCCTCTGCTGGCCATGATCGTGTCTCCTGAAAACATTTCTTAATAGTGTAAACGGGGGATTGTAGCATTACAAAGTGTCGATTTGATAGTTTGCGAGCCGGATTCCAGGATTACGCTGTGGACTGTTGTTGTTGCAGCGAAGCGCGGAAGCACGATTCCAGTACTGTATATTCATTCAGGTCATTCTGTGTCATAATTAGCCGTTTCCGCCGTTTGTCCTTCAAGCAAACCAGGCATTCCGAGTCTCTACCGGGAAAGGTGAATGGATAAGATCGAAGTTCGGGGCGCCCGCACCCATAATCTCAAAAACATCAACATCGTCATCCCTCGCGACAAACTGATTGTTGTGACTGGGCTTTCTGGGTCAGGTAAATCTTCGCTGGCGTTCGATACGCTGTATGCCGAAGGCCAGCGGCGCTACGTTGAATCACTCTCCGCCTATGCGCGTCAGTTCCTGTCATTGATGGAAAAACCTGACGTTGACCACATCGAAGGGCTGTCGCCCGCAATTTCTATTGAGCAAAAGTCAACGTCTCACAACCCGCGTTCAACCGTCGGGACCATCACTGAAATCCACGATTATCTGCGTCTGCTGTTTGCCCGCGTGGGCGAACCGCGCTGCCCGGATCACGATGTGCCGCTGGCGGCGCAGACCGTCAGTCAGATGGTCGATAACGTGCTGTCACAGCCTGAAGGCAAGCGCCTGATGCTGCTGGCGCCGGTGATTAAAGAGCGTAAAGGCGAGCACACCAAGACGCTGGAAAACCTGGCGAGCCAGGGTTATATCCGCGCCCGCATTGACGGCGAAGTCTGCGACCTGTCCGATCCACCGAAGCTTGAACTGCAGAAAAAGCACACCATCGAAGTCGTGATTGACCGCTTCAAGGTGCGTGAAGATCTGGCCCAGCGTCTGGCCGAATCCTTTGAGACCGCGCTGGATCTCTCCGGTGGCACCGCGATCGTTTCAGACATGGACGATCCGAAGGCCGATGAACTGCTGTTCTCCGCCAACTTCGCCTGTCCGATTTGCGGCTACAGCATGCGTGAACTCGAACCGCGTCTGTTCTCGTTCAACAACCCGGCCGGTGCCTGCCCAACCTGCGACGGCCTCGGCGTGCAGCAGTATTTCGACCCGGACCGCATCATCCAGAACCCGGAGCTTTCCCTTGCCGGGGGCGCAATCCGCGGTTGGGATCGCCGTAACTTCTACTATTTCCAGATGCTGCGCTCGCTGGCGGAGCATTATGAATTCGATATCGAAGCCCCGTGGGGCAGCCTGAACGCCAATGTGCACAAAGTGGTGCTGTACGGTTCAGGCAAAGAGTCAATTGAATTCAAATACATGAACGACCGGGGCGACACCTCCGTGCGCCGCCATCCGTTCGAAGGCGTGCTGCATAATATGGAGCGCCGCTACAAAGAGACTGAATCTAACGCGGTGCGCGAGGAGCTGGCGAAATTCATCAGCAACCGTCCGTGCACCAGCTGCGACGGCACTCGTCTGAACCGCGAAGCGCGCCACGTGTTTGTCGAAAACACCCCGCTGCCCACCATTTCAGACATGAGCATCGGCCATGCGATGGAATTCTTCCAGAACATGAAGCTGTCCGGGCAACGCGCCAAGATTGCGGAAAAAGTGCTGAAAGAGATTGGCGACCGCCTGAAGTTCCTGGTCAACGTTGGCCTGAACTATCTTTCCCTGTCCCGCTCGGCGGAAACGCTTTCCGGCGGCGAAGCCCAGCGTATTCGTTTGGCCAGCCAAATTGGTGCCGGTCTGGTGGGTGTGATGTACGTGCTGGATGAACCGTCTATCGGCCTGCACCAGCGCGATAATGAACGCCTGCTCGGCACCCTGATTCACCTGCGTAACCTCGGTAACACGGTGATTGTGGTAGAGCACGACGAAGATGCTATCCGCGCGGCTGACCACGTGATCGATATCGGCCCTGGCGCTGGCGTCCACGGCGGCGAAGTGGTGGCGGAAGGTACGCTGGAAGACATTATGGCGGTACCGGAATCGTTGACCGGCCAGTACATGAGCGGCAAACGCAAAATCGAAGTGCCGAATGATCGCGTTCCGGCCGACCCGTCAAAAGTGCTGAAACTGACCGGCGCACGCGGCAACAACCTGAAAGACGTCACGCTGACGGTGCCGGTTGGCCTGTTTACCTGCGTGACTGGGGTATCCGGTTCCGGTAAATCAACGCTGATTAACGACACACTGTTCCCGATTGCACAGCGCCAGCTCAACGGCGCGACCATCGCCGAGCCTGCGCCGTATCGCGATGTCACGGGCCTCGAGCATTTCGACAAAGTTATCGATATCGACCAAAGCCCGATTGGCCGTACGCCGCGCTCTAACCCGGCCACCTACACCGGCATCTTTACGCCAGTGCGTGAACTGTTCGCGGGCGTGCCGGAATCGCGTGCGCGCGGTTATACGCCAGGGCGTTTCAGCTTTAACGTCCGTGGCGGCCGCTGCGAAGCGTGTCAGGGCGATGGCGTTATCAAGGTGGAAATGCACTTCCTGCCGGATATCTACGTGCCGTGCGACCAGTGCAAAGGCAAGCGCTATAACCGCGAAACGCTGGAGATTAAGTACAAAGGCAAAACCATCCACGAAGTGCTGGATATGACCATTGAAGAAGCGCGTGAGTTCTTTGATGCCGTTCCGGCGCTGGCGCGTAAGCTGCAAACGCTGATGGATGTGGGCCTGACCTACATTCGTCTCGGCCAGTCTGCGACCACGCTCTCTGGCGGTGAAGCTCAGCGCGTGAAGTTAGCGCGTGAGCTGTCCAAACGCGGCACCGGACAGACACTGTATATCCTCGATGAACCGACCACTGGCCTGCATTTTGCCGACATCCAGCAGTTGCTGGACGTGCTGCATAAGCTGCGCGATCAGGGCAATACCATCGTGGTTATTGAGCATAATCTGGACGTGATTAAAACTGCGGACTGGATTGTCGATCTCGGCCCGGAAGGCGGCAGCGGCGGCGGGGAAATTCTCGTCTCCGGTACGCCGGAAACAGTCGCAGACTGCGAAGCCTCACACACGGCACGCTTCCTTAAGCCGTTGCTGTAATCACTCTGAAAGATGCTGCCGGGTGTGATCCGGCAGCATGCCCATCGCTTGTTGATAAGACGCATCAACCAGATAGTAAATCTGCGAATCCGGCAGTGACCCGTCAAGATACACCGTGCTCCAGTGCGCTTTATTCAGATGCTGGCTGGGACGCACATCGCTGTGCTGCTGACGCAGTAAATCCGCCAGCTCCGGGCTGGTTTTGAGCGACGTCGCGGGACGGCCCTCCACCTCTTTCACCATCGCGAACAACACATCAGACACTTTAATCTGCGTGGCTTTCCAGTCGCTGTGAACGCTCTGTTCTGCGCCTGGCTTGTTCATGCAATATTGCAGCAACTCCGAAATGGTCATCTTTATCCCCCGAAGGAATGCGAAATGAGTCTTTTCTTAGTGTGCAACAAGACGGAAGAAAGGGGAAACGGTTCTGATTAAAAAAACGGCAACCTTATCGATTGCCGTTATTTGCGGTCAGTATTCGGAGTTGACGATAACTTCTTCCCCGTACGCCCCGGCGTTTGGCAACGGTTTGTAGGTGGAGTTTGACGCACGTAATACGCGGATGCCGCGCGCGCCAACGTCATGGGCGGCGGTAATGTCATTGTCGGAATCACCGTAGAAGACTTTGATATTCTTCTCTTTCAGCCACTGAACCTTGGTGTTTTGCCCGGCTTTGTCCCCGGCGAAAATAACCGGGTTCATGTTGGCGGCCGGGATCAGGAAATCATCCTGCAGCGTTTTGCTGACGGTTTCGGTTTTGGTCTGACTGCGGCCAGTGACGAAATAAATGCTGTCACCGCGTTTGACGTGCAGGGCAATCAACGCGCGGGCCACTTCTTTCGGGATGCTGAAATCATCCCAGCCGTTGTTCATCTTTTCCCAGAATTCCGGGTTCTTCAGGTAGTCTTCACTGTCCGGGGAAAAGGTCTTTTTACCGCGCCAGAAGCCTGGGCTTGAGAACAGCACGGTATCATCAATATCAAATCCGACGGACATCGGTGCCCGGCCCAACAGACTGTTTTCAATCTGCGCCACGGAAACCCAATGGATAGGCGCCTGTTCGGCGAGCTTCGCGACATTTGTGCCAACATACAGCGGAGATGGCGACGACGCGTGAGCGTCAACAACGGTGCTGTTTATCGTAAACAACAAGCAAATAGCGCTGAGCGCCAATGAAACCTTGCGCATATTAATCCCTTAAACATCCGATTGTTAATCATTCTCTCCCCGAAGGGAGAGAAAAAGTAAGTAAGCACTTACATTACAGCAGAGAACGCCCGCGCCACGCGTTGAACATTGCGAGAGTTCAGGCCAGCCACGCACATACGACCGCTGGCAATCAGGTACACGCCAAACTCTTCGCGCAGACGATCAACCTGAGCGGCACTCAGGCCAGTGTAGCTGAACATGCCGCGCTGTTGCAGCAGGTAGTCAAAGTTGCCGTCCGGCATCTCTTGCTTCAGCACGTTGACCAGCGCCTGACGCATCTCCAGGATGCGGGTGCGCATGGCTTCCACTTCCGCCAGCCACGAGGCTTTCAGCTCCGCGCTGTTCAGCACCGCCGACACCACCTGTGCACCGAAATTCGGTGGGCTGGAGTAGTTCCGGCGTACGGTCGCTTTCAGCTGACCCAGCACGCGCCCTGCGGTTTCACTGTCTTCACAGACCACGGACAGGCCGCCAACGCGCTCGCCGTACAGCGAGAAAATCTTGGAGAATGAGTTGCTGACCAGCACCGGCAGGCCCGCGCTCGCGATGGTGCGGATGGCGTACGCATCGTCTTCCATGCCTGCACCAAAGCCCTGATAGGCGATGTCGAGGAACGGGATCAGGTTACGCGCTTTCAGCACTTCCGTGACCGCATCCCACTGGGCATTGGTGAGGTCAGCCCCAGTCGGGTTGTGGCAGCACGGATGCAGCAGCACAATATCTTTTTCAGGCAGCGTATTCAGCTTTTCCAACAGCGCCTCGAAACGCACGCCGTTGGTCTGATTATCAAACCAAGGGTAGTACTTACTTCGAAGCCAGCCCCTTCAAATATGGCGATGTGGTTTTCCCAGGTCGGGTCACTGACCCAAACTTTTGAACCCGGGAAGTAGTATTTCAGGAAATCGGCACCGACTTTCAGCGCACCCGAACCGCCCAGCGTCTGGATAGTCGCCACGCGTTTTTGTTGCAGAACCGGATGGTCAGCCCCAAACAGCAGCGGCGCAATCCCGTTGCGGTAGGTGTTTAACCCTTCCATCGGCAAATACACCGACGCCCCGTGCGGCTGCGCATTCAACTGCGCTTCGGCTTCGGCAACGGCCTGTAACTGCGGGATAATCCCATCTTCGTTGTAATAAAGGCCGATGCTGAGATTCACTTTGTCACTACGGGGATCTTCTTTGAATTTTTCCATCAGCGAAAGGATGGGATCGCCAGCGTAGGCGTCAACGTTCTGAAACACGGTTGATTCTCCAGAGTTTATCGGGTCAGAGATAAACACAATAAACCGCAGCACGGCTGAGGTCGAGAGGATGTTCAGAACAGGGTAGCCAGATGATGAGTTATTTGCTCAATTCGTCGAGACAATGGCCCTTGAACGCGCATAAACGGTATTGCTCTACGCGACAATTCCTCTTCATACCATGCCTGCTGTCGAGTGCGAAAATGAACGCCTTGCCGCGTACCATCTTGCACAAATGGAAAATCGTCGTCACATAGCACAACCAGAAAATATTCCCGTTCTGCCAGGCCATGTAACTCTTTCGGCGCAGAACCAAACTGCTCAAGGGCATAAAACAATGTCGTTAATGGAGATGTATCGCAAATAAGAAATCGATTTGGAGAAGCCGACTCCTCTCTTCGCACTTGCTCACGAGCAATATGTAATAAATCTTCGTATTCCAATAACCCGTTTTTTTCTTCCCAGTATTCTCGCCCAAATTCCGCAATGTACTCGGTGTTTAGGACGTCGGATAAGGCTTTTGAGAGCGTACTCTTACCCGTGGACTCTCCCCCCAGGAGGCAAATGCGTAAAACAAAACTACGATAAACTTCATTCGCCAGCATGGAACGGTAACGATGGACATCGGAGCGGATAAGAGTGCCGGATGGCGCTTCAGCACCTAAGGGACGTTTCAAACGGACATGAGTAACGGAGTGCCCAAAACGTTGGCTCAGAACTCTTGCAAACCCGTCACCATAATCCTCGGCGGAGAATACTGCCTGAGGCTTGCAGCGTAGAACTTGCATACAGAGCGTCGCTACATAGTGACGATGGATGTCAGGATCGGCGTCATTGTGAGGAGGAGACTCAAGCCTGAAATGCTCAATAATCTCCATGGAAAGTACCAGTACGGTGCATTGCGGAAAGCGCTGTTGAAACCATAATTCGCGTTTCTCAGGCTCGCAACCCGGCATTTCCGGCACTGAATAACTGATAACAAAAACCTTTCCGCACTGAGCTAGCGCAGCATGAATTAACCGCTCATGCCCAGAGTGTAATGGTGCAAATTTACCTACCACTAAACCACTGGAGAAGGATTTCATATTTCCCGAAGCTCCTTACGCCAGTGATATAAGCCATGCCAGGCATTAAACCAAAACACCAAATACAAACATGCTGTCAAATTGAGTCCACGAGCAGCATACAGAGGCATTGCTAGCGTATTAACCGCGAGCCAGATATACCAATTCTCAATTCGCCTTCCCATCAACATAAACTGTGCGAGCACGCTAAATGTCAGGATCAATGAATCCAACCACGGTGCCCAGGCATTAGTAAATGTATGTAGTAAAAGACCATACCCCCCAGCTACTACAACGGCACTGGTCAATAGCAACAAAAAGTGACCAGGACGTGTACGCCGGATCGGCAGTACTTCTCCTTGGTTGCCTTTAAGCCAATGCCACCATCCTGTAATACTGGTGGTGATGAAGAAAAGCTGTAACGTTACGTCTGCATAAAGCTGAACGGACCAGAATACCCACCCGTATAGCACGCTACCAATGATACCTGTCCACCATGTATGTGCATTATTTCTGGCTGCAAGCCAGACAGATATAGCGTAAGCCAAGCAGGCTGCGATTTCTGGTAGTGACATTTCTCCTCCCTGAGATTTCTGCTTAGTCGAGGTATTTCATCGCAACCCTTGACGTCAGGCGCGTGATAAGTTCGTAAGCACTCACTTTTGTTATTTCAGCAATGCGCTCAACCGGCAGGCCTTCGCCCCACAGAATGACCGGGTCGCCGGCTTTATCGGTGGATTCCGGGCCTAAATCGACGCAAATCATGTCCATCGCCACGCGACCGACAATCTTAACTTCCCGACCGTTCACCAGCACCGGCGTTCCGGACGGCGCGGCACGCGGATAGCCATCCCCGTAGCCCATGGCAACCACGCCGAGACGGGTGTCGCGTTCGCTGGACCAGGTGCCGCCGTAGCCCACCGGTTCACCCGCTTTGTGCTCGCGCACGGCAATCAGGTTAGACGTCAGCGACATCACCGGTTTGAAGCCAAAATCATCGGCCCAGGGTTTGTTCTCGAGTGGCGATACGCCGTACAGGATGATCCCCGGACGCACCCAGTCAAAATGCGACTGTGGCCATAGCAGAATCCCACCGGACGCGGCAATGGAACGCTGCCCCGGCTTGCCTTCGGTGAAGGTCAGAAAAATATCGAGCTGCTGTTCGGTCGCACCGCATTCTGGCTCGTCGGCGCGAGCAAAATGGCTGACCACGTTCACCGGCTGGCGCACGTTTTTGCACTGACTCAGGCGCTGATAAAACGCATTCGCTTCTTCCGGGCGCACGCCTAAGCGGTGCATACCGGTATCCAGCTTCATCCAGACGGTGATCGGTTCAGGCAAATTAGCCTGCTCCAGCGCTTCCAGCTGTTCGGGATTGTGCACCACGGTGTGGAAACGCTGAGCGGAAATCAGCGGCAGATCGCTGGCATTGAAAAAACCTTCAAGTAGCAGAACCGGCTGGGAAATGCCGCCCTCGCGCAGGTGCAGGGCCTCTTCCAGGCGGGCGACGCCAAAGGCATCGGCGTCGGGGAGCGTTCGCGCGGTCTCCAGAAGACCGTGTCCGTAAGCGTTCGCTTTCACGACCGCAACGAGCTTACTGGCGGGCGCCAGTTCGCGTAGGCGTTGCAGATTGTGTCGCAGAGCGCGGCGGTTAATGACTACAGTTGCCGCTTGCATGTGAATTCCTTAATTAGCGAATCTCCTAAATCATTCGTGTTGCAGGAAGGCGACAAGCCCGCGAGTCCCCGGGAGCTTAGTCAACTAAGCGACCGGGGCGAGCGAGCGCAGTCAACGCACCAGCAGCGCGAAGGATGACGGAGATTTATTCGTCGTCGTATTGTGGGCCCGCGTAGTTATCGAAGCGCGACCATTGTCCGTTGAACGTCAGGCGTACGGTGCCGATCGGGCCGTTACGCTGTTTACCCAGAATGATTTCGGCGATGCCTTTCAGGTCGCTGTTCTCGTGATAAACCTCATCCCGGTAGATGAACATGATTAAGTCGGCATCCTGCTCGATGGAGCCGGATTCACGCAGGTCGGAGTTGACCGGGCGCTTATCGGCGCGCTGCTCCAGGGAACGGTTAAGCTGCGACAGCGCCACTACCGGCACATGAAGCTCTTTCGCTAACGCCTTGAGTGAGCGAGAAATTTCGGCAATTTCCAGGGTACGGTTGTCCGACAACGACGGGACGCGCATCAGCTGCAGGTAGTCGATCATGATCAGGCCAATGCCGCCATGTTCGCGGGCGATACGACGCGCGCGGGAGCGCACTTCCGTCGGCGTCAGGCCGGAGGAATCATCAATGTAGATATTACGTTTTTCGAGCAAAATGCCCATGGTGCCTGAAATGCGCGCCCAGTCTTCATCATCCAACTGACCGGTACGAATGCGGGTCTGGTCGACACGCGAGAGCGACGCCAGGCAACGCATCATAATCTGTTCGGAGGGCATTTCGAGACTGAAGATAAGCACCGGCTTATCCTGCAACATCGCCGCGTTTTCGACGAGGTTCATTGCAAATGTCGTTTTACCCATCGACGGACGCGCCGCGACGATAATCAAATCCGACGGCTGCAAACCGGCGGTCTTTTTATTCAGATCGTCATAACCGGTGTTCACGCCCGTTACACCGTCGTGCGGCTGCTGGAAAAGCTGCTCAATACGCGCCACGGTGGCGTCGAGCACCTCGGCGATATTTTTCGGGCCTTCGTCTTTATTGGCGCGGCTTTCGGCGATTTTGAATACCCGGCTTTCGGCCAAATCCAGCAGGTCTTCACTGGTGCGGCCCTGGGGATCAAAACCGGCTTCGGCGATTTCATTCGCCACCGAGATCATGTCACGCACAACCGCACGTTCGCGCACGATATCCGCATATGCGCTGATATTCGCCGCACTTGGCGTGTTTTTCGACAGTTCCGCCAGATAGGCGAACCCGCCGCAGGTATCCAGTTGCCCTTCCCGCTCAAGCGATTCCGCGAGCGTAATCAGGTCAATCGGGCTGCCTTTTTCCTGCAAACGCGCCATTTCGGTAAAAATATGGCGATGCGGACGGGTATAAAAATCTTCTGCTACGACGCGTTCGGCGACGTCATCCCAGCGCTGGTTATCCAGCATTAAACCACCCAACACCGACTGTTCCGCTTCAATCGAGTGCGGGGGTACTTTCAGCCCGGAGACCATTGGATCGCGGTCACGTGGCTCAGTCTGTTGTTTGTTGAAGGGTTTATTTCCTGCCATAGTGAATGGAGTTACCGGGTTGAAGAGTGGGTCGTAAGATTATCATATCTGATGCCCCTACTAAACGATATGTACGGAGGAAGCATGGCAACGCGAATAGAATTTCATCAGCACGGTGGGCCTGACGTACTCAACGCCGTGGAATTTACCCCAACGGATCCGAAAGAGAACGAGATCCAGGTGGAAAACAAAGCCATCGGCATTAACTATATCGACACCTATATCCGCAGCGGGCTGTATCCGCCGCCCTCTTTGCCGAGCGGTCTGGGAACGGAAGCCGCAGGCGTGGTCAGCAAAGTCGGCAGCGGCGTGAAGCACATCAAAGCGGGCGACCGCGTGGTCTACGCCCAGTCATCGCTTGGGGCTTACAGCTCAGTCCATAACGTGCCTGCCGATAAAGCCGCGATTCTGCCCTCTGCAATTTCCTATGAACAAGCCGCCGCCTCATTCCTCAAAGGGCTGACGGTATTTTACCTGCTGCGCAAAACCTACGAAATTAAGCCGAACGAACCGTTCCTGTTCCACGCCGCGGCCGGTGGCGTGGGGTTGATTGCCTGCCAGTGGGCAAAAGCTTTGGGTGCTCAACTGATTGGTACCGTTGGCTCGGCGCAAAAAGCGCAGCGTGCGTTACAGGCCGGGGCCTGGCAGGTAATTAACTACCGGGAAGAAAACCTGGTGGAACGCGTGAAAGAGATGACGAATGGCAAAAAGCTGCGCGTGGTGTATGACTCGGTGGGGAAAGACACCTGGGAAGCGTCGCTGGATTGCCTGCAGCGCCGTGGTCTGATGGTCAGCTTTGGTAATTCCTCCGGCGCGGTCACCGGCGTGAATCTCGGTATTCTGAATCAGAAAGGCTCTCTGTTTGCCACCCGCCCTTCCCTTCAGGGTTACATCACCACCCGCGAAGAACTGGAGGAAGCCAGTAATGAGCTGTTTTCGCTGATCGCCAGCGGCGTGATTAAAGTGGATGTGGCCGATAGCCAGAAATTCGCGTTGCACGATGCGCAGAAAGCGCATGAAACGCTGGAAAGCCGGGCAACACAAGGCTCGAGTTTACTGCTGCCGTAAATCAGGTAGGGTAGAAATTAGTAGGGCTTCCTTTCGGAAGCCCTTTTTTTATCGTTCGCTGTATGTAGGGTACAGCGCGATGAATTCGTTATCGCGCTAAGAATGACAGATTTATGACGCAATGCCTACGCTGCCATTCTCAGGTTGTGACGCACACCGCAAACCCTTAATAGCGCCAGCGATCGTCACGGCGATAGGCCGGGACTTTCGGCGTTTTCACTGCCCGGATAATCCACACCACGGCGACGGCGAGCAGCAGCCACGGCAGCAGTTTGATCATCAGGGCAAACAGGCCACCGACGAACATCAGCGCGGTCGCAACCACTATCGCTGCCAGAATGCCCAGGACGGAAACTCCGGTAACCAGCAGCATGACAAAGAATCCGATGATAAATAACAGTTCCAGCATGGCGTTTCCCCTTAAAAAAATAACCCACTGCCTTTACCATTACAAAAATCATGCCAAAACGTATTTAACTGATTTTAAACAAAAACGCCCCGCAGAAGCCTGCGAGGCGTGGTCAATCAGACTAACTTTTAGCGTATTTCTTAACGCTTATTCGCCACCAGTTGCAGCGCCTGTTCGAGTACATCGATATTCGCCCCCGCTTTGTGGGCGTTTTCACTGAGGTAACGACGCCACTGGCGTGCACCTGGAATACCCTGGAACAGACCGAGCATGTGACGCGTTACGTGGCCGAGATACGTGCCGTTGCTCAGCTCGCGTTCGATATAAGGATACATGGCGCGAACGACATCAACCGGATCCGGATCGACGCCTTCAACGCCAAAGATTTCACGGTCGACCGATGCC
>Ga0209281_1001372_pt1 | contig 14988 bp, 12 predicted proteins | sample MedtruBG_FD_187514 | JGI IMG/M metagenome (GOLD analysis project Ga0209281, IMG submission 187514) | Root nodule microbial communities of legume samples collected from California, USA - Medicago truncatula BG (SPAdes) (version 2) | ecosystem: Host-associated > Plants > Roots > Nodule | place... | reverse complement strand
GTAGCGCCTTAACCGTTGTTAAATTCATTAAATCAGGGCCGTTCTGCGGCCCGATTAACTTCCCCTCCCATCTTGTTGAAGATTGAGCTAACGATCCGGTAATGTCGCATCAACGGCAGTGGTCTGGCAGATATTAAGATTCTTGTTTTTCAGGCTGCTAACCGGTAGAACTGTTCTGATGTGGACATCCTCCCCGCCTTAAAGGGCGGGGATTTCTACAGCTAGACGGCAATGTCCTGCCGCGAGTATGTTCTTTGCGGCGTTAACGTCGCGGTCATGAGTGGTTCCGCACTCACAACAAGTCCATTCTCTTATTCGCAGGTCTGTTCTACCTTTCGGACTGTTAGCGGAGATAGCCCCGCAACACGAACAAGCCTGGGTGGAATACCTTTCGTTGCGGTAAGTGAGATTGACCACGTTGACAGGCAGCTTTAAGCGAAGAGCGGACGCTGGCGTTGTTTATAAAAATCCGGTTTGTGTCGTTTTGTATTAGTTTAGAGACGAAAAATATTGCGTCGGTGATTTACCCAGCGCTTTCCTGAACATCGTAATAAACGCACTGACCGAATCGTATCCCAGCGTTCCGGCTACGCGCTGCACGGGCTGACCTTCTGCCAGATGGCTAAGGGCAATCATTAAATGCAGTTGCTGACGCCAGCGACCAAAGCTCATTCCTGTTGCCTCTTTAATCAGTCTCGCCAGAGATCGCTCGCTGGTTGCCAGATGCACAGCCCACTGCTTCAGCGTTCGCCGGTCACCAGGATCATTAAAAAGTACCTCAGCCATACTCCGGATCTTAGGATGGTCTGATACCGGCAGATGCAGCGCTTCAACCGGCACATCCGGAATATGTTCCAGCAGCACCTCTGCCAGCCTCGCGGTTTTACTGTCAGGAGAATAAGCCCGTTCCTGCTCTGCCAGAAACAGAATAAGCTCGCGCACCACAGGGGTAATAGCAAGGGTACAGCAGGTTTCCGGCATCGCTGCCGCACCAGGTTCGATAAACAGAAAGCAGGTATCCGCATTCTTTGTAACACGGCAACTATGTGGGATTTCACCCGGAACCCAGACAGCATGTCCCGGTGGAACAAGCCACAGCGCATCCTGTACCTCACAGCTCACTGCACCACGCAAAGAGAGAATAAGCTGACCCTTACGATGAGCGTGCGGACTCTGTCCGGCATACTCGCCTGACGATGAAACATGCAGGGCGATAGCGGCCTGACTGAAAGCATCAGCATCAAACTCTTCAGGTGAGGTCACCGGTTCTTTATTAACTGGCATGATTTAGTTATATGTTGTCAGGTTATCTATATTCTGTAGCTCATGCGTCCTTTAAAGTCTTTCTTTTTTCCAGAGAAAGCAGAATTTATGTTCCAAACGACGAACAAGTGGTCTTCAGTCATACTTGTGACCGGCATCCTTTTTATTGCCATTAACCTGCGTGTTCCTTTTACCGCTATCGCACCCGTTTTAGAGTCCATTCGCCATGATTTTGGGCTAAGTATCACAGCCGTTGGGTTGCTTAACTCACTGCCATTACTGGCCTTTGCCGCCTTTTCTCCGCTGAGCGCATCCATCTCGCGGAATTTCGGTCTGGAACGCACCCTCTTTGGTGCCCTGGCCATAATTTCAGCGGGCATCCTGCTTCGCTCCACAGGCAGTGTCTCGGCGCTTTATGGCGGAACCCTATTAATAGGCATCGGGATTGCCCTGGGCAATGTCCTGCTGCCTGGCCTTATCAAGCGTGACTTTTCCAGCAACGTGGCTTCCGTGACGGGGGCATATTCCATCACAATGGGTGGCGCTGGTGCCATTGGTTCAGCCATTGTCATTCCTCTTACGCAGAGCTGGGGCTGGAATATCGCGTTAGCCATGCTGGTTATTGCACCGCTCCTTGCGCTGCTTTTATGGTTGCCCCAGTTATCGAAGAAGCATCAGCTGCCAGCAGCGGGTGAGAAAAAAGCAGCGACCGTCGCGGTCTGGCGCTCGCCTCTGGCCTGGCAGGTCACCCTGTTTATGGGCCTGAATGCGATACCGTTTTATGTTGCGGTCGGCTGGCTGCCAGCCATTCTTACGGACAGTGGACTCTCCTCAGCTCAGGCTGGCGAGGTACACGGCATCCTTCAGCTGACCACCGCCATTCCCGGCCTGATTCTGGCGGTCACGCTGCGTCGTCTTAACGATCAGAAATTAGCTGCTGCTGGCGTCAGCCTGTTAACCGCAGTGTCCTTTATCGGCATTCTGTACCTGCCAAATCTGGCGATGCTGTGGGCTGCGCTTCTCGGCTTCGGCTCAGGTGCCAGCATGATGCTGGGTCTGACCTTCATCGGTCTGCGTACTAAAAACGCCGGTGATGCTGCCGCACTGTCAGGCATGGCGCAGAGTGTCGGATATCTGATGGCGGCGATGGGGCCGCTGTTGCTGGGCAAAGTACAGGAGTTGTCCGGAGGCTGGACGGTGCCCTTACTGATGACCGCAGCAATCGCAGTCGCAGGAGCCTGCACCGGAATGGCTGCCGGACGAAATGCTCACCTGGAACCTGCACAGCAGCCGGGCTGAATTCGCTGACACTGCAGGGGAACGTTCTGTTCCTCTGCTGAGGTGTTCTGAAACGTATTCCTGCTTTCAGGACTCTCTTTTACCGGGAAGACCCCGTCTCATTTTCGCCATCGTTGAAAAGCCCGGCGACCCAGTCAGCAAAAGCACGCACGGCGGGGGAGAGAAAACGCTGATGCGGATAGAGCATCGTCACCGGCACTGAGGGTGGCTGCCAGTTCGCCAGAACCTCGACCAGTTTGCCTTGCTGCAAATTCTCCGAAATCACATTCTCAGCAAGCTGCGCCAGCCCAAAACCCTCAAGACACAGTCTGATATAGAGTCCCGTTTCGTTAACAGCTGCATCCCCCTCAACCGGAACTGAGAAGGCCTCAGTGCCTCGTGTAAAACGCAGTTCATTAGTGCGTCTTCCCGAACCGGAAAAGTAATGAATCGCCCGATGCTGTGACAACGTTTCAGGCGTCTCAGGGATACCAAACTTCCTGAGATAGTCAGGCGAGGCGCAGGTCACCCAGCGAAACCGGCCAAGCGGACGGGCAACCAGCGTGGAATCGGTTAATTCACCGGTTCGTATGACGCAATCCACCCCTTCCTGAACAAGATCGACCTGTCGGTCGCTGACACCAATCATCAGGTAAATATCCGGATAGAGCCGGTAAAAATCTTTCAGGTTGGGCATGACGATGAAATGGGCAATCCCACCGGGCATATCAACCCGCAGCCGTCCCTGGGGGCGTCTGATGGATTCGGTCAGGCTGGATTCACTATGTTCTATCAGCGACAGGATCTCCCGGCACTGCTCCAGATACTTCAGGCCTTCAGGAGTAAGGCTGACCCGCCTTGTCGTACGGTTCAGCAGGCGCACCTGCAAGTATTTCTCCAGGTTTTTAATCGTGCTGGTAACGGTGGAGGAAGGCAGTGACAGTGTTTCTGCCGCGCGAACAAAACTCCCGGCCTCAGCAACCCGCGTGAAAACCTGCATAGCCTGAATCCGATCCATCTCCCGCCCCCGGATAAAAGTAGGTCTGATTATTCGTGAATTATGAATGATAAAAACGATTTAAGCATCTTTTTCAGGTTAATTGCGTGACGTATCGTTTCCCCATTAATCAGGAAAGAGGCAAGTTAATGACCGGTTACATCAGAAATATTGTTAACAATCAGAATGTCACTTCAGACGCTACGTTGATTCGCGGCGCGACGATACTGAGCATGGACGAGAACGTCGGTAACATTGAGCGCGGCGATATTCTCATCAACGGCTCAACGATAACCGCCGTGGGCCAGAACCTTGATGTGCCGGGTGCGCATGTCATTGATGCCACTAACATGATTGCCATGCCGGGAATGGTCGATTCTCATCGTCACGCATGGGAAGGACAGCTGCGACGCATTAACCCAAACGCCACCTGCCTTGACGACTACAGCAACGCCACGCACTTCTCGTTCGCTAAATATTACCGTCCTGCCGATATCTATGTCGGCAATTTGCTGACGGCGCTGGGCGCTATTGACGCGGGCATCACCACGATGATTGATAATTCGCATAACAGTCGGACCGCAGCGCATTCCGATGCCGCCGTCGAGGCCCTGCTTGATACCGGCATTCGCGCCATTCATGCTTCCGGTGCACCGGTAGCCGGCGAATGGGATAAAGCGCACTGGCCGGGAAACTGGCAGCGTCTGCAGGAGAAGTATTTCAAAAACAACCCTGAAAGCCTGGTTTCTCTCGCCGTCATGGCGCAGCTGGAGCCAGAATTGTGGGCTGAAGCCCGCCGACTGGGACTGTCGATCGTCACTGAGTTCTTTGGCGCTGAGATGGGGTCTGAACTTGAGTCGCTGCATCAGCAGGGACTGCTGGGTCCGGACAATATTTTCAATCACTGCACGGCGCTGCCCGACCGGGGATGGGAAATTCTGCGGGAAGCGGGTGTCCGGGTGAACGTCTGCCCACGCTCAGATTCGCACTATGGGATCGAAAGCGGAATGTTTGCAATTGAGGCCGCGCAGCGTCATGGCATCAATCCCGGTCTGAGCGTAGACAATGAAACCTCATACAGCACCGACATGTTTATGGAGATGCGCGTCGCCTTCTACCTGCAGCGGGTGATGGGCATGCATCAGCAGCAGTGCTGTGATTCTGAACATGCGCTGAAAACGCTTCCGGCGGCGCAACTCCTCAAAGCCGCGACTCTCGATGGCGCAGCCTGTGCAGGGTTACAGGATACAGTGGGCAGTTTGACCCCAGGCAAGCAGGCCGACCTGGTGCTTATTAACGCCAGTGATCTCAATCTTTACCCGTCCGGCAACGCCTTTGGCACGGTGGTTCATGCCGCCGAGCGCAGCAACATCGACACCGTCATGATTGGCGGGCGCATCGTTAAACAGAACGGCACGGTGCTGGGCCTGGACAGCGAGCGACTGCGTGCGGCGATTGATGAGTCGCGTGAGCACCTGTTTGCCGCATCTGGCTACCAGCCCGACATTTTTGCTGACGCCTTCCTGCCGCTGGAGCAGGCAGACTGACCGGGATGAAAAGCATGATCTATTACGTAATCGCTTTTGCGGCAGGTCTGGGGATCACCCTTCAGACGACCCTGAACAGCCAGCTGGCAAAGGGGCTGGGCGGCGATCCGGTCACTGCGGCGCTGTTTTCCTTCACGGCGGGCGCGTTCAGTCTGGGGATTTACGCGCTGCTGCGGGGTGGGTTAATGACATCGTTAGTGGCGATCCCGTCGCAACCCCTCTGGAGTCTGGCGGGCGGACTGATAGGCGCATGTGCCCTGTTCAGCTATATCGTGCTGGCGCCGAAAATCGGATTTTCAGCTCTGCTCGGGCTGGCGATTGTCGGACAGTTACTTTCTTCACAGATCATTGACCATTTTGGCCTGCTGGGCGCTATACGTCGCCCGGTTTCGTTACTCAGGCTGGGGGGAATGGTTGTCATGCTGGCCGGACTGGCCGTCATGCTTTTCGGCGATCGACTCTCTGCACGTTTTCTGCAGTGACCGCGTTAGTCACGTCTGCTAACGCGCAACAGGACCTTTATTTATCCGGAGGATTAACATGTTTTCAATTGCAGCTGATGTCAGGAATACGCTGGGTAAATCACCGACGCAATATTTTTCGTCTCTAAACTAACACAAAACGACACAAACCGGATTTTTATAAACAACGCCAGCGTCCGCTCTTCGCTCAAAGCTGCCTGTCAACGTGGTCAATCTCACTTACCGCAGCCTAGGAGTACAAAAAACAGCCTTAACGTACAATAATTTTCGATATTCAAACTGACTCCTACTTCGCCGGTAGCGTGGTCGGTGCGCCACTTGAAGTCATTATGAAATACATTGAGCAACAAAACCGCCCTCATTAGCCCGCTTGCGTGGGCTTCGCTCTTCTTCCCCCACCCACAAGGAAGGGGCTTCCCGAGAAAAGCCTTGGTGAGAATGCAGATGAAAGAAGGTTTCGGATCGAAGACGTGTCCAGACACCCTTACAATAAAAACAACATGTTACCCGACCAGACACATAATTCGACAAAATAATCTACTTTCATCACACAAAGCAAAAGATTGCTCTTTATATAATTTCTGTATTCACGATTATACTTAAACTCGACTAAAAAAAGCACTAATTTGTTTAAGGGTGTTTGAAATGCCTACAAAACACGAAGAGATATAGGTGGAAAATTCCTAGTTAAGATAATGCTATCAAACTGTTTTGCATATATTAATAACAGAGCGATATAGCAAATAAAATAGATTCAACACTCCTTATAAAGTATATCAATCCAAATTTAATAACAACTTCAGAACAATAAACTACCACGACAATAAGTGAAAGAATATAATATTGTATGCATAATAAATCCCAGCACTTTTACTTAAATTAAGATACAGGTGGTTTTAAAGAAGTATTCAACAAATAGAAACTTGATACAGATCAAATATGAACAAAAAACAAAGAAATAGTAGATTATGTTTGTAACAGCGACATTTTCTGTTTTTGTTCAGAAACGGTTATTGTAAACAAGTGTCATAGGATTTGTTAAAAAGTCTAAATATTTTACTTGCAACAATGTAACGATAGCATTACAAGACATTTTTCTTATTGATAAATTGGTGGTTTATTTGAGCCATGTCATAGGCGTTATATACATATTTTCGGTTTAGAAATTATTTTGTCATTCACTTTAAGTTAAGGAAAGTTTTCCATGAAGTTAAAAAAGCTTATTATGATTACCACTATGTCTTTTGGATTGACTACTACTGCGTATGCAGATAGTGGACAAGGCAAGGTTACATTTACTGGTTCAATTATCGATGCTCCATGCTCTATTTCCCCTGATTCAGTGGATCAGACAGTTGATCTCGGCCGGATATCTAAAGCGGCTCTGCAGGGGGGGGGTAAGTCAACACCACGCAACTTCTATATCAACTTAGAGAACTGTTCCTTTGGCACGCCTGCAGACAAAAATAAGGTACAATTAACATTCACAGGGATGGAGTCTGCCGCTAATAACGGTCTGCTGGGTATTACCGGTACTGCATCTGGTGCAAGTATTGCTATTACCTCTGGCGATGGCACCATTATTAAACTTGGTGTTCCAACTAATGAACAGGTATTACAGGATGGTAGCGGTACACTCAGCTTTGCTGCCTACATGCAGGGCGACATGGTAGGCACTGAATCAGCGAATATCACCGAAGGTGAGTTCCAATCTGTTGCAGATTTCACTTTAGCTTACAACTAAAAAAATAGGTTATACGTTTTTTCAGTGCATGAGGAACCCCACATGCACTGTATAAATTGGTTTAAAGAGTAAGAATAAATGAAAGCTGTTGTGGTCCATCTCATTGTCTTTTGTAGCATATTTTTACATGCAGAGGTCAGTGCGCAAACCATTCTTTCAGGTGCTGGGCGAGTCAATATGGAGGGAGCTATTATAGATACTGCCTGCGATATTGTAGTAGGTAGTCGGGAGCAGGAAATTGATGTGGGCCAAGTAAGATTGGTTGATATTATTCGTGATGGGAAAGGACGTTCCCGTAATTTTTCAATTGAGTTAGTTAATTGTGTTCCCTGGCGTAGCAACAAGATAGAGTGGAAAAAATTCCGCATTATATTTGAGGGGGATGCAGAGGAGCATTTATTCGGTGTATTGGGTGAGGCGTCTGGTGTTGGACTGCAAATTTTAGCCCCGCAAGGATATGCTGTTATCCCGGGCTTACCTTTACCTATTGATAAAATTAACCCGGGAAATATGAAAGCGAATTATACGTTGCAATTAGTAGCAAATAATAAGCCTCTCAAAGGTGGTTTTTTTTCGTCTTCTATACGATTTATACTTGATTATTTTTAAATATTCATGAGCAATTATTCATCATTAAACAGGCTTTGGAAAAATTTAGAGTAATAATATGAAATTCCTGCCAGTAGAATATATTTTTCGCCATCAGTCTATTGGGGTATTTATTGCTCTTTTTTTATTTATTCATTCGACGCTGGTTTATGCGGTCGAGGATATTCAGTTTAATATTGACATGCTAGATTTAAACGATCGCAAAAATATTGACCTCAGTCGATTTTCACAGGGTGGTTATATTATGCCTGGCTCCTACCGCATGACGGTACATGTCAATAAAAATGACTTGCAGGAGCATGAGATCATGTTCTTTCCCCCCGATGATGACGCAAAGGGTAGCCGTGCCTGTGTGAATCGATTGCTCGTAGACCAGCTTGGTTTTAAAAGCAAAGAAATTAGCAAAATACGTTGGTGGCATAACGAAGAGTGTCTTGATGAAAACAGTATACAAGGAATGGAGGTACGAGGGGATTTGGCAAGTTCAGCCCTTTATCTGAGCATACCTCAGGCTTTTCTTGAATACACTGATGATAACTGGGATCCACCTGCGCGCTGGGATGACGGTATTTCAGGAATATTGTTCGATTATAATTTCAATGGTCGGGCACAACGTCAACAGAAAAGCAGTAGCGACAGCTATAGCTTAAGCGGTAATGGAACTGCGGGGGCTAATGCTGGCCCTTGGCGCTTTCGTGCTGACTGGCAGGCAAACTTGGAAAATCAGAGCGGGAGCAATCATTCTTCCCGCCAACAGTTTGAGTGGAGCAGGTACTATCTATACCGGGCGATATCTTCATTACGCGCCAAGCTAATACTGGGCGAGGATTACTTAGACTCTGGGCTATTCGACAGCTTTCGCTTTACTGGAGCGAGTCTGATATCTGACGATAGCATGCTGCCGCCAAACCTTCGTGGATATGCACCGGAGGTGGCGGGTGTGGCGAAGACCAATGCAAAAGTGATTATCAGTCAGCAGGGGCGTGTGCTGTATGAAACTACCGTTGCGACTGGTCCATATCGTATCAGGGATATTAACGATGCAGTCAGCGGCGAGCTTATGGTGCGGGTGGAAGAGCAAGATGGTAGTGTGCAGACGTTTACGATAAATACGGCAAATATTCCCTTTTTGACACGTCCTGGTTCTGTACGCTTCAAATTAGCGGTAGGTCAGCCTTCTGATTTTAAACATCAAACTCAGGGGCCGATATTTAACTTAGGGGAATTATCTTGGGGAATCAGCAACGGATGGTCTCTATACGGCGGCGCGCTTATAGGTGGCAATTATAATGCCCTTTCACTGGGTATCGGTCGAGATTTAATGACGTTTGGCGCCTTGTCATTTGACGTTACTGAATCCAGAGCGCATTTTCCTAAAGCAGAACACTCACTGAGCGGTTCCTCTTACCGCTTAAGCTATTCAAAAGATTTCGATGAGTATGATAGCCAAGTAACTTTCGCTGGGTATCGCTTCTCGGAAGAGGAATTTATGAGTATGAGCCAGTACCTAGATAAACGGTATAACGGTAATTCAACGGGCAATGGAAAGGAGATGTACACCATTACTTTCAATAAACACTTCCGTGACATTGGATTGAGCGCGTATTTAAATTATAGCCATGAAACGTTTTGGGAAAAAATGGCTAATAATCGATATAACTTGACACTATCAAGCTATTTTGATTTAGGGCGCTTTCGAAATTTGAGTTGGTCCTTGTCTGCATACCGTAATAAATACAATAACGTCAATGATGATGGAGCCTATATGTCGGTCACTATGCCTTGGGGCAATGGTGATAGCGTGAGTTATAGCGCTACCGTGAATCGAGAAAATAGTACCCACAGTATGAGCTACTTCGGAAGGATTGATGAGTCTCGCACCTATCAGCTAAGAGCTGGCGCTTCTCGCACCGGAGGAAACGCCAGCGGCTATTATACGCAAGAGGCAGATTTAGCACGATTTAGCGCTAATGCTAGTTATCAGGCAAGCAGCTTTAGTGCGATGGGTATGAGCGTCCAGGGTGGAATGACGTTGACAGCTGAAGGAGGTGCTTTACACCGTGCCGGAACAACTGGCGGTACTCGAATGTTGGTTGATACCGAGGGTGTGCCGAAGGTTCCAGTACGCGGTTATGGCCGGGTCAGTAGGACCAACAGGTGGGGGAAGGCTGTAATTGGCGACGTGAATAGTTATTACCGAAATAAGGTAAATATCGATCTAAATCAATTGGGAGAGAACGCTGAGGCTACCACTTCAGTGGTGCAGGCCACTTTAACTGAGGGAGCGATTGGGTATCGTAAGTTTGGTGTCATCGCGGGTGAAAAGGCGATGGCGATCGTTAAGTTGTCAGATGGTACTGAACCACCTTTTGGTGCAACAGTGCATAACATCCGCGGTCAGGAAACCGGTATCGTCACTGATGGTGGCAGTACATATCTTAGTGGAATTAATCAGGGTGAGAGCATGAGGGTTCACTGGAACGGAAAACCACAGTGTGAAGTACGTATGCCTACATCGCTGCCGAAAGATATGTTGATGAACACATTATTGCTGCCATGCCAGCGTTTAAAGATCGATACAATACCGTAATCCTCATTAACCCCACCGAAAGGGTTTGATTCAAAGTGTTATAATATAGGAATAATAGAGAGTAAAAAATGAAACATATAATACACTACGTCGTGAAAGTAGACCTTAAACGCAGCCTGATGCTGTTCATTTTTCCAATTGCCCTAGCGGGTAGTTTAGCAACTCATTCAGTATATGCAGCCATAGCGTTGGATCGTACCCGGGTCATTTTCAATGCCGACCAATCTTCAGTAAGCTTGAACGTAAGCAACGAGAATAAACACCTCCCGTATCTGGCACAAGGGTGGATTGAAGATGAACAAGGGAACAAAATTCAGAGTCCCCTTATCGTACTTCCGCCAGTGCAGAGAATTGAGCCAGGTAAGCCGAGCCAGGTAAAAATTCAAGCACTTCCGGTCACAAATATGTTAGCTCAAGACAAGGAATCGCTTTATTACTTTAATTTGCGCGAAATCCCACCGAAAAGTTCGAAACCGAATACGCTACAAATTGCGCTGCAGACACGCATCAAGCTATTTTATCGGCCAAAATCAATTGCAATAGATAATAATGCGCCGCCACCCCAGGAGAAGCTTACGCTTAGCCGAAAGGGCGATAAATTCATTGTTAATAATCCTACCCCCTACTTCGTGACGATCGTTGACGCCGGTAGCAGTAAAACTAATAGTATCAGTGAGTTTAAACCGATGATGATTTCCCCAAAAGGAAGTCTGCAGTTGACAGTTAGTGCGAAAGCCGTGGGAAATACACCAGTACTCACTTATGTCAACGACTATGGTGGGCGTCCACAGCTCATTTTTGATTGCAGCAGTAACCCATGCAAAGTTATAACTGAAAAAAGGTCATAAATGTCTGTTGAGAACATTAGCTGAATCCCTGATTTCGATAAGTGTAAGTGAAAATGAATTATCCGAAAATCATTTAAGTTCTTGGAACGCAGCGAAAGGAGCCCATGTAAAGGTGATCATGGACGCGATATTCATCCGAATGGATATAGATCATTGTTAACCATTACAAGAGACACTATTCACTGGCTTTGAATTTTATTGCAATCATTTGTTTTTCATTCTCAAAAAAAATCAAAGCATACAAATTCAATCAATAGTAAAAGAGGAATGATGAGAGCGCTTAAAATATTAATAACTTCATTAATTACTATGATTTCTGTTTTTCATTGTAATGTAGTCAGATCCTCAGATGATAATATAGCTTCAGTAAAAGTAACCGTTACCGTTTCCGCCCCGCCATCTTGTATTATTAATGATAATAAGGTCGTAGAGGTAAATTTTGGTGATAATATCTCAATTAATGAAATTAACGAAAAAAAACACCTTAAACGCTTAAATTATACTATGGAATGTAAAGGAATAACCAAAAACAGCATGAAGTTTTTAATTGAAGGTACGCCTACTGACTTTGATAGTACCTTACTTGCAACAACACAACAGAATTTAGGTATTGCATTTTATAATAGCGGTATTTTTTATCCATTAAATACGTGGATAAATTTTACCTATCCTGATCTATTGACTATAGAAGCAGCTCCGTTGAAACAAGAAAATACTAATTTAAAATTAGGCTCATTTTCAGCAACTGCATTAATCCGCGTTGATTATGAGTGATGTATTAAATTTATTGCAAAAGCTTTTTAATTTAAAAGTTATTTATATGGTTCCCATGATTAGGATTGCATATTTTGGATAATTTTTTGTTAATTAAATTACAGTTTAGGCTCAATATGAAAATGAAATTTACACTGTTATATATAATTTGTTCTTTATTTATCGCATCAGCTAATGCTGAACCTCTGCATGTGAGTCTGTCTACAATACCTGATAAACCCACAGGTAGATTTATTGGACAAGTAACGGCAGCAGATTTCGATTCAACTATTCCGAACCCTTGTTATAAAGTTACCAATTGTTACATTGCAGCTTTCGTTATATCAAAAGATTGGCTCCCTGAAGGGCAAGAAGGCTATACCAGTCGTGATACGGTTAATTATAAGAAAAGAAGTGAATTAGCGTTTTCTGCGGTGACAATGGGAGAGCTCTTGAAGAGCTTGAGAGATGCTAATCTTCTATACATATCAATGACTGATAATCTCCCTAGTTCAAAGGGCGAGAATCCAACGTTCTGTATGTTTGCTGGTATCTACAGAAGCTATGCACGTTTGATTGCTGGCACTCGACTATCAAACTGCGCAGATGCCCCCCCTTCAAATACCAACTGTAAATTAAATTTTCCTTCAATCGAGTTTGACTGGGGACAGGTCGCGCAGTCTGTTAATGGATATAAGGAAATTTCAAAAACCATAACCGTGTCTTGTTCTAAATCAGCGAGAATAAAACTATCTATAAGCGGAGCCTACGTCCCCTTAAATGGCGATTCTAGCAAACGTGCGGAATTCGACTTAGGAGAGGGCTGGAACGGAAGCCTAAGTAAAGTTATTACTCAGATTCCTGAAGAACATATAGAGATCAAATCCAGACTTGTGGGAATGGAAGATGCTTTAGGAGAATATACCGGGGGTAGCATTCTTATTCTTGAAATTTTATAAAAGTAACATAATAAAATATCCGTCACCTTCTTGTTATTTATGATGCTCTTTACGCTTAACAATTTATATGCGCAACATTGTCTATTAATATTTAAAAAAACACTATCAAGTAGTGATTAATAAAGTTCAAACAATACAACTATTTTTAATAAATAAATGCAACTCACTATTTGAGTGGGAAGTATGAAGGTTCCAACCTTGCGAAGACTATTAACGATGATTTTATGAAAATTTATCAGTTACCTACTACTTTAAATAGAGCCGGCACAATCATTTTGGTCACTAAAGCCCGGTTAACGTTAACCATGGAAGCTCTGACCGGCCAGACTGCCTTATCGAGTAGGTTAACTTCTTGAAGGAACTTATGAAAATATCCGTTGAAAACATGTTTGCGTTATTGCATAACATAATCCGTACTGTCTCGCCCGCTCAGGTTCGACACATGCAACGAACAGCGATAATCACTGCGTATCTTACAATCTATTCTGGCTGCGACGAGATAAGGCGCCGCCACCTTTTCCTAGCCGCAATGATAGATGAGATTCACGATCTGAAAAAAGGATCCGCCCAAGAAGCTAATCTCGTTTCTGCCATTTCTTCCATCCGTTTTCTTGGCCCTGCAGTTGCGGTGCGTGATTTACCTCTTTTGCGAATGGCGGGAGCCTTTGAGCACTTTCTAACGCGTACCGGGGAACGGAGCAATATTGCGCAGTTTTTATCCCAAAGCGGTCTGTGGCCAAGGCTTCTGACCGATGCACTCAAGAAATCAGCAGCAGAGGACGGATTCTGGTTCCGCTTAAGCAGCGCGTCGCCGGATAAAGTGCTTAGCGTGCTTAGTCCGTTACATGGTGAAATGCTCGACCACCATGACCTGCTAGAAATATGCCCGCTGATAGCTTGCATTATGGATATGCACAGCGGCGCGACCGCGCGACACTGCGCAGGCGTGGCGCGCGTGGCGGGAAAACTTGCCGAGCAGTACGGCCTAGAGGCAGAAATGCAGAAAAAAATAGAAATAGCTGGTTATCTGCATGACGTGGGTAAGCTACTTATCCCACGTGAAATCCTAGAAAAAAAAGGTCCACTGAACCCGTCTGAATATGCCCAGATGAAGCAGCACAGCTATAAAACCCTGGAACTGTTGAGCCCGACGGGCACACCATGTGATATTGCCCGCTGGGCGGCGAATCATCATGAAAGGCTTGATGGCAGCGGTTATCCGTTCCGACTCAGCGCTGCCTCTTTAGATATCCCGTCGCGCATCGTGGCCGTGGCCGACGTCTTTACCGCGCTGACGGAGAACCGTCCCTACCGTCGGGGAATGACCGTAGCTGATGCATTAACGATTATTCAACGTGATGTTGAAAATCACCAGCTTGATAGAGAGATTGTATCCCTGCTTTATTAGAAATAATTATTTTCATTTTCAAAACTCAGTTATGAATTTTTTTATTGATGGTGTTTAAGGTTATTAACTAAGGCTCCGGACAGTCGATGGGTGTTGACTTAAAAAACATTCACGGGATGTTATTATGATGTTAAAAACTCACAGGAACCGTTTTTCGTACTGTAATGTCATTATCAGATTAAGCAACTGTAACCTGTTTCTTTACGAAATCCATACTAGTATTAGTTATTCTAGCGAAACTACTGCGCCATGGATTCTCAATGTCAATCACTTTTTTGAAATTTAAACCTACAATTATAGTGGTAATAGGCGGGATGTTTAACACGTCGAAATTAATTAGCAAGTCAAAATTAGATTTACCTTACGTATGGGTACACACAGGAAAGGCAAGCATTATCAGGCACGACTTACGAGCGAGAGCCTTGCCTGAGCGGGTTCAGTTGTGGAGCTTTACCTTTGCGGGTGGATAAAGCTCGCTTTAACACCTTTGATCCCCAACTTTCAGGCTGA
>Ga0209281_1001371_pt1 | contig 14994 bp, 20 predicted proteins | sample MedtruBG_FD_187514 | JGI IMG/M metagenome (GOLD analysis project Ga0209281, IMG submission 187514) | Root nodule microbial communities of legume samples collected from California, USA - Medicago truncatula BG (SPAdes) (version 2) | ecosystem: Host-associated > Plants > Roots > Nodule | place... | reverse complement strand
TTGGCTTTTTATATTCAGAATTAATTATTACTAGCTTTACGGTACCTCCACCGTTCCAAATTGGATAAACTTTTACACCTCCAACACCCTGTATTTTATTAACCTTTTCCTTGTAGTCAGCTTCATTGCCGCCAAAAGCTTCAGGATTAAAACTTGCTAAATATCTATCTCTAAATGTTTCCGTTCCTTCTTCATCTTCTCCTGGTATCAATAGCTCTGTAAGTTCTGCACTGGATAAGCCTTTAATATAGTCTATAGGCACTAAAGTTCCGAAATTGCTATTTCCTTTAACTCCTACGGTTTCACATTGAAGTTTGTAAATTCCTGCACTGATCTTCTCAGTTGCAATATAATTTAAATCATCTAAGGAGAATCTTAAACCTATAGGAATATCAATGTTAAACTCCCCTTTTAAAACTGCATAAGTTGCTTCTTCAGGAGATAAGCCTCTTTCTTTAGCTCTTTTTATTAAGTAGTCTCTGCTTGATGTATCTGCAAATGTTTCTTTTAATATTACATCCAGTTCAATATACACATTTTGAAGTTCTACAGCTGCAGGAGCTATCGCATCATAAATAACTGAACCTTCTCTTTTATCTAGATTATTTGACACTCTAGCAAGCATTCTTTGTAAAAGGACCTCATAAGTAATACTTTCAAACATTATTAAACCTCCAACTCCTTTTCTGCCTCTATATCTCCATAAATCGTATGAGCTGTAAAGGTAGCTAAAACCACACCTCTTTTAGGCTGAGAAAAAGAAAAAGAATCAACCGAGTTGATTCTATCATCTTGCACAAGTGCCTCTTCTATTCTTCTTTTAAGCTCACTATAAACATAAGGAATAGGTTCTCCAAAAAGGTCTTTTAATTCAATTCCATAATTCCAACTATATATTAAATAATTATATCTTTCAGTATTAATTATCTTATATATAGCTTGCTTTACAGCTTCAATTTCATCAATGTAACCTTTTATCTTTTCCTTATCAACATTAATGAAATATGTTTTACTTGGTTGTTCCTGAAATTCAAATTCTAAATCTGAGCTTTCTTTTGGAATCATAATGGATCCACCACCTTATCTAAAACCAAATATTTTTGGCCACCTTGAGCCCTTATTAAAATCACTTTTTCGCCCTCTACTAAAGCATTGTTTACTCTAAAGACTTTTCGGCCTTTATAACCATGAGTATGTCCAGCAGGTCCGTATCCTGTTTCTGTAACGTGGTCAACTGTCATTTCTAAATCATAGTCAATTACGTTACGTGTTAATATTAATTGTATATCTTCAAGAACTAATTTTGAATCTACTCTTATCCTTAAAGGCTCAATGCTTTCTACTTTTCCAAAACAAATATCAGTTGGTTTCATTGAATTAAATGTATCTCTTGCAGCTTGTTTTAACATTACTAATATATCTTTAGTATCAAACATTAAACACACCTCCCCTTAGAGTCAAATCCATAAGATGTTCATTATCTTTAAAAGTATGTTTTGCCTTTTCTATTATCATATACTTTCTTACATTTGCTTCATCAAGCTGATCTAATTTAACTAAGATACTTGTGCCAGCTCTTACTCTTAGATCACCTAATGCATTTTTTAAACTTAATGTCTTACTTGGTTTATTATAAAGGCTTAACAACCCATCTGCTTTAGATTGGCCCATAGATTCAATATTCAATTTATCATAAAATTGAAGTACACCCCACCTATTGATGTTTGAACTACCTTTAGTCATGTATATATCTCTCTTACCCTCGTCTTTATTTTCAAAACTCAACTTAATCTGATTGTAAGTATTATTATCTATACTAGATGTATAGTCAAAGTCTTCTGCAGTATCATTATCATATAATAAAGGAAGCTTCATACTTTCAATATTCTTTAAAGTAAGCTTCCCAAAATCATCATATAACACATAAATTTTCTTTTCATATTGAGTTGTTATAAGCAAAGCAATTTCAATCATATCAAATAGTGCTGAATTATCTTCTGTTCTACTTTCAATCACGTATTTCGTATCCTCTATGGTACCTAAATTTAGTTTGAAATCTTCTGCTAACATTTTAATTAATTCACTAGCAGTTTTATTTTTATAAACTATAGTGTCTTTATTTTTAAGGTACCTTAATTGGTCATAGGCAGTAATTTTTAATACATTATCTTTATTTCTCGCTATGGTGAAAATAAAGCCATAAAACACATTAGTACCATTTAATTTAAATCTAACTGCATTACCTTCTTCTATTTTTAAGGTACTATCTGCAACAACATTAAAAGTAAGTTTCCCAGGAGAACTTTTTCTTTCAGTTTCCCATGTTATACCCTCCTCTACACAAGGATAATACAGTGTTTGGCCATTTCTAATTATTAATTCTATATTATCCAAGTTTTATCACCTGCCCTGGATAGATTAGATTTGGATTAGCAATCCCATTTAGATTTGCTATCTCTTGATATTTCGAACCATCACCTAAATATTGTTTACATATATTCCAAAGACAATCACCTGATACAACTGTGTAAGTTGGCGGTGTTGGTGGCGATTCCACTGGCCTTGCCTCTACAGGTGGAGATACTACAGTAGTGGTTGCTGCTGCAGTAGTCGTGTTTACTATAGGTTCTATAATAACTACTGTCTTTGTTGAATATTCTTTATACTGCTTTAACTTAATAGACACAGATATATCTGTACCATTACTTACATCATCTGTTATTGTATAATCTTCAAGAGTTACTTTCATATTTGTGTCAAATAGTTCATCTCCGCCCTGCGTTTCTCTCACAACAATAAATCTAAACTTCTTATTCTGAACTTTAAACTTCTTAATTTTATTTAGAAAGTATTCTGCATCTCTAAACCTATTTCGTTTATAAATAGCAAATGGGTATTTATTATTTGGTAAAAGAGCATCAAAGGTTATCTCAGTTAATCCAGCTTGTTTTAAGATATTAATTTCACCATCATTAATTAATGTCATTGTCTTATTCTTATTGTTAATCTTTACTTGCATCTTAGATGGAGTTATTGGCAATAATATCTTATCTAAATAAAAACTATACATCGTAAGTCGCCCCCTCTGCTACAGTTTGTAAATTTTCATATATTCCATCACCTAAATGATGAATTATACCATCAATATCCATACCATTATCAATAGTATTATGGTTAGTCATATCCACTTTGATTTCTGCAGTAGTGAATCTATTGATAACTTCCTGTTCTGCAATATCTCTTAAATACTTTAGATCTTCATCTGTTATATCCATTTTATCTTTAATTTTTCCAGTATTGTCTGCAGTATCTTTTGCATTATTTAAAAGATCATCATAATTAAATCCAGAACCATTTCCTGTTTGATTTTCAGGTATTGAGAACATGTTTCCAATGTAGTTTTCTGCATTTGCTCCCCATGCATAACCACTATTAAACGCAGAACCTATGTCTTTTGCTTCCATTCTAGGGACAGTAACATAGTTGTCTGGTTTATTAGCCAAATAACCTTCTAAATTTGCCTTTGCGCTATCTAAATCACTGGTTATTGATGCAGTATAGCCCAAGGTACTTCCTTTACCTAAGCCAAGTTTGTCACCTATTCCACCAAATGAATTTAATAAGTCTACAAAATCATTCCATGCGTTTATAGCCATGTTTATACCTTCAATTATTGCATTAGCCATATTAGTAGCAAACTGATCACATCCTCTTGTTGCTGCAAGCATTGAATCTATAATAGTTAATGCTAAATTAATATGAAGTCTTTTTACTGCTTCTACCGGATTAGTAAATACATTAGCAAAAAACTCTACATATGCTGCAAATACATTCCATACATAAGCTATTACGTTATAAATTACAGTTCCTAATGCAACAAATGTACCAGCAATAAGTCCAGTAGCTGAATAACTTGTACCTGCAAATTTATTTACTGCTGCTACAGCTAGATAGAAAATAGCTATCAACGCAATTATTGCTATGATTATCCAAGTTACAGGACACATTGCCAAAGCTGCATTTAATCCATCTTGTGCCGCAGTCATAGCAATTATAGCAGCTGTTTCAGCCCATGAAGCAATTGTATGCGCTGCTTTAGCAATAACACTTTCTCCAGTTAAAATATTATTAATTAATAGTGACGCATTATATACAACAAGAGCAGCAATTATTCCCCATATAATAGGCGCTATAATACCCCAATTACTTTGAAAGAAAGCCCCTACATTTGCTGCAATATTTATCACATTTAGTATAGCGATAGAGAGTAAGGAAAAGCCATACACCATTTGAGATATCAATATGTTGAAATTAGGGTTATTTACTACTTCATTAATCTTAAGCAAAACTGGTTGAAATGCCATTAATCCTTGATTTTTAATACTAGTCCAAGCTTCACCTATTGTCTTTGGCATCTTTGCAAATCTTGCTTCTGTCTCTTCTGCTGCACTAAATAGAGATTTTTTAATAATACCTGCTGTTATTTCTCCTTCTGCAGACATTTTCCTTAATTCTCCCATACTCTTGCCTGTATATGTTGCTATAGCTTGCGCTAATAATGGTGCATTCTCCATAATTGACCTGAATTCATCCCCCTGTAGTTTTCCTGATGCCATAGCTTGAGTTAATTGATACATACCTGCAGTTTGCTCTTCAATACTCGCACCCCCAATTTTAAATTGCTTATTCATCTGTTCAGCAAATGCAACAGTTTCTTCGTTCGATGAAAAAGCATTTTTAGCAAGTATGCCAAGCTTTGCAACAACATTGGCGGTGTCTGTATATGATGCACGTGATCTTTGAGCTGATTGAAAAATCATATTTTGCAATTCATCTGTAGTTCTTAGTCCATCATTTATCAATCCTAAACGCGCTCGAGTTTGAACTAATTGATCAGATGCTTTAAGGCCGTTCATAACGCCTTCAATACCTAACATTACAACTTTAGCTGCTAACATACCCATTGCTACACCTTTTATGGTATCCAATAGATTATTTGCATGATTATGTCCTTCGCGCATAGAATGATTAAATTCATTTTGAGCATTAGTAGAATTCATAACGTCTGCTTCCATCTGATTCATTGCCATTTCAGCATTATTAATTTCTCTTCTTGCGGTTTCAAAGCTACTTGTATCTATTGCATTACTCGAAACTGATTGCATGGTCTCAAAGCTACTAATACAAATATTTAAAGCATTTGTCATGCTCCGAATGACAGGAGACATTCCATCCACCATCTGTACTGCCGATCTAATAGTTGCCATTAATATACCTCCTTTCCAAACTTAATAAAAAATAAAAGCACCTACAATGTAAGTGCTTAGATGTTTGTTTATTTGTTTGTATATTCTTTGCCATCAATAATCATAGATGTTGCTTTCTTTCCATCTGGTGTCAATGTTATTTGAAATTCACTTCTTAATTTAGCACCAAATGAATTTTCAGAATCAACATAAGATTGTATTATTATTTTTTCTTTATCTTTATAGAATTTCCATTCGTTTATATTAGGAAAACTTGCAGTTGATGGAGCTTTTAAAAAGTCTTTCACCATCTTTTGACTATTTATTTGCAAGTTACTTTCTTCACTTAATGTCAATGTGAAATCTGAAAGTTTAGACACAACTTGATTATTATCATAAAGAACATTGTCAGCATACTTTATTGCAAGAACAGTGTTGTCTTCACGTAAATATAGAATAATATTATTAATTGAATCTGTTTTAATCCTATACCCTTTTTCACTTCCCCCATAAGCTCCATCAAGTACGCTATCATGAGTTACTTCTTTAATATTCTTTATATCACATTGTTCTAGTGTGCTATTTATTTGAGTTGATTTATCTTTATTAGAACCTGTTTGGTTCATTATAACCCCTATGTTTTCAGGAACCTTTGCACTTTTGGGCATATAAATTGCTACTACCAATGCAGGGATACAAATAACTAATAAAATTGATATTAAACAACCCTTTTTCTTTTTAGGCTTAATTATATTTTGTGAATTTATATTTCCTACAACATATCCATTATCGGATAGTTCATTGTTCTGTTTTTGTCCACATTTATCACAGAATTTAGCATCCTCTTTTAATTCATTACCACAATTTGAACAAAATCTTTTCATTAATATCTACCCCTTATATGTATAATGTGGTTATATTATACAATAAGTTGGCATATTTTACTATCTCTTAGTTTTTCTTTCAAGTTCCTTTTGTTTTTCTTTATCATTCTTAGCTTTTATATCAATAGCTGCTATCACAAAAGCTTTTTCTTCCCTTGGTAAGTTTATAAATGCACTTGGCAATATATGAAGTTTATGAAGACAATAGTATGCATAGTTTGCATCACTATCACCTTCATTTATTAGTTTTTTGCTTCTTCTACCAACTCATCCATTCCAGTATCAAAACCATTAATTTCTTGGACTTTTTTAAGTAAATCTTGATATTCACCTGATTTTAACATTGCTTGTAATAGCGCCACCTCTCCCATAACGCCATAACTATTTTGTAATTCTGCATTATTTAATGTAGGATATTTAACACATTTCACAGCTAATTTTGCCAAATAAGCATCATAATCTGTTTCTGGCATATACATATTTTTCTTCCCTGGCACCTGTACTTTTCTAGTACAACTTTTTCTTATTTCCTGATCTTCTGCACTTGTTATGCAGCCAAGTTCCCATTCTACAGGATTTTTATTTTCATCAATAAATCTTTTACTTGCTATATACTTTACTACATCTTCCTTAATAACATTAGCTGCTAAAAAATAACTTAAATTACTCATTATTTGTTCACCTTAACCTTTCTTATTGCATTCCATCTAAGATACTAAATGTTTCTGGCATTTCCCAATCTTCAAAGGTGAAATCCATATCCTCATCTAAATATTCTGCATCTGCATCAAATTTAGCAAGAATTCCACCATCAACATTACAATCTTTTAGAATTATAGTTTGTCTACCAACGCCACTTGTAGGATCTTCGTTAGTAATTTGCATATCAAAATAAGTATCTTCACCTGTTTCTTTATACTTGTAAAGTAATTGTCTTACTATTGATGTATTATAATGAAAAGTAGCTTTTCCGCTTCCTTCCCATCCAGTTGCCTTATTCCCTTTACCCGTTTTCCCAAGTATAGGTACTTTAGTTTTAGTCTTTTTCATAGATGCCTCTAGGTTGATAGCTTGCATAAAATTATACCTATCACCATCTATTGTAACGAAGCATTCCGCTAGGGATGCACTTACCGAATCCTTAGCATTCATAATCTCAGGCATATATTATTCCTCCTTCTATTCAACAATTACTGTCATATATAATTTTTCCATCGCATTTACTGGCGTTACTGCTTCAGTGGTTACAACAGATTTTTTGTCATTTCCTTTTTCAACAACAACATCTTTTGGGTCAAAATCTGTAATAGCTCTAATTTGTTGAAGTTGCCTATTGTAAAATACAATATCATTCCAAAATGATATTCTTCCTGATGCATCATTAGGAACTTTACCTAAATACTTTGTATTAAATAATACTGCAGTATCATTAGCAATTTGATCTAGTACCCTCATTGTTTGATTACTCGAGAAATCAACATTCTTAGCATCTGTAAAAGATACGAATGTGTTTATATCAGTTAATACTCTAACTTCATCACCAACCTTATGGAATAATAACTTTCCGGCTTTAATTCCATTAGAAAGCTGAGTTTGTTTATAATTAGTATCAACAGTAAATTCACCATCATATTTCTTGTTAGTGATAGTTTTGTTAACTTCACATCCCGCCTCGGCTCCTGTAATCCAATAAATAAGTGATGCAGGATTAGCTCCTACGTCAGTAACGGTATTTTCTGCAGATATAATACCCTCATAGTCTGCTGCTGTTTTATGCACTACCGTTTGAAACTTAGCTCCAACCTCGTCACGCATACGCTTAGTAAAAGCAACATATAAATCTATAATTGTGCCTGTAGTAGATAAACAACCAAGAGTATTAAAACTATAACTTTCTAATTTATCTAAGAAATTCTGATATTCAGTTCCAGTTACTGCATTACCATTAGTACCTCCTGAAAGACTTACACCCGCTGTTGCTGCTAAAGTCGCATCTGCTTTAAAATCCACAAAATCATTACTCGTCAATTCACTTGCTTGTGCGACCGTTTGAGTATCAACAAGAGTTGTATCAATTAAAGTACTTACATCAAATTTACTTGTATCATCTACATTAGCAGCAATAATAATTTTTATAGCATTACCTCTAATGCCCTTATATTTTGCTGTTGCATAAGTATTGCTGGCCTTAACTCCACCAGTAAGTTTAAATAGATATCCTGTTTTTAGATTTTTATATAAATCTCTTAACCCCTTAAGTTTTTCATGAGTATAATCATATCCAAATATTTTTAAGCTATCTTTTTGGAAATCTTCATTTTCAACTGTAAATATTTCATCATCTGGCCCCCAATCCAATTCTAAGGCCATAGCTCCATAACCTCTATCAGATAATGTTGCTGAAGCTCTTGAAGCACTTACAAAATTAATATAGGCACCTGGTAAAACTTTATTTTGTACTAAGAAAGTACCTCCACCTAAAGCCATCTATTAAACACCTTCCTTCATAAATTTTTCTATCATACTATCAACATCATTCAATGTATAAGAACGTCCATTTACTAAAAGAGCATTAATCAAATCTCTTTGATCTCTATACTTCTTACTCTTTAAAATTTGTTCCTTTGTAAACTTAATTTTTTCAGAATCCTCTTGCTTTTTTATCGCCATCTAATTCACCTCTTCACTCCTGAATTTACTTTTACATTTTCCATTGAATCTTCTTTTGGAATATCTTTTCTAACAATCATATTGAAGTTAATAAAAAAATGGAGTACATTATCAACTGTTTCTCCACTCATCTCGGTACCTCTTACTAGGCTTCCATCAACTGTAATATACTCCAATTCATCCATAAGCTTTTCTGCTACCTCATTACACTCATTATTTGCATTTCCTAAATCTTTTGGGAGATAGTGTATATCAAATGAATAATTCCTTTTATACCTATTTCCAACCAATTTAGTACTATCAGGTTTTAAACTAAAAATAAAAAAGCAGGGTTCTTTTAAATCCTGCTCTACATTTTCAGTATATATTGTGTAATCCTCATTTACCGAATTGAATACTTCATCTATTTTTTGTGATATTCCAGTTATAATTTTATTTACCATTAAAGCACCACTCCAAATATTCCATAATTCTTTTTTCTATTAACTTAGGCGCTTGTGCATTTAATTCTTTTTCACTTATAGTCATCATAAATCTACCTTTAACCCATCCTTTATGGTTTCTAGTCCTATGGCCAAATTCAACATAGGATGCGTACATAGTTGGGTTTATAATTTCTACCTCATAGGTGTTACCTGTTTTATTTATTGTTCCAATGTTCCAGCCTCTTCTAAGGGTACCGCCAACTTTACCACTGCCACTAGGATATTGACCAACTGGAGTACGTTTAATTACTTTTCTTAATAACCTTGCAGCTAGTTCATTTGTTAATGATATGCAAATCTCTGCTATCTGAGCTGTGTCTAACTGTTGTAATTTCTCCTGAATTCTTAAAAGTTGTTTATAATCACACTTACCCCATTTAGCCATTACGCCCACCCTTTAAATAGCTCTAAAACTATCTCCTGATGTCCTGAATAAACTGCAGGTACTCCACTATTTTTATACTCAGTTACATTGTTATTTTTATCAGCAATAATAAGCTTTGAACCTGGCTTAATTACAATTTCAGGTGCAATAGATAACTTAATTATTTGAGTTATAGTTGTAGCACTTTCTGTTGAATTTGCATTTCTAATATTCTCATATGATATGCCACAAGGTTGATTTTCTAATACAGTATCTACCTTTTTATTTGTTTGCTTACTTACTGGATCCTTAATACCTTCATACTCCTGAATAGTGCAAGTGTGCTCATACATGCTTTCTATGACCTTTCTGTGTTGCTTCCTAGCCATTTCTATAGCTCTATTCAGATTACCACACCAACTTCCTATACTTGTTAAGTTTGCTTTTATAATCTTTTAATAGGCTATCTTTAAATTCACTTGCAGCACTTCGAAAACTCGTTGACTTATCACCCTCATTTATTGAAGAAACAGAACCTAGAGCAATGCTTTCATCACCTAGGTTCTCATTTATATATAACTCTCTGGCCATACGTATTAATGTTGTCTCTAAGCCTGTTGGTATTTCATCGATATGACAATGATCCAGGATTATATTTGTTGCATCTTCTAATGCGAATTTTAAAGTTATATCTTTAGTAGAATCAGTCACGTTAATACCTAGCATATCTTTAAGAGAATTTAATCTTTCATTCTCTAGCATAAAACCAACTCCTAAATTTTATGTTTAAATGCAACTACTCTAATTTGCTTAGCTTCATATACTGGCAACCAATTTTCTGCATCTGCTAATTCTGCTCTTGATGGCCCTTCTGTTTTAGCTACATTTGTGTTAGTGAATTTAATTCCTCTTGGATGAAGAATATTAGTTCTTCTATTGATTAAGTAATCAACACCTGATCCTTTTTTCTTATCTCTATCTACTTCGGTTGGTACAAATCCAACTGGATTACCATTACCCAATGCAACAGCTCCTTGCCCGAATAGATAAGATGTAAATATCATGTTAGCACCTGTACCCTCATAAGGGCAACCATCATCAATAATAACTCTTTTCCCTTGATATGTGTCTACTGGTCCACCATTTGATGGTTGTATCGTTTCAATTAAATTTTGCTTTCTAAGTGTCGCTTCAACAGCACTATGAACTGCAACCGCGGTAAGTAATTCTTTAGCATCACCCAGGCATTGTTGAGCATCTATAAAAGCAGCTCCACTCCACTTAGCAGCTGCAGCTGATAATCCTGAAATATCTGATATATTGCTTGCTAATCTTGTAGTTGCTGAACCACCTGAAGGCGTAAAAGTTCCAAATATACCTTTAAGAACTGCTATTAATTCTTTCTGCATATCTCTTGCCCAAAATCCTGCTACTAATGTTCCTATAGCAGCCATTGGATCACTACCTGCAAGTGCTGCTGATAAATCTGTTGCACTCCACATCTTGGCTCTTCTAATAATTACAGCTACATCCTTGTTTGAATTAATTTTATCTGGTGTTAAATCAGCATCTTCAATTACTTGTTCTGATTCCCCTGTTAAATCATCGAAGAAAGGCATATTTACAAGTGGTGAGGCTTGTGAAGCCAATCCATCAAACTCACTATTATTTGTGATAATCCCACTTTGCACTAATGCTGATTTCTCCATTGTTTCATTAATTACATAAGGGTTAAATAATGCTGGTACTATAACGTCACTTAATTTTGTTCCTGCCATATTTTATTACACTTCCTTTTCTTAAATATTTAATGTTACTCCTGCCGCCGCTGCTAATTCTTTAGCTTGTGCAGGATTTGAGTTTAATAATTCACCTTGTTTTGTTAAATTAAATGTTTCCTTTGCAAATGGATTTGAACCTTTATACTCTCCACCACCCGTTGGATTATAATTGGTTTCTGTCTTGCTGGTAGTAAAGATATGTGGTATTGATTCTTTATAAGGCTTGATTGTATCTTCTAAGCCTATTATTTGGCCATCTTTATCGTAAGTAAATTTATCAATTCCACCATGCTTATAAATTAGATAATCAGCATCCTTTACGCCTAGATCTTTAAGCTTGTCTCTCAACGAATACTCTTTCTTTAAATTATTACTATTTGATTCTAATGTCTTAATAGTAGCCTCATGTTCTTTAATAGTTTTTTGTAAAGTTTCATTATCTGTATTGTTTTTCTTTAGATCATTAAGTGTTGTTTCTGCTGTTTTTAATTTATCACTTACCTCATTGTAAGTAGTTTTAGGTACTGCATTCTTCGGAAATTCTGTATTAATTGATTTCATTAAATCATCAATGTCGATGTTCCCATCATCTTTCTTTTTAGCACCTTCTAATAATTTTCTTAACCATTCCATTTCTTATTACCTCCAATAGCATATTTATACAGGTTGCTCCCTGTTAGGAGTTCCATTGTTCTTTATGCCCTGCAATCTTTTAAAAAGGGCGAAAATAAAAAGCCTTATTTCTAAGACTTACCTTCTAACTTCATAAACATTAAGTAATTGACCTTTGTTCTTAATGTCCCTGTATTTATTTCATTCATAATTTAATTCCTCCTAAAATAAAAATAAACCTTTAACGTAAGACTTTAAGGAGATATTAGATTACCTTAACCTTTCTATTTCTTTTATTTTTTTCAATTTAACCTATTATTTTACTTTTTTGCTTAATATTTGTGCTAGAATATTCTTAAGGGAGGTGAGTATCATGGCTAATACTAAGCAAACTAGCAAATCAGTAGCGACTAAAGCTTCCAAAATACTTCAAGATGATAGATATAGCAAAACATCTAAAAGTGTAGCTGGAAGTGCTTTAGCTCAAACCAAGAAAAAGGGAAAGTAATTTAGGATTATTTTCTAACACTAAGTACAGAGCATTTGATATGTTCTGTACTTTCTCTTCATCACAATTAATTTCTGAATATCCAAGCGACTCCATAATCCCATGCATAATTTCATGTATTAAAGTTCTCGATTTTCTATCTTTTTTCATATTCTTATCTATTCTAATTATTTGATTTGTATAATCTATCTCACCATATAAATTCTCCCTTTCTATTAAATCATCTAAAAACTTTATTTGATATGTCACTCCCAATATGTTTATTAATTCAATCATATTATTCCTCCCTTAATTTAGGCATAATAAAAGCACTTACTTTTCAGTAAATGCTCTAAAAATTCTATTTATGAAATTTTTTCCTATTTGTTTATTAAAATTGTTTACTCTTTTTCTTTTTGTTTTTTTATTATCTAACATTTTTACAAGCTCAAGATTAAGTTTTTTATGAACGTTGCTAAATTCTATTTGAAATTCTACAAACTCATCATGCAATTCATTTAAATTACTGCTATCACCGTTAATCTCAATATTCACCTCAATATTCACTAACTTCTTCTTTAGGTCTGATAAATAATTTCCATTTTCAAACAGCATATAATAATTTCTTAATCTAGTTTCTATTTTTCGTATATTTTTTGATATTTTAATATTATTAGAATTAAATAATGAAATAATTTTATTCTTATCAATTATAATATTAAAATACTCATCTTCAATTTCTTTACAATCTTCATATATCTCTTGAAAGTATTCACTAATTATCTCCCAAATTTTGAGTTTTTGGCTCATAATTAATTTATTTCTTTCATGATAAGAATTTACTACTAAAGTAATAATCCCTCCAAATATAGTCCCTACAAATGTAGTTAATATTGGTACTATATATGTAGAAAAAAAACTATTATTCAACCAGCTAAAACTTATATCCATAATATCCCTCTCTTGCTACAGTTTATATATATTATAGCAAAATGTAACATAAATTTCTATTATTTTAAAAATAAAAGCACCTACCTATCAACTTAAGTAAGTGCTCTTATTTATTTGCTACTGGTAAATTTTCTAATTCAATTTCATAAGGAATATTAATCCCTTTTCCTGAAGCTTCCTCATGATTATTTATTATTTCATGTATCACATCATCAGTATACCCTAATTCTTTTGCTTTACTTATAAATTCTTCTTTTCCCACTCTTCATACATCCTTTCTATAGTTTCACCTATTTCTTTGGCTACTGGCCTAGGATTTGGGTTATTACAATATTCACTCCATCCTTCTGCTATGAACTCACCATACCTATTAGAATTATTATTCTTCCATGAGTACCTGGATAAATCATTGGTTACTTCATCTCTAGTTCTACTATCAAACAGTTTCATTATATTTTTATTATTACTTACTTTCAATAAATCATCTAACTGGTGGCCAATTTCGTGATCAAGGACTGATCTTATTGTATCACAGGAAACTGGATGGAATTCTGATTCAACATTTTTCTGTAATGCTTCAACAAAACTTTCTGAATCTTTTCCAAAATCTCTATTAACTGTAACACCTCTAAATGGCTTGCATTCTTCTGTATTAGGTGACCATGATTGTGCAAATGTATCTTTACTTACACTAACATTCTTCATATAAGATTTTGTACTCTTTTCAGCATATTCCTCAAGAATTTTGATATCTACATTAGGATTACTTTCCTTTAGGATATTTAGGTATCTTTCCTTAACAACTGGTCTAAGTAAGCTATTTCTTTCATGACATTCACCTACAAAACCAAAATTATCTTTTAAAGCTGGAAATCTATCAAAACTATCTTTTAACCCTTCATTCCAAGCATTAGCTGTCGCCACATCTACACCTTTATAACTTGCTTTTGGAATGCCTAATGATCTGGTTGAATATTCTTCTGCCTCTTTTACAGTTTTTGCAGGTGTAAATGGTGTTTTCTTATTTTTAATTATATCACTGCTGCCATCTTTTACAAACTGTTTTTCCCAATCAGGATATTTAATATTACTATCAATATAGTAGGTTTTACCATCACTATTTCTAGCAGCTCTTTCTGCCCCTAACTCAAATTCATCATTAAAATAAGGGCAAGTTGTAGTTCTACATCTATTATGAAATGGTGGGGCTGTAACCCAAACCTCATATTCAGACATAGGAAAATGTTCACCATCTAAGTGTCTACATGTTGTACTTGTTTTAAAATCTAGAGTTGCAACTATCTCATAATCGCCTATCTTTAAATTATTATAACAATCTTGTCTACTTAAGCTGCTAAAATATGCACTCTCTGTCATTACTAAATTACCAGCTCGGCTCTTAGTGGTATCAAATTTATGAGCAATATTTTTAATTGCTCTATCTGGTCCATCTCCACGAATAAGCATTTGACTCAATTCTGTATGGAGTGTGGTTACTAATTCTGGTCTATACT
>Ga0209281_1001368_pt1 | contig 15027 bp, 15 predicted proteins | sample MedtruBG_FD_187514 | JGI IMG/M metagenome (GOLD analysis project Ga0209281, IMG submission 187514) | Root nodule microbial communities of legume samples collected from California, USA - Medicago truncatula BG (SPAdes) (version 2) | ecosystem: Host-associated > Plants > Roots > Nodule | place... | reverse complement strand
ACCTTTAACTCTCCTGCAACCCACATTTCAATTACTCGAAATGCAGTTTTGAGCGGGAATATACTCAATGACTAGCATAGTTTCCTATGGAAACACTATTATTTAGCGACTTCTTGTCGCACTTTAGTATTACGCAACAAAAAATCGCAAATCCAATCTCTTAAATAATGCGATTCTACAACTTGTTATCTATTTTTCTTACTTAGTAGTAGTAAGAATGTTATACATTTAATTAAATAAATATCTTATTATTTATTAAGTTTTATTTCACAATTTACAAAAGATATATTTCAACTACTCTTCTTTATGAATTTTTATACCAAATACTCCAATAATCAAATTCACATACCAAGCATTCTCCTGATTTATCTTTTAAATAAGTTCCTGTTAGTTCTCCATCAATAATTTTTGAAACATCAGTGATAATTTCATCTATAAATTTTACTTCAAAGGATTCCTCATTATATTTAGTATGTCCACAATATATCTTCTCAAATTTATCACAATATTGCTTCAGACTTTTTATACTGTTTAAATAAACTTCTAATGATGTAGATTCAGATAAATGCATCCATAACCTTCCAATTATACTATCACCAGAAAATAATATTTTTTCCTTTTCATCTAGCAATACAATACTTCCTTTTGTGTGACCAGGCAATTTAATAACTTCTACTACCCTTTCACCTATATCTATTCTGTCTCCATGATTTATAGCTAATGCTCTGCATGGAGATATATGAATCCAATTTTCAATTTCCTCTGAAGTAACCTCTGGTGGAATCATATATTTGAACATATCTATAAAATTTCTTCTTTCATCTACTGAATAAACTTCATAATACAAATCTTTATCAGCCATTGATATATACGCTTCTTCAAATTGATAATTTCCCCATACATGATCACAATGCCCATGAGTATTTACCACAATTAGTGGTAACTTCGTAAGACTTTTTACTAAAGAAAATAAATCATCAACCCCCGTCCCTGTATCAATCAACAGAGCCTTTGTTTTCCCGATTACTAAATATGCTGTAGCATTTTTGTTATCATCAATTAAATAAGTGTTATCACCTATTTCCTTCACCAAAAAATGCGTTGAATTCATGATTGTGACCTTCTTTCTTTTATTCTAAATACTTTATTATTATGAATCAATTATAACATATATTACATATTATAAATATCGCACTATTCAATTTTCAAAGAACATCATTTCAATATAATTGCTACGCATTTTCTACATATTGCCTAAAATATAATATATAATTATAATAAACCAAAGAAATTTTATCTAGATTATAAGGAGGAATGCAAAATGGCTGGTTGTAATGAAAAAAATTGTACATGCCCAAACAATTCTTGTGAAAGACATGGTAAGTGTTGTGAATGTGTTAATTTTCATCGTAGCAACGGAAATATCGTGGCTTGTTTAAAAGATTTCAAAGTTGAAAATAAATAGTTATCAACTTTACCGTTATTCACTTTTAATCGAAAGCCCTCTGGGCTTTTTATTTTATTCTTCCTCTCATAGCTTTCATTGTATATAATAACTTAGTACAAACTATTATTTTACGAAGGTGATATTTTGAAAATTGGTAAATTTGTTAAAGCAAATAATTTAACTATTGATACAGTTAGACATTACATGGATTTAGGACTATTAGTTCCTCAAAAACAAGGCGGGCAATATGATTTTGACTCTAAATGTCAAAAAGATTTAGAAGATATTATTTCTCTTAAAGGCTTGGGATTTTCGCTCAATGAAATCAAATCAATTTTCTTGTTTAAACGTTTCGCGAGGCTCACTCCATATCAACAAGATGAATACTTTAAGGAATTTTTTATTAATAAAGATATACAAATAGAATATCAAATACAAGAACTTAGTGAAATGAAACAAAAGCTTAAAGAAAAAATAGATAACTTATCACAAACCATAGATACTAATAGATTAATAATAGGTATAAATATTAAATCTCTCAATTTATTTAAGTGTTTAAAATGCGGAAATGATTTAGAACTTGCGGAAGCAAATATTACAAACAATCAAATTATTAACGGAAAACTCACATGCTCCTGTGGTGAAGAATATTCAATTGAAAATGGTATACTTATCCTAAATAATTCTACGTCAAAACAAGAGATAGATATGAATTTTAACTATATTACTGACTATATAAATGATACTGATATGGATTATCTTGATAATATTTATCGCGGTATGGAATGGCTGTGTAAAAAAATAGATTTTGTAAAATTCAAAAATAAAGTAATGTTGGAATTAGGCTCAGGCGTTGGCTTCTTTTTAAGATACATTTACGATGACTTACCAGATGACTCAACATATATTGCAGTTGACCATAATATCAGTAGACATAAGTTTTTAAAAAAAGTTCTTGAGTTAGCTAATTGCAAAAAAAATATAATTTTTATTTGTTCAGATTTTCTTCAAATTCCAATAAAAGATAAATCAATTGATATACTTTTAGATCTTTCAGGCACAAGCAATTATAGTTTTTGTAACGAAGATTTCTTATTAGAGAAAATAGATAATTATATTAAAGACTCTGCTCAATTAATAGGAACATATATATTATTTAAAAATTTTGCTGCAAATAGTTTAATAGATGATAAATACAAAAAAAATTTCATCTTAAGCAATATTAAAGAAGAAATTTTAAAACTTAAATATAATATCTTAGAAGAAAATAAATCTAATTACGTAGATAAAGGTGGGAAGTACGAAAGTTATTTTAAATCTGGCGAAAAAGTATATTCCTATTCTATTATTGGACAAAGATAGGGTTACCCCCATCTTTGTCTTATTTTTATGAAAAAAATCTTATAATTTTCTATTGCTGTGGTGTTAAGCGTATATTTTAAAATTAATTTATCTTTTAAATTAGTAATTATTAATCCTAAATTAAAAAGCTTCTAATTAATTTACTATTAATATTACTTTAACTAAAGAAATTATATTTTAAAGGAATGGTAATATGTTTGAATTAAAAACCAAATTTAATGACCTGTCACAAAATAAAGAATTATTGAATATTTCCCTTTTTTCAATTGCAACATGCATATCTCTTTTAGGAACATCTGCATATAACTTCGCTATTAGCTTATATGTATTAAAAATTACAGAGTCTGGTTTAAGCTTTGCTTCCACACTTGTATTAGGTGTTTTATCTATTATAATTGTAACTCCATTTACAGGTGTACTTGCTGATAAACTTAACAAAAAGCGAATTTCTATAACTATTGGTATATTAAATAGTTTTTTACTAATATTTTTATATTTACTTGTTAATTCAAGCTATAATTTAACTCTCTTAATGATTTATATTAGTACGTTTTTATTGAATTTCTTTAATACTATTTATAGCATATGCATTGAAGCCGCTAAACCAAACTTAGTTCATGATAACAAACTTATCTCTATCAATTCCATCGATACCATTATAAATTCATCATCATCTATATTGGGACCAATGATTGGTGGAATAATGTTTGCAATACTAGATATAAAGTATTTTATTCTTATAAATGGTGCTTCTTTTATCATATCTGCCTTATTTGAAATGTTCATGGATTTTGAATTGAATTATACTGAAAAAGGTGCAAAAAAAGAAAAATTAAATTTCTATTCTGATGTAAAAGAAGGTGTTATTTATTTAAAAAAACAAAGTAATATTTATAATATAATGATTATTCTTGCTACCTTAAACTTTTTTATTGGCTTTTCAATAAATGTTCCTATGCCATATATAATAAATAATGTTTTACAATTAAGTTCTAACGTTTTTGGAATAATACAATCAACTTTTTCTGTAGGAATGATTTTAGGTGCAATTATGATTAAGAAAATTATCAAAAAATATTCAAAAACACAAATAATAAAATCATCTAATATATTATTATCCTCCTGTATGATTGGTATAGGTTTTTCAGTAGTATTGTTCACAAAATTTTATTGCGAGACATTTCTATTAATATACTTCGTTGTAATCATGATATTAGCAGGCTTAGCAATTTCTTTCATAGACATACCAATATTTTATTTCATTCAACAAACTATTCCGGATGAATTTAGAGGGAGGGTTCTTAGCATAGGCTTAAGCATTGCAAAAATATTTCTTCCAATAGCATTAATTATATCAGGAATATTAATAAATTATATTCCATCATATCTTCTTTCAATCACAGGTGGTGCACTACTTTGCATTTTTGCACTATTATATATAAAAAATAAATGATTATTTCTGAATAAGCTTAATTTTATTTAGTACCCCCCTTGATTTAAGGCCAGTACATAAGTTAAAATTAAATTGCAAAATGGACTTGGTGGTAGCTACGGCTACTGCCTTTTTCATTTTAGAAAAAAATAAATGCAAAAATGTATATATCCATTTTAACAAGCTTTTGCGGATAATAGTTTAACTTATGTTTATAATAATAATAGTATAAATATATCGATAGGAATGATAATTATGAATACTTTAGAAAAATCTTATTCTTATGCATTTAAAGGTATATTAAAGGCTGTAAATCCGATGAAGAAGAGATTAATTAAAACTGAATGTCAAGTTCATAAATTTATAAACACTCAGTCTTTAATAATATTAAAAAATGATGGACATAATGAAGTTCATAATCTTATGAATTTATACATAAATGACATAAATGCTGGAGCTGTATGGGCGGATCAAGATTTAAAAAGCAACAATCATTTTTATAACCCAAACACAAACAAAGGACTGTACGGTAGTAGCAATGCAAAAACAGAATGTCTTTCTTACTATACAAAAGCACTTAAGGAATATTCACTCAATAATATAACAAGTGCAATGTTCTATTTAGGCGCCGCTTGTCACTTAATTCAAGATTTGACAGTTCCTCAACATGCCAATGTTCACTTATTAAATAACCATAGGAGTTATGAAAATTGGGTAATTAGAACTCATCTTCATTATAAAGAATTCAAACTAGAAGACAGTGGAATTTATCTTAATTCCTTAAACCATTATATTTATTTTAATAGCAGAGGAGCGATAAAAGTATATAAGAAATATTCCCATGTAAAAGATAGAGATATTAGATTTCAGAAAATTACGGCATTGGTTTTAACAATGGCTCAAGCCACTACCGCAGGTTTATTGTTTAAGTTTTACAATGACATGCAAGAAATTAAGCCTAATTTTATTTAAGTATAGATTCATATTAATATATCAACATAGGAATCCATAAATCTATAAATATAAAAAAGAGAATATTTATCTAAATGCTTTTGATGAGACTATTCGTTATTATTATGGATATATAAAGAAATGCATAAAATAAGAGACTGATTACCTTAATTTCATTTTGTAATCAGTCTCTATCTTAAGTTTTTTAATTTATTGAATTAATGGTTCTTTATATAGAAACTATAACTTAAATTTCTGTACCATTTCATTAAGATTTTGAGCAAGCTCTGCTTGGCTTTGTGCCGTCATTGCTACTTGTTCTATTGCTTTTGTAGTTTCACCCATGCTATCTTTTATCATATCAGCTTCTTCACTTGATTTTTGTGAAGTTTGTGCCATATTTTGAACGGCTTCACTAACTTGTCCAACAGTAGCTGTGATTTCTTCTGACATAGCTGCAATTTCTTCTGACATGTTGCTTACAAAGTTTGAATCATTATAATACTTATCACCTGTTTCACTATAAGCATTAAGTTGTTCATGTATCTCTGTGTTTATAAATTCTAATATGTCACCGCCTGCGTTAATACTGCTATCAAATGCTAACTGTACTTTAGAAATAGTACCTTGAATATTTATTACCGCATCAGAGGATTGTTCTGCAAGTTTTCTAACCTCTTCTGCTACTACTGCAAACCCTTTACCTTGTTCTCCTGCTCTTGCCGCTTCAATTGCAGCATTTAATGCAAGTAAATTCGTTTGTCCAGCTATACTTCCAATAGTTTCTGCCATAACTTTTATAGTGTCTACTACTTTTCCATCTTCGATAGCTTTTTGCATCGTTTCTCGTTTAGCAGCATACACTGTTCTAGTATTACCAATTGCCTTTTGACTATTGTTTTTAACTTCTGTAGATCTTCTCTTAGACTCATTTGCATTATTACTTCCTTCCATAGCTTTAGAAGAAAGTACAGTAACACTTGAATCCACTTCTTCAATAGATGCACTTATTTCCTCCGTAACAGCACTTGATTCCTGCATCGCAGAAGCAATAGTATCTACTGCTTTATCTATTTCAATAGCCTTTGAAGATAGTTCTTCAACTGTTGCTGAAAGTTCTTCCGAGGATGCACTTAAATCCTGTGAATTTTCCATAATTGTTTTTACTAAGCTACTTACATTTTCCTGTGCAGCATTTAAAGCTACACCCGTTTGTCCAAATTCATCTTTTCTTATTATTATAATTGGAGTTGAAAAATCATAGTTTGATAATCTTTGCGCAAAATCTCTTATCTTTTTTAATGGCTCTATTATACTTTTACTTAATACATACGCCATAATAAGAATAATTAAGAAGGCTGCTGCTGTAACAATTATTATTGTGTACCTAACACTATTAAATTGTGTTGCGTTATTTAAATTAGCTTGTTCTGCAGATTTTGAATTCATTTCAATAGATTTTTCTATGTTTTTAAGCAAAGAATCTTTTATTGTAGTTAATTCACTATTACTTATCTTAATTGCTTCATCATAATTACCCTTCTTGGCAAAATCAATGGCGTTATTTCTTACTTGAATATATTTTGCTAAGTCATTTTTTAAAGCCTCATAAGTTTGTTTTTCTTCTGATGTTATAATTAAGCCTTCATATTCTTTCATATTTTTGTCATTTAATGCATCTAAATCATTTATAGTCTTCACATAATCATTTAATTTTGAACTATCTCTTTCAAAAACCAGTCTATTGTATGTAGCTCTCATGTTATTAATATTTCCCTTTACCTCTCCTAAGTCCTTAATAGACATTAAGTAAGAACTATACAGGATCTTGGAACTATCATTTATTTTTGCCGAACTTAATATACCCTCTGCTCCTATTACTATCATAAAAATACAAACCACTGAAAATACTGAAACAAGTTTTTTCTTAACCCCCAAATTAACAAAAAATTTCATTTTAATTCTCCCCTTTTTCTCCATAGTATATTCTTGAAAATATCTACTAAAAAGTAGTTAAAGTAATATAAATTTTTAAGCGTCGCTTAATAATTGATATTCACCTTCTACATACTCCAAATAGACATATTTTAAGTTTATATCCAATTTTACACTATTTTGCAACATCTTTCAACATGTTATTGCATAACTTACTCTTTGGAACTTTTATAAATATTTGTATAACTCCATCTTTACTATCTCCAAAGTAATATCACTTATTTTAGGATAAATGCTACATAACAAGTTTATATTTAAGCTCAGATAATATAGAATGTCATTAATAATATACAAAAAAGCAATGGCAGAACGCCATATGAGCTGAAAACTCTCACTTATTGTGTGAAGGATATTAATGTATATTGAAATAAAAAAAGTACTCGGTACTAATATATTTTCTATATAGTAACGGGCACTTTTTAAAAAATAAAGTTTATAGAAATACTAAACCGTATTGCGAAAATTCCCCTAACAAATTCAATCGATACGCTAGTATTCCAGCTACAAAAAGAACAATGTATAAAGTGAAATAATCAAGCTGATTAATCCATTTCCTTAAGATATTGACGGAAAATATTTTCATTTTCTTTTAAAACACCAAAAAATTGATCATCTGTTCTTTCAACGATTGGAAGAGCTTTCTTCACCATTTCTTGTCCCTTAGATAACAGTATAACTGCGTTTGCCCTACTATCATTTGGATTAGTGGTTCTCATTATGAATTCTTTTTTTTCTAGTCCCTTAATAATTTGTGATACTGACATTACATCCATATCTGCCAACTTAGCAATACTTGCTTGTGTCACATTATCATCTGATTGGCTAAGAAAGTTTAATGTAGTGAGCACAACAAATTGAGGATGAGTAATTCCTAACTTTCGAAGCTCTCTTGTAATCATAGTATGCCATTTATTATATACGCGTATAAATAACAGACCAGTTGATGATTCTGCATCATCTTTAAAGCGAGTAGATGGAAATTCCAATTTAAATTTCAACCTCCTTCTTAATTTTCATAACAGAACTTGGCACATCTGAAAATACTCCACAAAGAAAATTTAAATCTTCTTCTGTAGGGTTTTCTTTATCTAAACTAACAGTATGTTGAATATATGTTTTTTCACCTTCTTGCAAAATATCATGTCCAAAAATAATACTTCCCATACCTGGCACATCAGTCCTATCCCAATAAGATTCGTTAAGAACAATATTAATCAATGTGAAAGACATTTCTGGCATTTCCTTTAGCTTCATTGTTCCAGTAGTTCCTGTTTTTAATTCTCCATCGAAAGCAAGATTTTCTAAATCTTCTTCCCATATATGTCGCTTTGAAGGATCGGCATAATAAGGCCAGATGAGCTCCTTTGCAGCATTTACTTCTATTTTGAATCTTAATTCCATTTTTCTCCTCCTTTAATAAAAGCACTTATTATAAATATATATATTATAAATATATTTATAATATATATATTTACTTTTGTCAACTATTAACAACTTTGTTTTATTTTTAAATATAATAAAATAAGGACTTACTTTTACATAAACCCTCATTAACTCTTATTTAAATAAATAACATATACAAATACGAATTCTTACCTCTTATTATTGAATTCAATTTAAGTAATTCTATTTAATCATTTACCTTACTAATTGCAATCTCCAATTCCGTTAAGCTCATATTTAAATCTTTCATCAAAGCTTCCATCTCACTATTCTTATCAATAATAATTTTAGCATACATATCTACAACCTCTTTATCTTCTATCTCATCAAGTTTATCAATTTCCTCTGACAATGAAATACAGGCCAATCTAGCTCTTATTAGTTCTATAATCTTATTATCCTCAGGGGAATATCTATTCAAACTTAATTTAATACGTACTCTATTAATTTCATAGTTTTCATGCAGCTTTTGTGCCATATCAATACCACTAATCCCTGTGAGTTCACTTACTAATTCACTGTTATTAATTAAATATATCCTTAGGTCATCAGCATAAAACAATGAAGCCAGTTCATTATTAATATTCTTTTTTAATAAGTCTAATTCCTCAATATTTTTACAATTGTTAAAATTACTTATTAATCCTTCAAGATAGGATTTGAAGTCTGCATATTTTTCTAAGTTTTTTTCACTGGAAAATGCTATTTTGCTTTCTTTTTTATTAAACTCCCCTTCATCTATATCCGCCTTAATAATCCCATACTTATATAATTTTTTATAGTCATCGAGACCAATGGGATATATAAAACTGTAATCATTTCCTAAATTACTTATGTACATTTGTTGATTATTAATAATTATGTCACTTGGGATATCTTGATTTTCACTTTGAAGCTTATTAATTGTTATAGATATTTCGTTACATATATCCTCTATTCTAAGCAGATCCTGCTTTAGTGTTACGGTGAACTCATCCATTTCCTGCTTTAACTTATTTAGTAATTCTGCAGCTTTAGTACAATTATTATTTAACAAATAATTTGCTGCCTCTCCATAGACACTTGCTTTTTCCTCAATTGCTGACAACTCAAAATCATATTTATTAATTACTTCCTTTATTAATTTCCTTTCATATAACACCTACGTCTACCGCCTACATTCTTTTATTTAAATACTAATATTTCACAGCTTCACTCCTCTTCAGAAACACAACATTTTTGATTTGAAATCATGTTATTCTTATCCAATCCATAATCTTTAAGAATAGCATAAAGGGTTCCATCTGCTTTCATCTCATTAATTATTTTATTTAATTCTTTTACTAGAAAAGTATCGTTTTTTCTAACTGCTATTCCTATATTTCCAGGCAGCTCCGGAGTATAGTCTTTTAATGTTCTTAATAACAGTTTGTTATCTTTTGATAAAAAGCTGTCTACTACTACACAATCAGCTAGGCCCGCATGAATCTTTTCATCATGTATTTCCATTAGTAAATCAGATGTATTCTCAAAAATTACTATCTCTTTTACTAAGTTATTTTCTTTCCAATTTTGAGCTAACTCCATAAATACTGTTCCCTTTTCCACTCCAACTATTGAATTTTTTAAATCCTCCCTAAAATTGATCTTTGAATATTTAGGAACAACAACAGTTTCTGCTTCTTTATATAAAGGCTCACTAAATGTCACAATCGCTTCACGCTCAGGCGTTATATATATTCCACCAGCTGCCATATCTATACTATCATCAGTATTTAATTTCTCTAATAAATTTGAAAATAATGTTTCCTTCATTTCAACTTTATTGACTCCCATGCGCTTTGCGATTTCATTTATTATGTCTGCATCAATTCCTGATATTTTTTTTGTTTCTGGATTTATATAAAAAAAAGGGAAATCATATAGAGGCGTTGCAACAGTTATTACGCCTTTTTCTTTTATTGTTTCCAATCTGTCTTTTTCTATTGAGACATTCATTATTTCAGTTTTGCTATTATCTATTGCAGTAGTACCTCCAAGCATCATTCCTATAAAATTTATAATAACAATTAATATTAGCAATTTATGTGATATTATTCTCATAAAAATCTCCTCTATATACATTATTTAAATTTATAAAATATACTACTGCACACATAAAATAATGCAGTAGTTTTAATTCATACTACTGCTATTTTGCTATAAAATATTAGATTTTAAACATTAAATTATATTGTAAAAACAGCAATTTTCAATTAACAACTATATTATGCTAATTAACTCTACTGCTATTTTGTCATAAAATATTCTACTTTAAACTAAAACCGAACTTCACATCAAAGCCATTATCATCCATTGCGGAAAAATCAACACCATAAATAATATTATTTTATCTATAAAGTTGTTCCTTCTGTATATCTTTTAAAATTATCCAAAATTGCCTGCCATCCCGCTTTCTGCATCTCAATTGAATTGGTATTCTCAGCGTCAAAGACTTCAGTTATCTCTGTTTTATTTTCGCTACAGTCAAAAGTAATCGTAACTTTTCTATCATCTCCTAATGTATATGCTATAACCTTATGTAATTTCACTTCATCATAAATACCACTAAAATCAAAACCTAAACTACCATCATTTGCTTCCATTCTTGAAAGAAATTTACCGCCAACTCTTAAATCATTTTCTGCAATCGTAGTATGCCAATCCTCTGAAGCGTTGTTCCATTTTTTTATGTGTTCCGGTTCTATCCAATAATGCCATACTGTTTCTATAGGCGTATTGATTGTTGCTCTTATAGTTATTCTTTTCTTGTCTTCCATATTTTACTCTCCTCATCTTTTATATTTCTAACACTATATGTAATCATTTTACCCTAATTAGTTAGTATTATCATTCAAAACCACTTATTTATAATATAACTATAAATCTCTTAAAACTGTTAGTAATGATAAAACTAATTAATCATATTCTCTTTATCAAGACCATTCTCTACTAAAATAGCATATAGAGTTCCATCTGCTTTCATCTCATTAATTTTTTCATTAAATGCATTTAATAATGTGGTATCATTTTTTCCAACTGCTATTCCCACAATTCCAGTTACTTCAGGCGTATAGTCTTTCAGGATTCTTAATAAAAGATTTTTGTCTTCTAATAAAGAATATTTTACAATAACTGAATCTACAATACCGGCATCAATTTTATAATTATTTATGGCATTTAATACGTCAGCTGATGTCTCAAAAATTTCTATATCCTTTATTAAGTTATTTTTCTTCCACCTTTCTGCTTGCCTGACAAATACTGTTCCTTTTTCTACTCCTATTACTGCATTCTTTAAATCACTCATAAAATTAATTGTTGAAAATGTTGGAACCACGATAGCTTCTGATCCCTTATATAAAGGCTGAGTAAATGATACTAATTCTTCACGCCTTGGAGTTATATATATTCCTCCTGCTGCAATGTCTATACTATCATCATTTTTTAATTCTTCTATTAAATCTGAGAATGGTGATACCTTCATTTCAACTTTATTAATTCCAAGGCGCTCTGCAATCTCAGTTACTATATCAGCATCAATTCCTGATATTTTATTTGTTTTAGGATCTAAATAAAAGTATGTTATATCATTTAATGGCGTGGCGACAGTTATTACTCCTTTTTCTTTTATAGTCTCCAATCTATCTTTTTCCACGGACTTATTTATAATTGTAGTTTCACAATTATCTGCTGCAACAGTACCTTCAAGAATCATTCCTATAAAATTTATAATAATAATTACTACTAATAATTTTTGTGATATTTTTCTCATATAAATCTCCTCTAAATGCATCATTTAAATTTTCCAAGTTTCCTACTGCATAACGCAAACTAAAGCAGTAGTATTAATTCATACTACTGCTATTTTGCTATAAAGTATTAAATTTTAAACATAAATTTTAGTTAATTTATATCTTGAAATTTAAAACTGATTCATTTAATAAATTCTTAGATTTTTACTTTATATGTTCTATTATTAAGAATCATCAATCCAAATTTTGCAAGATTACGATTTGTAGACATAAAACCTCCCGTTGTAGAAAAGTAACGTAATATTCCCCTCTATAAACGATTTATTACTGTATTATAATATTCCCTTTGCTTCCTTCCAGTCAACCAAGAGGTTATAGCGCTGGGTCTTGAAGTGTAAAACACAATAATTAGGGTCTTCAGGCCCACTGAAATGATTAGCAAGGCCATCATACCACATTTCTTTTTTCACATCTGGGTCGGTCAAGATTTCTATAGTACCAACAAGAGTGATATTATAATCGTCAGCATTAAAACAAATGCTGGCCCGGCTACACTTGTTAATTCTATTGGTTTTTGTACCTCCCTGGCCGGTACAGAAGGTAATCCAATTGATTCCATCTGCTTTTGAAGCAGTTATTGTAGATGCGGTTGGATAACCATCCAAATCGATTAGCGACAACACACAATAGGCAGACTCTCCTGTACTTTTCTCTACAATTTCTCCAGCCTTTTTGATGATTTCTTCATTCATTTTTCATTCTCCTTATCCTATATTACTCTGCAAAAAGACACCAGCGAACTCCGAATTTATCAATAAAATCCACCATGCATGGACTAAAGAAAACTGGTCCAAGAGGAACATTCACCTGACTATCTTCTTTCAAAATCTCGAAAACTTTCTCTACATCCTCGACTTTCTTCATTCTAACGTCTATTTGAAAAACTGTACCTGTTATTACAGTTTCTTGAGAATCGCTAATAGCAATTTTTTGGCCATGGGCAACTATTTCTGAATGAAGAACAGTTTTTTCAGGAGTATAGTCAATATGCTCCAGTTTAGCGTCAAAAGCTTTTGTGTAAAGCTCTATAGCCTCTTTTGCATTTTTTACATATAGCTGTATCATAAATTTCATATTATTACCTCCTTTCGATTATTACTCATTTACATTTCATTTTTCTGGCTGTTTCACTTCTACTTCTACTATATAATCATCCTCGTTTTCCTTTATAGAACTCCATAACAACTTCTTTCGTGCATTACCTTAACGGGATTTTTTTCAGTATGCCAATGCAATTCTGCGCTGTGCTTCCTTCCTTTGGGTTAACAGTTCGACTAATGTGATAGATGTAACCAGTCTCACCATATCGACCTTTTTTTCCTTCATCAAAATAACTATCTTCCATGCATACGTTTTTAATAACAACGCACATAACAACATTGCTACTATTTTCAAAATGCTCTTTCTCCCAGAGATACTGACATTCAAGATTTAAAAAGCATTCTTTTATTCTTGGCGCATTTACTGAAGTTGCTTTCTCGAAAGTCAAACCGGATTTTGTTATCTCATCATCTTCAAAATTATTATTTTCAATTGTTTTAAGACACTTCGGATAAATATCAACGGAGGGAAAGTTTAAAACCAAGTCACCAGTTTCCTTGACAGTTTTGTAAAGGTGTCCTGATTTATCTACAGACGCTAAGATACAGTAAAATTCTCTTTCATTACCAGTAAAAGTTGACCATGATTGAAGACAAGCATTAGGTTGTCCATTAGTTTTATATGATGTTGCTAAAAATATAGGTGATGGTATTGCCGTTAAAAAGTTAATCCATGAAAAGCCCTGGGTTTCCATACTATCCATTGATTTTGGTTTTGATTGAAATTCTTCTTTCATAATAAACCTACCTTGTTTTGTTAATATAATTATCAAAAACACTACAACAATATGTGTCATATCCAAAATATAAATCGGTTACACCCATAACGATACACTATTTAATATTATGTTGAGTAAGTGCATCCATTCGAAGTTTCTTTGTTTCAAAACTATATGCAAGTCATTCTTAATGTATCATAAATAGTTTAATTACATATATTGTAATTAAACTCTGTTTATTTGTCAATCTTATATCATTTTCCAATCTAATTTACAATAAAGAATCAATGATAGTCTAATGATTTTATTACAAAAAAATAAGCCCTAGCTTATGCTAGAACTTATTTCTTACTTGGTGACTCCTAGGGGAATCGAACCCCTGTTACCACCGTGAAAGGGTGGTGTCTTAACCGCTTGACCAAGGAGCCATATTAAGTTTTATGCCTTATTTAAAATGGCGACTCAGAAGGGGCTCGAACCCTCGACCTCCGGCGTGACAGGCCGGCACTCTAACCAACTGAGCTACTGAGCCATTATGATGGTGGCTCGAACTGGAATCGAACCAGTGACACGAGGATTTTCAGTCCTCTGCTCTACCGACTGAGCTATCGAGCCATCTTACCTCGCAACGTCCTACTCTGCCACACAGTCTCCCATGCAGTACCATCGGCGCTATAGACCTTAACTTTCCTGTTCGGAATGGGAAGGAGTGTTACCTCTATGCCATCATCACGAGATGCTAGTT
>Ga0209281_1001365_pt1 | contig 15068 bp, 17 predicted proteins | sample MedtruBG_FD_187514 | JGI IMG/M metagenome (GOLD analysis project Ga0209281, IMG submission 187514) | Root nodule microbial communities of legume samples collected from California, USA - Medicago truncatula BG (SPAdes) (version 2) | ecosystem: Host-associated > Plants > Roots > Nodule | place... | reverse complement strand
TCCGGCCCGGGGAGCCAGTTTCGAAAGAGCCATTCGCGGCAAAGCCCGAATGGCTCTTTTCATTTTGTCGGGCTGATTTCTCGTAGGTTTCCTCATGCGTCTTGCATGGCTTTTCCTGGTCCTCGCGATCGCGACCGAGGTCGTCGGCCTGACTGTGATGAAGGCGGCATCCGGCTCCGGCTCCTATTGGGGGCATGTGGTCATGTATGCCTCGATCGCGCTCTCCTACGTCTTCCTGGCACGAGCGGTGAAGACCATTCCGGTTGGCGTCGCCTATGCCGTCTGGGAAGGATCCGGCGTCGCCGTGATAACGCTCGTCTCTGTTTTCGTTTTCGGCCATGCGCTCTCCGGCCGCGAGATGCTGGGCCTCGCGATGGCTGTTGCGGGAATACTTCTCCTCAATGCCGGCAGGAGCGATGCGGAGGAAGCCGCCGCATGAGCGCGTCGGGTCTCTCCTTCGCATTCGCGATCGCCGCCGGCGTGCTCGATGTGGCGGCGAATCTCGCCTCGACGAAGTCGAACGGCTTTGCCCGCCGCGGCTGGGGTGCCCTTTCGATCGTCTTGGTGCTTGCGGCGTTCGCGCTGCTGGCGGAAGCGATCAAGGATATGGACCTGGCGGTCGCCTATGCCCTTCTCGGCGCAACCGGAATCTTCGGTACGGCCATCTGCGGCCGCCTTTTCTTCGGCCAGAGGCTGAAACCGGTCGGCTGGCTTGGACTGTCACTGATTTTCGGCGCGGTGCTGGTGCTTCATACCGCCTGACGCGGCTGTCCGTCGGAGCCTGAGCGCTTGTTCCCTCAGGGCCGAAGCGACGCTGCCTCCCGGCACCTGCCACTGATCATGGGCTTACGAGGCGCATTCCGGCATGATCGGCTGCCAGCTTGTCGAAGGTCAGCGTTTCGGTGCAGCCTGCCAAGAGTCCGCCGTGAGCGATCAGCGCATCGGAGAAGTCCGCCTTTGTCGCTCGGTAGGTGGCAAGCGCCAGATAGCCGGCATCCGCTCGATCAACAACGATCTCACGCGCCCGCAACAAAGTTTCGATAACGCTGGCAACGGCTTCGCGTGACATCCTATATGATCGCGTCAAGACCCGGACGGTTTCGACGAGAACCACCTGTGAGATGTAGCCGGGCGCCTCGGGTGTGAAGCCGTCGATGATCTGTGAAGCCAACGGTGATTGGGTGGTATCGTCCTGCGCCAGGTAACGCACCAGCAGGTTCGTATCGACGCCGATCATTCGCCGGCGGCTCCGGCGATAATCGCTTTCTGCATATCCTCAAGACTGACTGGCCTGTCCGGACGAGGAACAATCCCCTTCAGCGACCTGATCGAATGGGAAGCGGGCACAACCGCATAGTGGCCGTCCTCCATACGGATGAAGTCCACACGATCCCCGGCGGAAAGACCCATATCGATGCGGACCTTGGCCGGGATGGTGATTTGACCTTTCGAAGTGATCGTCGAGGTCGGCACGCCATTCTCCTTACATTTTACAAGGAAAAAAGTAATGCGAACGGCGTATAAGGTCAAGATTGCAGGGTTGGTCGCTTATGCCGGTCTTCGGCCCCAGCCGGGGCTATCGGCGCGGCGGCGTTTCTTCGGCCAAAGGCTGAGGCTGATCGGCTGAGGTGGCTCGCCTTTTGATTTTCGGCGCGGTGCTGGTGCTTCATATCGCCTGACGCGGCTGTCCGTCGGAGCCTGAGCGCTTGTTCTTTGGAACCGCAGCCACGGCTGCCCTTCCCGGTACCAGCCGGTCGAGAAGCGCGAAATAAAGCCCATAGGGCAGGATACGCAGCAATTTGACCAGGTACGTAAATCGTTTCGGGAAGGTGATCTCGAAACGCGAAGACTTCAGGCCGGCGCATATCCGGTCTGCCGCCTCCTGCGTGCTCACCAGCGCGGGTCTTGGGAAACCGCCTTTCGGTGCAGCCTGCGTATCCACGAATCCGGGACAGATGACTTGCAGGCGGATGCCGATGCGATCGAGGTCGAATTTCAGGCTCTCCGCCATGTTGATGAGCGCCGCCTTGCTCGCACCGTAGGCGGCGCTCATCGGCAAGCCGCCATAGCCGGCCACCGACGACATGATCGCGATCTGTCCATGCCCCTTGGTCTTCATATGCTCGACAAGCGGTACGAGACAGTTGACGACGCCGTTGAGATTGACGGCGAAGCTCCTGTCGAAGGGCTCCCGACGCAGGTCGTCGCCACGGACCGGGAGGGCGACGCCGGCGTTGAGGACGGCGAGTGCCACCTGCCCGTGCTCGTATTCGATTTTGGCCAGCAGCCGCTCCATGTCCTTCGGATCGGTGACGTCTCCATCGAGAACGATCATCCGCCCCGGTCCGGCCGCCTGGTGCTGAAGGTCTACCAGCTTCTCGTGACTTCGCGCCGTGACGACCACGGAATAGCCTTCCTCGGCCAATCGGAGCGCCACGGCGCGACCGATGCCGGAACTTGCACCGGTGATCCATGCCAATCCATGTTCGGGGCGGGCGGTGAATACAGCTGTCATCTTTTCCTCGCTCGTCGACGGGGGTTCTCACCGGGGCCACCGCATAAGCGGTCGGTCCCTATACCTCTCCGGACGGCAAGCGCCTGCCCCGCAATCTCCGCTTCCCGCCCGTCGATTGACGGCAGAGACGTTTTTTGCCCGGGACAGGAAAGCTGCGAAACGCTATTCCTTGCCTGTAGGACAGACTGAGCCGAAAACACGCCAATATTTCGGCGATCCTGCCCATGAAACCAAATGTTCATCGGCTTGCCGTCGACCGAGGTTAGTGCTTGGCTAATGCCGGCATCCGTTCCGTCCAGCGCGAGGTTTTCAATATGCCTGTTCTTCCGTCCGTGCTCGAAGCAATCGGCAATACGCCGCTGATCCGGCTCAAGGCCGTGTCCGAAGCGACCGGCTGCAACATTCTCGGCAAAGCGGAGTTCCTCAATCCCGGGCAGTCCGTAAAGGACCGGGCAGCGCTCTGGATCATCCGCCAGGCCGAAAAGTCCGGCCAGTTGCGGCCGGGCGGCGTGATTGTCGAAGGTACGGCCGGCAATACGGGGATCGGCCTTGCCGTTGTCGGCAGCGCACTTGGATACCGCACCGTCATCGTCATTCCCGAAACCCAGAGCCAGGAAAAGAAGGACGCGCTACGCCTGCTTGGGGCCGAACTGGTCGAAGTTCCGGCTGTGCCTTACAGGAATCCCAACAACTACGTGAAGATCTCCGGCCGGTTGGCGGCCCAACTCGCCGAAACCGAGCCGAACGGCGCCATCTGGGCGAACCAGTTCGACAATGTCGCCAACCGGCAAGCGCATGTCGACACGACCGCGCCTGAAATCTGGCGCGACACCGACGGCAAGGTCGACGGCTTCATCTGCGCCGTCGGCTCCGGCGGCACGCTTGCCGGCGTGGCGGAAGGCTTGCGCGCCCGCAATGCGGCGATCAAGATCGGCATCGCCGACCCTGAGGGGGCCGCACTCTACAATTTTTATGCCCATGGCGAGCTCAAGTCGAGCGGCAGCTCGATCACCGAAGGCATCGGTCAAGGCCGAATCACCGCCAACCTCGAAGACTTCACGCCGGACTTCGCCTACCAGATTCCGGATGCTGAAGCGGTGCCCTACGTCTTCGATCTCATCGAAAAGGAAGGTATTTGCGTCGGCGGCTCGACCGGCATCAACATCGCCGGCGCCGTGCGGCTTGCACGGGACCTCGGGCCGGGACACACGATCGTGACGATCCTCTGCGACTATGGTAACCGCTATCAGTCGAAGCTCTTCAATCCGGACTTCCTGACCTCCAAGGGCCTGCCGGTTCCGGACTGGCTGAAGACCGCTTCGAACATAGCAGTGCCATACGAACCCGCTGGATAGGATTGCCATGACCGGAACCGTCACCGCCCTCTTCCGAGACGATTTTTACCTCTCGACCTGCGAAGCACGCGTGACGGCAATCCTGGAAGGCGGCGGCATCGAGCTTGATCAGACCTGCTTTTATGCGACATCCGGCGGGCAGCCGGGTGACACGGGTTTCCTCGAGCGCGAAGACGGCAGCCGCATCGACATCGTCGAAACACGGCATGGCGCGAACAAGGACGTCATCGTTCACATGTCCGCCGATGGCGCGCCCGTGCCGGCGGTCGGCGAGAAGCTGGTGCTGCACATCGACTGGCCGCGCCGCTACAGGCTGATGCGCATGCACACGGCCTGCCATCTGCTGTCGGTCGTCTGCCCCTTCCCGATCACCGGCGCAGCCGTGGGAGAGGAGGAAAGCCGCGTGGACTTCGACATGAGCGAAACGATCGACAAGGACGAGGTCACGGCAGGGCTGATGAAACTCGTCGAAGAGAACCATCCGGTCTACGTGCAGTGGATCACCGACGAGGAGCTGGCCGCCAATCCGGGCATCGTCAAGTCGAAGAATGTCCGCCCGCCGATGGGGCTTGGCCGGGTCAGTCTCGTCTGCATCGGCGAGAATTCATCGATCGACAGCCAGCCCTGCGGCGGAACGCATGTTTCCGAGACGCAGGAAGTGGGTGCGATCCACATTGCCAAGATCGAGAAGAAGGGCAAGGAAAACAGGCGCTTCCGTATACGCTTCGCGACGCCCGAAGACGGGGTTGCGGTTTAGTGCCCGTTGAGATTCGGTGCCGATTGCGCGGCCTAGGAACCGTGCCGGAGGACAGCAATCTCTCCTCGCGTCATCCCTGTGACAAGCACAGGTATGAGGAAATCAAACAAGTCGCGGCGGGTATCCTGAATCTCAACAGGCCTTAGCGCGGGCAGCGAACTGTTCTTTTACATCAGCAAGCCAGTGGAGTGACGACGATGAATGGTGAGAACGAAAACAAGAGCCGCTTTGTCGTTTCTGCGGATTGGCTTGAACAGCGCCTCGATGATCCGTCGGTCAAGATAATCGATGCCGCCTGGTATCTGCCGGCGCAGAACCGCGACGCGAAAGCCGAATACGCCGCCGCGCACATTCCCGGGGCGGTCTTCTTCGACCAGGACGCGATCGCCAATCGGACGAGCGCGCTGCCGCACACCCTGCCCTCTCCCGAGGCATTCTCCGAGGCCGTGGGCGCAATGGGAATCAGCGAGAACGACACGATCGTCGTCTACGACGGCCCGGGGATCTTCACCGCCCCGAGGGTCTGGTGGATGTTCCGAATCATGGGCGCCGAGAACGTCTTCGTTCTCGATGGCGGGATGGACGGCTGGAAAGCGGACGGCCGGCCAACGACGACCGAGGTTGCGAAACCCAGCCCGCAGGCTTTCAACGCAGTCTTCAACCCGAACGCGGTCACCTCGTTCGAGCGCATGAGGGATGTGGTCGAGCACCGGCTCTCCCAGATTGCCGATGCGCGCAGCGCCGGGCGCTTCGCCGGCGAGGAACCGGAGCCGCGGGCGGGCATGCGGTCGGGCCATATGCCAGGTGCAAGGAGCCTGCCCTCGGGCGTATTCTCCGACAAGGGCAGGTTCAAGGATCTCGATGCGCTGCGCCGAACTTTTGCGGATGCCGGCATCGATCTGACGAAGCCGGTCGTCACGAGCTGCGGCTCCGGCATAACCGCCGCCATCATCACGCTTGCGCTTCAATCCTTGGGACATAAGGACAATACGCTTTATGATGGCTCCTGGTCGGAATGGGGTAGCCGGCCGGATACCCCGGTTGCAATTGGTAAAGAGTGAGAGCCATGCCAAGGTCGAAGCCTGCCGCGATCACGGCGCACGTGACCGAACTCGAAATGACATCGCCGCCAAAGCAAAGCCTGCCGATGCCGATCAACATCCACACGGCGATCCTGCGCGTCTCGGACATTCCGCTTGCCTACTACCGCTTTCTCTATCTGCGTGTCGGAAAGCGCTGGCACTGGGCGGAGCGCCTGCGCATGAGCGACGACGATCTGGCGGCTATCCTCCACGACAAGCGAACGACGGTCATGGTGCTTTACGTGGACGGTGCGCCGGCCGGTTTCTTCGAATTCCAGCAACTGGACGATGACGTCATCGACCTCACCCATTTCGGGCTCATGGAGCACGCGCTCGGCCTGGGACTCGGCAAGTGGTTCTTGCTGCAGACCTTGTTTGCGGCCTGGGCCATGAACCCGCGCAAGGTCACGGTCACGACGAACAATCTCGATCATCCCCGGGCGCTGCAGCTTTACCAGCAGTTCGGCTTTTCTCCGGTCGCGACGCGCGAGATGGTGGTCGAGCCGCTGAGCGACGAGGAACTTCTCACCTTCGCGAAGAAGCTCTGAACGCTTTCGGATGTTGGATCTAAGCTCGGCAAGTATCGGGTGTCGTTCCCAGACACAAGTGCGCATCTTTCTCCTGAATTCAGCCAATCGGGAGAAGCGCCATGAAACTCAACTACGTTGCAATGCCCGTCGGAGAGGCGGAGCGGCTAAGGCAAGGCGGGCCGGACGCCTATGGCGACCAGCCCGAACGGCGCATTTCGGACGGCGACGGCGTGCCGTGCCGGCACTGCCTTCGCAATGTCGATGAGGGCCAGCCTTATCTCGTTCTCGCCTACCGGCCGTTTTCGTCGGTTCAGGCCTATGCCGAAACGGGACCGATCTTCATGCACGCTGAAAATTGCGCCATTCACGACGGTGACGCCTTGCCGCCGATACTCGCATCCAGCAAGAGCTATCTTCTGCGCGGCTACGGGGGAGATGAGCGCATCGTCTATGGCACGGGCGGGGCCGTTGATGCCGAGTACCTCGAGCAGCGGGCCATGGAATTGCTGGCACGGCCGGACGTCGCCTTCGTGCATGTTCGCTCGGGAAAATACAACTGCTACCAGTGCCGCATCGAAGCGGCCTGAGCGGGAGCCCGGCGCATGATGGCGCCGGGCGGTTCAGCGTGTCAGGCGACGTGGAGGACGGCCTCGGGAGCGTGGGCGTCGTAGCCGAGTGCTTCGGCCACGGCGGCATTGGTGACGCGGCCTCGGTGGACATTGAGGCCGGCGCGCAGATGCCGGTCTTCGGCAATCGCCTTGAGGCCGCGGTCGGCGAGCTGCAGTCCGTATTGGAGTGTCGCATTGTTGAGCGCGTGCGCCGACGTGATCGGCACCGCCCCCGGCATGTTCGCAACGCAATAATGCACGATGCCTTCGACCTCATAGGTAGGTTCGGAGTGCGTCGTCGCATGCGACGTCTCGAAGCAGCCGCCCTGGTCGATCGCGACATCGACAATGACGGCGCCTTTTTTCATGGCGGACAGCATTTCGCGTGTGACGAGCTTCGGCGCAGCAGCGCCGGGAATGAGTACCGCTCCGATCACCATGTCGGCGGAGAAGACCTCCTCTTCCAAGGCATCGATCGTCGAGTAGCGCGTATGGACACGGCCGTTGAAGATATCGTCGAGTTGGCGCAGACGCGGCAGCGACCGGTCCAGGATAGAAACATCGGCCCCGAGACCGGCAGCCATCTTGGCTGCATGCAGGCCGACGACGCCGCCACCGATGATCGCGACCTTGGCCGGAAGAACCCCCGGTACCCCGCCGAGCAGGATTCCGCGGCCGCCATTTGCCTTCTGGAGCGAGGTAGCGCCAGCCTGGATCGCAAGCCGTCCCGCGACCTCGGACATCGGCGCAAGCAGCGGCAGTCCGCCGCGCTCATCCGTCACGGTCTCATAGGCGACCGCCGTGACGCCGGACTTAAGAAGTCCCTGGGTCTGTTCCGGGTCCGGTGCGAGGTGAAGATAGGTGTAGAGAATCTGGCCTTCGCGCAGTTGCGCCCATTCGGACGGTTGCGGCTCCTTGACCTTGACGATCATGTCCGCTTTTTCGAAGACTTCTCTGGCTGTCGGTACGATCCTTGCACCGGCTGCGCGATAGGAGTCGTCATCGGCCCCGATCCCTGCCCCGGCCTTGGTTTCCACGATGACCTCGTGGCCGTGGGCTACATATTCCCGTACTGATCCGGGCGTAAGGCCGACACGGTATTCATGGTTTTTGATTTCCTTCGGGCAACCGACACGCATCTTTGCGTTCCTCTCCTATCCATGGGCTTTCTGCCGCGTTGATGAGGGGTCCAGCAAAGCAGATGGCATCCAGAATGTCCTTGCAAAGAAGTGCTCATCCATGCATTGATTTCGGTGATTATTGCACAAAATTGCGACTATTCGAAAGAAGATGCGAATGACTGGCTTGGATGCTATCGATCGTTCGATTCTGCGCATTCTGCAGCAGGATGGCCGAATTTCGAACGCGGACCTCGCCGGGAGGGTCGGCCTCTCCCCGTCGGCCTGTTCGCGGCGGGTCGATATTCTCGAAAAGTCCGGGACGATCGCCGGTTACCATGCGCGCATCGCCCACAAGGCGCTCGACTACAGGATCATGGTCATCGTGCATATTTCGCTGTCCGGGCAGTTCGCCAAGACCCTTGCGGAGTTCGAAGCCGCCGTGAAGCTCTGCCCCAATGTGCTCGTGTGTTACCTGATGTCCGGGGAATACGATTACATCCTGCGCGTGGCAGCGAAGGATCTGGAGGATTATGAGCGCATCCATCGCGACTGGCTCTCGGCGTTGCCGCACGTCGTAAAGATCAATTCGAGTTTTTCGCTTCGCGAGGTCATCGATCGCCCCAATGTCGGCATCTGAGACCGTGATGCAGCGAGACGCGGCGGCAATCCCGTCTGCAAAAATCAGCCGCTTTGCGTGGCCGGGCCATTCCGCCATAGTCGCGCTTGTCTGAACGCATCGAACGCGCTTTCGAGGGGAGATCACCGATGACTGCTTTGCATCCCATTTCGCGCCGGACCCTCATCGGCGGTCTTGCCGCCACGTCGGCATTTGTCGTGCTGCATCCCTTCTCGACCCGCGCGGCTGCCAACCAGGCGCATCTCAGGATCATGGAAACCACGGACCTGCACGTCCACGTCTTTCCCTACGATTACTATGCCGACAAGCCGAACGACACGCTTGGCCTAGCGCGCACCGCTTCGATCGTCGACGCCATCCGCGCCGAGGCGGCGAACGCGGTCCTCGTCGACAATGGCGATTTTCTTCAGGGCAATCCGATGGGCGATTACATCGCCTACAAGCGCGGCATGAAGGAAGGCGACATGCATCCGGTCATCGCCGCGATGAACGTGCTCGGCTACGACTGCGGCACGCTCGGCAATCACGAGTTCAACTACGGCCTGGATTTCATGTTCAATGTGATCAACGGCGCAAACTTTCCGATCGTCTGCGCCAACCTGACCAAAGGCGCCATGGCCGCCGCCCCGCGCCAGGACGAGCTTTTCCTCAAGCCCTACGTAATCCTCGATCGAAAAGTGAAGGACGGCGCCGGTCAGGAACACCCCATCCGCATCGGCCTCATCGGGTTCGTACCGCCGCAGATCATGACCTGGGACGCCAAGAACCTCGAAGGCAAGGCGAATGCGCGCGACATCGTCAAGGCCGCGGAAGCCTGGGTGCCGCAGATGCGCGAGGAAGGCGCCGACATCGTCATCGCCCTCTCACATTCCGGCATAGGGCAGCAGGCCTATGCCGAAAATCTCGAAAACGCGTCCGTACCCCTGGCGGCAATCGAGGGTATCGACGCCATCGTCACCGGCCACAGCCACCTCGACTTTCCGGGACCCAAGTTCGACGGAACTCCGGGCGTCGACAATGCCAAAGGGTTGATTTCAGGAAAGCCCGGCGTCATGGGCGGCTTCTGGGGATCCCATCTCGGCCTCATCGATCTGCTGCTCGAACGCGACGGCGGCCAGTGGCGTGTGATCGGTTCGACAAGCGAGGCGCGGCCGATCTTTCGCCGGGAAGAAAAGAAGGTGATCGCCGAGGTCGGTGACAAGCCGGAAGTGCTCGCAGCCGCGCAGAAGGACCACGAAGCGACGCTTGCCTATGTGCGCACCCCCGTCGGCAAAACTTCGGCACCGCTATACTCCTATTTCGCGCTGGTTGCGGACGATCCGTCGGTGCAGATCGTGAGCCAGGCCCAGACGTGGTATATCCGCGAAATGCTCAAGGACACCGAGCACAGCGACCTGCCGGTCCTGTCCGCCGCAGCCCCGTTCAAGGCCGGCGGGCGCGGTGGCGCCGAGTACTATACGGATGTTCCAGCGGGCGACATCGCCATCAAGAATGTCGCCGACCTCTACCTCTATCCGAATACGGTGCAGGCGGTCGTCATCACCGGCGAAGAGGTGCGCAACTGGCTCGAAATGTCCGCCGGCATCTTCAACCGGATTGCACCGGGATCGGTCGATGCAAGCCTGATCAATGGCGACTTCCCTTCCTATAATTTCGACGTGATCGACGGGGTCACCTACCAGATCGTTCTTTCGCAGCCTGCGAAATACGACAAGGACGGCAATGTGGCGAACCCGGAGGCCAGCCGCATCCGTGATCTGAAATTCGATGGCAGGCCGATTGATCCCAAGCAGAGATTTGTCGTAGCGACCAACAACTACCGCGCCGGCGGCGGCGGCAATTTTCCGGGCATCGCCGGCGACAAGGTCGTCTTCGTCGCGCCGGACACCAACCGCGACGTCATCGTGCGCTACATCGTCGAACAGGGAACGATCAACCCCTCGGCGGACGCGAACTGGACCTTCGCGCCGCAGAAGGACACGAGCGTGCTGTTCGACAGCGGCCCGAGGGCGCGACAATTCCTGGCAGAGGTCAAGGCGGTGAAAATCGAGAATGCCGGCGACGGCAGCGACGGTTTCGCCCGGTTCAGAATCAAGCTCTGACGCGGGATGCGGGCGGAAAACCGAACATACCTTTCCTCACGCCCCAAGGGCCTGTTGAGATTCATCTGGAGCTTATGACGGTTGCTGCGAGATGAATGATGGCGTTCCTCGCCCTCATCTCTGTGCTTGTCACAGAGATCCAGCAGCGCCGCGTCTGCGGCGCGGGAAGCGTTTTTTCAGCCCAAGGACTTGGTCTGGCTGGATTCCTGTGACGAGCACAGGAATGAGGAGGTCAAACGGGCCTTAGTGCGGAATATGAGGAATCACCCGTAGGATATTGTTTGGACTGGCGATTACCGCCGCCGGATATCAGACAGGCCGCGACTGAGCGTCGTCGGAAAAGAGGGCCGCGCGCTGCTCGTCGATGATCTGGCGCCCCTTGCGCATCGCCGAGTCGATCGCGTCCTGCTCGGAGGTGAAGAGATCTGCCCGGATGAAGCTGCGCACTTTCGTTGCACCGTCCGGCATCGACTTTTCGATGCTGCCGGCAAGCCGGTACTGCGATCCCTCGCGCTGAGGCGTCGCCCGGATCACGCAATCCGCATAGTTCTCGGTCTTGCCTGCCGCAGGCTGTGCCTGCGTTTCAGAGCCGCTGGAGCGACCGAATAATTTCGAGAAAAACGATGCCATGCCTCACAGTTAGCCGTGCTCGCCGGCCCTGTCAAAGCTAAAATTGGTGAGCCCGGCGCCGGCCACTTCCCGCCTTGTCAAATGACGAAGTTGGCCAGCATCTCGTTCTCGGTGATGTCCTGGTAGCGGAGACCCGCCGCATCGAAACGCTGTTTGAGAACGGGGAAATTCTCCGCGTGTTTCGTTTCGATACCGATGAGCACGGAGCCGAAGTTTCGAGCAGACTTTTTCAGGTATTCGAACCGGGCGATGTCGTCCTCCTCTCCCAGGAGACCGAGGAAATCGCGAAGCGCGCCCGGACGCTGCGCCATGCGCAGGATGAAGTATTTCTTGAGCCCCGCATGGCGCATGGCCCGCTCCTTCACGTCCGGCAGGCGCTCGAAGTCGAAATTGCCTCCGGAAACGACCGCTACGACGATCTTGCCTTCGAGACTATCGCGGCCAAGCGCTTCCAGTGCGGTGATTGCAAGCGCGCCGGCGGGTTCGAGAACCACGCCCTCGACATTCAGCATTTCGGTGATCGTCAGGCAGATCGCATTCTCAGGCAGCAGCATCACCTGTTCCGGCGAAAATCTCCGGAGCGCAGCAAAGTTCAGGTCGCCGATCCGTGCGACCGCCGCGCCATCGACGAAATTGTCCACCTGGTCGAGCGTGACGACGCCGCCGAGTTCCAGGCTGCGCCTGAAGCTCGGCGCCCCCTCCGGTTCACAGAACAGAAAACGGTCGGCCGAGAGGCTGTCGCCCAAATACCCGGTCACGCCCGCGGCCAAGCCGCCGCCGCCGACGGGCAGGACGACGAGATCGGCAACGGGGCCGGCCGGCAATTGTTCGGCTATCTCCGCTGCAACCGTGGCCTGGCCTTCGATGATATCGTCATGGTCGAAGGGAGGCACCATGACGCCGCCGATCGCTTCCACATGCTCGCGCGCCGCCTTGTAGCATTGATCGAAAATATCGCCGACGAGGCGGATCGTGATGAACTCGGCCCCGAACATGCGCGTTTTGTCGATCTTCTGCTGGGGCGTCGTCACGGGCATGAAGACGACTCCGGGAACGCCGAAGTGGCGGCAGACGAAAGCAAAGCCCTGAGCGTGATTGCCCGCGGAAGCGCAAACGAAGGTCTTCCCGGCCGCTCCGGAGCCGAGCGACTTGCGGAAGAAATTGAAGGCGCCGCGGATCTTGTAGGAGCGCACCGGCGAAAGGTCCTCGCGCTTCAGGAAGACGGTCGCCCCACAGCGCGCGCTCAGGTGCTCGTTGAGCTGAAGCGGCGTCGGCGGAAAGATCTCGCGCATCGCCGCTGCCGCTTTTTCAACATCCTGCTTCATCACGTGACTTCACCCGTTGAGTTTGCCGATGGCAGTCGCTATTGCACATTGCCGCGCCGGAGACCATCGATTTGACACGAATCGGTCACGCACGGCACTATCGCGGCCGCTTCGATCGCCGGCCCACCGACAAACCGCTTGCAGGAAATCAAGAGCTTGAACGCGAATCTGATCCGGCATGCTGTCCATCTCGCGGCGATCCTGGGGCTCTATCTCTCCGGCGCGATGCTGATTCCGGCCCTGGTCGATCTCTATTATGGTCACCCGGACTGGCAGGTCTTCGCCGTGACCGCCTTCATGTCGGGCGCAATCTCGTCGACGACGTTCATGGCGACCCGCGCAGGCCCCCCGCCCTTCTCGAAGAAATTCGGCTTCCTGGTTGTGAATGTCCTGTGGATCGTGTTTTCGATCGTCGGCGCCATTCCACTCTGGCTGTCCTCGGTAAAGCTGGATTTTGCCCAGGCCCTGTTCGAGTCCGTCTCGGCGGTAACGACGACCGGCTCGACCGTAATCGTCGGGCTCGATGACGCGCCGCCCGGCCTCTTGCTCTGGCGGTCGCTCCTGAGCTGGTTCGGCGGCATCGGCATCGTCGTTCTCGGCCTGTTCATCATCCCCTATCTGCGTGTCGGCGGAATGTCCTTCTTCAAGATGGAATCCTCCGACACCAGCGACAAACCCTTTGCCCGGCTCGCGAGCTTCGGCCGCGCCTTCCTCGTCGTGTACGTGTCGATCACTCTGCTGTGCGCGATCAGCTATGCCATGCTCGGGATGAACAGGTTCGACGCGATCAACCACGCGATGACGACCGTCGCGACGGGCGGCTTTTCTACGCACGACGCGTCATTCGGCTACTTTTCCAGCATTCCCCTGCTCTGGGCCAGCACGTTCTTCATGACGGTCTGCAGCCTGCCCTTCTCCATCCTGATCGTGCTCGTCGTGCGCGGGCGCCTGGACGCCCTTCGCGATCCTCAGATCATCGTATTTCTGGGCTATCTCACCGCATTCTCGGTTGCGGTCGCGGCCTATCACCGGCTCGCCAACGGCGTCGAGTTCCACCTCGCGCTTACCTATGCCTTCTTCAACATCACGTCGATATTGTCGACCACGGGCTATGCGAGCGAAGATTACAGCCTTTGGGGACCGTTCGTGGTCATGGTCGCGTTCATATGCACGTTCATCGGCGGTTGTTCAGGCTCGACAGCGGGCGGCATGAAGGCCTATCGGTTCGTCGTGCTCTTCAACGCCATCCGGTCTGCCCTGAACAAGCTCGTCTACCCGAATGCGATCTACGCGGTCCGGTACGGGAAGAATACGGTCGACGCGGACGTGCAGCGCGCCATTCTGCTGTTCTTCATCACCTATATCCTGCTCTGGGTCTTCGGCAGTCTGGTCATGGGTGCCCTCGGCTATGATCTCGTCACGGCCGTGTCGGCCGTCATCACGTGTCTCTCCAATGTCGGCCCCGGCCTCGGCAGCCTTATCGGCCCTGCGGGCAATTTCTCGACACTCCAGGATCCCGAGCTCTATCTGCTGTCGCTGATGATGCTGCTCGGGCGTCTGGAGGTCCTGACCGTCCTCGTCGTGCTCACTCCGATCTTCTGGAAGCAGTAACAGCCGCCGCTCGGCTGCAGCCTTGCCTTGACTTGGTGTGCCAAATGCCGAAAGCTCAGAGCGATCGGGCATTTGGAAAGCGCGATGCCGAGATACCTGCTCCTGCTGGCGGCACTCACGAACGCCACCGTCATCCTCGCCGACACGCAGGCAGAGGCGGGTCCGCTTGCCGACGCTGCGGCGAAGGCCGAACAGCAGGCGAGCTCCGGCGATGCCGCCGGCGCCCAGGAAACCTTGCGCAAGGCCATGAGCGACTTTTCGCAGACCCTTCCCTTCGCCATCGGCAAGGCGGTCTTCGTCACAGCAGCACCGGCCGGCTTTGCAATGTACGAGCCCCGGCCCGATCCGGTATTCGAAGCCGGCGAAACGCTCATATCCTATGTCGAGCCCGTGGGACTTACCTGGAAGGAGGCAAGCGACGAGGGTAAGCTCGAGACACGCTTCACGGTCGACTTCGACATCCTGAATCCGAAGGGAGAGGTCCTCGCCAGCCAGAAGGCGTTCGGCGATTTCACCTTCAAGGGCTATCAGCGCAACCAGGAAATCTATGCGACGCTGAGGATCGACGTCGCCGGGGCACCATCAGGGAATTATGTGCTGCGCTACCGCTTCAACGACACCAACAGCGGCAGGAGCGCAAGCGTCGATCAACCATTCGAGATCTCCGGCCCTTGAGGGATTGCCGATCTTGCAGCTTTGGTGCGGACGACGGGAATCGAACCCGTACGGTTTCCCGAGGGATTTTAAGTCCCTTGCGTCTACCAGTTTCGCCACGTCCGCCCGCAGCTTAAATCA
>Ga0209281_1001364_pt1 | contig 15104 bp, 11 predicted proteins | sample MedtruBG_FD_187514 | JGI IMG/M metagenome (GOLD analysis project Ga0209281, IMG submission 187514) | Root nodule microbial communities of legume samples collected from California, USA - Medicago truncatula BG (SPAdes) (version 2) | ecosystem: Host-associated > Plants > Roots > Nodule | place... | reverse complement strand
AGGGGTTGCGGCAGCTACACAGATCGCAATATCCCCAAAAGAAGGTATTTTTACATCCAACGTACTACAGACAAGATTTCGTCTTTGGCCACTCATCGGGTAAGCCCTAATTCTCGCTTAGCGACTAGAGCTGCCTGAATTAAATCTTCGAGAGCCTTCAGAAGTGCTTCGCCAGAACGAGTATGTTGTCCCTTCTGCATCTGCGGCTAGCGAGTAGTACCCGAGGGAAGTTCTCCTTCAGGCTCTTATAATCAGAACCTGATAGATATCAGAAAATGCTCATGTGATCGGGATACCCATTTCTGGTATTGACCGCTTTATGCAAGTCCCTGGACAAGACTCACGCTATCGTATAAATCGTTAATGCGATATTGTGATGGCTCGACTACGCCCATCGCGTCTTTGTAGTTATCCAGGAGTATTTGAAATGAAAGTTTCCTCGAATCAGCCGCCCCTGATGGCAAATCAGGCTGTACGATCAGAAAAAACCGGTACTGTCACTATAGGAAAATCATCTTCTTTCTCGAAGGTGATGTTCCATTGCGGTAACGTCATGTCATCACTCGCGACGACGCAAGACAGGAAAGCCAGTGATGCGCATAAGCTCACTTATTTTCGTCAACAGGGGTGCCAGGAGATGCTATTACTTCTGGAGGAATTGCCAGCCACACTGGCATCGGCAACGCTGAAACAGAGACTGGAAGCGTTAAAAGATAGGGCTGAACGCTCCAACCTTTTGAATATTTCCGGTAACCTGAAAGAGGCAAGAAATATAACTCCGGGGAAATAATCGCTTTCTATTGTTCTACGTCAGCCTACCTTTCCTCCCGAATTAAACTATTTTTAACGATACTGAGGTGGTTGTGTAATTATGCTCATATACCCCTCCCCGGCCCCTCTCAGTATGTTAATAGTCAACTCATTTTGTCTTTTCCCAACATTCTCGGCTTCTCCCCAATAATTCATCGGCTTTTCATCAGGATGTCTAAAGGATTACCAACTTATAGTGCATGCAATCATCATAATCCTGTATTTACAGACTCTCACTATGGCAACCGATACCTCAAATTTTACTTCGCACAACATCGTTATCCGGCTACTCAATAGCCCGCTGTGCGGCTGCGAGTTTCTGTTATCCCCCGGTCGCACGCTATTTGTCGTTGGAGAACGCTCAAGCCTTGTCTCTCATGACAACATCGCGGAGCTGCCAGGGGATACTCTCTTTGTTCCACTGGAGCAAGGGGGAGTCAATTTCGAAGTGGTGTTCAACGCATCCAGTCCAGAAGATATTAGCCTTCGGGAATTACCTGGTGGTGAGAATAACGCCAGTGAACACAAGGTTATCTTCAATCAGGTTATACACGTCGGCGCACTGGCACTGGCGATGCGTCCGGAATATCTGTCCTGGTCGCCGGAAGTCCTGGCAAACCCAAAAGCCAAACTACCGGAAGAATCCAAACCCCGCCCACGCTACGCACCGACTCTGATCGCGCTCGCGATCGCGGCGTTACTGCTCCTGGCCGGCGGGTATTTGTTCTGGAGCAGCCCACAGCAGCAAGCCAATGAACTCAGCATGTTGCTGGGCAACGAGAATCAACGTTTCCAGGTTCTTCCCGGGCGCGACAAGATCCTTTATGTGGTTGCAAATAATGAGCGGGACACGGCCTGGGCCCAGCAGGTGATCGCGCGTGGGGAAAATAGCGACCCGGCTAAAGTGCTCAGTCCTGAACGAGAGAATGAACGATTGGCCCGCTGGCTAGCCGACAATTATCCAACCCTCGCCTACTATCGGCTACAGTTGGGCGATCCTCGCCAACCTCAGCTCTGGATCAGCCGTCAGCGCTCAACGATGACGACCGATGGTCTCCAGACGTTGAATCACAGGTTAATGGCCTTGTTACCCTATACAAACCGTATAGACATTATCCCCATCGACGACGCCACCGCAGTTCGCCAGGCTGAAGCCGAGCTTAAGCGGCAAGCACTGCCTTATTCCCGGAGCGACCAGACTGAAGGAGTAACGTTCGTTATCCAGGGTGCCCTGGATGATGGCGAACTGCTACGGGCACGGCACCTCGTCAACAATTACTACCGTCAATGGGGTGGGCGCTACGTGCAGTTTGCAATTGAATTGAAGGATGACTGGCTTAAAGGTCGTTCCTTCCAGTACGGTGATCAGGGCTACGTCAAAATGAGCCCTGGCCACTGGTATTTCCCTAAACCCCTGTAAACGTTAAAAAGGAAATTATCATGGCATGGTCAGGTTATCTTGATGATATATCAACAAATTTTAATACTGGTGTAGAAAACCTGCAGCAGCAGGTCGACGACGCGCTGGATGAACTCACTAAGAAACCGTCCGATCCGCAGCTGCTGGCGGCGTATCAGAGCAAACTGTCTGAATACAACTTATATCGCAACGCGCAATCCAACACGGTCAAAGTGTTCAAAGATATTGACGCTGCCATCATACAAAACTTCCGTTAACCCACTGGCGCCTTGCAGAACTTCTGCGGCGCTTCAAGGAGTTTGTTATGCCAACGCACGCTATCCAGTCGCTGGATGCATTGAGCGACCGTTCACGCGATATCACCCGCCAGGAAACCGACGTTGTCTCGCTGGATGATCGGCTTATTCAGGCCTTCTCCAAATCCGCCGTCAACCTCGGTATTGAGAAGGACGCTATTCTGGCACGTCTGGAACAGCCCAACGCCGTGACCGATCCGGCGGAACTATTTTCCCTGCAATTACGCTCTTCAAACTACAACCTGGAGGTTTCTCTCATCAGTACTCTCACACGTAAAGCGGTAGGTGCCGTTGAAGGGCTGCTGCGCTCATGAAAAGTCTTTACGCTGTTCTGCTCGTTTTTCTGTTGACGGCGTGTCAGCAAAAGGACCTGCTTGAGGGGTTGGATCAACAACAGGCCAACGAAGTGATCGCTGTTTTGCAGCGACATAATATTGAAGCAGATAAGGTTGATCGGGGAAAGGCGGGTTTTAGCATACTGGTTGCTCAGTCAAATTTTGCCGCTGCCGTTGACTGGTTGAAAATTTATGATCTCCCTTCACGACCCAGAATGGAGGTTGCGCAGATGTTCCCCGCCGACTCTCTGGTCTCATCCCCGAGAGCCGAAAAGGCAAGATTGTACTCCGCTATTGAGCAGCGACTGGAGCAGTCGCTGCAAAGCATGGAGGGGATATTGTCTGCACGCGTTCATGTCAGCTACGACGTTGATTCAGGGGAAGGAGGCCGTCAGGCTAAACCGGTCCATCTGTCGGCGTTAGCCGTTTACGATCGCGATATTGAGCCTGAGCAAAAAATTAACGATATCAAACGCTTTCTGAAAAACAGTTTTTCTGATGTCGAATACGACAACATTTCTGTGGTGCTCTCGAAGCGTAGCGAAGCGCAACAGCAGGCCCCCACGACCCCGGTAAGTAAACGAGGGGTCGACCTGCCCGGCTGGCTGGTCTTTTTACCCTTTCTGCTAGCGTTGGGTGTCGGTGCCTGGTTATGGCAACGTCGTCGCACAACACCGGACCCCTCCCCTCCAGCAGAAGACACAATGAGACGCGGCGATGCATAAATTTTCGCTATCTAACGCGCTACAACGAGTGCTGTTTGATCCACTCTCTTATCTGCACCCACAGCGGGTGCAGATACCTGCGAGCCTGACGGTACACCCAGCCGCCCGAGCTGCGGCCAATGAAATCCTGCTTCACGCCTATCAGCTGGAGGTTCACTGTCCCACACTTTCCCCCCAGGAAAGACAGTGGGTACACCACTGGGACCATCTACCGCAAGCAGCCTATCTGATAGGTTGCCACACCCTGCGAGCAGACCTTGCCTGGGGAGGGGCGTCGCTTAACCTCCCAGCATGGGTCCACTCTTTTACGGCCATCGATCTTCCCGTCACACGCCCTGCAGTTCAGTCTGTCACGGGTCACGGCATACTGCTGAAAACAGGGTATTCCCGGCTGCTGGCGTGGGCCTCGAAGCTTCCGGAACCGTTGGCACAACGGCTTCCCTTGTTGTTCCCTCCCGATATTGACTCGGTGGCCCTTCAACCGGCCACAGACCCTTTAATCCTGACATTGGCTTTACAACATGCCCAGAGATATCCCAACATCCCCCCTGTGTTCGCCGGTTGACGGCGTCTTGTTTACTCGTAAGCAGCTTCAACGTCGTATGCGTACCATACGGCTGGAGCAGCAGGCACAGCAACATGCCCGGCGGATTATCCGCGACGCTCAGCAGGAGGGTGAAGTCATACGGCAACATGCTTATCAGCAGGGATACCAGCAAGGAATGCTGGATACCCTGCAACAGACGGCATCCTATATGGCTGACAGCCAAACGCTGGATTGGCGCTGCCGTGAACGACTCAGCCAACACGCCAAAGCAATGCTGTCTTCTGCTGTTGACCACCCTGAGACCTTGCTGCTGGTGCTGGATGAATGGTTGCGCAATCTTTCGGCGTCCGATGAAACACTCTACCTGACACTGCCCGCCACCGCGCATACCCTGCAGCCTCGGCTCATGGATGTACTGTCTGCCAGCTGGACAGGAAAAATCCAGCTCGATTACCATGCCAGACCAGACTTTGTAATGCGTCTTGCCGACCAGGTCGCCGAATTTTCACCAGCACAGTACGTGGAGTCAGCCACTCGCGCGTTGTTGCAAACCCTGGATTCGCTGCCGCAAGACTGCCGTCAGATCTCAGATTTTGCGCTGCAGGAATTTATTGAACAGTGGCAACGTCGCAGCAACAATTCTCCCTCATAACGGAAAACTCTTATGATCTCATCCCTGACCGGTACTCCCCAGCCTTTGCCCTCCTCAGCGGATGCTGAGGCTCTTGTCTCATTACAGGATCGTCTGCAAAACAAAAACATAACGCCAGCGGTCGATAACACTCCTGATATCACGCCACCAGTTACCGACAGTGATCCGTTGGCCAGCGCTTTTCTGGATAGTCTGTTGCAATTACCACCAACAGACGACCCCCAGGCCTATGCTGCTGCGGTCAGTGACGCTATGCGCACTTTCGTAGATCCAAAGACAGGAGAACTGGCGTTCACCACGCTGGAGCAACAAACCGACATACTCCAGCGTACGCTGGAAACTGTGGGGGAGAATGCTCCACTCAGTGAGCCTCTCACCGCCACACTACTCGGTACAACTAACCTGCAGTTCCAGATGACAAAATGGATGCAGGATGTGGTGTTATCGGGTGGTGAAGTGAAAGAGTTTGAAGAGTGGTGATCCAGGAACATAGATGATTGCTACGTGAAAAAATGGGCCGTATACGTATGCTCGTCGGTTAAACCCTTGAAGGCAGCCGTAACGCGTAGCGTTGCGGCTGAGTCTGTACACGAGATTGTTTAATTGCCTGATTTTGATATGTTCAGTTCAACATCAAAATAGGTGAAATTATGGACAGGAACAGTGACAGACCCTGGCTAACGAACTGGCCAAAAATCTCCCCCCTGAAGAACTCGATCAGTTCGATCGGTAACTGAGAAAAAGTCAGCGTGGAAGCTGAATAGATAAAAAACAGGGGAAATTAAATGCGATGTGGATATTTCAGCAAAATACTGTGCCAGTATCTGCCCACCCTGAATTCGGGTGGGCAGATGAAGCGTCATTCCTGAGTATACGTTGAGCTAGATTTTCGCACACCGATGATCTCAGGTCATTCTGTCACCTCATTTTGGCAGATTTCTCCCCGCTTTCAGATCCCGTATGTCCCAGTTAGCGGGCGTTTCCAGAATACGGGAAAACGCCTCCAGCCCATACTTCTGGATCCCGAATGCTCCCTTCTCCTCCTGCTCTAAACTTGCCTCACCGCCAGGTTTATAGCGGACAGGTGCTGTGGTACCCTGGGGGTCTGAATCAGCAATATCAAAAATTTTCGGGATTGTGTCACGGGGCACGGTAACTTTCAGTTCGCAATCAAAACCAGTGCCGCCCTTCGGGTTGTAAGCCGTCTTGTCAGTAAAGAACCATTTATGCTGTTCAAATGACTGGGGACCCTGCGAAAACTTTCTAGTTCTAATCAGCTCATCTGCCTCAGTTCTGGTCATATAACGCATGATTGTTCGGGTATCTGTTATGGTGTCCCCCGGTCGATTACTGGCACCTGCTGTACGCGGCGTTTCCGTATTAAGGGCATTAGCGATCGCATCGCGGGCAGTTTCTATTACAGACATTTTCACTCTGGACTTTTGGGTGGTATCGATCAGTGCGGTCAGGTAGTTTGAATATGCCGTGCGGCATTGCACCTGCAGATTCTGGTTCCTCGCATCTGCCCTCAACTGGGTTCTGAACTGTTCAACCTCGGCTTTGGCTTTTGCCAGGGTCTGGAGATCTTTATCCAGCCCCATCGCATGTGTTGTGTTCCGGGCTGTTAGCGTATCAACATAGTTAATCGCAAAATCAAATGAGCCAGGGCCTGGGGAACGTCCGCTATATGTGGCTTCCAGGATTTGTTCAAGCTGGGCAATATCCGCTTCGATCAGGCCGCATAGTGGGTTTCGACGTGATCGTCCACCTGCGTCACAGTTCACTGCGGCAACCGTCTCTTCGGACAGGCTCCGCACCGTCACAGTCTGGGCGCCAGGCACCTGCAATTGCATTTCTCCTAGCGTGTCAGTATTAATTTTTGACAGCTTATAGCGTGGGGAGTCCAGGCTACCAAACGCGGCATACTGTTCGCCCATAGCTCTTGTCCCAACGGTTTTCTGTAGGGCGGTTTTCAGCTCCCGTGCGCTTGGATAATTAAAGAGTCCGATATTCGGATCGTAAAAATGAAAGATCTGTGATCCCTGAGGATTGACGGTGGTTCCTACCAACATCGCATGCCCCTTTGAGTCCATACTGAATAAGCTGGTACCCGCTTCCCCATTCACTTTCTGGACAATTTCCCTGATGGTACCGCCTTCGGAACTGGAGGTAAAAGTGGCAGGACTAAGATGTGACTTTATGCTGGTACCGTGCAATACATCCAGTGCGCGGATAATCGTTCTGTTGGGTTCTTCGGTGTGCGCCGCAGCACGATAGAAGTTCGTCATTAACGCCTCCACGTGATCATTTTTCAGCGCCACAGCCAGACTTAATACCATAGGTGAACACCGGCCAGCCTCATAAGCCCCGGCGGCACTCAACAGGAAGGTTTGTGGCGCGATCATCGTCCGTGTGCTGCCTTCACCTAATATCTGGCTATATTTTGCCGCTACCGCCAGCGAGTTCTCAATCAGCCTTTTACGGCGCGCTTCTTCAATCAGTCCACTCAGCGCCCCCCGTTGTTCTGCGGAGAGCTTGCGAGAAGAATCGTTATACACCAGCGTTAGCTCCAGCTCTGACATCTCGTCGTTGACGCCCTGTACCGAATCAAGGCTCGCCGGATTACTTTTTCCTCTTTCAAAGTCTGCCGAACTTCTGGTTTTCATCTGCTCGGCGTTAGTCAGGTATCTTGCCCGTTCTGTTTTAAGCTGCGCTTCCTGTGCACTGGTTAATGGGGCACCCAGATCCGAGTGTTCCAGAGCGGACGACGGTACAACGGGCTGTCTCAGCGGACCGGAAGGGTTAAGCAGGTTTTCAGCCTCCACACCCAGCGCCTCGAAGTGCGTTCCTTCCTGTTTCAGCTTCGCCAGTGCGTAGAGGGTACGTGCGGTTCTGCCATTGCCATCGCCATAAGGGTGGTAGCGTGCAATCGCGGCAAAAAGCATATCCCCTACCTCAGTTGGATTACTCCTCCTGATGTCGGCCAGTGCTTTTTCGAAACCGGCACGGGCAACATCCGAACCCATGAATGTCGGGTCGCTACTGGAGCGGAATGTGCGTGCTGTTTGCCCTGACGCAGGCTGGTAGACCTCGCCATGGATGCGGTCAATGGTCGCAATATCCAGCAGGTCGGCTTGCCGATTGCGATTGTCTGACAGTACTCCCTTGATGCGTTGCTCTAGTTCACTGAGCGAGTCGGTAGCGGTAGCTGAACGGCTGTTGCGCGCGATCCAGTTCGCGGCCTGTTCTACCCGCTCGCCCGGGATGAAGACTCGCGGCAATGTCGGTGGTGAGGCCAGAAGCTGGCGCATATGCTGCTGCGCGTCGTTGAGCCGTGCAAGGTCGGAATTCAGTCGACGCTCGGCCTGCAACTGTTCGATGGGGAAATCACCCCAGGCGAAACGGGTCTTTGCTGCCCCCTCAAAATCCAGCGCCAGGTTCCGCCGTATCGACTGTGTAACAACCGTGGGCGGGATCAAGGTTTTTAGTTGGACAGCATTTGTGCTCTTTTCCACAGCGTCGACCAGCAGATCAATCTTTTTAGGATCAGCCAGTTTTGTCCAGGCCACCTTGCCCAGCGCCGCAGGGATAATATTGCCTGAGGCAAACCGGGCTTGTCGGTAGAGATTACGGGCGGCCGCAATCCCCTCCCTGCTCAGGGCAGCACCGCCAATGGTTGTGCCCACACCGCCCAGCACGCCAGCGATAATCGCCTCGTTACGAAAAGCGGCGGCATCTTGCGGTCGATCGGCCAGATAGGATTGCGTTGCGGCGGCTGTCACATAAGCGGCGTCCAGTGCCATATTGGCAAGGAACACCCCGACACGACTCAGCAGCGTGCCTGTCCCGGGGACTGCCACGTTTAGCGCCGTGGTGGCCAACATCAGAATGGCTTTACCCACTTCCAGTGCGTGATCGAGGTTCTGCTCGTAGGAGCTGAATACCTGGTAGTCGATGTCCGAGTTGAGTCTGTCCATCAGACCATCAAAGAGCTTATCGGCAAGAACATCTGTACTTACGCCTTCGCTGAATGAGACTGGGCGATCAATTCTTTGCGTTCTTGGAAAATTCATCTGAGAATGGGTGAGAACAGCGCTATTGAACATTGTCGCTGGCCGATTGCGATACTCCTGAGCGTTATAACCCGGCATTTTGTTGAGCACCCAGTTCTTAAACTCGGGCGTGTTGGGGAAATTCGGAACATTTTCCTGGATCCCGCGGCGTAACTCAGAGGGGTCATATGTTATTGTACTATTGCCGACGTCGAAGCATTTGGCTTCATCCACGCTAAAAAGCACCCCGCGCGATTCACCGACGGGGATCAGGAACGCCCCGTTGAGTCGGGTACCTTTAAAGAATACTTCCTGAGCCTGCACCCTTCCCTGTAAGAAATTCTCCACCGCTAATTTATACGCTGGCGCGTGGTTACTGTCCTCCAGATAGGCCAGACAGCGCAGTGTAATCATCTCTTTATAGAGCGATGTCATTCCGGTTTTGTTCGCGGGGGTCTCCCGGTACGTCTGTAGCGCCTGTTCCATCCTGGTTTGCAGATTGTTCGCCGTCAGCGCCGAAATCAGCCCCTCAGGTTCGAAAGTGATAAAGGGATAAGGATATGTCCTGTCCAGCGAATCTTTCTGCTCCCTGAATTTGTAAAGATATTGCCCGGAAACGACATCCCTGAGCGTGGCGGACATGCGCAATTTACTCGGTGCTGATTTGTTGTAAGGCAGCAAATTAGCGTCGTAGCCAGCTGGAGAGCAAACCACCGTCACCACACTGTCGGGATTCATTCGCGTTTTCTCACCGGTCCTCTTTTCGTAGGCGGCTATCTCTTTTGTGATGTAATCATCAATGAAGGCAGAGGGACTCAGTATCATGCTGTCCAGATCTTCCAGCTTTTGACAGGTACTCTCTGTCGAATCGGTTAATTTTTCCGCCAGTGAGGGTGCCGCGGTGGTTGGACTGCCCGTTGTTTCAACGACGGCGGTCGTCACTGATAATACCGGTGAGGTACGGCCAACCGGACGTCGCCAGGCATCGACTCTCGAGCGGCCATAATCATCGGAGAGTGCGTCAGCAACATCTGATAGTTTGTCCCATAGTATCTGGATTTTTGCAGCCGTTTCTGAGGTGAAGTGCTTTAACTCTGCGGGCAGGGTGTTAAGATAACCGAGTAGTAACTCTACATTTTTTACCGCGCCTTCCTGAGCAGTCTTCACCGTAGCAGAATTTTCAACTTTGCTTTGTATTGTGAGGAGTATTGAGAGGAGTATTGGGCTGCCTTTAAGTCTGGCCTCATCAAAAGCTTTGGCAATGAATTGCGGAATATCGTCGCTGGTGATGCGTGGTTCAGTGGTCATAGTGGCGAGCGTGCCAGTCGTTGCTGTCGTTGCCGACGATGGCTGGGTTGACCGTGAGATCAAAAAGGCCGCTCTGTACTCTCTGACCTTTGATTGACCGTATTCATCGGTCAATCCATCCGCAATTTGCCACAGACCCGCCAGTACCGGAGCAGTGAATCTGGCTTCCCAAGGAGATCTGTCCTGATAGTTTGTAAGATATTCAATGGCCTTCAGGAGCTTTAATACGTTCAGATGCGCTTGCGGCATACCGTCGCTAATCGCTTCTTTGACTTCAACAGCGTTATCCACACTCATCGATAAGAGATACGCTATATGAGCGGGGGTTATCTGCCGGTTTTGCCGGAGCGCTTCAATACGTTGCGGAATAGTATCACTGGTCTCAGCAAGGCTTCGTTTTCCTCGATTTTCAGCATCAGGTTGCGCCTTTTCTGCGGCAGCCGTTTTCGATGCCAGGGATGCGGCATTGCCTTCGCCCAGCTCGTCATAAAACAGGAAACTCAGGTCAGGCACGTCAAGCGTTTTTAATATCTCCATCGCTTTTTGATAGTCGCTGTCGTTTTGCGGAGATGTCGCGTCGACCCCACTGTTTGCCCAGCGGTATAAAAACGCACTGCCTGCGGTCATCGCCATAACCCCCAGCAGCAGCGGGATTTTCTGGTCCAACAGAGACGACCAGCCAGAAGAAGGAACAACAGTGGGTACGGTCTCAGGCGAACGGAGGAGAGGGTTCTCATCCGCCGGAGCGGCCGGGTTTTCCCGGGAGAGCGCCATCGGCTGCATTTCAATATCCTGACCCGACGGCGCTGCGCTCGCAGTTTGCCGCATGTGCCACAAGGCATAACCGATGGCGCCGAGGCCAATGGCTTCCAGACTGATACCCGCACCGAGTTGCCAGTGCGTCCTGTGGCCTGACGTAGTGGCCGGGGTGGCGTCCGACACAGGCGCCGCCGCCGCTTCCGGCAGCAGTCCCCATGACTGTTGCACCACGGTGTCGCATGCCGACATCGCGGCGTCCGCCAGCCAGTTTTCGACCTTACGGGACAATTGTTCGCGCAGCTCCAGCAGACTTTTACTGTTGCTGTTGGCCAGGGTGTCCAGCCACTGATTGCTCCAGCCCAGCCAGGTGTCGGCAGGCGGCAATGTGCCGAGGGTCTGTCGTGCCTCCTTGAGCGCGGGCAACAGTGGGATCAGGTCGATCAGTTTCTCCAGTTGTGGGTAGCTTTTTACCACCTGATAGTCTTTCAGACGACCAGCCAGCAGGCGTAAGGTATCTTCAGTTTCTTCCTGGCTTTTGCTATTGAAGGCCTGGTAAACCTGCCATACCAGCATCGCATTCAGATACTGGCTGTAGGCAAACTGCAGCATCCTGTCCTGACTTGGGTCGTTGGCAACGAACCAGCGTAGTGTCTCGTCAAAGCTGGTATGTTTCTGGAGCGCCTCTGCGTAACGCACGGTGGCGGTGGACAACGGATCCCCCATCAACCCACCAATCAGATAAGGTTTGGCAATCTCCCCCACGCAGTTGGCCAGCCGCTTACACATATCTCCCCAGCTCTCGGTTTTACTACTTCCCTGGTAAAACTTCTCCAGTTGCTGCGAGACTTCCAGCGGTAATAGCTGGTCGGCAGCGTTTCTGGCCATCATCAGCCCGACGGAAGGTGCAGCCTCTTTGGCCAGGTCACGCATTAATCCGCCCCAGGAATCCGGGCTCTGATTCAGGTTCAGCAGCCGGTTCAGAAGCATGAGTGTGGCCGGGTCGGCACCCAGCGCCGACTGGAAGTGTTTGACCCATTCCAGGCCGGGCGTGTCGCCACTATTTTGACTCAGCAGGGTCAGCAGCCAGAGTGCCTGCCCACCCAGTGAACTGTCTGTTGGGAAGAAACGCATTTGACCTGCCAACTGGAAGGTGGCAAACAGCTGATCCGCCTGTGACTTACCGCCCAATACCATTTCCAGGTGCGGCTGTAAGCGTTCGCGCAGTTCCGGGTTGGCCAGGGTGCCGGACAGCCATGCCATCCGCACGGCCAGCGAGCCATTGCTGGGGTAGCCTTCCCTCACGTTCGCCAGCACCGTCGCCAGTCTGAGTGTGGACTCTTCCAGCACGCTCTGAACCAGTGGATTGTCTGACAGAATCTTGAGGTAGCCAGTCAGGCCAACATCGCCAGGCAGCGCCTGCCACATCTGGATCTGGCCCAGTGTCTGTCGCATAGCGCTCAATCCATGGCCGATACTATCCAGGCGGTCTTTGTCGATAATGGCTTTCGACTGCAAATCGGAAAGCATTGTTTCCGTCATCGCCAACAGGCCAACCACTTTGCCTAATGCCGACTCATTGTCACGCAGTTCATGAATATTGTGTTCCAGTGTTTGCCACTGGTGACTCACGGTTTTTAACCAGGGGGCTACCGTATCCACAGAGGATTTAAGCATCTGCATAGCCGCTTTCACCTGCGGGTACTGCTGCGCATGATCGCCACAGGTCGTGAGCTTTTTACTCAACCGTTCCAGTGCGCAGCTCAGGGCCTCCAGTCTGCCCTGTGGGGTATAATTGCCCAGATAGATGCTGCGCAGTTCTTCATAGTTTTCGTTAAAACTTCGGAGCTCGTGAACCGGAATCAGTTCGATAACCAGTTTTTCGACGACCTTGTTCAGTACGTTCCAGCCCATCTTGCTGAGCATCCGGGCCGCTGCCGAGTGGCTGTCCTGCGTCAGAGAGGATGTAACCACTTTATCGATGGAATCACTCTGCAGCAGGGCTTGATATTGTCCAGGGTCGCGTTCCAGTTCTGCCGCTATTTGCCGGAATAATGCCTTGAGATCCTCCGGGGCGTCCTGGTGATGTGCATGTCCATCGAATATCGCCAACTTTTCGAGTAAACGATCATCTATTTCCTGACTGGAATGCAGTTTCCCTGCCACCATCTTGAGCAAGGTTGCGGTGTTTTCGTCCCAGCCGGTTGAATATTTCAGATTCTCGACGGCGTGCCTGAGTTCTGGGTAGTAGGCCAGAGAGTCATGTCCGCAGGACGATGCCGTGTCGCTGGCAGGCGTTGCAGTAGATGTATTCTGTAAGTGCGATCGCAGAGAATGGGAATGAGACAGACCAACATTACCAACCATTTTATTTTCCTTCTTTGTGTAAAAAGGGGGTCAGTATGCTGAGCAAACAAGGTTGTTGAATATCAGTTTTCGACCATACAATAAGGCGTTGCGCGACATCAAAATCATAGCAATCAACTATCGAATTCATCGCTATTTTCAACAATACCAGGGAGCCGCAATCATATGTTGAGGCCTGGTCTTTGTGCCTCTAATCGTGGCGTAAGCCGTTTTCACTTATTTGAAAGTTATCCTTTTCAGTTTGCCATGATCGCATTCAATGACGTTATTCCGGTGTAAGAACACCTTTTCTATTTCCACACACTTTTTTGAGACTTCTGGTTTTCAGCCATCAACCGGTATTCTTCCGACGTCAGGTTATTCAGGGATTCATGAGGCCGTTCGTTATTAGCCCCCCCTACGTTTTACTCCGCATTTTCACTGCAAAACTCGCTACTTTAGCCAGCGTTTGGGTTGGCGCTATCCCCACACCGACGATGAGCACGGGAGCTAATTCTGAAAGATACACTCGCAGAAATATCCTATGTTGTCTGCACCACAGAGGTACATACTGTCAAAGTCACGACATCTCTGGGTATCCGTATGAAATATAAATTCTCAGGAGAAATAAGTGCCCATTACTTCTAACAATGTGCATCAAAGAGTGACGCTATACCTTGGCGATGGACAAAAGAATATGAAATTAGTCGAAAATAACCTGTTATCGGCGTTAGCAAGTTACGTGCATCGTGTGGGTAACTCGTCAAAAAATATCGATAACTATCCATTGGTTTTCGCCGATAAAGCCGCGCTACAGAGTTTTTTAACGTTGCGAGAAATAAATACAGATGCCAGTTGTGACGCAGAACCAGTTATGACCGGGGATGTGGGAAAGGACAGTGCCCGGCGTCTTCTGCATGTTTTAAGGACGGTGCGCGCAGTGACTGCCAGTGATTTTACTTTTTCAGCGGACCAAAAGATCTACATTGTTGGTAACGGAGACGTCGCGCTGAACTACATCAGGGTGGGCGATAATATTTTTACCATGCAGGATATCGCGAAAACGTTATCAGATATCGGCGTTCCTAAGGATATCAGGGATGTGCGTCTGGCAAGCGGCGCTTCTGCGGATGCCACTGAGGTTCCGGATATCAGAGCCCCTGATTTAGCGCACCATAGTTTCTCGGTTAACGAAACTTCATTCCTGATGAGTCTTCTCCCATGGGGCAATAAGGCGATCCGCAAGGCACCCGCACAACATCTCGCAGAGGCCCTGACTGAACACCATTTCAACAAGGTCACAGTGACCGGGTATCATGGCCGCGGTATTTATCAGGATCGTGTACAGGTTCCGCATTACCACATGCGTAATACCCACGTCCCTACTCAGGAAGGATTTGACCCAAAGGCTACTGTTCGTCGCAGCACCGTCGCAGAGAAATTTACGAATGCCTGAATTGTCATGAACGGTTGACACAGGTAATCCGTGTCTGAAGATTGTTTAAAATATTTATTACTGTATAGGCTTACGACGCGAACACCTGTTGTCGCGTCGTAAGCTTCCAGGCAACCCTGGTCAACTTGTTTGTCAGTGTGCAGATCACAACAAATTAGGTGATAAAAAGTGTATGGAAATATAGAGGACAATACAATAAGTGCTCCATACTCCGTTACACCTGAGAGTTTTTGGCAATCCAGTTGAATAGTAAATCTTTTTCCCCTTCAAGTTCTATATCGGAATCTATGGTCACTCCCGTTTTTGCAACACTGATTTTCGACGATATCATTGGCTTGCTTAAATCTATCCGGCGTCTGAATCGCGCCACGATGAGTTCCGCGCCTGATGAACCTCAGAAA